>Ga0181578_10000160_pt1 | contig 60200 bp, 66 predicted proteins | sample 071ome_21_FD_148659 | JGI IMG/M metagenome (GOLD analysis project Ga0181578, IMG submission 148659) | Coastal salt marsh microbial communities from the Groves Creek Marsh, Skidaway Island, Georgia - 071401CT metaG (spades assembly) | ecosystem: Environmental > Aquatic > Marine > Intertidal zone... | reverse complement strand
AGAAACATAAGGAGAAATAACATCCAAAATGTTGACATCATTTAAAACTTTTTCAATTGTTTCTTGAGACACTCTTTTCATTTTAGGCAAATAAATTAATGTTGTTGCGAATATAGTTGATGTAAGGCTCAAGATAAACAAGAAGTTGAGATTCAGATTGAAGAATAGAATACAGTTTTGAGGAAATCAAGGTATCAAAAAACCATGCACTTATAATAACTAAAACAGTTCCGCGAATAACTCCAAAAAACAAACCTAGCCATTTATCAATATATTGTATTTGGTTAGATCCTTCAGTTAAAAAAAGAATTACTCTGGTTATAAATCGTAACACAAGTAAAGAAACCATAAAAATGGCAGACATAGCAATTATAATTACTACCCCACCAGATAAACGAAATTCCATCGATAAAAACACAGCAAAATCATTGTAAAATAATAGAACCATTATTAAGCTAAAAAATAGATTAATCAAATCTGATGCAGATTCAAAAAACCCCTTGCGATAGCCTATAGCTCCAAAAATTAGAACAAAAACAATTAGCAAAATATCTAAAATCATTAAGAAAGTATAGACCTTAAAATTTCTTGGGCCATTTTTCCGTCAATTTTCCCCTGGCCTTTTTTCATTAAAACTGGCATCACCCTACCAAGGTCTTGAAGGCTGGTTGCACCAGTTTCCTCAATGATTTCAGAGATAATGAGTTTTGTTTCTTCTTCAGATAGCATCTTAGGAAGATAAGATTCGATGCAACTCAACTCAACTTTGGCCTGATCCACAAGATCTTCTCTTCCTCCATCTAGGTAAAGCTTAAGAGAGTCTTTTAGCTGCTTTGCGGAGTTTTGTAACACTTTAATGGTCTCTGAATCCTCAAGTTCACGACCTAGTTCAATAGATTTATTTTTACACTTTGCAATTAAAAGTCGAATAAAATTTGCTTTGGTTCTATTTCCAGCCTTGAGGGCTTCTTTCATATCAGATTCTAATTGTTTAATCATTGATAGTGTCTCCTTCATTTAATTTTTTCATTACCATTAATAGTTTGTTTTTATCTTCCTCAAAACCAATAAATTTTCTTTCTAAGTCGTGAGAAATTTTAGCAATGTCCCCTTGGTGTACAAAAGGATCAACCACAACGCTTCTTTTATGTGTAATAATATTGATAAGGTCTTTTATTTGATCATTCAAACTTTTTTTGCTTTCATTGTTCGTTTCTAATGGATTAGTTGTCAGTGAACTGCCTTTGGAGCACACCAACAAATCAAACGACGGTTGATTCCATGGTAATCTACTCTCATCGGACTCAAGCGGAAAATTAATTCGTCCATGATTTTTAAAATATTTTTGAATTATTCTTTGATATTCAAAAGTGAACTCAAAGGGTGTGATTACAATAAAAGCACCAAATTCATTAAGGCTTCTTTGAGATTCCCTAATCCAGATTTCTTGATCTTCAAAATCTACTGATGGTATTTTCCCTTCATTATTATAAGAAAATGGTTTAGAAATAATTAAATCAATTTTGTTGTCTGGCAAAAGCCTTAAGCCATCAATAGCCCTTCCCCAAAAAAGACCTCCGGGCCAATGTTTACCATCATAATTCATTTCTTCTACAGATTTCAACGCGGGAAGATATTGATTGAGGTCATTGACATTGAGGATTAAATTTTCCATGTTTTAATTTAATTTTTTAATGTTAATTATAAAATCTTAAGTTTTTAAAAATGTCAAAAACCTTCAAAATAGCTATAAGCACTTTGCCCAAAAAAGCCTGGTGGGGCAGTGGAATTCCATCATATGGAGATAATGAACTTATGAAAACGGGGGTTATTCCCAATCAGCAGTTGCTAGTTTCGCAATACAAAAATCTCTTAAGAAGTATCCAGTCAGAATCATATGAAACTATTCAAATACATTTTCCAGAAAATTTAGAAACCAACAATGGTTTTGATTTTATTTTTATGCGTGACCACTTTATAACTCATAGAAATAAAAATGCAGTAATCTGTAATATGAATGTTCCAGAAAGAAAAAATGAACCAAAATACACCATAGAACCTTTAAAAGAGCTGGGGTATAATGTACTAGAAATTAATGATTTGAATAAAACGTTTGAGGGGGGCGACATATTCTATCTTCCTGAAGAAAATATTTTACTTGCTGGCAACAATAGGAATTCTCAAGATGGTCTAGAATTGTTATCTGAATTACTAGGTATTAGAGAATTAAAAATTATTCCTAACTTTGGGTTTCATATCGACACTTCACTTTCTCCTATCTTTGACAATCAGCACAACTGTATCGGAATTCAATGTGCAGAAAGCATGTTTTCTTCAAAAGATATTATTTTTCTTAAAGAACTTTGCAGGACAAATAATTGGGAATTGCTTATTTTGTCTGCAAAGGAAAATAGGATTTCCGAGAATGAGTTTAGGACCAACTTAAACTCTTTAACGCTTCCTGGTTTAATAGTCTCAAATTCAAAAAATCATCCCAAAATGCTTTTAGATTTTTTAAAATCTCACAATGTTTCTTTGATAGAATGTCCAGTAACAGAGTTTGCATTGAGCGGAGGATCTATACATTGCCTCACCAATGAGTTATATTGAATTTACTTTGGAAAATTATCATTAAGCGACTCCCACAAATAAAGGCATGCATAGGTTCGATATGGTGCCCATTTCTTGCTCAATGACAAGATTTCTTGTTCGGTCTGAACATTGTAAAGCTTTTTAATGATATTGACTATAGCTAAATCTTTTATTGGAAAAATATCCTCATAGTTTTTGCTAAAAATAAGAAACATATCAGCTGTCCATTCTCCAATGCCCTTAAGGGAAGTTAAGGATTTTTTAAGAGCATCAATTTCTTCCTCTTGATACAAAGAATTAATAACCTCTAGACTTTCCGATGAAAAAAAATTTTCTATATATGTTTTTTTCTGAATAGAAAGCCCGATAGACCTCCACTCCTCTTCAGTCCAGTTTTTTATTTTTGATTCATTCCCCTGATAAAATTTATGAAAGCGTTTATAAATTGTATTTCCTGCTTTAGTAGAAATTTGCTGATAAATAATAAATTTGATTAGATCCTCTAAATAGCTTTGAGAGGGTTTTAAATTTGGAAACTCATATTCGTCGATAATTTTTTTTAAAACTTTGTCATCACTGAGACTGCTAATAATTGATAGTGGTAATGTGGACATACAATATTAATGGCTTAAAATGTCCTGGAAAACATTTAAAGTTTGAACCCTTAATTGCTCTATATTGCCACTGTTAGAGATGAGGTAATCTGCATATTGACTTTTTTCTGTATCGCTTAATTGTAACTTCATTCTTTGTTGAATTTCCTCAATAGAAAGGTTGTTTTTTTTAAAAACTCTTTTGATTCTTTCCTGTTCATTGCTTTCGACTAACACGAGTTTATATTGATAATTTTTTTGTAAATAGCTATGGAAATTAGATTCAATAATGAGAGCAGCGTCAATCAATACTGCGCTAACTTGGCCAATTGTTTTCTGCTCTGAAATAATTTCTTGTATATCTTTTAATAATTCGGGATAGATGATTCGAGTAAGCTTATTAATCGTCTCTTGATTCTCAAATACATTTTTTGAAAGCTCAGAAATATCAAAAGATTTCATTTCAGGAAATACGCTCAATATCTTTTTCTGAATTACTTCTGAGTCATATTGTTTTTTAGCGAGTATATCGGCATCAATAATTTCGACACTAAAGTTACTTGAAACAAACTTACAAACCGTAGATTTACCGGAGCCGATACCACCCGTAACACCAATAATCTTCATCGATTTATTTGCGATAAAATTCTTTTGGAAACCTCCTCAATGCTTCCATCTCCATTAATTTGTGTCACCTCATGGCGGTAATAATCAATCAAAGGTTTTGTAAGTTCTTCATAGACATCTTGTCTTTTTATTATCACTTCTTCAGAGTCATCAGCTCTTCCTGAGCTCTTTGCTCTTTCAACTAAACGCTTTACTAGAATATTTTTGTCTAAAGAGATGTTTAAAACATAATTAATTTTTAGCTTGAGGCGATCCAAAAGGCTGTCGAGGCCTTCAGATTGAGGAACAGTTCTGGGAAAACCATCAAAAATGAACCCCATATCTAGGTTTGATATAATAATTTTTTCAATCATTTCGATTACAAGATGATCTGGAACTAAATTACCACGATCCATAAAACGTTGTGCTTTTAAACCCAAATCTGATCCATTATCAATTTCGTTCCGTAAAATTTCCCCTGTGGAAAGGTGTAATAAATTAAATTTTTCTGCAAGAATTTTTGCTTGCGTACCCTTCCCCGCACCCGGAGGACCCATAATGATAACTATCATTTGCTTTGTAGGCCTATAGGTTCATCTAGAATAGCTTTCATAACTATTGCTAGCTTAAATGGTTGGTTTTGATATTGTTTTTGAATTTCAAGAAGTTTATTGCTTTTTGCTTTTTTACTTTTGTGTTTTAATTGAGCAAGTCCTTGATAATTATCTACAGTTAATTCTTTTTTATCATTCGGTAGTTCTTGATTAAGAACAATTTCTAAATCCTTGCGACTTTTTTCTATTTTTTTTTCTTTTTCGACAGCCTCTTTGAAAAGTTTCAGCGGATCTGAATTATCTTCTAAATTGATTCCAAAATCAAAAATAGGGTTTTGAGGCCTTGATTTCTTTTTGGGAAAATCAAATTCTGGTGCTTCTTTAGGGTCTAATTTAGACTGCTTTCTTTTTTGAGAACTTCTATATGAGCTATATAAATAGAATAGAATTAAAATCCCATAATATATTAACTCTTCCACGAACTACTCCTTGCTATCTTCGCTTTTGTCTTTTCCGCTATGAGCAATAGACTCTCTCATTGAAGTATCTGAGGAAATATTTTGAAGTTTGTAATAATCTAAAACTCCCAAGTTTCCGCTTCTAAATGCTTCAGCCATTGCGAGAGGAACCTGGGATTCTGCCTCAACCACCTTCGCTTTCATTTCTTGCTCAAGAGCAACAGCCATTGCTCTTCTGGTCTCTGCTTTAGCTTGCGCCACTCTTAAATCAGCTTCTGCTTGATCTGCTTGTAATTGAGCTCCAATATTTTTACCCACATCAATATCTGCTATATCAATAGACAAAATTTCAAAGGCTGTACCTTTATTGAGACCTTTTTCTAACACAGTTCTTGAAATAGAATCTGGATTTTCTAAAACAGCCTCATAGGTTTCTTTTGATCCAATAGCACTTACAATTCCTTCTCCAACTCTTGCAATAATAGTGTCTTCAGTTGCACCACCTACAAGGTTTGGAATATCTGTTCTTACTGTAACACGCGCTCTGGCTCTTACCTCAATCCCATCCTTTGCAACTGCTGATAACTTACCATCCACTGGAGCATCAATAACTTTTGGATAGACACTTGTCTGGACAGCAGACAGTACATCTCTTCCAGCTAAGTCGATAGCTGTGGCAATTTCAAATGAAAGTTCAATGCCTGCTTTCGAAGCTGCGATCAGCGCATCAACCACTTTATCCACGTTTCCTCCAGCCATATAATGAACTTCAAGATCGCCACTAGTAATTTCTAAACCAGCTTTTCGGGTGGCAATTAAACCATTAACAATAACTGAAGGGGGGACTCTTCTAAATCTCATTCCAATTAAACTAAAAATTGTTACGCCCTTTCCTCCAATACTAAAAATTGCTTGTAGCCAAAGACCTACTGGAACAATCCATAAAATTAATAATATTGTTAAAATCAATACGACTGCTGCATAAATACCCATATATTCTCCTTTTTTCTAATCGACTTTACTACGATTATTATAATTTTCTTTTAAGTTCGACTTATTACTATCCAACGAAACTAACTTATTAAATAATTCTGATCTTAAAATTACTCGAATCAAATATATTAATCCAATAATTCCAATAAAGATTCCCCACCCGAATCCGTCAATTGCCTGTTGTTGCGTATCATAATCTAGAGGAATATCAGGTATTAAAAGCAAATAGAAACCATAAAATAGAATCGCAACCCCCAAAAGGCCAATAATTCCAAACCCTGCTACAAAAAATGCTTCAATTAACAACAACAATAATCCAGCTACAACTATTAGTAGGTCAGATGAAGTTGCAAGCTTTGAAATATAACCGGCTCCAAGTGCCAGCACTAAACAAATTGCACCGATGGTACCTCCAATCCCCCATCCAGCGCTATATAGTTCTGCTATAATTCCAATGGTTCCAAATGTCATCAACAAAGAAGAAACTGTAGGATTGGTCAACAGCCTAACAAGGTTTTCTGACCAATTTTCTTGAATTCTAATGATTTCATAGTTTTCAATTGACTCCAATAATAAAATTTCTTCAATTGATTCAGAAATGCCATCTGCGATCCCATATTTAATGGCCAGATCTGTGGTTAAAGTGATAAGTTTTCCCTCTTTTCGCCCTTCAATATCATCCACTTGTAACGTGTCACCATTGACTACTAAAAATTCAAAACTTAACTCCTCATCTACCATACCTCGCGCAATATTAGGATTTTTTCCTACCCTTTCAGCTGTAGCGGCCATTTCTTCTCGCATATAACTTTGTGATTTTTCGGATTGTTTGTTTCCGGACATGTCAACAACGCTAGTTGCTCCAATGGTAGCTCCTTCAGTCATATATATTTTATTGCAAGATAATGAAATCAATGATCCCGCTGAAATAGCCCTTCGATTAATAAAAGCGATAGTAGGAATGCTCGAAGAAGAAATAGCATCTTTAATTTGAGTAGCAGCGTCTACTCTTCCGCCAAAAGTATCAATATCAAAAATTATAAGGTCAGCATTTTTTTGTTCTGCTTCGGACACAGCTCGCGTAACAAGACTAGGGATTCCTAGATCTATAACATCATTAATAGGAACAATATAAATTAGACTTTTTGGTTCTTCAGATGAAAATAAAAGGCTACTAGCCAAAAACCAAGATAGGATTGTTGTTTGAAATTTTGTTTTCATTACTTTTTACAAGGATTAGATTTAAATAATGTATTTTTTTTTAAAAATTTATTCGTTTATTTTGCGATTAAGCCCACAATTTATTGTCAAATTTAATGAGTATTTCATCTATAGTCTACTTTTCCATTTTATAAAAATCAGAAGAGAGCTTGTTGATAAAAATCTAAGCATAGCTTTCCCAACGCTTTCTGCTAAAGAACGATATTTAATCTCAAAAAAATGCTACAAATTTTTCTCCAAAGAAATGATTGATTTAATTAAAGGCTCTTTTTGGAAAGACACTTCGATGGTTAAATTTGAAAATATTCAAGAACTAGAAAAGGCATTAGAGCTCAATAAGGGGGTTTTACTAGTTGGAGGGCACCTGGGCGCTTTTGATAAAGCATTCGCATCTATAAAGAAAAAAGGTCATAAAATTAGCGGAGTGGCCTATGAACAAAACAATAAAGGTTCGGATCGTTACTTTAAAAATATTCGAGAAAACTTTTTTACCAAACAGCTTTATAGGGGAGATAACTTAAAAGAAATTTTACATCTTTTAAAAAAGAATGAAATTGTGGTCTTATTGAGCGATCAAAATGCTCGTCACAAAGGAATAGATGTAAACTTTTTCGGATATCCATGTTCCACTTTCAGTGGTGCGGCAGTTTTACACAAAAGAACTGGCTCCCCAATATTGTGCTTTGATATTATCAAGCAAAATCAAGAATATTGGACTTCTTTTAAAAAAATTAACGAAGAAAATAATATGGATATTGCTAGCGTTGTGCAGGAGTATACGTTTGCAATTGAGGAGTCTATCAAAAAAGATCCATCGCAATATTTTTGGTTTCACAATAGGTGGAGAGTGTAAAATGAAGGTTTTTTCCAGCTCAACTCAAGGCCTTGAAAATATCATTTGTGATGAGTTAAAAAAGGGTGGTTTAATTGCGTATCCGACGGATACAATTTATGGGGTTGGATGTGATGCATTTAACAATCAATCAATAGAAAAAATTAATCTTATTAAGGGTCGCAACGCCCCTATGACAATCGCTATTTCTGGAATTGAAATGATTCAAAACAAGTTAAATTTTAACAATTGGAAAGAAATTAATAAAATTCTTAAAGATGGTAGCACCTGCATTGTTAAAGAAAAGCGCGGGGCTTTTAGTTCGTTAATTACTAAAGATGGAAATATAGGCTTTAGAGTACCTCAGCATCCACTATTGCAGTCAATTATTCAACTATTTAATAGTCCCATAACCACAACAAGCATTAATAGAACTGGATCTGAACCCCTAACGGAACCCCAAAAAATTTTAAAAGAGTTTGGTACAGAAATAGACATTTTAATTGATGATGGAAAAATTAATAATAGCCCTTCGAAAATTTATTTATTCAAAAATAATGGTTTTGAGAGAATCAGATAAATGAAAATCAAATTTATAGCTACTCTATTTTTCTTCGGTCAATTGTTAGGACAATCTATACAAGTCGGAGATGTCTATCGCTACAATGTTTACTTTGAAGACTTAATTAAGCTTGGTGAAGCGAATCTGAAAGTTGTTGGAGAAGAAATAGTCAGGGGTTCTGATACATTTCATATGCAATTTTCTATAAAAACATCATCAATAGGAGACAAAATTTATAAAATTAGAAACTCGGTTGATTCGTGGATCAAAAAAGATGATTTTACTGTTTTAAAACAAATAAAAAAGAGCAGAGAAAGAAATTTTAAAAGAGATTATGTTACAGAAGTTTTTAAAAATAAAGCCATTAGCAACTCTAAGGAGTTTTTAGTTCCTGAGCAAATTTTTGATCCCTACTCATTAATTTTAACACTGCAGAATCTCTACGATATTTCAACCCAGGAAGACCATAATATTGACCGGGCTGAAAACACTGTAATTCACTTTGATATACTTGATGGCCCCAAAACTAGAAAAATATCTCTAAATAATAGCGGGATTGATATTATTAGAACTCCTTTGGGAAAATTTAAATCTGTAACGTTTAAGCCCAACAACCCTATTAAGAATGGCGAGATGGAGATATCATATGGATATTATAACAATCGACTTGTACCAATAAAAATTTCTTTAGCGCTGAACAGCGGAGTGATTGTTTTGAAAGTTAAAGAGATTATCCATTAAAAAAATATCGAACAATATCATTTAAAATTAAATATGCCATCAATCCCAGAAGAATAAACATTCCAAAAGATTGAATTCTCATTCTTGTTTTTAGTGTGAACTTCTTTCTTCGAAGACTTTCAAGCAAAATAATAAAAATATGTCCTCCATCAAGCGCGGGAACTGGCAATAAATTTATAAACGCTAAGTTCATACTTATGAGCGCCATGATATATAAAAAGGGCACCAATCCTGCTTGGGCAGCCTGACCTGCTATATCGCCAATCATAATAACGCTTCCAACATCTTCGTTTGATACATTACCAGTAAAAATCATTTTTAATGAAGACAGCATAAGAATGGCTGACCATTTGGTTTGGTTAAGCCCGTATGAAATGGAACCTAATAAACCTAGGGGTGCATTTTTCATTTCTTCTGCAACGCCTAAAATTCCGATTTCTTGATCTACTCTACCTGTTTTTATATTAGGCGCCGCAAGAAGAGATGCTTGCGCAAAGACAATAGTGTCATTTCGATTCAACTGAATTGAGATTGTATCGTTGGGATATTGCATGATAATACTTGTGGCTTCATTCCATGTGTTTGTGGCTATATTATTAATAGACAAGATTTCATCACCCGATTGGATTCCAGCCAAATCAGCGGGACCCCCAGGTTCAACTGCAAATATTATAGGGTCTGAACTAACAGAAACCATATCACCTTCTATCAAGCCAATAGAAGAAAAAACAACAAAAGTAAGGATAATGTTCATAATAACGCCTGCACTCATTACCCAAATTTTCTGCAAAGGATTTTTAGACTCTAATTCATCTGGTTCTCCAGTAATTTCCTGATCCATATTTTCGTCTAAAATTCCTTTCATTTTAACAAATCCGCCAAGCGGCAACAATCCAATGCCAAAAATTGTATCAGATGGTTTCTGGTTTCTCTGAAAGGAAATGGAAGAGATTTTATCCCACTTGACTTTCTTATTTATAATTTTGAAAAAATATATTTCTAAATCTGTGGAATTTTTTTTCTTGGTAATATCGATTAGCTTAGGTGGCATCCCCAAAGAAAATCTCTCAACTGTTACTCCAACGCTTCTTGCTGCAAGATAATGTCCTAACTCATGAACAAACACAATAACACCAATTAAGACAATGAAAGCCAATAAATAAATCATTTATACTCCAAGATATTTTTGAATTAGAGCTGTTAATTTAACTAATTCTTCTCTTGTGGGAGAAGAATTATTACTAAAATGTTCTACAGTTTTTTGAACTTTGGGAATAATATCAACAAATTGAATCTCTCCTTTTAAAAATTGTTCGACAACAATGTCATTGGAGATGCTCATGATTGGTATTCGATTTCCACCTTCTTTTTCCCATTTTTTTACTAATGATAAAATTGGGTACCTACCGTAATCAACAGGAAAAAAATTATAAGATAACTGTTTCGAAAAATTGATTCTTGGAAAATCAGATTTTTTTCTTTCCTCTGAAAGAAGTGCGTATTGAATAGCCGTTCTCATATCAGGGGCACCTAACTGAGCTTTATACGACCCATCTACAAATTCTACGATTGAATGAATAATAGATTCTGGGTGAATAACAACTTCGATTTGGTCAGTATCAATTTTAAAAATTCTAATTGCCTCGATCCACTCCAAAGCCTTGTTCATCATTGTGGCAGAATCAACAGAAATTTTTGGCCCCATACTCCAATTTGGGTGATTTACTGCCTCTTCCTTAGTAATTAAATGAAAAGTGTTTAAATCTCTTTTCAGAAAAGGACCTCCGCTGCCAGTAAGATAAATTTTTTGAAGGCTTTCTGGGTTTTCGCCAATCAAGCACTGATAAATAGCAGAATGTTCACTATCAACCGGAATTAATTGGGTAGAATGCATCTGTAGAGCTTTTTCAACAAGATGTCCTCCCACAACTAGAGATTCTTTATTTGCCAGTGCTAAAATATCGCATTGACCAATAAGGCCAAGAGTTATATCTAGTCCTATCGAACCAACAACTGAGTTTAAAGCAATATCTATATTAGAAATTTCTATTATTTTATTGCTACTATCTTCTCCTATTAGTAATTCAATATTGTTAAGAGCACAATATTGAATTAATGGATGGTTTTCTTGAATAAAATTAATGCCAACATACCTGGGCTTGAATTCATTTACGGCTTCAAAAAGAAAATCTGAAGAAGCGTTAACACATAGAACTTCAACCTTAAGAAGATTTGGATGATCTTTTATAACTGACAACGCCTGCTTGCCAATAGAACCTGAAGCGCCAAATATTCCAACTTTTTTCAAAGGAACGTTAAATAATTCCTCTTTTACTGTTTTCTATAAAATCTAAAATATTATTGATGAGCGCATTTTGTGGAATTTCTGTTTTTATTTTTTCGATAGCTATCGTCTGATTAAGATCAGATTTAAATAAAATTTTATAGGCTCTCTTGATTTGCAACCTATCTTCATCGCTAAATCCTCTTCTTTGCAAACCCAAGGCATTGATTCCAGAAAATTGAACTGGATGCCTTCCTGCTAAGATGTACGGTGGTATATCTTGTACTATTTTTGAGTTTGCCGCTACCATTGCGTGCTGACCAATTCTACAAAATTGATGTGCATTTGATGCCCCGCCCATAATGGCCCAATCTCCAATTTCAACATGTCCGCCCAGCGTAACCAAATTCACTAAAATAGAATTGCTTCCGATTATACAATCATGTGCAATGTGAACATATGCCATAATTAAAACATCATTTCCTACAAGCGTTACTCCGGTTGCTTTGGTGCCACGATTAATGGTAACAAATTCACGGATAATGGTATTTTCCCCAATTATGAGTTTGGATTTTTCTCCTTCAAATTTTTTATCTTGAGGAATAGCTCCAAGGCTATTACTATGAAAAATTTGACAATTTTCACCGACTTCAGTAAATGAGCAAATTGTATTAAAATTACCAATCGTTACATTGTTTCCAATGGTAACATTGTCTTCGATAACATTGTATGGCCCAATCGTTACATTGTTTCCAATGGTAACGTTATCGCCAATAATTGTTGTTGAATGAATATTATTAATTATTTTCTCTTATTTTTTATAAAAATTTAGCTATTGACCTAAAAGAATTAAATGATTTTATTCAAATTGAGCTTTAAAAGTATCTCGTAACATTTTAGCAAATTCTACATTTCCTTTATGCCCGCTTTTAATAGCTGTAATATGTCCTCGAATTGGCATGCCAAGCAATGCCAAATCTCCAACCAAGTCTAACACCTTGTGTCGAACTGGTTCGTTTTCAAAGCGCAGTTTCTGGCTCTTATACAGACCCTTTGATCCTTCGTAAAGCCTAATTCCAAACTGGTCTTTAAAAAGCTTTACTTCATCGCTGTTTATGTCACTATCAACAATAATAACCGCATTCCCTAAATTGCCCCCCCTAATTAATCCTTGCTTCATTAAAGCAGTAACCTCGCTTAATAAGCAAAAGGTTCTAGCCGGAGCTATTTCTTTTTCATAGTTAGTATAGGTGTTCTGTATAGAGCTGTATTGAACACCCAAACCATCTAAGTCATAATGAATCGTAAAAGTTGTTTTAAAGCCGTTAAAGGGAACACCAACAATTTCTACGTCTTTTTCATCATCAGTATATACAACTGGTTTGGAGATTTCTAAAAATTTTTTTTCTGCTTTCTGTTCAACAATTTGAGCATCTCTTAAAATGTTAACAAAATCTTTGGCGCTGCCATCCATTACGGGGGGCTCTTTACTGTTAAGCTCAATTAAAACATTGCTTAGTCCTACGCCAGCGCAAGCAGAAAGAACGTGCTCTGTAGTATGAACTCGAACTCCATTTTCTTCAATAGTAGTACCCCTGGTAAGATCAACAACATTATCTATAAACGGAGTAACGATTTGATCTGATTTATCATTCCTTACAAATTTAATACCAAAATTTTCTTCAGCTGGATGAAAGGTAATTGTGCTTTGAACACCGGTGTGTAATCCGACTCCCGTAAGAGAAACAGAATGTTTAATAGTTTTTTGAAATTTTGGCATTTTAAGACATCTTTTTTTCTAATTTTTCAATTCTTTTAAAAATTGCGTCCCTTTTTTGTTTTTCTTTAATTGGCCTAGCGGGATTTCCAGCATACATTTCATCGCCTTTTACAGATTTTAGCAACAAAGATCGTGCGGCTAATATAGTTTTTTCTCCAACGTGCAAATGAGGTCCAATATCAGATTTACCAGCAAAAACACAGAATTTTTCCACCACTGTGCTGCCGGCAATAAACACTCCACCTGCGATTAAACACCCTTCCATAATATGCACATTATGTGCAATGTGCACTTGATTGTCTATCTTAGTATTGCTGTCTATTAAGGTATGTCTTACAGAGCCCCGGTCTATTGTACATTTTGAACCTATCTCTACATTTTTACCTATTCTCACCCCTTTAATTTGTGGAATTTTAAAATGAGTATTTTTTTCAGTATGGAACCCAAATCCATCGGAACCAATTATTGTCCCTGCATGCACAATAACGTTATCACCCAGAATAACATCGTGGTATAAAACTGTGTTTGCATGCACAATAGAAGATTTTCCAATTTTACAATTGGACCCAATAACCACTCCTGGCCCCAAGATAACATTGTCACCTATTATGGAATTTTTGCCGATACTCACGAATGGGGAAAGTATAACGTTTTTACCAAGTTTAACACTTTCATGTACATATGCTTTTTCTGGAGAATTTATAGGGGTGTCATGAGTTTCAAACAAACGCAAGACTTCTATCATTGCAGTTTGAGGATTCGAGACCACTATTCCACTCTTATCTTGGAGTATTGATTGGTCTGATACAATATAGGCTCCTGCTTTGGATTTTCCCAAAAGAGGAATATACTTTGGCAAAAAAGCAAAGGTGATATGTTGAGGCCCAGCAATTGAGATATCTTCTACGCCGCCTATAAGTAGGCTGGGATCTCCAACAAGATTCCCCTTTATCTTATTGCTAATTTCAAGCAGAGAATACACAGTTCGGACAAAGCTTATTCTTGAGCGCTGTTTGCTTTTCTTAACTCATACAAAACATCATCTGTTAAATCATGAGTAGGTTTTGTATAAAGTGAAGCTTGTGAGCCATCAATAATTATATCAAATCCTTTTGATGTAGCAACGGTATTAACTGCTGACTTAAATTTTTCTACCAATTCATATTCAAGCTGTGCCTGTTTTCTAGTAAGCTCGCCATTGGGACCTACCTTAGCCAACTGATAGCTTTGCATAGAGCTGTTTAAATCAATAATATCTTGTTCTTTGGCTTTTTTGAGCTCTTCAGACATCATTAAGCTTTGTTTTTCAAAATCTTTAACCAGACTATCCAGTTCAACGGCCATAGCCTGATACTCTTTTTGAATCACTTCAAGGTCAAGCTGCAGCTGTTGTTCTACTTCTTTAAATTCTTCAAAGTCTAATCGAATTTTTTCTGAAAAAACAACTCCAATTTTTTGCTGTGCAAAAAGAGCGCTAAACAAAACTCCAATCATTATGATATTTCTCATTACTTACAATCTCCTTTAATAAGTTTGTCCAAAAGTTATGGTATATTCCCAACCCTGCGGGTTTCCATCTCCATCGATATCGTCAAATCCATATCCCATATCAAAGCCTAATTTACCTATACCAGGCATAAAAAACCTAACACCAACTCCAGCTGATTTTTTGAAAGAAAGTGGGCCAGTTCTTTCCATAAAAAATGGCTCAGATAGTGTAGACTGATTCCAAACATTTCCCATTTCAGCAAAAAGCATAGTATATATTACAGGATTTTCAGAAAGTGGAAATCTAAGCTCTGTTATCAATCTAGCCATTGAGTTTCCTCCCACTGCCTGACCTGAGGTTGTTTGAGGACCTATTGAATTGTCAGGATACCCCCTCAATGCGTTACCGTATGGTATCCCATTCCCCCCCATTATAAATCTCTCATCAAACGGAACAAAGCTTGTTGTATTGCTATCCACTTCTAAAGTTTTGATTAATCCAAGACGAACAGAGCTATAAAGAACGGTTTTAGAAAATGCAGGGGTAAACCAGTCTAAGTTAAGTACATGTTTTTGAAAATTTTCGTTCCCACCAAATATTCCACCAGAATAGGTTGTCTCAAGCTGGAAAGTAGATCCAGCGGTAGGAAATTCTGCGCGGTTTCTGCTGTCTCTGCTAAACATTTGAGTCAAACTAATGCCTCGAGTTTTTTCAAGACCACCAATATAGGTATTAATGTCCGCCTCAGATCCCTCATATTGTTTTTGCATGACTCGAGCAGACCACATTACTCTAAAAAAATCATCGGGCCATTCTAGTCTTCTACCAAAGCTAGCGGCTGCTCCTGCTACAGTAAAATCCAAAGGAAAATAATAATTGGTTGACGACCCTCTGTATGAATAAAAAATAGATGCTCCAACTAAATAAGGGCTATCATTGATCATCGGATCTTGAAAGCTAATATTTAAAGATTTATACTTTGATGGCTCCTGGTTTGAATAAAATGAAAAGTTAGTTCCAGTACTAACTCCAACATTCAATTTTTGTCCTCTTCCCATAAAATTATCAAATTCAACACCAGCGCCTCCAGTTACTCCATACTCTGCAGTAAACCCTAGATTTGCGTTAATTCTTTGGGTGGACTTTTTTTCTTCAACTAAAAAATCTAAAATTACTTTATCGTCAGAAATAGGAGTTATATCTGGAACTACGTTGTCAAAATAATTCAGAATCCAAACATCTCTTTGACTTCTCATGAGCTTAGAGCGACTAAAAATGTCTCCAGGGAAAAGCTTAAGTTCACGACGTATTACATTTTCTCGAGTTCTAGTATTTCCAGAAATAAAAATGTTTTCAACTGTTACTTGACTTCCTTCATTAAAAAGAAAATTGACTTGCAAAGAATTCTTTCCAATCGGTACAATTTCTGGGGTTACATTACTAAAAATATACCCCCTATCTTGATAGACGCTCATCATGTTTTCATAAACATTTTTTTCAAATTTTTCTAAAGAAAAACGATCGCCCTCTTTAATTCCTAGCAGCCTTTTTAGCTCATCTTCTTCTGCTATGCTATTATTAACGAAATTGAATTTTTCATAATAATAAACCTCACCTTCATCTATTTTAACTACTAAAGAGAGGCTTTGGTCTTTTTCATTTACCGCTAAATCAGAACTTAAAATTTGGATGTCTCTAAATCCTTCATTTTGATAAAAAGATATTAACGCGTCTTTATCTTCTTCAAATGTTTTAGCATCATAGTTCTTGACCCAAAATGCCCACCATTTTTTTTGTTTTGTGTTTGTTAGCTCTTTTCTAAGCTTTCTTTGGGAAAAGTTATTGTTTCCCTCAAAGACAATATTACTTAGCTTATATTTATTATTCTCTTGAACACTAAACACTAAGTCTCGTGGAAATTTTGTTTGGACAACAATTTCCTTTGGCTCCTCCAAAGAGGCAGAAACTTCAACGTTATAATAGCCGTCTTCCTTATATAAATTTTTAATTATTTTAATTGAGTTTTCAATGTCGTTTGTTCTAACTCGTTGACCTTTTGCTATTTCAATTTTATCTCTCAGTCTTCCTTCGCGAATAGAAATTCCTGAAAAAATAATATTATTTAGAATCGGAGCCTCAACAACTTCAATAGTTATTTCGACTCCATATTCTGATTCATTATTTAAATAAATATTGATGTCATTAAAAAGACCAAGGTCCCACAATCTAGTGACTGCTGATGAAATATCAGCTCTTTGAATTTTTGAACCATCTCTAAGACCAGAAGAATATTTTATCATTTTGTCAGATGTGGTTAAATTTCCGACCACATTAACTCTATAAAGACTAACGTCTTGAGAGAAAATAGCAGAAAAAAACAATAATACAAGACTTAGTTTGGCTGTAGTTTTTATCATTCTATATTTCCAAATGTACGTTTTCTTTCATAAAACCTCTCAATAATATTTGATAGATTTTCTGCTCTAAAATCAGGCCATTGAACATCTTCAAAAAAAAGCTCAGAATATGCAATTTGCCATATTAAGAAATTACTAATTCTTTTTTCTCCGCCTGTTCTTATTAGAATGTCTGGAGAGGGCACTTCGGGGCAATATAAGTGTTTTTCAACTAAATCTTCATTAATATTTTTGTTCTTACTCTCAATAATTTTATTCAAGGAAGAAACTATTTCTTCTCTTCCGCTGTAGCTTAATGCCAACACCATTTTCATCCCAGTGTTCTTTGCTGTTTTCTGAACTGCTATCTCTAGCGACTTTTTAACATATAAAGGTAGTCTATTTTTTTCTCCAGCGATTTGTAATGAGATATTTAAATCCATTAAGCTTTGTAGATCTTTCTTAATAGTCTGGGATAGTAGTCGCATGATACTAGACACTTCTTTTTTGGGTCTATCCCAATTTTCTTTAGAAAAAGCATAAAGCGTAAGATATGGCAACTGTATATTTGAACAAAATTGGATTATATTTTTGGCGGTTTCAGCGCCCTCGACGTGCCCATCTTCTCTTTCCATTCCCCTTTGAAGCGCCCATCTACCATTACCGTCCATAATAATGGCAATATGTTTTAGTTCTCTACTCAGAATTTGCATAATCTAAAATTTTTTGCGCCAAACTTTTAAAGCTTTTTACAATATCTCTATTGTCATCACTAAAAACAATTGGTGTTCCCTGGTCAATAGAAAGCATTAGGTCTTGGCTATATGGAATTTGTGCCAACATTGAAACCCCTAGTCTTTCGCTTTCACTTTGACCTCCACCTTTTTTAAATAAACTATAGTTCAGCTCAAAAGTTCCATCTTCATTAGCATTAACAAGGTGATCATTAATAGTTATAGTCTGTTTTTTATTAGCATTTATTATCTGACCATAGATTTTCATGTAAGACATATTTTCTACCACACCCAAAAGCCTCGTTCCAACTTTATTAAACATGTCTGCACCCTTTCTAACATCAGCCAAAGAAATATCGTTGGGAGTCGTTATAATAATTGCACCATCCATAGGAATTTTTTGTGAAAGGGTAAGCTGAACATCTCCTGTCCCTGGCGGAAGATCTAATATAAGATAATCTAGTTCTCCCCATTCAACATCGCGAAAAAACTGTTCAGTCATTTTTGCAACTAAGGGCCCCCTCCAAATAACGGGTGCTTGATTCCCGCTAATAAATCCGAAGCTCATTAGCTTGATTCCATTCTTTTCAAGGGGAACAATTTTTTTTCCATCTTTTATTTCTGGATTTTCATTAATACCAAAAGTGATTGGCAAGGATGGTCCATAAATATCTAAATCTAAGAATCCAACTTTTTTCCCCAAAAGACTTAGAGAGCATGCTAGATTGAGAGCAACCGTTGACTTTCCAACGCCGCCTTTTCCGCTTGCGACAGCAATAATATTGCCTATGTTACCATCTACGTTAAGGTGTTTGTTGCTCGTGTCTACAGTTTTTCTGCTTTCTTCTGCTTCTACTAATTTGACACTTAACTGAAAACCATCTATTTTAACATTTTCTCTAATTTCTTTGATTATCTGTATTTTTTTTTCTTCATTTGATGAAGAAACTGATAAAAAAATGATGATATTTTTGTGGTCAATAATTACATCTTTAATCATTCCAAATGAAACAATATCTCGATTAAAACCGGGATAATTGATTTTTTGAAGCTCTTTTAAAATGGTATTTTTGTCCATATTTTTATATAGGATTTTAAAAGATTATTAATAGAAAAACTAAGTTTTAAGCAAAAAAATTACGCTGGGGCATCTTGGCCAAAAAAAGAGTAATTTTCGGCAATTGATTTTTGATATTCTTCTGGAACTTCGTCTTCATCGTAAATTGCGTCAACAGGGCATTCGGGTTCACAGGCTCCACAGTCAATACACTCTTCTGGATTAATAAAAAGCTGCTTGCCGGTGGCATCAAATCCAGCTTCTTTGGCCTCAGAACCTGAACCCTCTGGATTGTCAGGACCATGAATACAGTCTACTGGGCAAACTTCTACGCATGCTGTATCACATGTTCCAACGCAAGGATTTGTAATTATATAAGTCATATTATTTGAATTTTAATTAGTTTACGCCTTATGCACAATCAAAATAAATTAAATTTCTTTATTTGGACCGTTCCATTTCTAAACTCTACAGGGAGATCTATTTATGACTTAGCATTTATTTGGATGATTCTTGAAATGACTGGATCAGAAAAAATTACAGGTCTTGTTGCAATGACATCATATGTTCCAGCCATTCTTTTCGGAATTTTTTTGGGTTCTATGGTGGATTCATTTTCAAAAACAAAAATTATTTCATATGGAATTTTACTGCAAATTCTTGTTTTATTAATTTTTCCTTTTTCATTTAAAGTTGGAATCCAATCGATTGGGCTATTTGTTATTTTAGCCTTCCTTCATAATGCATTTTCTCTTCCTATGGTTCCAGCTTTTAATTCCTATTTGCCAACAAAAATTAAAAAAGAAAGTTTGCTCAAGGCAAACTCGATTGTTAATGTTTCGTGGCAGATAGCGGTTTTCATTGGCCCAATTATTGCCTCACAGTTGCTTAGCTCGTTTGAAGTCCAAACTATTTTTTTCTTCTGTTGTTTTTTCTATTTACTTGCATCTTTAATAGCAAAAATTGCCCCTGCGGATGATCAGGAATATGAAAAAATTGAATTTGCTAAAATTTTGAGTAAAACCCGTGAAGGCTTTGATTATTTGCTCTCTAACAAAACTTTTTTAACCATTGTGTTGCTGACTGTCGTTAGCAATTTATTTGTTATGGGCCCCGCTATTGTGGGGATTCCTGTTTTAGTCAAAATTTATTTAGGGGGGTCGGCTGCTGATTTTGCCCTAACCGAAGCCTTTGTTGGAGTTGGTATGTTGCTTGGTACGGCATTAGTATATCGCTTGAGTAGAATTTTCTCTCATGGAAAGCTTTTTTTGCTTGGACTATTTATTGACGGAGGAAGCTTTTGTTTTTATTATTTTGTTTCTGATCTCTTAGAGTTGAATATTTTATCCTTCCTCCACGGAATTGGAATTCCTTTTTTAATTATTTCGAGAGTTTCGATTCTTCAAAAACATGTCCCAGAAAAACTTTTAGGGCGTATTTTTGCCATAATTTCTACTTCAATCGTTGGTATGACAGCGTTTTCGAGTGGCATATTTGGACTTCTTTCTGATTTTTTAGAGGCCCCAACAATATTTTTAATTTTTGGAATATTGGCAAGTTTTTGTGGAATAATTGGATATCTTAATCCAAATATCAAAACACTCAATTAAACTAATCTAAAAGATTGACAACCTTTTCTTGTACAAGGTCTCTAAGCTCTTCAACAGATAAATGCTTATACTCTTCTGGAGTAATCACTTTTCCAAATCTTATTTCTAATTTTCCAGGGTTTATAACCCAACTATCCCTACGATTTGCCTTATACGCCCCAATTAGCCCGACAGGAACAATTGATGCAACATTGGTTGATTTAGTGAAATGAAAAACGCCCTTTTTAAAGGGGTTTATTTTACCGGTTAGCGTTCGTTGACCCTCAGGTGACAATATCATTGAGTCTCCATCTTCAACCAATATTTTTTCGGCAACCTTTAAAACCCCAATTGCTTTATCGGTGTTGTTGTGGGGTATTGGATAAGCTCCATACCTTTTAGCAAAGTAACCAAAAACTGGCCACCTAAATACACCCTCCCACCCAACAGAATTAATATAGTATGGAATTGCAGCTCCAAGCATAAAAACATCGTACATAGATTCATGATTAAACATAAAGATGAAGGGACCATCTTTTTTCGGAGGAACTTCTCCTTTGACAGAAAATTTTTGAAGAGAAACGGCTATTAAAAGACGAGAAAAAATAGGGATGAGAGGATAATACGTTTTCCTGGGGTGGGCAAAATATGATAGAATAATGCCCAACAACATTGCCAAAAAAAATATTGGAACAAAAAACAAGTAAACAACAAATGAGAGGATTTTCCTAATCACCCAGGTAGTCATCCAACAGTTTAATCATTTTATGGTTTGCTTTTGGCATTGCAAAATTTATTATATTTTTTCTTAACACCCATTGCAATTTTTTATTGTTTTTTCTAATTGTGATTTGGTGAGACCCCTTAGAGATAAAAACAAAGATAGTGGCCCTATAGGAGGAGTAGACATGATTAATTTTCCCACAAAATTCTAAGGGAGGGTTTTTAACTTTAATCTCTTCTTCCAGCTCTCTGATAATCGCTTCTTTAGGTGTTTCTCCAGACTCAATCTTACCTCCGGGGAACTCCCAAAGCCCGGCTAACAAGCCTGTATTTTCTCTTTTTTGAATTAATATTTTTTGGTTTTTATCTACAAAACAGCATACCGATGCGCTAACTTTTTTAAGTTTTTTAGGATTGGCTTTTTGGGGATATGCAGCTGGATTTCCAGAAAGTTGAGCCTTACAAACTTGTTTTAAGGGGCAAATATTACAGTGTGGATTTTTAATCTTACAAACCTCTCTTCCCAAATCCATCATTGCCTCATTATAGTCTCCAGGCCTGTCTTCCGGTTGATGGTTTTCTAAAAAATTTTTAATCCTTTTAATGTTGTTAGTTGATCGATTTTTAATTCCCAGCAATCGTGCTCCAACTCTAATTAAATTAGTATCTAGTGATAAATACTTCTTATTATATGCAATCGAAAGAATGGCGCTTGCGGTATAATCTCCAATTCCGGGAAGCTTTATTAAATCTTCAAAGTTATCCGGAATTTCTTTAACCAACCTAGAGGCTTTGAATATATTTTGGCATCTTGAATAGTAACCTAAGCCCTCCCAGTTTTTGATAAGCTGATTAATGTTGGCGCGCTTCAAGGAATTGAGATTGGGATATTTTTTTACCCAATTTTTAAAATACGGTTCAACTGTTTTGGCTTGGGTTTGCTGTAACATAATTTCTGATATCCAAACGGTGTATGGTGAACGATTTTTTCTCCATGGGAAAAGTTTTTTATTTTTATCAAACCAAATTAGAATATCAGAAACCACTAAAGAAAGTTATTATTAATTTTCTAAAATTGATTATATTAAAATTATGTCGACAAATAAAGCACTCTTATCAGAAGTCTTAAAAAGAATTGAGATTTTGGAAAAAAAAGTTGAAAGACTTTCCACCAAAGAGGAGAGTTCTACAAAAAGCAAAAAAGATCAGGTGCTTGAAATAGAGCGAAACCTTTCTCTATGGTCAGAAAAGTTTCCAGGAATCAATATTAGAGCAGAGCTTGAAAAAATGCTTGATTGGCTTAAGGCAAACAACAAAAGGAAAAAGGACTATAAGGCCTTTTTTAGAAATTGGCTTCGAAAAGCTAGTAGCGATTTGGGAGTTAAGGCGCCTCAAGAAGAAAAAATAAAATATATCTTTGGCTGTCAAGAATCAAGCTGTAAAACTGTTGAGTCTCCATATAAAGACATGTATTATTTTTGTTCTATCTGCAATCAGCAGAAAATAGTAATTGATAAAAAGCGTTAAATTTCTTTTGAACAAATAACCCTTAATTCTCCTTTAAGGTCTGCAGTAAAAACTACTGGCACGCTATGCTCTCCAAGTGTCTTAATTGGAGAAACTAAGTCTAAATTTTTTTTATCAAGACTAATGCCATTTTCACCTAAAAAATCTACCAAATCTTGCTTAGTGATAGACCCAAAAACCTTATCGTCTTCTCCTGTTTTCACTGTTGCTTCAAAAGTAAGTTCAGCTATTTGCTTTAGTACCTTAGAGACATTTTTAACATCTCGATTTATCTTTCTTTCTTCTTCAGCAATTTTCTGATTTAATGATTTCAGCTTTCCTTCAGTAAATTGGATTGCTAGCTTATTTGGAATCAAGAAATTTCGAGCATGCCCCGATTTAACTTCTTTGATATCTCCAGCATTACCCAAATTTTCAACGTCTTTTATAAGAATAATTTTCATATTTTAGTCCTTATCAATTGCAGCAAAAGGAAGCAGCGCAATGTTTCTTGCTCTTTTGATTGCATTAACTAGTTTACGGTGCATTTTGCTAGATGAGCCAGTAACTCTTCTAGGCGTTATTTTACCTTGATCATTAATAAATCTATATAAAAGCTTGGTATCTTTATAGTCGATTTCTGTAATGTTGTTTCGTTTAAAATAACATGCTTTTTTTCTTGAGCTAATCATGACTATTCTTCTCCCTTTTCAGATTCATCTTCTCTTTTATTTTCAAAATTTGGTTTTTCTTCAAGCTTAACAATTAAAGACTTGAGTACTTCTTTGTTAAGATTAAGAAAGTTTTTTATTTCATTAATAAAAGACGGATTTGAAAGCTCACAATGTAATAAAACATAGTTTCCGTACTTGTTCTTTGCAACATTGTAGGCTAGCTGCTTTTTTGCCCAAAACTCATGTTTTATGACATTTTCTTTATTAGATAAAATAAAATCATTTATTTCTTCAATAATTGATGAAATTTTATCTTTATTGTGATTGGGATTCACAATATAGAGTATTTCATAATAATTCATTCTTTTCTCCATTATAAAAGTGGTGCTATAACAAGCGATACCACAGATATCAGTTTAATTAAAATATTTAATGATGGTCCGGCTGTATCTTTAAAAGGGTCTCCAACTGTATCTCCAACAACTGCGGCTTTATGAGCTGTGCTGCCCTTTCCTCCATGATTACCTGACTCAATATATTTTTTTGCATTATCCCAAGAGCCTCCTGCATTCGACATAAAGATTGCAAGTAAAACTCCTGTCACAGTTACTCCGGCTAATATTCCCCCCAACATTTCTGTTTGTCTTAAAACTAATCCAACCAAAATTGGGGTAAATACAGCTAGCGCTCCTGGTAACACCATTTTACTAATTGCTGCAGAGGTGGCTATGTCAACACATTTAGCATAATCTGCTTTAGCTTTACCGTCTAATAGACCTTTTATTTCTCTAAATTGTCTACGAACTTCTTCAATCATTTCAAAGGCTGCATCACCAACTGCCTGCATAGCCAAGGCTGAAAAAACAAATGGTAAGGAAGACCCTATAAGAAGGCCTGCCATTACTGAGGGATTGTTAATATCTAATGTTAGACCACCAACTGTTTCTCTAAAAGCAGCGAATAGGGCCAAAGATGTTAACGCAGCAGATCCGATAGCAAATCCTTTTCCTATAGCGGCAGTGGTATTTCCTACTGCATCCAATTTATCAGTTCTTTCTCTGACTTCTTTTGGCAGTTCAGCCATTTCAGCTATACCTCCTGCATTGTCAGCAATCGGGCCATAAGCATCCACCGCCAACTGAATTCCTATTGTTGAAAGCATGCCAAGAGCTGCCAAAGCAATTCCATATAGGTGAGCAAAATGATATGCGCCCAAAATTGAAATAGCAATCACAAGAACTGGTAGTGCAGTTGAAAACATGCCGTTGGCAAGTCCAGAAATAATATTTGTTGCTGAACCGGTTTCGCTTGCTGCTGCAACGCTTTGGGAAGGCTTTTGATGATCAGAGGTATAATATTCGGTCAGTATTCCAATTAAGATTCCTGAAACCAAACCAACAACGGTTGACCAAAATAAGTCAATTGGCTGCACAGATTGATACCCTGATGACAGAGAAACTGATGAGGTAATAAAACTATTGATTAAATAATAACTAACAATAGTCATTACTGCTCCAGAACCAAACACTCCAATGTTTAAAGCAGTTTGTGGGTTTCCTCCTTCTTTTGTTTTAACAAAAAATGTTCCAAAAATCGAAACTAATATACCTGCAGCAGCTAAAAATAATGGTAAAAAAACAAGGGTGGGTTCTCCAGCGGAAGCTGCTAAAACCATTGCTCCAATCATTGAACCAACATACGACTCAAACAAGTCTGCACCCATACCAGCAACGTCTCCCACATTGTCACCAACATTGTCAGCAATGGTAGCGGGATTTCTTGGATCGTCTTCTGGAATGCCCGCTTCAACTTTCCCCACAAGATCTGCACCAACGTCAGCAGCTTTAGTATAAATTCCTCCACCAACTCTTGCAAATAAAGCTATTGATGACGCTCCCATAGCAAAGCCAGAAACTTTGGTCATCACTAATGATAAATCTGAACCGCTAGTAAGTCCACCATATAAATAGAATAAAAGCGAAAGGCCCAAAACACCAAGACCAACGACATTCATGCCCATGACGGCGCCCCCACTAAACGCGACATTTAATGCGCTACTTAAACTAGACCTAGCTGCTTCGGTTGTTCTGTGGTTTGCAAGGGTTGCAACGCGCATACCTAGTGCACCAGCCAAGCCGCTGCATACTGCCCCAACAACAAATGAAAGGGCAACCTCAGTGGTACCTGAAGAAATATTTACCCAATAAAGCAGGGAAGCAACGGTTAAAACAAAAATTGTTAAAATTTTATATTCTCTTACAAGAAATGCTGTCGCTCCCTGGCGTATTGCCAGTCCTATTTCTTGCATTTTTTCATTTCCTGGATTTTGGTTCATTATCCAATAACCCTTCATTAAAGCAAAGACCACAGCTGCTACACCAGCTAATGGTACAAAATAAAACATATTCTCCACTATGCTTCTCCTATTATTTGTTTATTATAATTATTCATTGTTTCTGAAAAACCTTGCGTAAAAATGCCCTCCATCACAGAAACAGCACAATCTAAAACTGCGTTAACTTTTTCAGCGTATTGCTTTTGGAATGGCCTTAAAACATAGTTTTCAGATGGCCTTTTATAGTCATCTGCGGCAACTCCAATTCGCACTCTTTTTATTTGATCTGAAGAAAAAGATTCAATTATTGATCTCATACCACGATGACAACCATCTCCGCCCTTCTCTCTTAAACGAATTTCACCTAAAGGAAGGTCAACATCATCATAGATAACTACAACCTGATCAATGTTACATTTATAATATTGAATTGCCTCCTTGGAGGGCTGTCCGCTTACATTCATTCCGGATGTTGGTTTAATTAACATTACCTTCTGCCCAACAGAAACTAAATAATTTGCTTTTCCGGGCTTAAAAACAAGATCATTTTTCTTGGCATACATATCCAAAGCCCAATAGCCAACATTATGTTTCGTATCAGAAAATTTCATTTCCGGATTTCCAAGACCAATAAAAACAATCATATTATCCTTCGATATCTCCAGTATTTTCTTCATCGCCTGATTCCGTTTGTTCTGTCGGATCACCCTGCTCTTCTTGGTTAGCTTCTGATGAATCAGTTGTATCCATATCATCTTCAGCTGCTTCAACAACTTCTTCTTTTTCTTGTTTGGGCTCTTGAACTGAAAACACTGCAACGTCTTCCGAGGTGACAAGCTCCAATCCTTCAATACGAATAACATCCTTCACAAAAAGACTATTTCCAGTTTCCAATTCTGTAATGTCAATCTCTAAAAATTCAGGGATAGCAGCTGGCCTACATCTGATTGATAACGAGTTCATTAGTTGTACCAAAATTCCGCCTGACTTTACTCCAACGCTTTCTCCAATAGGTTTGAGCGGGACATCAAGTGTAATTTTTTGATTTTCTGTTACTTGCTGTAAGTCAACATGCATGATTTCATCTGTAACTGGGTGATATTGTACATCTTTTAATAGAACGAACTGTGACTTTTCTCCCAAGCTTGTCTCGAAAATAGCTTGTCCAGATTTTACAGCTTGGTTAAGTGTAATTTTTTCTATAGAAACAGAAACTCCTTGCTCTCCAGAATGATAAATAACTCCGGGAATATTGTTGTTTTTTCTCAATCTGCGTACAGCAGATGTTCCAGTTTCGTTTCTTTCTTGTACTTCTAGCTTTTGAAATTTACTCATTGTATGTTCCTTGTTTTAAATAGTTCACTTACCGACCCCCCAGAGTGTACCCTTGTAATTGCCTCTGCAAAAACTTTTGATGAGGAAATCATTTCAATTTTATCAATTAATTTTCTATTGTTTTGGGCAATAGTGTCTGTTATAAAAATTTTATCAATATCACTGGATTCAAGTTTTTGTATAGCATCTCCAGAAAAAACACCATGTGTAGCAGCAACTGTTACAGAAAGAGCTCCTCTTTCTTTTGCTACTTTTGCAGCATTAATAATCGTTCCAGCAGTATCAATAATATCGTCAACCATCAAAATGTGCTTATTTTCCGGATTTCCAACAACAGCTACTACTTCAGACTGGTTGTGTTCATATCTACGTTTATCAACTAAGGCAAAGTCTGCGCTAAGCCACTTTGCATATCTTTGGTTTAACTTGCTTGAACCCATGTCAGGAGACAACACAACTAGGTTGTCTATTTTGCAATTATTAAAATAATTTTTTAAAGCAGGCAAGAAAACCATGCTTCCATAAAGGTTGTCCACAGGAATTGAAGTAAAGCCCTGAATCGCGGTTGAATGTAAGTCCATCGTGATTATTCTATCAGCACCTGACGCACAAAATAAATCCATTACCACTTTTGCTGATATAGGAACTCTCGGAGAAACTTTTCTATCTTGCCTTGAATAACCAAAATAGGGTATAACAACGTTAATTCTTTCGGCGCTAGCTCTGCGAGCGGCATCAATCATAAGTGCTAGTTCCAAAATATTTTCTGCTGGAGCGTTTGTGCTTTGAATTAGATATATGTCATTACCTCGAAGATTTTCTTCAAATTTAATCCAGATTTCTCCATCGCTAAATCGGTCTAGATGCAGTGAGCCCAACTTGCTGGAAACGTCTCCACTGATTCTATCAGCAAGTAAAGGATTGCTAGATCCCGAGAAAATTTTTTGTACAAAATGTCCCATAATAGTGTGTTGGGGGGCAGGGACTCGAACCCCGACTGTCTGGACCAAAACCAGATGTCCTGCCAATTAGACGACCCCCCAGAAAATTAATATCTTGGCTTGGAAAGGACGACATTGTGTGAAAGGCTCAAGGCTTCTGCAGCTTTTTTTGCCTTTTTAGAGCTTGAGAATACTCCAAACACAGTCGAACCCGTACCCGACAAACTGGCAAAGTCTGCTCCTGAATCCAAGATTGCTTTTTTTATAATGCCAATTTCTGGATGTGTTTTAAAAACATACATCTCAAAATGATTGTTAAATAGCTTATCATCAAACTTATTATTTGTTAATAAGTTTTCAAATCCGGCTAAGTTAACGACGCCTGAAAGAGGAAACAAATTATTTTTTAAAGAAGAAAAGGCGGTTTTAGTAGAAACGGAAACTTGGGGAACAACAAGAACAAAATATTTTTTAGGCCTAATTATGCAGGGGGTCAAAATCTCTCCCCTTCCCCCTCCAAACTGAAGGCCCCCTCCAACAAAAAACGGGCAATCTGATCCAATCTGCAGGGCTATTTTTTCAAGCTCTTTTGCAGTCAGTTTTAACGAAAAAAATGTATTCAATGCCTTTAGGGTAGAGGTTCCATTGCTTGATCCTCCTCCAAGCCCAGATCCGATGGGGATTTTTTTATTTAGAAAAATTGAAACATTAGATACTTGTTTGGGAAATTTTTTTTTCAAAATTTTAAAAGCGCTTGTGCATGTGTTGATATTAGCATCAACAAGGCTGCTATTACACTTAAATTCAAACTGTTCGGATGGCAAAATTTCTAACTCATCGTAAAAGTCCACCTCCTGAAATGCTGTTTGAATGTTATAAAAACCATCTTTTCTCTTGTCTACAACATGTAGAAAGTAGTTTATTTTTGCAAAAGACCTTATTTTCATTTTCCAAATGTTAAAATAACCTCTGCGCCCCAACCTTCCTTGAAGTCTATAAAATTTAATCCGTTTCTGGTAATTGCCTTAATTGAAACGTTGTTTTTTGATATGCCTAAAAGTTTTGCAACGTTGGTTATAATTTCACTTCTATATTGACTAATCTTAGGACTGTTTAAGGTGATGGTTGCATCTATAAAATAGATATTATAGCTCTCCTTAAATTGCTTCAATGCTTCTTCAAGCATTTTTTTACTATCTATGTTTTTATTATTTTTATTGCTTGGAAAGTGTTCTCCTATGTCTTTATTGCTAAGGGCACCAAAAAGCGCATCTATAATTGCATGAAGGAGAACATCTCCATCTGAGTGAGCCTTAGTTTGAATTTCGCACGAAATATCAACGCCGCCAATTCTGACTCCTTCGCCCGGCTCAATAGAATGGTAGTCTAACCCAATGCTATATTGCAATTGTTTTTGCAAAAACTGTTCTGCAATAGCTATATCGTCTTTAGTGGTAATTTTTAAATTAAAATCTTTATTAGGAATATGTAAAACTTTCATATCCAAGCGTTCTAGCGCTGATGTTTCGTCAGTGAAAATTTCATCAAATTTTTTTGTGGCTGACATTGTTTTTTTTAGGGATTCGCTTTTAAAAACTTGTGGGGTTTCAACAGCATAAAGACCCTCCCTTTTTACGATGCTTATTGGTTGTCCTGGATTAATTCTCTTTACAGTATCATAAATGGGTCTTACCATGGTTGCCCCATCGTAGGATTGAATTGAATCAATTAAACAATTTAATTGGCTATCGTTTAAAAGGGGTCGCGCTGAATCATGTATTAAAACCAACTTAGTTCTAGGATTTAGCATTTCAATTGCTTTTGCCACGGATTGCGATCTCGTTTTTCCGCCTAAAACCACTTGAACCTTTTGAGAAAACTGCTTGAATACCTTCTCTTGAAATACGCTTAAGTTTTTGTTGGGAGGAATAACCAAAAAAATTTCTTCAATTTTTTCAAAATCAGATAAGACATCTAGGCTATAATTAAAAAGGGGTTTGTTTTGAATTTCTACAAACTGTTTTTCTCCCCCAAAACGTTCACCAGAACCAGCTGCAAGTAATATTGCTGAAATCATTTTATTATTAACATCGAATCGCCATATCCAAGAAATCGATAGTTTTTATTTTTGGCAACCTTGTAGGATTCCTTAATAAAATCGTATCCACCGAACGCGCTAACACACATGAACAGCGTGCTTTCTGGTTCATGAAAATTTGTAATTAACCCATCAACAATTCTAAAACTATAAGGCGGGTGAATAAATAAATTAGTCCAACCCTTTTTGGGGGAAATTTGAAAACCGGAAACATTTACTGCCTCTAGAGCTCTCGCTGTTGAGGTTCCAACAGCAAAAATTCTTCTTCTTTTCCTCTTCGCTTCATTAATAGCAATTGCTGTTTCTGGGCTAACCTCAAAATATTCGGAATCCATGTGATGTCTATTGAGGTCTTCAACCTGTACTGGTCGATATATTCCTAAGCCAATATGAAGAGTAATTGTATGAATCCGAACTCCCTTATTTTTAAGTTTATTAAGAATTTCTTCAGTAAAATGAAGTCCTGCTACTGGCGCAGAAACCGCACCTCTTTTTTCAGCGTAAACAGTCTGAAATCTATCGCTGTCTGATGGAACTGGTTCTCGCTCAATGTATGGAGGTAGTGGGGGGTGTCCAATTTTATGTAAAATTTCATCGAAATCTCCTTCGTATTCAAATCGCACCACTCTTCCGCCAGAAACCGTATTGTCTATTACGTCACAATATATACCATCTGCCAAATTAAGCTTATTACCTATTCTTACTTTTCTCGCGGGCTTAACTAAAACCTCCCAAAGTTGATCTCCTAATTCGCGCAAAAGAAAAATTTCTACCTTTGCATCAGTTCGGTCTTTAGTAGCATATAGGCGAGCAGGAAACACCTTTGTATTGTTCAGTATAAGCAAATCATTTTTCTTCAAATAGTCTAAGATGTTTGAAAATTTTTTATGTTCAATTTTTTCTTCTTGTTGATGTAAAACCATCATAGATGCTTGCTCTCTTTTTATTTTTGGTTTTTGCGCAATAAACTTTTTAGGAAGCTGAAATTTAAAATCGCTTAGCTTATACTTTTTCTTTTTTTCTATCATTTGTTCTCCTGTTTTTTAAGCTGAAAAAGCTCATAGGCTTTTTCTGTGGCGGTTCTACCTCTTGAGGTTCTTTCTATAAATCCCTTTTTTATCAAATAGGGCTCATATACTTCTTCAATTGTCGAGATATCTTCATTCACTGAGATAGCTAGCGACTTTCCGCCAGTAGGCCCTCCGTTAAATTTTGTGATTAGGTTTTTTAAAAGCCTCAAGTCCATAGACTCCAGACCATTTTTATCAATACCAATTTGCTCTAATGCATTTCTTGCGTCTTGCCTCTTAATAATTTTAATTTTTTTAACCTGAGCAAAATCTCTAACTCTTTTCAAGACTCTATTTGCAATTCTGGGTGTTCCTCTTGATCTCAGGGCAACCTCCATAATTGCATCATCTTCAATTGTAATTTCTAAAATATTTGCAGTTCTTTTGAGAACCTCAAAAAGCTCAGATTCGGAATAATAGTCTAGACGAAAGATTGCTCCAAAACGGTCTCTAAGCGGCGTAGACAACGCTCCTAGCCGCGTTGTTGCTCCAACAAGGGTGAACGGACTAAGGTCAATTCGAACGGTTCGAGCCGCAGGTCCAGAATCTATCATTATGTCAATTTTGTAATCTTCCATTGCAGAATAAAGGTATTCTTCAACAGATGAATTTATTCTGTGAATTTCATCAATTAGTAATATATCATTTTGTTCCAAGCCTGTTAACATGCCAGAAAGATCTCCAGGTATTGATATTACTGGGCCAGATGTTGTGCTCAGGTTTGAACCTATTGATTCAGAAATTAGATGAGAAAGGGTAGTTTTTCCTAGGCCGGGTGGACCGTAAAATAGTATATGATCTAAAGATTCGCCACGTTCTTTAGCTGCATCAATATATGTTTTAAGGGCTTTTTTTATTTCATTTTGTCCAATGAAGTCATCAAAAGTTTTGGGTCGAATTTTTTTTTCAAAACCGATCTCTGAATGCGAAGAGGACAAATTTTGATTTTCTTGATTCACTAGCTAAAGATAAATAGAGACCTTAGGGTATTCAAAGGATTTTAAAGTGCTTTTTTTAAATATTTTCCTGTAAGAGAATTTTTGTTTTGAGAAATATCTTCAACGGTTCCCTGGGCAACAATATGCCCACCCTTCTCTCCCCCCTCTGGACCAAGATCAATAATCCAATCTGCACATTTTATTACATCTAAATTGTGTTCAATAACAATAACTGTATTGTTTTGATCAACTATTTTTTGCAAAACCTTCATTAAAGATTTAATGTCATCTATATGAAGACCGGTTGTGGGTTCATCAAGAAAATAAACTGTCTTTTTGCTTGAGACAGAGGCAAGCTCTGAGGAAAGTTTTATTCTTTGAGATTCTCCGCCAGAAAGAGTATTGGCTTGCTGACCAAGCTTCATATACCCCAGGCCAACATCTACTAAAGACTTAAGTTTTTTATAAAGAGGTGGAATATTTGAAAACCTCTCAATGGCTTCATCCACACTAAGATTTAATACATCAGCAATTGTCATATTTTTATACTGAATGTCTAGCGTGGCTCTATTATATCTGTCACCTTCACACTCATGGCATTTAACATAGACATCCGGAAGAAAGTTCATTTCTATTTTGATAATCCCAGCACCTTGACAGTCTTCACATCGACCCCCCTTAACGTTAAAAGAAAATCTACCGGGCTTATATCCTCTCATTTTTGCCTCTCTGGTTTGAGCAAAAAGATCTCTGATGTGCGTAAAAACACCAGTATATGTAGCCGGGTTAGATCTGGGGGTTTTTCCTATTGGCTTCTGATCAATATTCACAACCCGTTCGATGGTTTCGGTTCTTAATAAACTTTTGAAAGGCAACATTTCTTGAACAGAAAAATTAACCATATTATTTAGTGCCGGATAAAGCGTTTGATTAATTAAAGTGCTTTTTCCGCTTCCAGAAACTCCAGTTACCAAGATCAGTCTCCCAAAAGGAAAGCTTACATCAATATTTTTTAAGTTATTTCCCTGCGCTCCTTTTATAGTGAAGTGGTCGTATGTAACCGGTCTATGTTTAGGAATCTGCAAACTGTCTCTGCCTGACAAATATTTTCCAGTTAGACTGTTTTGATTTTTTTGGATTTCTTTATTGTTGCCGGAAAAAACAACCTCACCCCCATAAATTCCCGCTTTGGGGCCCATATCAATTATCTGGTCGGCTGACCTCATTGTATCCAGGTCATGCTCGACAACAATAACGGTGTTCCCAATATCCCTTAAAGACTTCAATGTATTAATTAGTCTTTGGTTATCCCTAGCATGAAGACCTATAGAAGGCTCATCTAAAACATACAAAACTCCTGTCAACTGTGATCCAACCTGGGACGCTAATCTAATCCTTTGGGCCTCACCCCCAGAAAGGGTTCTGGATGGTCTTTCAAGGCTTAAATATCCCAACCCAACATTAATTAAAAACTCAAGTCTTTTTTTCACTTCACTAAGCAAAATTGAAGAAATTTCTTGGTCTTCAAGGTTTAGGCTGAGACCCTGAAAATATTTTAATGTTTCTAGAATATTTTTTTCACAAAGAGAACCGATGTTTTCTTTCCCAACGGTAACAGAAAGAGAAGATTGTTTTAATCGCTTGCCCTGACAGTTTTCACAAGTTCGGGTGCTCATAAAACTTTCAACCCACCTTCGCACCCCATATGATTGAGTTTGCTTGTATCGCCTTCTAAGCTCTGGAATTATGCCTTCCCAACTCCCCGAAACAGTACCAGAAAATTTTTTTGTCTGTACATTTATGTCTATTTTCTTCTTATCTAGCCCAAAAAGAATTGCCTCTCTTGCTTCCAGAGATAAGTTTTTCCAGGGAGAAGAAAAAGAGAATGGTATTACTCTAGAAATGGCTCTAAGCTTACTGCCATGATACCCCTTGGGTTGACTCCCAATGGGGTTGACAGCGCCCTGGATAAGAGACTTTTTTATATCCGGAACTACAAGGTTTGGGTCAATTTCTGTAACGTAACCCAATCCGTCACACGACTCACATGCCCCATATGGAGAATTGAAAGAAAACATTCTTGCGTTTAATTCTGGCAATGCAATATACGGATGGTATGCGCAGGAAAAGTGCTCACTAAAAACTAAGTCTTTTTCATCGGAGCTTACACCGCAAGTCCCACTCCCCATTCTGAGAGCAGTTTCAATCGATTCAAAAAGACGGGTGCGATTATCTTCATTAATAACTAAACGATCCACCAAAACATCTATGGTGTGCGCCTTGGTTTTAGTAAGAGTAATTTTTTCTCTTAAAGAAACAATTTTACTATTAATTCTTGCCCTTAAAAATCCCTGTTTTTTGATTTCTTCTAAGGTGTTTTTGTGTTCTCCCTTTTTGCCAGAGACCAGTGGAGATAAAATGTATGCTGTTTGGCCTGAAAGCTCTTTGAGGAGACTTTCAACAATCTTGGCTGGTGGTTGTTTGGATATTGTTCTCCCACACTCCCAACAATGGGGCTTCCCAATGCTGGCGAAAAGTAGTCTTAAATAATCATGGATTTCCGTAATGGTTCCAACAGTAGACCGCGGATTTCTAGAGCCGGTTTTTTGTTCAATAGAAACTGCAGGAGAAAGTCCCTCAATAGAATCAACATCTGGTTTCTCCATTAAATTAAGGAATTGGCGAGCGTAAGAAGAAAGGGACTCAACATATCGCCTTTGTCCTTCAGCATAAATAGTATCAAAAGCCAGGGAAGATTTCCCAGATCCAGAGGGGCCAGTAATGACAACCAGCTTATTTTTTTCAATGTCTAGACTAACATTTTTAAGGTTGTGCTGTCTAGCTCCTCGTATTTTTAATTTATTTATCATTTTGAATGGCTAATAATTTACTTAAGTATGGTATTCATTCAAAAAAGGATTTATGTTTATATAAATCTTATGAATTTGTATCAAAATAAAGTGTTAGTAGCAATGCCAAATATGGTTGATTCTTTTTTTTCAAAAAGCGTTGTTGTTATAACAAAAGAAACCTCGGAAACTGTTGAAGGAATTATTTTAAACAAACCGGTAAGTCAAGTAAAACTAAGTTCGCTATCTTTTGAAGAAAACGAAACAGCTCAACAAGAAAAAATATTAAAAAAGCTCATTTCTCAGTCTGGTCGTTTATTTTTTGGTGGGCCTGTAGATTTTAGTACTGCAAGCTTTTTAGATGTTGGCTCTTCCAAGGACAGGCTGCGTTTTGACGAAATTGTTATAGCGAGGGATTTTTCTTTTTTTCAAAAGGTTCTTTTTGGCGAAAACAAAAATCAAAGGCTTTATTTTGGAAAATCTGTATGGGGAAGGGGTCAACTTTTTGAAGAAATCGCGAGCGGTGATTGGCTTTTAAAAGATTTTGATCCACAAACAATCAACATGGAAGCTAAAATAATGTGGGAGTTTTTAATTAGCTCTTTAGGGTTAGAAACATATACTTTTATTGGCGAAGGTGGGCGTTCGTAGTGCCAAAAATTAATAAAATCACAAATGGTGTAGTCTTAATAATTAACGGCTTTAATCTTGTAAAGAGAGGGATTCGACTTATAGTGAGCGGTGTTCTCCGCCGTCACAATAAATTGTAGAACAGTTAACAAAGTTTGCTTTTTCATCTAAAAGCAAAGAAACTACTCCAGCTACATCTTCGGGAGTTGTTACTCTTTTCATAGGGTTTCTTTCTTTAGTTTTGTCTACCCACTCCTCCCAATTTTCTGAAATTTTAGTAAGTGCTCGAGTAGGCGTTATTCCCGCCTGAATTGTATTGGCTGTAATGCCCAAATGCCCAAGCTCCCAGCCTACCTGTCTCACAACTGCTTCAAGAGCTGCTTTTGCAACACCCACGGGGCCGTAACCCGACATAGCTTTATAGCTTCCTTCGCTTGTAAGCCCCAGAATCCTTGTACCCGATCCAATCAAATCATTTTTGAGAAGAGCTTGGGTCCAATATATAATACAATTTGCCATCACATGAAGCGTCATATCCATCTGATTTTGTCTTACGGGAGATGGTTCAAAAAAATTTGTTGTACTGCCAAAGGCGATAGAGTGCATCAAAAGCTTAATTCTGTTTTCACCAACTAGTTTTTTTATTTCTGTGATTCTTTTATCGATTGTCTCTTGGCTGGCTGCGTTTTCATTCCAAAAAATTGTTCGGTTATTGTTTAAAGCAGAAAGCTCTTTACAAAAAGCTTCGGCTTCTTTTTTCAGGGGGCCTCTATCAAAATGAAAACCAATAACTCCATAACCTTCTTTTGCCAAAGATCTCGCTATGGAAGCCCCATGGCCTGTTGACGACCCCAAGATAAGTACCCAATCATTTTTCATTTCGTGTCAATTTAATAAATACTCATTCAATAATGTATTATATTATCGTAATGAATTTAAGTTGCGGATTTGTGGGGCTTCCAAACGTTGGGAAATCAACTATTTTTAATGCGTTGAGCAAGAAAAACATCCCCGCAGAAAATTATCCGTTTTGCACTATTGACCCAAACTCTGCCATTATTGAAGTGCCAGATGAAAAGTTGATTGCTTTGGCTGAAATTTACTCTCCGCACAAAACTATCTTTAGTACGGTAGAATTCGTAGATATTGCCGGCTTAGTTAAAAACGCCCATAGTGGTGAAGGACTGGGAAACCAATTTCTTGCCCACATAAGATCTGTAAAGGTCATTGTTCAAGTTGTAAGGTTTTTTAATGACAACAACATAACCCATGTTGAAAATAGGGTAAGTCCTATTGATGACATTGAAATAATTAACATGGAGTTAATTTTTGCTGATATTAAAACGTTAGAAAAAGCGATAGAAAAAAACGAAAAAAATGTTCGAGCGAACCACAAGGGGGCAATCGAAGCAAAGGCTGTTTTTGCTTTGGCGCTTGATCACCTCAACGAAGGAAAACCTGCAAGAACGCTTCCTTTGAACTCAAAAGAAAAAGAGTTTTTAGATGGGCTGTTTTTAATTTCCTCAAAACCAATTATATATGTTGCTAATGTGGGTGAAGATTCGCCTTCGCCGTCTATTTTAGATCCGGTAAAAACGGCTATTGAAAAAGAAGGAAGCTCTCTAATTTTGATTAATGGAAAACTTGAGGCAGAAATTATAGATTTTTCCAATGAAGAAAAAAAAGAGGTTCTTGAGTCCTACGGATATAAAGAGTCTGGATTAGCGCTTTTAATAAAACACGCCTACGGGCTATTGGGGCTTCAAAACTTCTATACTTGTGGACAAGAAGAAGTTAGGTCTTGGACTATAAAAAAGGGGTCATCAGCAGTTGAAGCAGCTGGAGAAATACACACCGATTTTTCTACAAAGTTTATTAAGGCCGAAATCTTTAACTATAAGGATGTCATAACTCATGGAAAAGACCAGTTAAAGTCACTTGGACTTATAAAGCTGGTTGGCAAAGAATACCTTATGCAAGAAGGCGACATAGCATATTTTATAAAAGGCCAATGAAAGTTACTTCTCCCAAAATTGCAGTGGTTGGCGCAGGACACCTTGGCTTTCATCACATTAAACATTTAGCTAACAACAAAAATTGCACTTTTGTTGGTTTTTATGACCCAGACAAGAAACGATCAAAAGAGATCTCTTTGGAATTGTCTGTTAAGCCTTATGATTCCCTGAAAAATCTACTTGAGGATTGTGATGCTGTTCATATCGCGTCTACAACATCTTCTCATTACAGAGTTGCTTCTGATTGCCTGCGACAAAACAAACATGTTTTCATTGAAAAGCCAATCTGTTCTACAACGGATGAAGCTCAAGATCTTATTGATTTAGCCAATAAAAAGAATCTGATTATTCAGGTTGGACACATTGAAAGATTTAATCCAACGATTGTTTTATTAAAATCAATGATTTCTGAGCCATCTTTAATTGAATTTGAACGCCTTCATGAATATAATATCCGCGGCACTGATGTTCCGGTTATTTTAGACTTAATGGTTCACGATATCGACCTGTGTTCTTATTTTTTTGAGAATGATTCTGTTGTTTCAATCTCTTCTTTGGGATCAAAAGTTATGAGCAATACAGTTGATGTTGCGACTGCGCAAATAAAATTTAAAAGCGGAAAATCAGCAAGTATTAAAACAAGTCGAGTTGCACAAAACAACGTTAGAAAACTGCGCACCTATTCAGATCAGTTATACTCAGTAACGGATTTAATGTTAAAGCAGGTAGAAATTTACAGTTTTATTAAAAAACCATTTTTTACACCATCAATGATTAGTCGAAAAATTGATACCCCCAAGGGTAAGCGTGAAATTTTCTATGAAAAATTTTTACCTGACAATCAAGATGCGCTACTAAATCAAATTAACAGTTTTATCAGTTGTATTAAACTTGGAACGGTTCCAATTGTTGATGGACTTCAAGGGTTGGGGGTTTTAAAAATAGCAAAAGAAATTGAATCGCAGATACTTCAAAAAAATGAATAGAAAATATTTTTTTGTTGCAGGGGAGGATTCGGGAGATAGTCATGCTTCTGAGCTAATAAAAGAAATTTTAGCAAATGAGCCTGAAGCTGAGATTTTAGCAGTAGGTGGAGATAAAATGCAGCTTGCAGGTGCTAAAATTGTTGAACATATTAGAGACTTGAATGTTGTTGGAATTTTTGAAGTCCTTTTACATTATCGTAAAATTAAAAAAATTTTCAACAACACCTTTTCTGCTATTTGTGATTTTAAACCAGATAAGGTTGTCCTTGTTGATTATCCGGGCTTCAATCTTCGTCTAGCTAAGTCACTCAGACAAGCGGTTGATTCAGAAATTATTTATTTTATTTTACCTCAAGCCTGGGCATGGAAAGCTAACAGATCTGAGACTATTAAAAATTATACAGATAAAAGGCTAAGTATTATTCCTTTCGAAAAAAACTGGTTTAGACAGAGGGGCGTTGATGTTGAGTATATTGGACACCCTTTTGGGTATAGGTTTTTCAATGACAAAGAAAATATTGACGGGGTTCGAGATGGAAACAAAATTGTATTAATGCCTGGTAGTAGACAGGTAGAGGTTGACAGACACCTCCCAATAATGATTAATGCTGCAAAAATTTTGTCCCAAAAAACTGGCAAGGAAATTACCCTACTGAAAGCACCAAACGTTTCAGTTGAAAATTTTCCACAAGACTTTAACATTGAAACGGACCCCCTCAAACACAAAGAAATTATTGCTGGAGCTAGCCTTTGCCTTGTAGCCTCCGGAACAGCAACCCTTGAGGTAGCACTGTTGGGTTCGCCGATGTTGGTATGTTATAAAATGAACCCACTTACTTGGTTTTTTGCAACAAAACTTTCCACTGTTAAATATATATCTCTAGTAAACCTTTTTTTAGGTTGTGGGGTTGTGAAAGAGCTTCTTCAAAAAGAAATGAGCACAAAGAGCGTTGTTTTTCATTCAGAAAAACTTTTACAAACGAACCCGTCAGTTTTTTTAAAAATTCAAAAGGATTTAATGCAAACGATTCAAACAAACAAAAATCCGTTCAAAATTGCATCTGAAATTATAATTGGAAACAATAAAAATGTTTAAAGCTCTAAAGTCCTGGATTATTTATTTAATAATTGTCTTGTCCTATGGTACTGGATCTCAAAATAAACACAATATAGAATCATTAAATCGTCTAATTGCAAGCGGAAGTTCATTTATTGTAGCAACGTGGCATGGGAACCTGTTGGGGTTAATGTATTTTTTAAAATACAAAGGATTTACTGGGCTTGTGAGCAAAAGCTCAGATGGCGACATAATTGTTGGAACGGCAAAGCTTTTTGGCTATGAATTTATTCGCGGATCTAGTTCAGGGGGTGGAGGAATGGCTCTTAGACAGGTCATCAAGAATCTTAATGCGGGGGCAAAGCTTTTTATTACCCCCGATGGGCCAAGGGGACCTGAACACGTGGTGAAACCTGGGGCTGTCTCTGCTTCAATATTAACGGGGGCTCCAATTTTACCAATAATAGTCAAAACCAATAAGAGTTGGATTTTTAAAAATTGGCATAATTTTTATTTAGCAAAACCTTTCTCAAAAAAAGAAATTATTGTCGGCCACCCCATAACTTTAGATAAAGATACTAAAATAGAGGTTAATTGTAAGAAGGTCGAAGAATCTCTGAATGCTCTTCTGGGGGCGCCTAAATAATGCCTAGAATCAAAAAACTGCTCATTTTTATAATGTATATTTTCCCTATTTATACAATCTATGTATATATAAAAAATTTTTTGTATGACTTGAGCATACTGGTTCCCCAAAAAGCTGGAGTTAAGATTGTTTCTGTTGGCAACCTTTCGTTTGGCGGATCAGGCAAAACACCCTCCGTTATAGCGGTGTCAAAATATTTTCTTGATACAGGATTAAAGGTTGGGATATTAAGCAGGGGCTATGGTCGTTATTCAAAGAACGATCTAGTGGTTGAGAACCAGTCTTGGCGAGAGGTTGGAGATGAGCCAGCCTTAATGAAAAATAAGCTTCCTAAAGCAATTATTTTGGTTTCGCCAAACAAAAATAGGGGCGCTAAAAAACTAGTGGCGCTTGGGGTTGATTTAATTATTTTAGATGACGCCTTTCAGTATAGGGCTCTTCATAGGGACATCAACATACTAATGCTAAATGACCTGACTTCCAAAAAACTAAAAATTGCCCCCTATGGAATTCTTAGAGAGCCACTTTCTTCTGCAAAAAGAGCAAGTTGGGGGATTAAAACCTCGCCCAAAAACATTAACTGTGGAATTAAAGAGCATTTGATAGAACAGAAAATTTCTGGCTTTATTGATCCTCAAAACAGGTCTTTTTTTTCAATAAATGATTTTATTAAAAACCATCGTGATTTGAGCTTTGAAATATTAACGTCAATTGGCTCTCCAGAAAAATTTGAAGCTACCGTTCGTTCAATGGAAATTAATTTTTTAAAAAGTAACACCTATGAAGACCACCACAGATTTAAACTAAGCGATATTAAAGCTGTCAACGCATCCCTAGATAAAAATACCTCGGGTTTGCTTTGTACTGAAAAAGACCTTATAAGGCTTGAAGAATTTTTAGACCATATCAAGGTGCCTATTTTTGCAGTTTGTCAAGAATACATTTTGTCTGAACCAGTCAAAGAAGAGCTTAAAAATTTGATAATTTGATATATTGACATTAGAAAAGTTATAAGCTAAGTTTTTTAACATTTAATACTAATGGAGGATATTTAAATGGTAGAATTATTTCTTGAAGGTGGTCCATTTATGTGGCCAATTCTCATTTTGCTTTTAGCTGGTTTAGGCTTAGTTGGCGAAAGAGCATACTCTCTTAACCAATCTAAAGCGGACTCTGAAGGTTTTATGGAATCGCTTAAATCTGCACTTAAGTCTGGTGGTGCTAAAAAAGCATTAGATATTTGCGCATCTCATGATGGTCCGGTATCTAATATTTGCAAAGCTGGTCTTGCTAAGGTTGGTGGCGGTTCAGATCAGATAGAAAAAGCTATTGAAAATGCCGGTTCGCTAGAAATGGCATTTTTAGAAAAAAACATGGGATGGTTAACAGCAATTATTGCTATCGCTCCTATGATGGGTTTTACAGGAACTGTTGCTGGAATGATTTTTGCTTTTGACGCCATTGCTGCTGCAAACGATATCTCACCTGCCGTTGTTGCTGTAGGTATCTCTCAAGCTCTTTTAACCACAGCTTTTGGATTGATTGTTGCGATGATTATTCAAATTGCTCAAAACTTTTTCTCTTCTATGATTGATGGAATGGTTTTAGACATGGAAGAAAGATCTATTGAAATTACTGATCTGCTTAGAGACGCTAAATAAAATATGGCAATTAGAGAAAGAAAAGGAAGAGTTGGTGCTATTCCTGAGGGCGGAATGGCGGATATTGCATTTTTGTTGCTAGTTTTTTTCTTGGTAACCACAACCATTGATATGGATAAGGGGCTTGGAATTATACTCCCAGCAGAAGGCCAAGAACTTGAGATTAACAAAAAAAATATTTTAAACTGCCTAATTAGCGCTTCGGGCGCTGTTCTTTTGGGTGGAGAGCCAACAGAAATAAAAGATATTAGCAGGAAGATAAAAGAAGAAATTCGAGCAAATGACAAGCTAATTATTTCTGTTAAAGCGCATGAAAAAGCAGAATATGATGTTTATGTTGAGGTTTTAGATCAATTAAAGCTCGCTAATGCAACAAGAATTTCTATAGCGGAGTCAGATTAAAATGAAATTTAGAAGAAAATCCGGAGTTGAATCAAAAATATCAACATCCTCCATGCCTGACATTATTTTTATGCTTTTAATTTTCTTTATGGTTACTACAGTTTTAAGAGAGTTTTCTGGACTTCCCGTGTCTCTTCCAAAGGCTGAAAGAATCGAAAAACTTGAGTCTAAAAGACACACCTCTGACATTTGGGTTTCTAAAGACGGGTTAATTTCGATTGAAGATAAACTTTACGCTTCTGATGACGTCCGTCACGTTATGTACGAAAAGCGCGCCTCCAATCCACAGCTTACCGTCTCTCTCAAAGCTGACCAAGATGCTAGAATGGACATTATTTCTGATATTCACAATGAGCTTAGAAAAGCTGATGCTTTAAAATTAAATTATTCAACAAAAGTTAAGGCGCCAACACAGTGAATATTAAAAATTTAACACCCTTTTCTTCTTTAGTTTCTTTTATTTTAAAGAAAGCAAAGCTTTCTTCTGAATCTTTAAAAACAAAGTACTCAACCGTATTAAGGGTTGGAGTTCTAATTTCTTCTATTTTTTTATTGTTGGGATTTTATGGTCTTCAAAGATTTGAAAATAATATTCAAATTGAAACTGAAAGCCAAATCATTATTGAAAACATAGAAATCCCAGAAACTCAACAGTTTGATACGCCTCCACCTCCAGCGAGACCATCTGTTCCCGTAGAATCAGAGGATGAAGATCTTGCTGATGACTTAACTATTGAAGAAACTGATTTGGACAATTTTGATGCTTGGGATGCTCCGCCTCCTCCGCCATCTGGTCCGCAGGTAAAATTTATCCCTTATGATGACCCCCCAAGGCCACTTTTCCCCATAAAACCAGTATATCCTGATATTGCTCAGGAGGCTGGCATTGAAGGACAGGTGTTGGTTCAGTGTTTTATCGATGAAAAAGGTCGTGTTAAGGAAACAATAATTCTTAAAGGTATACCAAACACTGGTCTTAATGAAGCCGCTGAAGAGGCGCTTAGAAAAACAAGATTTAGACCTGCAAAACAAAGAGAAAGAGCTGTGGGTGTTTGGATTACTATTCCAATAAACTTCAAGCTTCAGAATTAAAGACTAGTCGATAGCGGACTTAATTAGCTCCCTATTCAATCTCACAATATTTGCTTGCGAAATTTCTTTTGGGCACTCGGCTGAACATGCTCCTGTATTAGTGCAAGACCCAAATCCTTCTTCATCCATAGTTGCTACCATTTTAAAAACTCTTTCTTTTGACTCTTTTTGTCCCTGTGGCAACAAAGAAAGGTGTGAAATTTTTGCTGATGTAAATAGCATGGCTGAAGAGTTTTTGCATGCAGCAACACATGCCCCACAAGCAATGCACGCAGCAGAAAGAAAAGCTTCGTCTGCATTTTCTTTAGGAACCTTCGTTAGATTAGCCTCAGGGGCTTCTCCTGTGTTGATATCAACATATCCTCCAGAAGAAATAATTCTGTCAAAAGAGCTTCTATCTATTGAAAGATCTTTAATTACTGGGAAAGAAGCGGCTCTAAATGGCTCTAAAGTCAGCTCATCTTCGCTTTTAAAGGATCTCATATGTAATTGACAAACGGTAGTTGCTTTTTGGGGGCCGTGCGGCTGACCGTTTATCATAAATCCGCAGGAACCACAAATTCCTTCCCTACAATCATGATCAAAAACTACCGGGTCTTGTTTTTCTTTAACTAGCTTGTTGTTCAATATGTCTAACATTTCTAAAAAAGAAATGTTTGGATCGATATTTTCTAAACGATATCGAACAAATTTACCGGCTGTGTTTTCTTTAGACTGTCTCCATATATTTAAATTAATATTCATTACTTATAACTTCTGGTTTTTAGTTTTACGTTTTGAAATCTAAGTATTTCCTTATGAAGCTGGGGGTGTTTATCTTTTTGATGTTGCCAAGCTGCTACATACGCATACTCAGAATCATTTCTTTGGGCTTCATTTTCTGCGGTTTGAAACTCTTCTCTAAAGTGTGCACCACAAGACTCTTTTCTGTCAAGGGCATCTATGGCCATAAGTTCAGCAAGCTCTATAAAATCTTTAAGTCTTAGGGCTTTTTCAAGCTCAGGGTTTGGCTCGTTCATATTTCCGGGTACAATTAAGCGGCTATTAAACTTTTCTTTTATTTTAGGAATTAATTCTAAGGCTTTTTTTAGCCCCTTTTCGCTTCGAGACATTCCAATATTATCCCAAACAATTTTTCCCAGCTCTCGATGAATTTCATCAACAGTTAAATCTCCCTGAACATTCATAATGTCTGAAATATTTTTTTCTACTTCTTTTATTTTCTTCAAAAAAGAATCGCTTTTTAATATTTCTTCACTGTTGTCGGGTTTGTTGTTTGCTAGATAATTCATTACTGAATGTGGTGCTACAAAATATCCATCAGCTAGGCCTTGCATTAATGCGCTAGCACCCAGCCTGTTTGCTCCGTGATCAGAAAAATTGCTTTCACCAATTGAAAACAAGCCTTCAATTGTAGTCATGAGATTATAATCAACCCAAAGCCCTCCCATTGTATAGTGAACTGCTGGATAAATTTTCATAGGAGTTTTGTATGGGTTTTCATTGGTTATATTTTGATACATATCAAAAAGGTTTCCATATTTTTCTTTAATAAAGCTTTCTCCGTGATCTTCAATGGCTTTTTTAAAATCTAAATAAACCGCAAGTCCAGTTTTACCAACGCCGCGACCGTCATCGCAAACCTCTTTGGCCCTCCTGCTTGCAACATCTCTTGGAACAAGATTCCCGAAGGCGGGGTATATTCTTTCCAAATAATAGTCTCTTTCTTCTTCTGGAATTTCTGTTGGCTGCCTGGAATCGCCTTTTTTCTTGGGCACCCAAACCCTTCCATGATTTCTAAGACTTTCGCTCATTAAGGTTAGTTTTGACTGAAAATTATTTTTAACCGGTATGCAGGTTGGATGAATTTGTGTAAAACTTGGATTGGCAAAAAATGCCCCATTTTTATGTGCCCTCCAATTAGCTGTAACATTGCTTGCCATAGCATTTGTTGATAAATAATAAACGTTAGAGTACCCTCCTGTAGCCAAAATAACTACGTCTGCCGCATGTGCTTGTACTTTGCCCGATATCAAATTTCGAGTAATAATTCCTTTTGCCTTACCTTTTTCAACCACCACATCCAACATGTCTTCTCGTGGATAAAATTGAACTTTGCCTTCGTTTTGTTGTCTGCTAAGCGCGGAATATGCCCCAAGTAATAGCTGTTGACCGGTTTGACCTCTAGCATAAAAGGTTCTAGAAACCTGAACCCCCCCGAAAGACCTATTATCAAGATACCCAGAATATTCTCTCGCAAATGGAACCCCCTGTGCAACGCATTGATCTATAATATTTTTACTAATTTCTGCCAACCTATACACATTTTCTTCTCTTGATCTAAAATCACCGCCTTTAATGGTGTCATAAAAAAGGCGCATTGTGCTGTCACCATCTTTCTTGTAGTTTTTTGCAGCATTGATCCCCCCCTGCGCTGCAATACTGTGCGCCCTTCTTGGAGACTCATGATAAGAAAACGCCTTGACATTAAATCCCATTTCCGCAAGAGTTGCTGAAGCTGAAGCGCCAGCCAGTCCGGTTCCCACCACAATAATCTTATAATCATTTGCTTGGTTGGAATTAAGCTTTTTATAGGACTCTAATTGTTCTTTCCACGCCCTGTGCAGCTCTTTATTTGGGGCGCCAGAACTTAATTGAGATTTAACCTGGTTCATCCTAGCCAACCACTCTTAAAATAATCCCAAAATAAAGGGGGATTGATATAAAACCCAAGGGAATCCAAAACCAAAAGACTGCCGCTAGGCTATAGTAGGTTTTTTCATATTTTGTTCCTTTAACTGCAAGGGTTTGACCTGCAGAATCGAATCCATGTTTTAAGTGATAACCCAAGAGTCCAATAGCAACAATATAAAAAAGGGTATAAAAAATATTGCCAAATCCAACCTCTGGTCCTAAAACAATATCATAATATGTCCTATCGCCCTGATTAAAGTTAAATTTGTACCAAAAGGTTGACCAGTGAAGCACTAAAAAAATAAATACAAAACTTCCGGTTAAAAGGGTGTATCGTGAAGCTCTAGGGGTTGATGTTATGCTGTAAGAAGGGTTTTTTGAAATAGCGCGTTTGTTTTTTAGCCAAAGCACAACTCCGCTGTAGATGTGGATTAAAACAAAAGACAATAGTCCGACTTCTGCTACCCTTATTAAAAAGCCTAATTTTTTTAATTTTAAAACATAACCATTAAAAGCGTCTGGACCAAAAAAAAGGTTAAGATTTCCAATCAGATGAAACACCATAAAAAGCGCTAAGCTTAATCCGGTAATTGCCATGGCTATTTTCTTTCCGACTGATGTGTTAAGAGCTTTAAAAATTTTCATTGAACCTAAATAACGACTAATATTTTATATGTTAAATTTATTAAAGGCAAATGACTTTGATGTTAATTTTCCAGACATTTTAAAAATGCTCCACTTATCAAGCAACAACCCGACGGCTGGTAATTTGTTTAACCTGGGTAGCTTTTTTTAGATTTCCCACAAGCTGTCCACAGGCGCCATCGATATCGCCCCCCCTTGTAGACCTAACTGTTGCTGTCAGTCCCCTTTTCAACAAATAACCTTTAAACAACTCAATGTTTTCTTCCTTTGACCTGGTATAATCACAGCCATTGAAGGGGTTAAAGGGGATGAGATTAATTTTACAGGCAAGTCCGTGTAAAATTTTTGATAAGCTTTTTGCATGATCTAAAGAATCGTTTATTTCATTAATTAAAATATATTCAATTGTTAAAGAGCGCTCATCTTTTTGAACAGATAGGTAGTTTTTACAGGCCTCCAGCAAACTATTAATGGGATATTTTTTGTTAATGGGAACAATAATGTCTCTCAAAGAATCATTGGGTGCGTGTAAAGAAATGGCAAGCGAAACATCAGTACTGCTTGCAAGCTTATTGATTTGAGGTATTAATCCTGATGTGCTTATGGTTATTCTTTTTTTAGATAAAAAATATGCAAACTCATTTCGCATTATACTGGCAGAAGAAATAACTGGATCAAAATTTAAAAGAGGCTCTCCCATACCCATAAAAACCACATTTGTTATAGGAGAATCTTTTCTGTCGTAAAAATTTGCTAACCACAACTGTCCAATAATTTCATCTGAAGTAAGATTCTTTTCAAATCCCTGTGCTCCCGTTGCACAAAAAGTACACTTAAGCGCACAGCCGGCTTGAGAGGAAATACACAAAGTAATGCGTTTTTTTTCTGGAATTCTAACCATCTCAATTGATGAACCAGAATTCAAATTAATTAAGTATTTTTTTGTTCCATCTTTTGAATGAAGAACTTTCTCTACCTTGGGTGGGTCTAGCGTAGCAATCTCTTGCATTTTTGAGATTAGACTTTTGTTAAAATTGGTCATTTTATTAAAATCCAACTCTCCTTTTTGATGTACCCATTTTAGCAGTTGTTTTGCTCTAAAAGAAGGTTCTTCAATTTCTAAAAAAAATTTCTCCAGCTCTGATTGTGAAAATCCTAAAAGGTTTTTTTTGTTCACGGTAGTTCCTTTTTAATTAAACAATAAATTCTTTAAGCCTTGGTTTTTTTATTTTTTTCAAAATTTAAAAATAAAATATTCCAAATAAGAACAAGCGCTACGCCAAAAAGCTCTCTTTCGCTTTCAGACATTCCTGCCATTTTATTTATTTCTTGATTTTCATTTAACGAACCACTAAAAGTCAGGTACATTAAAAAAACACAAATAAGCATTGTGGTTCCTTTTGCCGGCTTTAGCGTGGGGTTATTTTGATATTGAACTAAAATAAAAATTGGCTGTAAATAAAGGGGAGTCCAAACAAACCAGTCTGGATCATTTAAGTTTAAAAGCCCAAAAATTCCTAATATTCCTGCAAGTATCTTAATCATTTCACTAGCCACTCAAATAGCATTTTTGATTCTTCGCTATATGTTATTTCTGGGTGCCACTGAACTGCTATTAAACCTTCATATCCAACGAGTTCAAAGCTTTCAATCATTCCGTCTTCTGAATTACCAGTTATTTCAATTCCAGCTCCAACCTCCTTAATACACTGGTGATGGCTTGATTTAACATATATATTGTCTTTTTTGATTATTTGATACAAACGAGAATCCCTGTTGATTTTCACAGAGTGTTCACTGGCTTTTCCTCTAAAAACACCATGATTTATATTGTTTTTAAAAAGCCTATTAATGTCTTCATAAAGCGTTCCACCCTTATAAACATTTATTAACTGCATACTGGCACAAATAGCTAACACTTTTTTGTTCTGCTTAATTGCTTCATCAAAAAGCGCTGAGTCAAAATTAAACCTTTCTGTAGACATTTTATGAGAAATTAAATTAGGGCTACTAGAACTGTATTGTTCTGGCGGAACATCTGGTCCTCCCACCATTAAAATCCCCCTTGACATAGAAACGGCTTCTTGAATATATTTTTTTGAACACGTTTGTGAAAGCAAAAAAGGGGAGCCGCCGGCATTAAGAACTGCCTTAACATAGCTGTTTTTAACTCCAGTCCAGGTTGATGACCTAACAGTCAAGTCATATGGCGATATTGCTATCACAAAGAATTAAAATTTATACTCTTTAAGTTTTGGAATTTTATTCAGTAAGTCTTCAAGGGTTCCAACGTGCTCTTTGCCATTATAAATAACCTTCCATTCTCCGGAGGGCTCTCCATCTGTAAAGCTGCCATCAATAATTGGATTTTGTCTTGGGGCAACATATTTCCATGCTCCATTTTTTTTATCTGAAGAATATGTTCCTCTACCGTAAAAACGTGATCCAAAGTCTATGTCTTGACCCTCTGTCCAGGTTCCATTTTTTTGGTTGTTTTCATATGTTCCTTCTGCAATTCTTCTACCATTTTTTGCATAAAGAGACCAAACGCCTTGCTTTATGCCATCAACATATGTTCCTTTTTGTTTTAGCTCCAATGAGCGATCTTTTTGAATATAGTATTCTTCCCAGGGGCCATTTTTGATGCCTGAATTGAACTCGCCCCTTCCGCGATAATCTGATAAAGGAGATAGGTTAAAAAAGTATCCGTTTAATACGCCGTTTTCATAATTTTCTTCCCAGCCCTTGGATTCTCCATTTTCATACCAAATCCATTTTCCTATTTTTTTTCCAGCAACATATTCTCCCTCGCTAACAATTACTTCATTTGCATCCCAGCTTTTCCATGTTCCAACTCTTTCCCAGTTTTCATAGTCTCCAGCTCTAGTAACAACTAAAGTGTTTGGATCCCACTCTCTCCATCTACCAGCGCCTTGATCAAAAACGATTTCTCCTGTTTTAATCAATTTGTTTTGTTTGTCTTTATTCCACCTTGTCCACGTTCCTACAGGTTTACCATTTTCATATTTTATATATTCTAATCTTTTGTTGTTATCAGTGGCTCCAGGAAATATATAAGTGATCTGCTCTCCCTCAGGAACTCCATTAACATAGTTGGCAATTTTTCGGGTTCCATTGTTATAGTTTTTTTCATCCCAAGGCCCATTTTTCATACCAGACTTATACTCACCCACAACCGTTCCATTTTCATCAACAATTGGTCCAGAATAAAGCTTATCGCTACTAATTAAGTACGCTTTTCCGTCTTCTTTTGTTACAACTTGATCCTCATATACGCTACTGGAACACGCAGCAATAAACAGCACTAACAATAAAAATGTTTTTTTCATTCTCTCTCCTTAAATTGATTAGATTTTTGGTTGTGTTGACTAAAATAATAAATATTTAATTGTATATAAACATAATTTCTAATGAAAAATTTTGATTTAATTATCTATGGTGCCACGGGGTTCACGGGAAAGCTTTGTGTGGACTACATAAAAAACAACTATCCCGAAGTTAATTTTGCTATTGCCGGAAGAAACATCAACAAGCTCAAATCAATTTCTGAAAAATACAATAATTCCATCAAGTGCCTTGAGGTTGAGTCTTCAGATAAAAGCGGGATGAAGAAGTTGGCGTCTGAAACAAGGGTAATTTTAAATACTGCTGGACCATTTTATAAGTATGGTTCGCTTGTTGTGGAATCGTGCGTAGAAGAAAAAACCCATTATGTTGATATTACGGGAGAAAGCTTTTGGGTGAGAGACTTAATTGAAAAACATCACGAAAATGCACAAACCGGGGGAGTTAGAATTATCAACGCCTGCGGCTTTGACTCCGTACCATCTGATATTGGAGTGTTTTTTTCTGTAAACAACACAAACGAGCAAATAAAAAAGATTTCTGGATTTCACTCATGGAAGGGCGAAGCCTCTGGTGGAACGATTGAAACTATGTTTACGTCTATGGAGGCTAAATCTGCCAAGGGCGGCTTTGGAAGGTTTTCACTCAACCCAAAAAATACAGTTTCAAAGCATCAGCTCGATAACACCTCAGATAGGGTGTCAGTGAAAAAAATAAAATATTTAAATGGATATACAGGGCCATTTGTGATGGCGCTCCCCAATACAAGAACTGTTAGAAGATCGGCAGCTCTTTCAAAAGAAACGGGCAAATATTATGGAAAAGATTTTGTTTATTCAGAAGGGGCATACTATTCAAAGCTAAGCAGCGCTTGGAAAGTTACGCTTATGACGTTTGTTTTGGGCTTAATAATATTTTCTCCTTTGAGAAATTTGTTCAGGCCGCTTTTTAGGAAGCCTGGCCAGGGCCCCAGCAAGGCTGTTATGGATTCTGGGTTTTTTAAAACAAGGTTTTTAGTAGAAACTGAAAAGGGTGTGAAGGCTTTTATGATAAGCGCAAGCGGAGACCCTGGATACAAAATGACCTCAAGAATGGCCTGTGAAAGCGCTCTTTGTTTAATTCTTGAAAATCCAGACTCTTTGCCTGGAGGAAAAAATTTTGGTGGTGTTGTAACGCCTTCAATAGGCCTTGGAAACACTTTGATTAAAAGATTAAAAAAAATTGGGGTAGGATTTGATGAGATTATCCCCGGTTAAAAAAACCTTCTTTTTTTCTCTTTTTTTAATTTCTCTTTTCGGGCAAAGCCTTCAAGATCTTGAAAAATTGTTCATAGAATGGAGAGCTTTTGAAAGGCCCTCATTTAATAGTGGTGTCCCCGATTATACCTTAAAGGCTTTTAAGAATAAACACCCCAGGTTTTTGTCAATTAAAAACAGGGCAATTAACTTTGACACCTCGCTACTTGATAAAGATGGGATTTTAGATTGGAAAATTTTAGTAGCGGAAATTAATGGGTATGATTTTAATTACAGGGTGCTTAGACCCTGGGAAAGAGATCCGGGTTTTTATAGGGTTTTATGGAACTACCAAAGCGATGTTCCAGACCATGAGGGGCCCACCAACCACGCAACCCTTGAACTGTGGACATATAGCTTTCCACTAAGTAAAAAAAATGCGAAAGAAGTTGAACAAAAGCTTTTAGCCATTGGCCCATTTCTGAAACAAGCAAAAATAAATCTTGTTGGCAATGCTAGGGACTTATGGATGGGCGGGATACAAATTATGAAAAACCAATCTCGCGATCTTCAATCTTTTTCAAAAAAAATTAATAAAACCACACACCCCAGCTTACATGTGGCCGTATCTCAGGCTATTGTAGATACTGATAGTTTTGTCGCTTGGTTAGAGAGTGAGCTTCCAAAAAAAACCGGTCCTTCTGGCGTTGGAAAAGAAAACTACACCTGGTATCAACAAAATGTTCACCTTTTACCATTCAGTTGGGAAGAAGAAGTTTTTCTTCTTGAGCGCGAACTTTTTAGAGCATGGAACAATCTAACGCTTGAAGAAATTAACAACTCAAATTTGCCAAAAATTATTGCTGCAAGCAATGAGGATGAGTTTAAAGAATTGTCTGAAATGGGCGTACAAAGACTAATGGGATTTTTAAAAGAAAAAAATATTTTAACTGTTAAAAACAATATGGAACCTGAGATTAGAAAACATATGGGGTCGTTTGTTCCAGAAAATGAAAGAAATTTTTTTATAATTGGTTTACACTTGGATCCCGTCCCGCTTTATTCTCATTTTTATCATTGGTTTGAATTGGCAGAGATGAGAGACAACCCTCACTCAAGAATTATAAGAAGGTCACCTCTTTTATATAATATTTTTGATTCAAAAAATGAAGGAATCGCTACAGCTGTTGAGGAGGTTTTTATGAATGCTGGCATTTATAATGACTCTCCCCGAAGCAAAGAAATTGTTTGGATTATGTTAGCCCAAAGAGCTGCAAGAGGATTGGGCTCTCTTTATGCTCATGCCAATCTTATGTCAATGGAGGAGGCAGGAAAAGTCCACGTGACATGGACACCTAGAGGTTGGATGGAAAGAGAAGAAAACCTTCTTAAGTTCGAGCAACTTCTTTATTTGCGCCAACCTGGATATGGAACATCTTATATTACGGGGAAAATTATTTTTGAACAGATTTTGTCAGAATACAAAAAAGAATCTGACTCTACTGGGTTAGAATTTGAAATGTCTAAATTTATGGACCAAGTAAGCGCAACGGGCAATATTCCAATTAGCTTGGTTTATGAATCAATGATATCCAACCAAAAAATTTCTGTTAAGACTCTTAGGAATCTTTAAAGCCAAAATATTGTTATTCCTGCATTGGTACGATTAAAGTCTATGTCTTGGGTTTCGTTTGCTTCAGATCTCATCTTAACAGCGTCTTCATTGAACATGTTGTAGTTTTCTCCATAAATAATGGCCTTAAATCTTCCCTCTTGGTTTTTCCCCCATTCTCTAACTGCGCGACTTATGAAGCCTCCACCTGAACCGTGAATTATTTTTACAGCAACTAAGTTATTATTTTTAGCTTCGCTAATTACAAAAGATAGCTCAGACAATGCTTCGTCTACGCTATATGCTTTATGACCTATGTCTATTTCTTTAATCATCGATTTTTAATTAATGTTATAATTTATAATTAATTAAATTGAAAGGTGAAAGATACATTTGACAAAGCATCCTTTATTTTTGATAATCAGAAGCCTTCACTAATTAAGCTCAAAAATGAGAATTCAAATCAACGCAAAAAAAAACTTACTTTACTTTTATCTGAAATAAAAAATAGTGAAGAAAAAATAAAAGCCGCTCTTAAGGCAGACCTTGGTAAGTCTGATGTTGAGTCTGTTCTAACTGAAATTATAGGAATCAAGACAGAGCTTAATTTTGCAATCAAAAACGTGGGGAAGTGGATGAAAAAAAAATATGTTCCCAGAAATCTTTTAACTTCCTTTGCAGAGCCTTCAGTTTTACCTGAACCAAAGGGTCGCGTTCTAATTCTAGCCCCCTGGAATTATCCTATTATGCTTAGTATTAATCCTCTGATTTCCGCAATAGCTTCTGGAAATGCTGCTATTATCAAACCATCAGAATTTACTCCTCAAAGCTCTTTAGTCGTTCGCGAAATTTGTAACAATGTTTTTTCTCCGCAAGAAGTTGCCGTCATTGAGGGGGACGGAAAAATGGCTGAACACCTTTTGAGTCTTTCTTTTGATCATATTTTTTTTACTGGTAGCCCCCAGAAAGGGTCTCTTGTGATGCAAGCTGCCTCAAAACATCTGGCTGGGGTTACGCTAGAGCTTGGGGGGAAATCTCCCGTTGTTGTTGACAAAAATTGCAACGTTCAAGACGCTGCGTGGAAAATTGCTTTTTTTAAGTTTGCTAATGCTGGCCAAACCTGCACTGCTCCTGACTATATTTTATGTCAATCATCTTTGGTTGATTCACTGATTCTTGAAATAAGAAAATATTTTGAGAAATTTTTATCTGAAGGGCCAAAAAACAATATGTGTAGCATTGTTAGCAAGTCTCACTTTGGCAGAATAGACGGTTTAATAGAAGATGCTAGGTTAGGTGGTGCAAAAATTTTTGGGGGGAGAAAGCACCAAGAAGAACTCACGATTGAACCTACAATTGTTTTTAACCCACCTAAAGACTCCAAAATAATGCAAGAGGAAATCTTTGGACCATTGCTACCAATCTTAAAGTATGAAAATTTAGATGAAGCAATTCATTATATAAACTCTAAGCCAAAACCTTTGGCACTTTATTGCTTTTCAAAAGACAAAAAATTTTCATCAAAACTTGAAAGGGAAACCACAAGCGGTGCGTTTATAATCAATGACTGTGTTATTCACCACGCCAATCCAAACCTTCCATTTGGTGGAATTAACAATAGCGGATTAGGAAGTTATCATGGAAAGTACGGATTTGACGAGCTGTCTCATCAAAAATCTATAATGAAAAGCTCTTACTTTTCCCCTTTTAAATTAATTCTTCCTCCCTATAGCCAGTTCAAAAAAAATCTGGTTAATCTAATAAATAAAATTCTTTAAGAAGTTCGTTTCTGAGTAAAATTGCGGTTGAGGCATATTTATCTGATCTATTATAGGTTCTAACTGATTCCCAAATTTCCGATTTGATGCTAAAATTATTATTTCCTACAGGATAGCTGTTTTTTAAAAGATAGTTGGCCACGCTTCCTATGGTGTCCTCCCAGCTGTATGGGTCTTTTTTCCCATCAAGATTAAAATCAACATATAAAGATTCAAAGCTGGTTGGTATAAATTGCCCAAATCCAAATGCACCAGCATATGAACCAAGAACAGATTCTGGGGCAATGTTCTCATTAAAGCAAAAAATCAAAAATTGCTTAAGCTGTTTTTCTGCCCAATCTTTTCTTTCCGGGATATATTCAATTTGTGCTAAAAAAGAATCAATCAGCCTAAAATCTCCGTGCGATTCTCCAAAGTTTGTCTCCATAGAAATCATTGCAAGAACTAGGAAAGAATCTATTTTTGTTTTGGAGTAAGCTTCGCTAAAAATCTTTCTATTGGAAGCATAAAAATTTAGTGCACGATTAATTCTTTTTTCAGAAATAAAAATTTTAGAATAGCTTTCAAAGGTCTTCGTTTTTTCTGGCTTATTTTTAAATTTTAGCAGTATTTCTTCTACATCTTTTTTCTCGATGTTTTCAAACATACTTTTGATTTTATCTTGAGAAAACATTTTTGGGATTTGGTCGTCTTGAATTAGAAATTCTATTGTATTAATGTTTGCTTGACTGTTTTGAGAAAACAAAAAAGAAACAAAAAGAACTATAATAAATTTGCTTAATTTCACGGATGAGAAATTACTCCCTATGAAAAATAAAAATAATATTATTTTATTATTTATCGCCTTGTTTGCAGTAAGCTCGTCTTCGTGGGTTGTACGGTTTTTGTCTGATACTAGCGCAATTACTCTTGCTTTCTGGAGAATGTTTTTGGCTAGTTTTTTCATGTTTATTTTTTCTTACAAAACTTTGTTCTCTTTTGTTCCAACAAAAAAAATTGTTTTGTCTGGATTTTTTTTAGGGATACACTTTTGTTTATTTTTTAGATCCGTACAGCTAACAAGCATCGCTGAAGCCTCCCTTTTCGGAACTATTGCCCCCTTATTTACAATGATTTATTTGTATTTTTGGGAAAATTTGCGTCCATCTTTTTTATCATTTTTGGGCTTAGTTATTGCTTTGGCGGGGAGTGTTTTCATTCTCATTTCTCCCAATGACGTTGCACAGGAAGGTCGTTTTTTAGGAAATTTACTGGCTATTGGTTGCTCTGTGGCAATGGCTGGTGTTTTAATTGTTGGCAAGAAAGCCCGCAGCAAAACAGGGTTGATTGAATTTTCAAGGTGGTTATTCTTCTTTGCTTCGGCTACCATATTTGTAATCGCTATTATTTTTAATATTAATGTTTTTATCTTTAATGCCACTGAATTTTTTGGCTTTCTCTTCTTAGCTGCAGTTCCAACGCTCGTTGGTCATAATATTTTCTATTTTTTAATTAAAACTATTAGCCCAACTGCTGTCGCAGCTGTTCCACTGGGGGAGCCATTTATTTCCTCTTTGGGCGGTTTTTATTTTTTTGGTGAATTAGTTAGCGTAACTACTTTTTTGGGTGGGCTTATTACTCTTTTTGGCGTTTATCTAATTATAAATTTTAGTGACTAATTACTTGAAATTGGAACTGATTTAAATTTGAACAGCCTTCTACTGAAATAACTTTTTCCAACTTAGTTTTTCTGGTAAAGCTTTTATCTCCAAAAAGTCTAATACCTGAGCCAAAAATTATTGGGTGGGGTGTTAAATATAGGTGTGTTATATGATTAATAAATAGCTGGTTTGTTACTGCACCCCCACCAACGAAAAGAATTTCTGACTGAATTGTGTTAAATATGTCTTCCGTTTTTGTGTGACTATCTATTGGAACTAGGTTTCTATTTGACAAATTTGAACCAATTAAACTTAATGTTTTTTTTCCCATTGCAACATAGTGTCCTAGGGTTTGTTTTTTAAAAACCCCTTTGTCTTTTGTCCAGCTGAGCGTGTCGTTTTTATTTGCGGCAATAAAACCATCTAAGCTTATTGCCGCAATTAAAATAATTTTCACTAATCGTTTAGCGGCTTTCCATTTTCATCAATACTGCCTGCTGCAACCTGATAAAGATCATCAAATTTTATATACCTTTTGATAGCCTTATTTACTTCATCAAGAGTTACAGCGTTGATGCGCATTGTATAATTGTCTATATAGTCTAGACTTCCATAGTCTATAATAGAGCTTAAAATGGATGATGCAATTCCACCTGTAGTGTCAAATGCCACCTGATAATTTCCGTTAATAGTTGATTTGGCGACATCTAGCTCATCTTGAGTAATACCTTCTGAGGCCCATATCTTAATTTGTTCAAGGGTGGCTGTCTCGCCTCTTTCTAGTAATTGTGGAGCAAATGTTCCTCCAACATACCAATAACCATCATTTCCATTTCCCATACCAGAAACGGAAGAGTTAATTCCATAGGTTAATCCTTCTTTAACTCTTACGGTTTGCATTAATCTAGCAGAAAAATTACCGCCCAGAACATGATTAGCTAAAAACATCGGAATATAATCATCGCTATATCTATCAATTCCAAGTGGAGTTCCAACTATAAAATCCGTACTAGTCTTGTCTTGCATTGAAACATAAGTTTTTGATGAGACGGGTTGTCCTAAAGCTTTTTCCTTTAATGGTTTTGTATTTACTAGTGGAAGGATAGAAAGTTTTTCTTTAATCATATTGCTTAAGTCGTCGTGTGATACATCCCCAACTGCAACAATAATCATAGATCCTCTACCATAAAATTCTTTATGATACTTAAGAAGATCCTCTCTAGTTGCTTTATTAATGTCTGCAATTGCTTCATCAGGGTCGATGGGTGAATTTTGATGATTTTTACCATAAAATGCTTCAAGCATATTGTTCACCGCATTCCCCCTGGTGCTTTCTTTTGATCTTTTGTATCCCGTTTCAAGTTGTTTTTTAATTTTTCCAAGCTCTTGATTGTCAAATTTTGGATTTGCTAGTTGGTCAGACAAAAGATCTAAAATTAATTCTGTTTCAGACGAAAGAAATTTTGCACTAAAACCAACGCTGTCTTTTCCATTAGAAAAACCTAATCTTGCACCAACCTTTTCTAATTTTTCACTAATTTCAAATTTAGTTTGATTGGACGTTCCCTGGTCTAACATAGACACAACCATATCAGGGATTCGCGGGTTAGATTCTGGGGCATAAATATCTCCGCCCAAAAAACTACCTCTTAAAGTAACTACACCGCTCCCCCTATTAAGAGTGTAGAGACTAACGCCCTCAACCGGTTGAGAATATTGAACTTTAGCGGAAAATAAATCTTCGTCCTTAGAAAAGTATTTAATTTTTTCTTCTTTGAGTTCTTGTGCGCTTTTGATTGATTTTGCGCTACCCTGTGACCCTCCACTTTCTGGTATAAAATATCCTATTGTAGAAAAGTCTTCCTTAAAATAATCATTGACAATTTTTTGAACATCTTCAACAGAAACAGCATTAATTTTTTCTTCATATGAAGTATAGAGTGTCCAGTCTCCGGATGCTATTGCTTCATTTAATCCTCCTGCAATTGAATAGCTTCCATCTTGACCAAACTTAAGAGACGAAAGAATTTGAGCTTTTGCTTTATCAAGCTCTTCATCAGTTATTCCATCGTTTGCAATTTTTTCATATTCTGAAATAATTAAATTTTCAACCTCTTGATGTGAAACCTCTGGAGATAGGTTGGCAAATACAGTAAAAAGACCGGGGTCTTTAAAAAGAGAGTCCCAAATGTAAATGCTGGTTGTTAGTCCCTTATCAGTAATGTTTTTATAAAACCTACTATTTTTTCCTGAAGATAAAACAGATGACAAAACAACAAATGCGGGCGCATCTTTATGTGTTGCAGCTGGAGTTTTGTGTGCAACACCCAAAACGGCTTGTTGTCCGGCTCGTTTTAATGTGATAGTTCTTTTACCTTCTTGTACAGGCTCTTCTGTATAAACCTGAGGTATATCTTCTTTGCTTTTTTTAATTCTTCCAAAATGTTTTTTAATAAGCGCAAGCGCCTCTTTTTCTGAAAAATCACCAATAGCTATAGCAGTTGAATTGTTGGGCCAATAAAAAGTGTCGTAAAATTTTTTTAGCCTTTCAATGGAAACATTTTCAATATCTGTCTTCCAACCAATGGTTGAGTGGTGATAAGGGTGGGCATGATACGCGGTAGCCCAAATGTTTTCATCTAAAACTGAAACTGGGCTATTTTGCCCTCTTTCATATTCATTTCTTACTACAGTCATTTCAGATTGTCTGTCTTCTTCTTTTATATAGGCGTTTCTCATTCTATCTGCCTCAACCTCAATTACCGTCTCAAGGTATTGACTTGGAACTGTCGCAAAATAATTAGTTCTATCTAGCCAGGTGGTTGCATTCATTCTTGCTCCAACAGACTGTAAAACTTGAAAAACAGAATTTCCTTTATCGGTATTAAACTTTTTTGATCCCTTAAACATAAGGTGTTCTAATAGGTGCGTTGAACCGGTGTAGCCGATTGCCTCGTTGCGAGAGCCAACATTATAAGTAACCATAAAAGTAGCAACGGGCGCAGTGTTGTCTTGTTTTAATAAGACTGATAGGTCGTTTGAAATAAGTCTATATTCCTTAATTCCCCCCTCTTCCTTAACAAATTCATATCCCGGATATTTTGCTTGTGACATAGTAACTCCTAAAAAAAGTAGTGCGGTTAATACATTTTTCATTTATTTCTCCTTACTTTTAAAAAATTTTTGGAAAAAATCTTGGTGTTTTTTTTGCATATTCTAAATATTTGTCTCCAAAAATACCAACTAGATAGCTCTCTTCAAAAACAATTATTTTGGACCAAAAAAAATGAATTAAAGGAATCGTGACCATCAAAAGAATAGACTTATTTAAAAGAGAAAATATTATTGGCGTATGATAAATAATAACTGTGTAGACTGGATGTCTTATAAATTTATATATACCCACCTGAGAAAGTTTTCTTCCCCTTTCTGTTGGAGGAAGACTAAATAATATCCAAAACAAAATAAAAAGCGCCTCAATAATTACAATCCATAAAAGAATTCTTATCCAAAAATCGTTGACGTTAACAGAAAAAAAGGTCAACTTTTTGTCCACATATAAAACAATATAAATAAAGAGACCCGTTATAAGGGCGCCTGGTGGCCCAACATTCCAAAGTCGAAAATAATGTTTTTTGTTAAACCAGTTTTTTAAATCTAACATAAAACTATCCGAAAATTGCCCCGCCCACTCTAACCATAGTAGACCCTTCCTGTATAGCAACCTGATAGTCTTGGCTCATTCCCATGGATAGCGTTCCCATCTTTTTATTCGATGGAAGCTGGCTATT
>Ga0181578_10000159_pt1 | contig 60295 bp, 67 predicted proteins | sample 071ome_21_FD_148659 | JGI IMG/M metagenome (GOLD analysis project Ga0181578, IMG submission 148659) | Coastal salt marsh microbial communities from the Groves Creek Marsh, Skidaway Island, Georgia - 071401CT metaG (spades assembly) | ecosystem: Environmental > Aquatic > Marine > Intertidal zone... | reverse complement strand
TGGGATCATCATCACAGTCCCCATGCGGAAACTCTGCATTAGTTGGATACGGGTCTTTGGATAGAGCAACCCCACCACTGGAGTCAGGCCCAGAGCAGGCGGTAAGGGATAAGGTTACGCACAGGATTGGTATTAATCGTTTCATATCGACAAGGCGCATCACCCAAGAAGTTTAAGCCCTTTTTAAATCCCGGAGCGCGCTAGTACTCTTCTCGGTGTTCTGGATTGTCTGCCCAGACTTCTCCCGCACATAGGAGCCCTTCCCCTTTTTGGGCTTATGCACGCCGCCCTTGTTGCGGTCGTGCTTGGCGACCGGGTTTCTTGCCATCTTCGGTCCTAGATTCTTTCGCAGGTCCCGGCTTCGATCTGCGCCGTATCGCCCTGATCCAAAAGATAAGAATACACGTTGGTGTTGCCGTGCATAAAGCGCGCGAAGTCTTTGGTGAACACAAAAATATTCGACGGCCAACTGAGGTCCGCGCACGAAATGTACTCCGGATCACCATCAATCGGCAGGCAAGACCAAAGCGCGTCGTCCAGCTCCATCATGACCAGTCCGCCATCAATCTGAAGCTTTATCGAAAAACTTTGCACCACGAAATCAGCGCTTCGCCACTGGTCTCCGTCTTTGTAGATGCCGCCCGAGATTTCTCCCTGGCAGGTCAAAGACACATACTCCTTGGCATGCGCCCCTGCGCTAAGCATCAATAAAAAAGATAAAAGAATTTTTTTCACGCGCGACTCTCCCAAACACAGCCTTCTTGTCCGTTACCGTAGTACTACACCTTACCAAAAACCTCCGCAGCTAAATCAGTGGACCTCAACGTCTTTATCTTTTTGGAGGCGTGGGGCGTGCGTGAGTCACGTCAAATAATGATTACACCTTGGCGCCAAATGACTGACGCCTCCGCTATCTGCTCTCCCACAATTCACCAAGTTCAACGAGCGGAGAACCGCCATGATGAAACTCAAAGTAACGTTGTTCGGAGTCTTGACTGCCGTGAGCCTTGGGATCGTTGCGCCCTACGCGAGTGCAGCTACGCCTGAGGAGCAAGAAGTTCTGGACACGATCGATATGGCTGTGAACATAAATGCTAAGAAGGGCCGCAGCCTTGTGGATCACTACCGGAAACTCAACGAAAGCGATCAGTACATCCTAATGGAAGCCAACGCCATGATGATGTTTGGTGCCGGCTTGTGTTTCGGGATCGCTGAAGAGGATGCCAAAGATGAGATCGCGACGGGATTCAAGGATGTTCAATCACCCCTGCTCACCAGGGAATTAAATCAAGCCGGCTTCGATGCAGGATACAAGCGAGCAAAACAACTTTTGATCGCTAGCAGATACGACGACATCAGCAGCGCGAAACGCGATCTCTGTCCGCTTTATCTCAAAATAATGTAGGTCCGCGGGAGGTATTTCTTCAGCGATTAATCTCTTTGCACATCAGGATGACATCTCCACTATCCTGAGAGCCAGGGAAGTGAACATACGGTCGTCGATCCACTTCAACAAAACCGTTGCTCATGTAGGCTTGTAAAGCAACCGAATTCACCTCCTCCACCTGCAGCGCCACGCGATTCGTGCCGGCATTTGACGCAACCCTTGCGGCCTGATCGAGAAGCTGTCCGGAAAAGCCCTGCCCCCGGTACTCCGGCAGGAGCGCGATGGCCTGCAGCATCCAGGCGCCGCTTGCGACCTTTTCGAGCTCCACGCAGGGTCGAAAACATTTAGGGACAGCGTCCATATCCCTATGCGGATAAGGATCGGCAACGAGAAAGCCAAAAAACGCACCTACAAAAGCAGACCCCGCTTGGGCGACTTGCCAGTTCTTGAAATAGGCGTCGAATGTGACGTCGGTTCGAATCTTCTCTCTTCCGTACTCAAAACAGGATTGACCCTGCGTCACCTCCTGACTCCAAAGGTACGCAGGCATTCTTCTGCCCGCCATGTCTCGGATGAGGGTCAGGTGCGTACAGTCGCCCTCTACCGCTGCTCTGAATTGTAGTTTTTGCCCCACGTGGACCACCTAGGAGATGTAACTGACCAAAGCGCAAGCAAGACATCGATACGAGGGAGGAAGGATACGGATGACCATCGCTTCTATTTATCGCTTGATCGCGGCTTAATAAATTGCACCTTCTTCGAGCTACCTTTCTCGTCCCCGATTTTTGGCCGAGAAGTCATCGCGACTCCCTGCGCTTCATTCAGCTCGCGCTCACGGGCGCTGATCAGAGAAAGGCAATCGCGCATTCGGGTGATGGTTTGCTCCGAGAGAACTCGAGGCGAGTTTCCATAAGGAGCGGTTTCTCGCGCGACCTCGGTCAGGATCAGACGCATTTCACGCAACACACGGGCTTCGATTGATTTCTCGGTCACGGGCTCACTTTATCGCAGAACACCTTAATGAGGCACTTAGCTTTGAAGACAAGGGCGTCTAAAGAGTACCCATCGTTAAGTCGCAGGCCTGAATACTCCGCAACAAATCCCGTTACCGCTGGCTCGTGAGCCAAATACCTCTTTTGTTACTCACATACGGTGGGCCGACCGAGTGGAGCCAAAGTGGAGCAGATAGAAGTCCCAACCGGGACTTTTGTGGCCTTTTGAGTACAGCTGCGGGGAGTCGAAGTACGAAAAGTCACTTTAATAAGCCTCGCAAGCTCCTTGCCAGATTTCATGGGTCTTTGAGGGTTGCTCCATACAGAGCCATGAAGCCTCGCACATCCTTCAATGTGAGCGGGTTGGCAAGCAGCGTCTCTTCAGTGCCTCTCACCCCGCTCAAAAGACGAGCAAGAAATTCGACTGCGTCCATACTCTGCGCAAGTCCCGAAAGGCGATAGGCAGGCAGGTGACTCAGACTGCCCGGACTTGCAGTGTGGCACCCTGCGCACAGGCTTGCGTCGATCTCTCTAACGCGTTTCAAGTCTGCCTCGGTCGCTCGGCCCGCTGCGAAAATCCCTAAATTTAAGGTATGTCGGGCAATTAAAGGTTGGAGCGCTTCCCTAGCGCGCTCCAAATCAGAGCTCCGCCACGCGTCAAACACTAAACCCAGTTGATGATGAGCGACAGAGGTTTGCGTAATGGTTTCATATTCCATCGCAAGCCACTCTAGCCCGCCTACTGCGGAATCTATCCGGCCTCTCAAGCCGAGTCGCTCTGCAGGGCTAAGCTCACTCTTTGAAATTAGCCTGTCCAAATCACCGTGCAAAATATGCAACTCGGCCGGAAAACGGGAACGATCCAAAATCGTTCCCATACCTCCAGAAAAGACAACGGCCGGACATAGTCCGGCCGCCAGAAAAACAACTAAATGAAAGAAAGATCTACGCAATTAATTAAGTTCGATCTGCTGCTCCATGGGCAGCGATTTATCATTACTCCACTCAATCATTGACCCATCGTACATCTTGGCATCCTTGTTCCCAAGTAATTCACTGCTCGCGAACCAGCCAAGAGTCGCCCAATGGCCCGAGTTACAGAAGTGATATTGGGTTCCTGATTCAGGCACGCCTGCAGCCGCAAACAACTGCTTCAGTTCGCTTTCCGAGCGCCACATGCTTCCACCGTTTGCGGTCAGCCAACTCTCCGGCATGCTCGTGGCGCCAGGAATAGTGCCATATCGTGCAGCCTTTGGATGTTTGTTGATGCCTACATATTGGTGTGAGGGGCGAAGGTCCACAATCACTCCTCCGTCGCTTGACGCTTGCGCTACATCATCTTTTGAGATGATCATATCTTCCTGAAGATCCGCCGTGAAGGTAGTCGCCATCTTCTTATGAGAGCCTTTTTCGACCGGATTCGGATTTTTTTCGTCAGCAATATAAGCGAGATATCCGCCGTTCAAGATAGAGACCTCCTCATGGCCAAGAGCCTTGAAGGTCCAATACACTCGGGTCGCACTTCCCATATCAAGCGCGTTAGTGCCACGACTGTAGATCACCACGTGATTATCGTTTGAGATTCCTAGACCGCCTATAAGTTTTTCAAGATCTGCAACGGGCGACATCTGCCCCGGCGTATTGCCAACCTTTGCACGCCAACCGCCTTCCGCGTAGTCAGAATGAATAGCGCAGGGAATATGGCCTTTCTGATAATCGCCTTTTCGAGATCCATCAAACTTATTTCGGATATCAAGCACGCGCACATTTGAGTCACATGAGTGGTCTTTGATCCATGCCACATCAACCAAAGGTGTCGCGGCGAGTGCTCCCGCACTTACCATCAACGACCAGGCACCAAGACCACATCCAAGGATTTGAATCGAACTTTTCCTCATATCTCTTCTCCTTTCTTTATTTACATGCAAATACAACGTTTGGACCCAACGATTTGAGCCACTAACTGATCCCATGATTCATCTGCCTCGCCAAGTGAATCGAGATCCACCTCGGTAATGGACTGATCCTCTTTCAAAGCAGCGAGCAGTCGCTGCCTATGAGCATCATCATCACCAAAACTCCTTGTTATCACTAAGAACTCAACCATTTGATAATCCCTAAACCACCATAGCTAAGTCTGCTCTCTTCCAAAGTTGCGCGATATCTGATCCTTGTACGACCGGGCAATCTTCAAATTCTTCCATCGCGAAAATCTGGTCGATCTCTGCCAGGGCCATAAGCTCCACCCCTTTTTCAACCTCTTCATCGATCTCAATACTTTGGGAAAATAGGAAGGACACCTGATGCCCAAAGATTGTTAGTCCAGCAGCCACCCGCATGGCTTCTAAAGGATCAGCGGTCGCCACAACCAAGATGTGTTTCTGCTCGCTCATTAAAGAGTTACCAGATGCGTCGCTTTAGATACCAGCCGACTGTGATCGGTCTGGCTACCCTCGGTAACAGGACACGCTTCAGCTGAAAATTGCGTCCAAGATTCTGCGCACGCGACTGCCTCAGAATTCTCTGGGATTTGATCCAGCCAGTCACCTGCCAACACCTGGACGCCTTTGCCAGTGAAGAAAATGGAAAATGGCTCGCTATTTCTAGCTAACGCGCGAGATAAAAGCCGAACATGCTTTCCGGAATTCGCCGAGACAACAGTGATCAGGATCATGAGCGGAACCCTACTGGCCATTGAAACTTTGTCTCCGGCATCATCTGATCAAGATTCTCTATAAACTCAGCCAAATACTCAGCTTTGACGGAGTAGGCTTTTGCCGGAACAAGGTGCTTGGTTCGAACGATCGCAGAATAAAACGAGACTCGACTGAGCGCGGTTTCCGCTCCTTTTGCGCTCAGCGCTTGCATGGGAATATTTCCTAACCGCAGAACCTTCCTCTGTCCCGCAAGAAAAAATATCGCAGTTGCAGCATCTCTCTGTTTATCTGACAGTGAAAATAACGCGATCGTTTCCTCACCTGTGAGTCCGGCTGTGCCCAATAGCCAACGAATATCACGAAGATTTGCAAGACGGCCATTGCTGCCAAGCAGCTTATCCAGCGGAATACATTTCGCGCCTGGCAACGAAGCTTCCTCACAGTTCTCCAATGACCTCACGTCAACCACAATTGTCTCAGCTGGCAACGAGTCGATTTCAATGATAGGAAATTGATCAGCAACGGATACCTGCGCAACCGTGCTATAAGCTACGCAGCCGAGGACAAGGCTTAGGCGCTGGCCCGTGCGCCGTAATACAACCAAGGCGCTGTCTCCACAGAGGCGACCCATCCCTCAACAACCCCCAAACTGCTTGATTACGCTCGCCGCTCCGGCCTTTTGCGCTGGAGGGTTCTCAAGGTAGTTACTGAGAAGGTCATACATGCTGACGCCCTCTAAGACGCCTGACAACCCGATCTCAATATCTTCATCGAGAGACCTACACTGCAACCCTGCGCTCGCTACTGACTCCGACACCATTGCGTATGGCATGGTAACGCCGATTAACGCCACACTGGCTAGAAGCGACAGAACGCAGAATATGTACCCTGCCTTGTTCATTTAAAGGGGTTTCCAAAAAGCGACAAATAAAGCAGGTAAAAGGCGATAACAAAACCGCCCAGATGGATCAATAACGCATAGTCCATATCAATTCAAAAAGTGGCCGGCAAGCTGATCCGCAGTTAAACACTCAGCCGTGTCAGGATGTCGGATGCTATGAGCTAGAAACGGAACACCATACTTAGAAAATCGCAACGACTCCGGCTGTGACTGGACGAGATGAACAAGAGTCGCCACCCCGGTCAATAAGATCAGCGCTATCAACACGATAAATTGTTTGTCTGCTCTCATTTTCGAAACATGTCACCAAACCGGGAATTGATGCACTTTTCTCCTACCGATCTCGGTCATCAATTTTTCTTCAGAATCACCCGCCACCCCCGATCTTCCTTGAGCGTGTCGAGGTACGAGGCGTCAATCTCCGGGCACATCGGTGGGATTGCCTCCATAGACGTTGGGTTATCTATCAAGATTGCTACGATTGCTTCGGGTTCCGCAGCCGCCATGGCCTTTCTGGTCATCAACTGCGGTCTTGGACAGGAATCCCCTAGGCAGTCCACAATGCTAGAGACAGTGACGCTAGACCCATCGCCGAGCGTTACGCTGGGCTCTGATGGAGCTTCTTGTGATTTGCTAGATGCTTTCTTGCTGAATAATCCCATAGCTTTTTTCTTTGTTTTGAAGTATTCGTTTTTAGGTCGAGACTGCAGCGTCACTACCCTGGCTTCGCTCCCGCTTTCGGATGCGCTGATAAATAAAGAACAAAACTCCCGCCTGTAACAGGCCAAAAATAATTGCCGGAATTCCTGTTTTTTCCTGAAGCGTTTCTGCATTGGCGAAGCCGAGTTGCAAGCGCTCAAGAGATATCTCCCCTGTCATCGCCGAGGGGGCGGGAGGCCAGTATAAAAATGACCAAACCAGCGAGAAAAGAAACATTCCAATAAAGGTGAAAAGGAGCGCCCATATGGCTCCAAAGTTTCCCTCTCCTGCCTTGACCCAGGTTGAGACAGTGCAAGCGCCCGCCAGCACCATGCCGGTCCCAAATAGGAATAAACCCAAAACCTGATTGATCCCTACATCAAACCGCATTGGATTTCCGGCACCAACGGAGATAAATCCCGTAAACCCAATAGTCAATATCATCATCGCCACAAGTAGCGCTTTTGTATTGCGAAACGTTTTAAAGAGCATGGCGTCCCGGAGCGCCGCCGTGTTGCAAAAGCGGGACCGCTGTACAAGCAGACCCACTACTGATCCAAATACAAATGCGATTAAACATTGTGCGAGTGGACTCATCCTCTAACCCTCTAGAACCCGCTTATAAATTAGAGACCCGAACCAAGCTCCCGCAATGATTCCGCTGATCGAAAGGTAGCCGCCCAGATTCAGCTCGGGCGTGAGCCCAAAAAATGTACTGACGTTGCATACAAACGCCAGCCGGATCCCGATACCCATTAAGAGACCACCGACGGTAATCATGATCCACTCTGATATACGCCTCGGAAACCGCCAAAAAAACTCTTTGCTTGCGACAGCCCCAACCACCGCTCCGAATAACATTCCAAGAGAAATATAAATCTTCCAGTAGCCAGCATCGGGCTTGAATACTTCCTGCCAGAACGGGATTCGATAGATCGCATCGCCCATGAACAACTGTGCAATAAGACCGGTCATCATTGTCTCGCCGCCACCTACAGTCCAAGCCCCAACTAACAGGAACAGGAAAATATCCAAGACCGCGATCGCGCCGAGAGCGATTACCGGATCGAGAGTCTTTCGAAAAAATTCCATCTATGGAGGTGTTATCGATAAGTCTTAGTCAATATTGGTTCAAATAAACCTAGAAAACATGCCAAAGAGGTGGTATTTATTGCTTACGTCCAACTGACGGCACCTCATCTATGTCAATTTTTGTCACCAACGAAGGCGTCCTGGCTCACATGTTTAATGCATGTACGACCGAGCAGATCAACGAATTTATTCCCGAAAAGCGCAGTCTCAGAATCCAAGGGCAATCCACAACCGTTCGTCTAGAGCGGGCTTTCTGGAATGTGCTTGAAGAGATTGCTGCGGACCACAAGACCACAGTCACTGGCGTGATTCAGCAGGTAGCCGATCAGTGCCTTATTGCGAATGACAAGAATCTTGCCTCATGTCTACGCGTGATCTGTCTCAAGTACCTGAACATTTACAGTTAACTCGCCCACTGATCCGCATTGTAGTTGGGCCAACCGAGCGGAGCCAAAGTGGAGCCGAAAAGAGTCCCAACCAGTCTCTAAGTGGCCTTTTGAGCACAGCTGCGCGGAGTCGAAATGGGAGAATTCTGTTGAAATAAGCCTCTAGAGCTTCTTGCTGTATTCAGGATGAACTCATAATCCCTTGGTCGAAGGTTCGAGTCCTTCCGGGCCCACCATTTTTACTTTTGTTGCTGGATCCACTTGATAAATGTCTCAGCAGCTGTGCTGCGTTCCGAAGCTGGGGATGAAGAAGACAGGTAATACCCAGCAGTCTCAATCGCCAGTTCCGATACAAAAAAGAGTTCGCCGGAATCCAGTTCATTTTGGACCAGATCATCCCACAGCGCGATGCCCTGACCATCGATGACGGCCTGTACACGGTCGTTGGAATCTGGAATCACGAGACGGTTTTGCATCGGACGATATTGCAGTCCGGCAAGTTGATGCCATTCCTCCCATCCTCCACTTCCTGAGCTATCTGCTAGCAGCGGTATTTCTCTGAGGGCTTGCTCAAGTCCGATTCTTTTCACCTGCTCCGTCACGGAGGCATTCGCTGTCGGTCGAGCTGGACAATTAAAAAGAAGGGTTCGATCAAGCTCGTGATCCGACTTATCCCAATTCCCCACGTCCCAACAGACCGCGACGTCGATCTCAGATTGGGCCAGATCATCGATGCCGGTGATTGGCTCCACCCGAACAGCGATACTCGGATTGGCTTCCATGAATAACATCAACCGGGACGACAACCAGCGTGAAAAAAAATAGGTGAGCGCCCCGATTGTGACCATCTCGGGCGCGGTCTCTTTTAACTCACGGATTCCCCGATCGAGTTGCCCGAAAGCCAGCTGCGCACTGTGCATCAATTTTTCTCCTTTCGGGGAGATATGCAGTCGCTGACCCTTTCGATCAAATACCGCAAACCCCAGCTCGTCCTCCAGTTTTCGGATCTGATAGCTGACGGATGCTTTGGAGAGATTCAACTCCTGGGCAGCGGCCGTAACACTCTCATAACGAGCAACGACCGTAAAAACTCTTAAGGTATCGTAGGATCTGAACGGCATGTTTAACGTTCGAATTTATCTGACAACTTGTCCAAGATTTTTAGATATCGCTAAGTAATTCATTGTGATTGAATCTATTTTTAAAAATCATATCCCTAACTGTATCAAGAGTTCAAACATTGATTAGCCCAAATACCCTGCAGATCGCTGTTTCGGTTCGCCAGATACCTGTTGAACGCCCCAATGAACTCGCACGGACGATGGCACCCCATCCGCTGATCCATCAGGAGCTGCCGTACGATCCTACTTATTTCGTTTACAACCGGCGTTTGGCAACGGCGAGCCTGAATAATCTTAGTGCCGACGAGGTGTACTGGCGCGTTCGGCAAAGTGTGATTCTGCGGCACACGGGCGAACTTCCGCTGGAGATACGAGGACCGGATGCCGAAATTCTTCTTAATCGGGTCTTTACCCGAGAGATTGCAAAGAATCGTGTTGGCCGATGCAGTTATCAGTTTGCCTGCTATGACCACGGCGGCATGATCACTGACGGTGTTCTGGTTCGATTAGCTGAGGATCGCTTTTGGTTCGGTCAGGCAGATGGTGATCTATTTTCCTGGCTGCTCGCCAATGCCCGGGGGCTGGATGTTGAAGTGTTCGATCCAGATGTTTGGGTTAGTCAGGTACAGGGGCCGAAATCCCTTGAGGTGCTGGCGAATGCTATCGACGGGGCAATGCCAGATCCGTTCAAATATTTCGACATGGCTGAAGTCACCATCGCGGACCAACCAGTAGTGCTCACCCGTTCTGGGTTTACCAACGAACTAGGCTGGGAGTTCTATCTGTTGCCGAATACCGATATTGATGCGGTTGGCGCACGGATTCTCGAAGCGGGCAAGCCGTTCGATATGACACCGACGTCTGCTGATGCCTTTCGCACACGCCGCATTGAGGCCGGACTCTTAAACGCGGGTTCCGATTTCGATGAGACCACCACGCCCTTCGATGCCGGACTCGGTCACATGGTGGATTTTGACAAGGGTGACTTCTGTGGGCGCGAGGCGTTACAGAAATCGGATCAACGTTGTCGCACCTGGGGCTTGCGAACCGAAGATGGCGTTGCCCGGATTGGGCGGTCTCTTCAGTCAAATGGTGCAGATGCAGGAACTGTCTGCTCCAGCGCCTGGTCACCCTACCAGCAATGCGGCGTGGCCATTGTCAGGCTTGATGACGCGGATCTTGGGCCTGGTTCTGAATTTGATGTCACCTGCACTGATGGCAAGGTTCATAAGGCACAAACCTGCACTACACCGATGTACGATGAAAAGCGTGAGATTCCCCGCGGCCTCAAAATCGATGTTCCCAACAACGTAGCGTGAACGCGCAGTACTATGTATGACGTCAATCTGACTGAAAGTCTGTTCCCCCCACAAACCGATGGATTGCTACGTGATATCACGGTCGGTGAGTTGCTTCGCAAGACAGCAGATCGCCTGCCTAAGTCAACGGCGCTGGTTGACGTTGCAATGGATGGAACAGTCGGGCGTGAATGGAACTACGGTGAATTACTGGAAACAAGCGAAAAACTCGCCATCGCCCTTACCTCTCGATTCAAACCTGGCGAACGGGTGGTTGTTTGGGCGCCGAACATTCCAGAATGGCTGTTCATGGAATACGCCTGCGCATTGGCGGGTTTAGTACTTGTCACCGCGAATCCATCGTTTCAACAAAAAGAGCTACGTTATGTGCTCGAGCAATCCGGTGCGGCGGCCCTGTTTCTGGTCGACAGTTTTCGCGGCAACCCTATGGCGGACATCGCGAGAGATGCCATTTCGGGCAATCAGTCAATTCGCGAAGTGGTCAATCTCGAGGACGAATCAGCCTTATTCATGACAGGGTCACTCTCCAACGAGTTACCGGAGGTGCAGCCCACAGACCCAGCACAGATTCAATACACTTCCGGAACAACGGGCTTTCCTAAAGGTGCTGTGCTATCGCATTACAACCTGGTGAACAACGCCAGACTGTTCGCTGCGAGAAAGAAAGTTCACCAGAAATCAGTCTGGGCAAATTTCATGCCGATGTTTCACACGGCGGGCTGCGCCACCACCGCCCTGGGTTCCCTGCAGGCAGGCTGCAAAATGTTGATGATCAAACTGTTCGACGCACGCGCGTTGGCCCGGCTGATCGAAAGTGAAGGCATCACGACATTTTTTGCAGTGCCCACCATGCTCGTCGGATTGCTGGAAGCCCTGGACCATGAGAGTCACGACATGTCATCGGTGGAAGTCATCACCACCGGCGGCGCACCGGTTGCGCCGGAGCTGGTGCGTAAAGTTCGTGAGCGACTCGGATGCAGCCTGCAGTCCGCTTTCGGCCAGACCGAGGCATCACCGATGATCTCCCTTAATCACGATGATGTCAGCATAGACGACATCTGCTTTTCGGCCGGACAACCCCTGCCTCATACTAGTGTGTCAATTCGTGACCCTGAAACCGGTGCAGTACTTGATGTCGGAGCCGTCGGAGAGATTTGCGCCAAGGGATACAATGTGATGATCGGCTATCACGACAATGAAGAGGCGACGAGCGGCGCCATTGACGAAAACGGATGGCTTCACACCGGAGACCTTGGAACGGTCGATAAACGAGGGTTCATCAGAGTTACCGGAAGGGTCAAGGACATGATCATCCGCGGTGGTGAAAATCACTTTCCCGCCGAGATAGAGAACACGCTGGTTGAACACTCGCAGATAGCCGAGGTTGCAGTCGTGGGCATTCCCGATGAAAAGTGGGGCGAGGTTATCTCGGCCTTTATAAGATCAGATGACGACAAACCACTGGATATTGATGATTTGAAGTCATTTTGCCGTAATCATCTTTCACCGCAAAAAACCCCCAGCATCTGGCGTCGCGTGGACGCCTTCCCGTTGACTGGTTCCGGCAAGATTCAGAAGTTCAGAATTCGGGAAAAGTATCTTGCCGGTGACTATGATTAGCAAAAGCCAGACCTGAAAAAAGCCATGAGTGTTCGAATAGAGAAAACCGCATCGGTGTGGACGGTGATCCTGTCGCGACCACAATCCCGCAATGCCATCAATGCGGAAACAGCCACAGCACTCTACGATGCTTTTAACGACTTTGAACAGGACGATTCGGCTTCGGTAGCTGTGTTATGGGGGGAAGGCGGGGCATTCAGCGCGGGCTGGGATCTGAAACAGGCCGCTGCTCTTGAAAACGATCAGTTCTTCGAGTCTCACAACATATCCAAGGATGGCTCTGAAGTTCCCCCTGCCCTCCTTGGTCCAACGAGGCTTGATCTCGATAAACCCGTCATTGCCGCAGTCTCCGGCCCCGCGGTGGCCGGCGGAATGGAACTTGCCCTATGGTGTGATTTCCGTGTAATGGAAAAATCAGCCTACTTTGGTGTCTACTGCCGCCGCTGGGGTATTCCGCTTATCGACGGCGGTACGGTTCGTTTACCTCGATTAGTCGGCGAGGGCCGCGCTCGGGAAATTATCCTTACCGGACGTCGCATCGATGCTGATGAATCTCTTGCGATCGGGCTATGTGAATATCTTGTCGAGGAGGGTGAGTGCCGAGAGAAAGCGGAAGCTCTTGCTCATGAAATTGCCGCCCACCCGCAGATCTGTGTTCGCGCAGACCGGCGTTCTTTGAAAAACCAGCACGGAAAACCCCTGCGGGAGGCCATGACTTATGAATGGCACAACGGGCGAGAGGCGTTGTTTCAGGAAGGCGTTCGCGGGGCGGGACAGTTTGCCAATCCATCTGAAAAAGACTGAGTGGAGATCAATCATGCAAATCGGTGATATCGACTACGAGGTAAACGAACGCGTCGGAACAATCACGCTGAACCGGCCGGACAAATTCAATGCGATTACAGAAAGCATGCCGGGCAACCTCCGGCGAGCGGTTGAGCAGGCAACCAACGACGATGCGGTTCACGTCATTGTTCTGACAGGAGCAGGTCGGGGTTTCTGTGGGGGTTATGACCTCAATGTTTTTGCCGAAGGAGACAGTCCCGCTATTCAGGAAATGCCCTGGGATGCCATGATCGATTATCAGTTCATGCAGCGCTGTACCGATAATTTCATGTCGTTGTGGCGATGCCCCAAACCCGTGATCGCCAAAGTCCAGGGAGATGCCGTGGCTGGTGGCAGTGATATCGCGTTATGTGCGGACATCATCATCATGAATGAAACCGCTCGCATTGGCTATCCGCCCGCGCGGGTGTGGGGCTGCCCTACGACGGCCATGTGGGTGTATCGACTCGGTGCAGAGCGCGCAAAGCGTATGCTGTTTACGGGAGATCTCATTACAGGCACAGAGGCAGAAGAGATCGGGTTAGTCCTGAAGGCGGTCCCGCTCAATGATCTAGACGATGCGGTCCAGAGCCTTGTAGAGCGCATCAAGGGTATCCCCAAAAATCAGTTGGCGATGTCGAAGATGCTGGTCAATCAGGCGTACGACAATATGGGTCTTGCCGGCACCCAAACACTCGCTACCTTGTTTGACGGATTCGCCCGCCACAGCCCTGAAGGCGTAGCATTTAAGACTAGGGCTCAGGAAGCAGGTTTCAAACAGGCCGTCGCCGAGCGGGATTCCGGCGAGCCTATCCCGGGGAGTAAAACTGAACCCAACCGCGGGCACTAGCGATGAGTTACGCGATTCGATTAACCGAATCCCTGTTTCCCGCTCAGACCGACTCCCAAGTCCAATCCATCACCATCGGTGAGCAACTCAAGCTAACCGCTCAAGCTTATCCCCAAGAAGTAGCGCTGGTTGAGGTCGATATCGAGGGCGATATTGGCCGCTCTTGGACCTGGTCTTCTTTACTCACTGAATGTGAAGAACAGGCGTTTGCGTTAGCCAGCCGATTTCTGCCCGGAGAGCGCGTGACGGTGTGGTCACCGAATACGCCGGAGTGGGTCATCATGGAATTTGCCTGCGCAATGGCTGGCATTGTCATCGTCACTGCCAACCCCGCTCTACAGGCAAGAGAACTACGTTACATCCTGGATCAGTCGGAATCTGTCGCTTTGTTCTTGGTGGAGACTTACCGCGGTAACCCGATGGCAAAAATTTCGGTTGAGGCTTGCGATGGTCTAAGTGGAATACGCGAATGTATTGACATGAACGATCATCAAGCGATGCGGCGCGCACAGAACCCCGTAGATGTGTTGCCGAATGTTCAGCCAGAAGATGCGGCCATGATTCAATATACCTCTGGCACCACCGGCTTTCCTAAAGGTGCCGTACTGAGTCACTTGAGCCTGCTTAATAATGCACGATTCTATGCAGATCGTCTCGGTGTAAGCAGAAATTCCGTGTGGATCAACATCATGCCGATGTTTCACACCAGCGGCTGCGGCATGGTGACGCTGGGCTGCCTGCAGGCCGGCTGCAAGATGCTGATCGTCAAACTGTTTGAGCCTCCAGCCATCTGCCGAGTTATCGAGCGGGAAAAAGTCAGTACTATTCTCGGCGTGCCCACCATGCTGGTTGCTCTGCTGGAGGCACTGGATAACGAGTCCTACGACGTCTCCTCAGTAGAAATGTTTTCCTCGGGTGGGGCCATGGTTGCCCCGGAGTTGGTGAGGAATATTAAACGGGGGTTCGGCTGTGGGTTTGGGACCCTTTACGGACAAACAGAAACGTCGCCAGTAATCACCCAGCACTTCCCCGATGATTCCATCGAGGATATTTGCCACACCATCGGCCAGCCGTTGCCGCAAACCGAAGTCAGCATCCGCAGCGTGGCATCCCAGAAGGTGCTGCCTGTCAACGACATAGGGGAAATCTGCGTCCGGGCCTATTGCAACATGATCAGTTACCACAACAACCCCGAGGCGACGAGTGAAGCTATCGATGCAGACGGCTGGCTGCACACCGGAGATCTGGGCAGTATGGATGATCGAGGCTATCTGAAAATCACCGGCCGAGTAAAGGACATGATTATCCGGGGAGGCGAGAACATGTTTCCCGCGGAAATCGAAAACGCTTTGCTCGAGCATCCCGAGCTTGCCGAGGTGGCTGTAGTAGGTATTCCCGATGACAAATGGGGCGAAGTAATTGGCTGCTTCTTTCGCACAGAAGACAATCAACCCGCGGCCGCAAAAGATTTACATGATTTCTGCCGTGAGCGACTTTCCCCTCAAAAAACACCAACGATCTGGTGTCGGGTAGAAGAGTTTCCGATGACAGGCTCACGCAAGATCCAAAAATTTGCGATCAGGGATCGCTTTCTCAAGGGCGACTATGCAACCCTGCCGCTGTAAAACGGCAACTGGAGAATTCCCATGAAATTGATTGACAAAACAGTCATTGTTACTGGTGGTGCTCGTGGTATCGGTCGGGCGCTTTGCCGGGCGTTTGCTGCCAACGGTGCGCGGGTGGTCGTGGCGGATTTGCTTGAAGAACACGCAAAAATTGTTGCCGCAGAAATAGAAGGGCTTGGCGTGGGATGCGACGTAACCAACGAGAGTGATATCCAAACCCTTGTGCGCGACGCCGAAAAACAATATGGGCCCATCGATCTGTTCTGCTCAAATGCCGGAATATGTGTTGGGGAACCAGATCATTCTGCTTCCGCCAGCAACGAAACCTGGCAGACTTGCTGGGATATTCATGTCATGGCTCATGTGTATGCAGCACGGGCAGTCCTCCCGTCGATGATTGCGCGCGGCGAAGGTTACTTTGTGCAGATGGCATCGGCGGCGGGATTACTTAGTCAGATCGGAGATGCTGCCTACTCCGCATCAAAACATGCCGCAGTAGGTTTCGCAGAGTCTCTATCCATCACGCACGGAGATGATGGCATCAAGGTATCTGTGATTTGTCCGCAGTATGTCGCAACACCAATGCTCGGCTATGACACGGGGGAAGGCATCGACCAATATCCGGGTGTCATCAGCCCGGAACAAGTCGCAGAGGCTGTCATCCAGGGAATTGATGCTGAGCAATTCCTGATTCTGCCGCACGCTGATGTTGAGCAGTTTATTCAGTTCAAAGCGGCCAACTACGACCGCTGGCTTGGCGGCATGCGCAAACTTCGACGCAAGATCATCAACGAGGTCGGCAGCACTCAACTCTCAGAGATGCACAAACTCGTTTAAACGTTCTTAACTTTTAGTTTCTCTATAAAACTAGAATCAATTGGTCAGGAAGTTACGATCAGAAATAAAATTGTGACCAGAATGCGACCGACGACTGGCAGACCCATCTTTCGCCTCAGGCCATCGCCGCCATCGATGAAAAAACGCGGGCAATTTGGGGTCAGGACCTCTCCTGCCCACCGATGACTAATGTGAAGACCCTCCCCTCGAAGGAAGAAACCGCTTAGGGCGTGGTAGCTCTTCTGGACGCTCCGCTTTTAAAGCGCTTGGTCATTTCGCTTACCCAGCGAGCTACCATCGCGCGACCCAATGAAACCTTTTAAGCCTTTTTTCCTAACTCCCGGATGTTGAGGGCTCTATCCATGAGTCGACATCGTCCGTTCGATCCAAATCTACTGCGTTTCAATCCGCCTTCGTTTTCCGAGGACGCACTAAAGAAAGTTCTCACGCAGAGATATGGGATCTGCGGAACGCTAAAGCATCTTGCGGGTGAGCGGGATCAGAACACGCTCGTCATTGCCGACAGTGGTGAAAAATACGTGCTCAAGATTCATGGCCCTGATGAGTCCGAAGAGGTTGTGGATTTCCAGGTGCAGGCATTACTTCATCTACAGAGGATGGACCCAGCGCTTTCTGTTCCCCGTCAGATTCCGGATCACGAAGACAATCAAGCAGGTCGCCTGAATGATCAAGAAGACCGCCCGCATTGGGTGCGCTTGTTGAGCTTTATCGACGGGGAGCCGCTCGACCATTACGATCATCTGGATTTGCCCGCTATTAACGCCTTAGGCGAAACCGCAGGAAGGCTCTGCGCGGCCTTTAGGGGTTTTGAACATCCAGCATCTACTGTTTTTATGCCGTGGGATCCACTGAACGGAATAATCTTTTCGCAAACCCTCCGAGAGGAATACCTCCCTGATGCAATTAAGCCTATAGCCGAACATCATCTGGAGAGACTTCAAAACGACACCATTTCGAAGATACAAGACCTCCCCCATCAGGTTACCCATCATGATGCCCACCCCGGTAACGTCATCTGCGAGAAGGGGCATCCCACTCGCATAGCCGGTGTTATTGATTTTGGAGATTTAATCTGCAGCCCCGTCATAATGGATCTGTCTGTCGCGTTGTCTAACGTGCTAAGACACAACGAGGACATTCTTGAATCGACCTCGGCAATGGTGCTGGGATACGCTAAATTCGTACCGCTCTCAGAACATATGCTCGGACTCCTTTATGACTCGCTTTGCGCGAGCTATATCATGTTGGTCCAGCTTTTGAGCTTTCGTGCCCAGCATCATGCGAACGATCCCGAAAAACTCCAGCAAGAAGACGTCGCAGGAGCCGTGAGTACCGCCCTTCGCTTTCTTCAATTTGATCGAAACCGATTCTTGGACCACGTCATAAAAAACCACTCGCCCCAGCATTCGACGTAAGATCTTTCCCATGAACCTTGGCTATCAAGAACTTGTCGAACGGCGCAAGCAGACGCTTGGGCCCACCTACACTCATTTTTATAAGAATCCGCTTCACATCGTGCGCGGGGAAGGTGTCTGGCTATTCGACATCGACGGTCGGCGCTATCTGGATTGTTATAACAATGTTCCCTCAGTCGGTCACTGTAATCCTGAGGTGGTGGACGCAATCTGCGCACAGGCCCGCCAACTAAATACGCACACACGTTATCTGCATGAGAACATCATTCGCTATGGTGAGATGCTAACAGGCACCATGCCGGAGGACGACTATGTTGCGCTTTTCGTGTGCACGGGCACAGAAGCAAACGACCTAGCCTATCGTATTGCATCTACCGTGACGGATCGTAAAGGCGTGGTCATCACGGAGAACGTTTACCACGGTAATTCCACTCTGGTAAGTGAGCTCTCCCCGGGCGAAGGCCGGCACCATCCATGCCCTGACTTCATTGCGGAAGTCCCTCCGCCTGACAGCTATCGCGGCTCAATTGACCCTAGCCAGGTGGATCATGCGTTTGAGCGGCTCAAAAATCAGGGCCATGAAGTTGCGGCTCAATTTATTGAAGGGGCCTTTGAAAATCCGGGTCTCTTCTGCCCCAACCCCGATTACTTTCAGGAGATGGCGCGTCGAACTCGTACTGCGGGCGGACTCATTGTGTTTGACGAGGTGCAATCAGGTCTTTGCCGCCAAGGGGAAAACATATGGGCCTACCAAAACTCCGATCTTGCGCCCGATATCATCACGATGGGTAAGCCCCTGGGGTGCGGTCACCCGCTCGCGGCGACGGTTGTTCGGCGTAGCGTCATAGAGCAGTTTGGAAAGATTACCGATTACTTCAATACCTTTGGGGGTAACCCCGTGGCAACGGCCGCCGGGATCGCGGTCCTGAATTACATCCATCAGAATGACGTTCTTAATAACGTTCACCAGACTGGAAAATACTTTCGCGCCGGGCTGGAAAAGCTCAAGGATAAATACGATGTCATTGGGGACGTGCGCGGCAAAGGTCTTTTTATCGGTGTGGATATGGTTCGCGATCGAAAAACGAAAGCACATGCGTCCTCTGAGGCCGCACGTGTGATTGAGCTGCTGAGAGAGGAAGGCATGCTCGTTTCAACCGTAGGCGTTCATGCCAATATTCTGAAAATTCGCCCGCCCCTTATTTTCAGTCAAGAAAACGCCGATATGGCGCTTCAGATGATGAACAACGCCTATGCGGCACTGTAGTACGGCTCGGATAAACTTCCTCTGCACTTCGTTACTCAGACCCTATTGTGCTCCAACTCATCTGTCACAAATTTTCCCTCACCGATCGAGGGCAGCGTGTAACGCCTCAGGGGCATCGCTCATATGACTAAGCGCCCCGGGCGAAGAGCCGCCAAGCAGGCATCGCGGGTCACTGATACTCCAGGCCGAAGTGTCGATTATTCGCACCTGACAAACACGCTGGGTTTGCAGAGCGCTTTCAGTGACGATCATGTCGCAGCCCTTCATGAAACCGCCCTTCGTGTTATTGAGGAGCTCGGAATCCGTGTTCTTCATGAGGGTGCCCGGAAGCTTCTCTCAGAGGCGGGGGCGCAGGTTGATGAAACCACAAAAATGGTCCGCATTGATCGCGCGCTTATTGGTCAGGCGCTCGAATCTGCGCCCGCAGAGTTTGTGATGCGCGGCTCAGAGCGGACCAAGGATGTTGCGATGGGTGGACGCAACACGGCGTTTGTGTGCGTGGGCGGACCACCGCATGTTAGCGACCTCGATCGCGGCAAACGCAACGGCACGCTCGAAGACTGTCGAAACATGATTCGCCTCTCAGAGCATTTTGACGTTCTGCACCTGCAATCACCAAACGTAGAACCTCAAGATATTTCTGTTGCGCTTCGCCACCTACATACCGTAGAGAGCCAGGTGACTCTGAGTCGCAAGCCGTTTTTTATTTTCTCGCGAGGCAAGGACCAGGTACGAGACGCTTTCGAGATGACCCGAATCGCGAGAGGACTCTCCCAGGAGGCTTTTGAGAACGATGTCTGGTGTTACACCGTAATTAATACCAACTCCCCCCGCCAGTTGGATATTCCCATGTGTCAGGGCATCATCGATTTCGCTCGTGCCGGACAGGCGTCTGTAATAACACCGTTTACATTAGCGGGGGCGATGGCGCCAGTCACAATGCCCGGCGCTCTGGTACTGCAACATGCTGAAGCCCTGGCTGGCATCACCCTCGCGCAGATCGTTCGGCCCGGTGCACCCGTCATTTACGGTTCGTTTACATCAAACGTTGACATGAAATCCGGGTCGCCCGCATTTGGCACTCCCGAATTTGTTAAAGCAGCATTTGGCGCAGGCCAACTCGCCCGACATATCGGTCTGCCCTGGCGGGGGTCGGCAGCGACCGCCTCTAATGCGCCCGATGAGCAGAGCGTCTATGAATTTTTGATGTCCGCCTGGGGCAGCATTCTTGGGGGCGTAAACATGATGATCCACGCCGCGGGCTGGCTGGAGGGCGGGCTCACGGCGTCGCTCGAAAAGTTTATCCTCGACATCGAAATGCTTCAGACCTTCGCCGAAATATTCCGACCGCTCGAATGCGATGATGCCGAGATGGCTTTTGAGGCCATCGCCAGTGTGGATCCGGGCGGTCACTTCTTCGGCTGCGAACACACCATGGCGCGCTATAAGTCTGCATTCTATGAGCCCCTGGTGTCCGACTGGAGTAACTACGGATCTTGGCAGGAAAGCGGCGGCCTTACCGCAGTACAGCGCGCCAATGGTATCTGGAAAAATATTCTCGCTGAGTTCACGCCACCCGAGATGGATCCTGCAAGATTCGAGGAGCTGCAGGCATTTGTTCAAAAACGCACAGCAGAAGGTGGCGCGTCGCCAGACGCCTAACCTATAGGAGCTCTCATGGTACGAGGCGTAAAAGATTGTGTCGCACTTGTCACTGGCGCGGGGAGCCCGAGTGGGATCGGCTTTGCGACCGCAAAGCTTTTAATGCAGGCGGGTGCGCGGGTCGCTATTACATCCACCACTGATCGAATTCATGATCGACGTCAGGAGCTTGGTGGCAATGATGGCGTTTTCTCAGTGATTGCCGACCTCACCGATTCGGATGACGTGTCCAATTTGCTCTCAGAAACCCAAAGCGCGCTAGGACCTGTCGATATCCTCGTTAACAACGCCGGCATGGTGCAGATCGGGCACGACGAGCCCAGCTCTCCCTTGCGCGACATTTCCGATGAAAAATGGCATTACAGCCTCAACATGAGCCTCACTTCGGCTTTCAAAATGACGCGGGCCGTTTTGCCGTCAATGATGGCGCGCAACTATGGACGGGTCATCCACGTCTCTTCGGTCACTGGACCTCTCGTGGGAATCGCCGGCAGCACGGTTTATGGCACGGCAAAGGCTGGCATGCTGGGAATGACCCGCTCCCTGGCTATCGAGGTAGGCTCAAACAACATCACCGTAAACTGTGTGGGACCGGGTTGGATAAAAACCGGCTCCAGTGGCGAAGGCGAAATTACCGCAGGTCGCTTCACCCCAATCGGACGACCGGGTACGCCCGAAGAGGTCGGCCATGTTGTCTGCTTTCTCGCCAGTGGAGAAGCCAGTTACGTCACAGGCCAGATGATTGTGGTTGATGGTGGCAATACCATCCAGGAATACAAAGTCGATCTGAGCGGACGCTGAAGCGCTTACGAATTATTGTGACTCCTAGCTTTCTGCTCACTTAAAGATCAAGCTCCAACAACTTCTTTCACAAAAGCGTCCAGGGCTTGCGCTTGATCACTAGACAGCCTTAAACCTTCTTTTGTGCGCCTCCAGAGGATGTCCTCTGCAGAAAGCGCCCACTCCTGATCAATCAGGTATCGCACTTCCACCTCGTAAAGATCGCTGCCAAACAATCGGCCGAGATCCAACGATCCTTTAGCGGAGTCTAGTAATTGTCTAGCCCTCGTCCCATAAAGACGGGTAAGTCTTGAGGCGTGCCCATCAGAAAGGAACGGATACTCGACTTTCAGGCGCCTGACTTGCTGCTCGAAGCCTTGATGATCAAAGTCCCCGCCCGGCAGGCTCTGCGTAGCGGACCACGAAGACGGCAGATCGGGGACGAATCGCTCAACTTCTCTCAGCACATCTTCGGCGAGTTTTCGATACGTTGTTATTTTTCCTCCGAGCACGCTGATCAACGGCGCGCCCGAGTCACTCGCCTCGGTCACGATTTGATAATCACGCGTAACCGACTTGGCATCCGACTTCCCGTCATCAAAAAGCGGACGGACTGCAGAATAGGACCAGACGATATCGTCCGTACCAACAGACTGCTCAAAGCGTCTGCTTACCGACTCACATAGGTACCGTTTCTCGTCTTCTCCTATGTTAATTTGCTCAAGACTTTCATCGTGATCTGCGTCAGTCGTCCCTATCAAAGTAAAGTCTTTTTCATAGGGAATCACAAATACGATGCGGCCATCGGGATTCTGCAGAATGTAACTCTGCTCATGCTCAAAAAGTTTGTTAACGACAATGTGACTGCCGCGCACCAGGCGTAGCTTTCGTTTATCAGAATCATCGATTACCGAGCCCGCCAACCGCGACACCCAGGGTCCCGCCGCGTTGACCAAAATACGGGCACGCACTTGTTGTCGCTCACCGTTGGCCATCTCAGTGTGAACAACCCAGACCCCATTTTCACGCTCAGCACGGACAACCTTCTGCCGGGTCAAAACGGTTGCCCCTCGATCCGCTGCATCCCGTGCATTGAGAACGGTTAGCCGGGCATCGTCCACCCAGCAGTCCGAGTATTCAAACCCTGACACAATCTCACTTTTGAGAGGATCCCCAGCGGGATCTGAAGAAAAAGCAATGCTACGCGTTGGCGGCAGATCCTTTCTGCCGCCGAGGTGATCATAGATAAAGAGCCCCAATCTCAATAACCAGCGTGGGCGCATGCCAGCAACATGCGGCAGGACAAAACGCATCGGATAAATAATGTGTGGTGCCAGACGCCAGAGCACTTCCCGCTCTTTTAACGCCTTACGTACAAGATCAAATTCATAGTACTCAAGGTAACGCAGTCCACCATGGACTAGCTTCGTCGATCCGGACGATGTCTTTGAGGCGAGATCATCTTTCTCAGCGAGGCATACCGAGAGACCTCGACCCGCAGCGTCTCGAGCGATGCCGCAACCATTTACTCCACCTCCAATGATGAATAAATCAACCGGAGGCATTGCTAGGCAAGACTTGATTTTTTTAGTGAGATTAGCGCTTCGGTAAATTCAGAGAACCCTGCCCCCCCAAACTTCTTGGTCACATAGCAAGGGAGAGTTCGAAGCTGATCAGAGAACGCCCGAATATTGGCCACCCCAACCGATTGCGCGAAAAAGTCAAACATGGGGCCATCATTGGGCGAGTCCCCGATGAAAATACTGTGCGAGTTATCTAAGTCAAGATCCATGCCAAGGCAGCGCGCGGCAAACGTTTTCGTCATCGTTAACTTATCGTAGTTGCCAAACCAACCATTGACATGAATGGAGCTAATTTTTGCCGTTGCGCCTGCTTTTTCAAAGATAGAAACAATCTTAATGATCTCGTGGTTGTCGAGGCGAGGGACGTCTTCTGCAATGTCGATTGCCAGATCGCTCTCTCTATAAGCCTGATCTGAGGAGACCTTTGCAGCAGGTACTTCCTGCAGAATTTGCTGGGCAAGAACATTTAGCTTTTGTCGCTTCTGTTCTCGAACGTCAACCGTATCCGCATAAAAGCGCTCCATCTGCTTGCGCGATCGTTGATAGCGGAAATAGAAGGCTCCGTTTTCCCCCACAACACCTTCCACGGGCCAGAAACGTGCGATGAGATCGCACCATCCGGCAGGGCGACCGGTAATTGGAATGACCCCAATGCCTATATCTCGAAGATTCTCGAGAGCCTGGTAAGCCGATGACAGTAACCGGCCGTCTACTGTCAACGTGTCATCAATATCAGTAAATACGAATCGAACGTTTCGCCATAACTCCGCTGGTGCCTCGCTGATCGGGATCATTTTTCCTGCCTTCTAAAAAATGATTTAAGAAAGCTCAATCATCAATGGCTGATGATCGGAAGCATCCGTTTTTGTGTTCACCGTCATGCGCGACAGACGATCTTTTGCCCATCCTCCAACGAAGAAGAAATCCCGACAATGCGAGCCTTCCGACCACTGCTCATGATCATAAACTCCGCAGGTTGGCGGGTAATCTTTTTCCGGGTAAAGAAATGGCCATGCATCCACCAGATTTTGATGAACATTTGCCTGAGATCTGATCAAGGCCTGATACTCATCAGAATTTGGCAGCATGTTGAAATCACCACACATCACGAGGTCTGTTGGCCGAGGTACAGGTTGGTACGGTCCTTCGCCTGATGTAACCGGAGGCATCGACTGCTCCTCAGCGGCTTCCTCATGAAGCTCCCGTAGTCGTCTCGCCTGTGCATGCCTTTGCACTACACTGTGAAATTCAAGATGCGTTGTGATCACACGCAATAGGTTGACCCCCTCTCGGACAACCACTTCCGTTGCCTGACGGCTCATCTGACGACGTTCGGCATCTCCCGGTCGCGGCAGGACATGGGTCGATTGCGAGACGATCGGTAATTTCGAAAAAATCACATTACCAAACTGCCAACGACCGTCCGCCCCAAGCGTATCAATCGCAGCACCAAACACATACTCATAACCATCAAGAAGACGCGATAACTCCAGAACCTGGTCGGGGGGCGGGTGGCCTTCCAAGAGAGTCAGTCCGCGTGAAACCTCCTGTAGGCATATGATGTCCGCTGACCCCATCGAGTGGATCACCTCGGTAATCCTCGAGAGCGAGATCTGCCCATCAACACCTTTACCGTTCTGTATGTTCCAAGACAGTATCTTGATCATTTAATACCTGAACGCATAAAAGATTGAATGAACTGACGCTGAAACAGCAAGAACGCGATGAGCAGTGGCGCGACCGATAGCAGGGTCGCCGCAGAAATGATGGACCAGTCAACCCCAGATTCTGGTGCGCCAAATACTCCAAGACCCACAGTGAGCGGCCGGGTCTCCACAGAATTTGTAACCACCAAAGGCCAAAGGAAATTGTTCCAGTGATGACTAATGGAAACGAGACCATAGGCGAGGTAGGTCGGCCGCGCTAGCGGGACATAAACTCTCCAAAGAACGCCCCACAGCCCGCAACCCTCAAGTCGCGCGGCTTCCTCCAGTTCTTTTGGTGTTGACTTAAACGCCTGGCGTAACAAAAAAATACCAAACGCGCTCGCCATATACGGCAGACCTATGCCCGTAATGGTGTCTATAAAACCAAGTTTGGCAAGCGTGCTGTAGTTCTCCACAATGAGGATTTCTGGGGCAATCATGAGCTGCACCAGCACTAAAGCAAACGCGATATTGCTGCCCGCGAAATTGAACCTTGCAAATGCATATGCCGCTAGCGTGCAGACCAAGAGTTGAGAAACCAATAGCATCGTGACGAGGACAAATGTGTTCCAGCCATAGCGGAGAAAGGGCGCTTGCTCTAGAGCCTCTTGAAAGTTACTGAGGGTCAGGGGCGCGAAAAGTTCGAAATTGATTGCGTACTCACTCGCATGGAACGCCGCCCAGACCGCGTAAAGCAGCGGCGAGATCCATAAGATTGCGAGCAACCACGCAGCAACAGTCTCAAGACTTGTCGACACGAGCGAGTACCGTCTGTCCAGAGCCAGAGCACTCATCGGTAATGAATTCTCTTATCCAAAAGAAAGAATTGAACGAGAGACATCAGCGCGAGAATAACGAGCAGCACCACGGTAAGCGTTGCCGCATAGTTCGTGTCGAAGTACGAGAACGCATTCTCATAGATGTAGTACAACAACAGGTTGCTGGCGTTGTCGGGCCCCCCTTTTGTTAACACAAACAAATGATCGACCAGTTTGAACGAGTTCAATACGGCGTTAATCAGAACAAAAAGAGTCGTTGGCATCAGAAGCGGAAAAACGACACGCCAAAAGAAATACCATCGCGACGCCCCTTCAAGACGAGCGGCCTCTTCCAATTCAGGAGATAGATTCTGAAGCGCGGCGAGGTAAAAGATCATAAAAAAGCCGGCCTCTTTCCATACCGTCATAACAATGATGGCGGGAAGCACGGTCGACGGATCACCCAACCAGTTATGCCCTGAGAAACCAAACACTGATAGGACCTGGTCAATCAGTCCAATATCGGGCGAGTAGAAGAAAAGCCAGATGTTGGCCACCGCAATCATTGGCAAGATGGTAGGCGTGAAGTAAGCCAGTCGCAAAAAAGGTCGGCCAGGTAGCGCTTTATTAACGAGCAATGCCATCGCAATCGCAAGAGCGATTGAGGCAGGGATCGTTCCCACCGCAAACCAGAAATTATTAACCAGAACCTTCCAGAAAATAGGATCGGCCATCATGGCCTCGTAGTTTCCCCCACCGATAAAGCGCGAGGGTCTCACGATGTTCCCTTTTGAAAAGGTACTCTCGTAAATGGTGGCCAGCGTCGGAAAGTGCGTAAACGCGATAAGTAAGATGGCTGCTGGAGTTAAGAGCAACCATCCATAGACATGTCGCATCGCTGGGTTCATGATCAGTGGCTTACGGCGTCCAGAGAAAAGCCAACGGCAGGGACCTGCCCTGCCGTTGGCAGACTGCGTTTACTGATAAGGCTTCAACAAGCGGACGGCTTCGGCCTGCGCATCACCAAGCGCTGTGGCTGGCGATTTTGCTCCAGTCAGAGCAGCCTGAAGGGCGTCGTCGAGCGCTTTTCGAACTCGGCCTGTCTGGAAAGTGGAGAGTTCCGCTGTGGCAAACTCCAACTGATCTCGTGCAACGGCAGCATACGGAAAGCCTTTCACATATTCTTGCAGCTTCGCTGTCTCATACGCCGCTGGGCTGACTCCCATATAGCCGGTCTTCATTGACCACTCACCTGAGCGCTCTGGGTTCGTCATGAATTTGATGAGCTTCATTGCCGCAACACGCTCTTCCGGGCTTGTCTTTTTGAAGATATAAAAATTACCCCCGCCGGTCGGAGTGCCACGGCGCTTGTTGGCGGGAAGCATCGCTACGCCGAAGTCAAACTTGGCGTTTTTCTTCACCGTCGTCAGGTTACCCGTGGAGTGCCACATGATGGCCGTCTTTTCTTCAAGAAAGTTCTTCCGCAGAGTGCCCCATTCAATGGTTCCCTCAGGCATGATCTTGTGTTTGGATCCAAGATCTTTCCAAAACTGAAGCGCTTCAACAGTCGCTGGTGCATCAAAGTAGGTGGTGTCCCCCGCATTGTTCATCAGTACCTGATCGTTCTGCATGGCCAAAGCACCAAACATCCAGTAGGGATATCCCGTCGAGGGAATCATGGCGCCCCACTGTGAGCCATCAGCCTTGGTCAGCTTCTTGCCAGCAGCAACCAGCTCGTCCCAAGTGGCTGGCGGACTTTCAGGATCGAGACCTGCGGCTCGGAATGCGTCCTTGTTGTAGTACATGACGATGGTGGATCGCTGGAAAGGAATTCCCCAAGTTTTTCCCGCAGTTCGTCCATTTTGCATAAGCGTGGGGTAAAAGGAATTCAACCACGCTCTCTCTTCGTCAGTGCTCACGATATCGTCAAAAGCAACGATCGCGTCCTGTTCAATCAACTCGTAGATGTCGATAGAAAACATAACCGAAAGTTGGGCCGGCTGACCCGCGTTAAGGGCCGCGAGCGCCTTTACGCGCGCGTCGTTGTAATTCCCGGCATAAATTGCCTTCACATCAATATCTGGATTTTCCTTCATGAAATCCGCCACCATTCCGTCAACAATCTTGGTTAGCGGCCCGCCGACAGCCACCGGGTAATACATGGTGAGCTCGGTTTTTGCATGAGCCACCGCCGCCGTTAGGCTAAGACAGATGACGGCCAAACATTGCGCCAGTATGCGCTTCGCTTTAGATAGCATTTTGCTTCCTCCTCTATGGTTTAGGGTTACGTTCATATGCCGATAACACTCAAAGGGACTTTTGGTTCTTTGCGGTAAGCACGAGCAAGCCCCTTCTCTCCTCGCGCTCCCCTGAATTTGTATTGCTCTCGCTTGATTATTCTTGCTCTCTACGGTATCGACTCTGCGCCAGCCTCTTGTTGAGCTAAACCCGTGATGCGAGTCCCGTCACGATCAAACTCATGAAGATCACGGGGATCCCACGCAAGACAGATCCGATCCCCTTCCGAGACCTCTGGACGACCCTCAATACGAGCCAGCATCGTGACGCCTTGATGTTCCGCGCGAACAATCGTCTCCGCACCCATGTAATCGATCGACAAGACGACTGCCGGCAGGCCATTGTTGGAAAATCTGATTTTCTCTGGTCGCACACCCACAAAAAATGCGTCTTCCCTCGCGGGAATGTCGATCTCCAGGTTCGCGCGCGGGATCACATTCATAGGGGGTGTGCCCAAGAATTGCGCTGCAAAATCAGTCGATGGCTTTTCGTATAGATCCAATGGCCCGCCCATCTGCACAATTTCTCCGTTGCGCAACAGAATGACTTGATCTGCCAGAGACATAGCTTCCGTCTGATCATGGGTCACGTAGATCATGGTTAGACGTAAGCTCTTCTGAAGACGGTGGATTTCATCTCTCATTTCTGCGCGCAGCTTGGCGTCAAGATTCGATAGGGGTTCATCCATCAGACAGATTGGCTGCTTAGAGACAATGGTTCTTGCAAGCGCTACACGTTGACGCTGCCCGCCGGAAAGTTGTGCGGGCTTTCTGTCCAGATATTCGCTCAGCCCCACCATTTCTGCGGCCTCTTCAAGCCGCGCCTGACGCTCTGCCTGAGGCACTTTACGCACCTTGAGACCAAACAGAATGTTTTCACGGACATCGAGGTGCGGAAACAGCGCATACGATTGAAAGACCATCGAGACCCCCCTTAACGCGGGGTCCTGCCGAGTGACCGGCTGATCATCGATTGAAATTTCCCCCTGATCTACCGACTCAAGGCCTGCGATCATCCTGAGGATGGTTGACTTACCGCAGCCGGAAGGTCCGAGCAGAACAGTCAACGTTCCACTGTCGGCAACAAATGAAACATCGTTTACTGCGCGCGTCGCGCCCCATTCTTTTACAAGATGGGTCACCGCGAGACTGGTCACGACGTCAGCCCCTCCTCGCAGATTACAAGCTCTGCCGCAGAGTTCGCTACCTGATCGACAATATTCTTTGGAGGTTGACGATCTGTAAATATTTTTGCGATATCCGTGATCTGTCCACCACGGACATGAGCAGCCCGGCCAAATTTGCTGTGATCCAGCACCAGCATTGTCGTCCGACTATTTTCATGTATCAGCTCGCGAGCGCGTACCTCACGCTCACTGAAATCGACGAGCGTGCCATCGCTCTCCACCCCTGCAACGCCATAAATTCCAAAATCAAAAAGGTACGACGACAAGAACCTCTCCATCCCAGGTCCAAGCACATCACCATCACTATTTCTTACCTGTCCGCCGGCGACGTTGACCTCAAAGGTTGGGTTTGAGCACATCAACAGCGCAATATTCAAATTATTTGTGAATACCTTGAGGTCTTTATGCTGCAACAATGCCGCAGCGACGCGCTCAGGAGTTGTTCCAATGCTGAAAGCGACGGAGGCACCGTCCGGAATTTGGGAAGCAACTTCCCTAGAGATAGCCTGCTTTTCGCCGCGCAAGAGAACCTGACGATAGCCATAAGCAAGGTTCTCGGCAGACAAAGATTTCTCCACTCCCCCATGTCGGCGCCGCGCGAGGCCAGCCTCGCACAAGGTATTCAGATCCCTGCGAATCGTCTGCGCCGTAACCGAAAACCGTTCCGATAAGTTTTCAACAGAAAGGAAATCCGCTTCTCGGAGCAGTGCGGTGATTTCGACCTGCCTGTCAGATAGATTTTCCATAGGGCGGCAATTTCGCGTCGTTGAGACAGCTAAGTTCGTTCGAACATAATCTTATGCTCTTTCGAATAATTTTTCTAAATTTTATATTTCGAACGAACTTAATCATGCACTTTACTCGGCTACAGCAAACCTCTGTTTTAAATAGTTTTCTTGCAGTACCGTTGGTTTCGAACAACACTCACTGGTGAGAAAACTTTAACGAGCGAAGCCCGTGAGTCCGCCGAATTCAGGTCAATCAGATAAGTGGTGGCTTGATCTGATCTGCGGGGAAACCCTTCGGGCGGCCGCGATCGAGCCTGCGATCGGGGTCAGTTACGTTTGGCGTTTAAGAACACATCGAGCTGATTCTTCGCTCTTTCTAAATCATGGCCAAAGGCCTCAGAGAAACGAAAGAATTCATCGTAACAATGCTCAAAAGTCTCGCTTATGATCTCTGCGCGAAACGCCGAATCGGGATGGGTCGTCACGCGCTCATCAGAATCAAAGAATCTCAGCACTCTTTCAAACAGCTGAGATCTCATAAGCTCCAACTGTTTAATGCTCTCTAGATCTGCAGCAACCGCTCTTTGCTCTCGCTTAATCAGCTCAAAAAAGTCTTGCTTGAACGACTCAAACATTTTTCGGTAGACATATTCTGAAAGGTTGATCGAGCTCATTGGGATTGCCAACTACTTAAATTTTGATCCGAGCAGTTCTTGCGGTTTCTCTTGTCAACACACGCTGATTTTCAGTCTTCTAGGATTATCACTCACCGGTAAACCAGAGATAAGGCCACAGAAATTGATCATCCATTCTTTCGTCACTCCACGCTCTATACTTGCTGACTATGAAACTACTTCTTGTGATTGTCGGGCTGCTGTCAGTCCTATTCTTTTATCCTTCATTCAACGAAGATGCGACAGGCGGGTGCGGGGCATTAGAAGTGCGCTCATTTCGGCTGCTCGCAGAGGACCGCGGTGAGGATCCCGCGGCGCTCGCCATTATTCGACCACTACTCGGGGTCGGTAGCGGTGAATACGCTAAAGAGATCGTCAAGTCCGAGTATTCCAGCGTCCCCTCGGGAGTCGGTTGCGCGGTTATGTACTGGCACTCGATGATTGATCCGCGCGGCTATACCCAAGAACTCGCCACACGCCTCGAAAAACTCTTTAACGCTTAGCCCATACGGATTCAGAGGTTCATAGCGTTTCTTTAACGCTCTGAACCTCTGATCCGCTAAAGATGACCGCGCTCGTTAGTTTGCTGGTCGAGCACCACTAGCGACAGCAAGCTCGTCATAGCAGCGCAATCTTTCCAGAGAATCCGCCGTCTCCGCGCAGGCCGAAAACGCGGCTTCGTCAACGTCGGTGGCAATGACTTCTGGCTCACCTTCTGCCTCAGCAATTAGTTCCTGAATGTATTCAGACTCGCAATCGATATCGACGATCCCGCAAGCCACGCACCCTTCCATAGCCTTCTGTTTAGCACGGTTTAAGTTCTGGTGAAATCCAACGCCCCAGGCGCCATAGTCAGCCATCGCGAGAACCGGCCGGCCGTCGTCACACATCCTTAAGTACTTCTCTAAATAGCCCCTCTCAAAGCCATCTCTGGAGTCACCCCTCATCTGCCCTACGCTTGCGGTTGCCATTCCCAGCAATAACATGCCCGTCAGACGCGATATATTTTTCGCCAACATTGATCCTCCTTCACGCTCTTAGATTGATCTAGGATTTTTTAAGTGACCACAATTTACATTAAATATCAGGATTTCGAATCCCATACGCAGAGACTGCGGGATTAGTCTGCTTTTTGCTCGGTCAGCATATGGGTATACGCGAGGCCAAGTAACGGCACGCTCAGAGGCTTTTGATGCGCCCTATCAATAAGGCCGCCCAGAATATGGTCAGCCTCAGTGCGAGAGCCCGCCAGCAGATCTCGCAACATAGAGGCGGTAAACGTTGAGCCCTTTTGAGTGAGCATTTCGAGAGCCTTCGAGCGCGCATTCTCATTTACAGGGTAATCAAAAGCCTCCGCCACGGCGCAGCACTCGGCATACATCTGACGCGTGAGTTCGCTACCTAACGGTGTCGCCACGATATCGCCCACCGCGGCTCTACAGCTGGTTGTCATTCCGGCTAACGTCGCTAGAAACACCCACTTGTCCCATAAGACTTGCTCAATATTGGTGGCCGAGCGACATTTAAACGGAGCCTTCTCGCAAAGCGCTACAAACTCATCCGCTACTGCAGAATGTGCATCGTGGCGCGCACCGACTGTCAAAACATGCAGATCGGATAATTGCTGCACCGTGCCATCGGCTTTGATGGTTGCAGCGATATGAGCGACGCCACCCATTACCCGCTCTCGTCCAAGCTTTTCATCTAACACATCCAGATGGTCAAACCCGTTCAAAAAAGGCAGCACCACAGCCGTATCAAGCACTGGCGCCAAGGAACAAAGAGCATCTTGTAGGTCATATGCTTTTGCCGCAAGGATCACTAAATCAAACCCCGGCTGTATCGTTTCAGCGCTGACTGTCTTGGGGTAGACGACAAAATCGCCGTGAGGGCTTTCGATACGCAGCCCGTTTTCGTCAATCAGAGATTTTCGCTTTGCCCGCAGAAGGTATGTCACATCGGCACCACATCGAATCAAATGCGCGCCGAAATAACCCCCAATACCGCCTGCCCCCAGAATCAAGATTTTCATTTTGATTTTCAAAGTCCAAAGGATTTCCGGAGATATTGTCTAACTCATCGGATTAAAAGAACAGTATCAATCACTGGTATTTGGCGAATAGACGAAAAAAAGGCCGAGACCTTGCGGTCTCGGCCATGATTACTGACGTCTCCGGACGACTACGACTTTGGCTCGAACTTAAAACCCTCCGCGACGTGAGTCGCTTTCCAGAAAGGCAGTGCTTCGATACGCTGCATCCAGGCAACGATGTTGGGGTAGTCGCCGAGCGGTAATTGCTGCCACCCATGGAGATGCATGGGGGCTGCCACGGCAATATCCGCAATGGTGATCGAATCACCCATGATGTACTGCCGTCCCGCGAGGCGGTCATTGAGAATCCCGGCGAGGCGATCAAAGCGCTCGCGCTCCCCGTCCAGGATCGCCGGGTCAGGCTCCGCTCCGAGAACGGGTTTTACGCAGTTCTCGACGAGATAAACGTACGTGCTCGGAAACCATTGTGCAGATTCCCAGAACATCCAGCGGTTAATGTCCGATCTTGTTGCCGCATCGTGGGGGTAAAACTCGTCTTTTCCGTTCTTGTCGGCCGCGTATTGCAGAATTGCGTTGGATTCCCACAAGACAAGATCGCCATCTTTCATTGCGGGTAGCGATTGGTTCGGATTAATCGCGGTGTATTCCGGTGTTTTCTGCTGCGCCGTAAAGTAGTCAATGTGATGCTGGTCATAGTCAACGCCCATCATCTTCAGACCGGCAAACACTTTTCGACAGTTCACGGTTATGGGGTCAGCATAAATATCCATTTGGCATCCTCCTTGCTAGGTTTTGTCAGAGATACATCGCACCGTTATCGAAGCTAGGCCAGAAGCGCGTTCTTGGCTTCGATACTGGCACGAAGTTTGGTGATTTTTTCTGTCAGGCCGTCGAGGTCACTCAATTCGCATCCGGTCGCATTAGCCGCCGATTGCGGTACCGACTCGGCCCGCTTCTTAAGCCGCTTGCCGACTTGCGTAAGCATGATCCGAACACGGCGCTCGTCAACAGTATCTCGCACCCTTTCCACCAGCCCTGCCTTCTCGAGTCGCTTTATTAAAGGCGTGAGCGTGCCTGAATCCAAGAGAAGTCGATCGCTCAAGTCCGACAGGGAGAGACCATCCCGCTCCCAGAGCAGCATCATGACCAGATACTGCGGATAGGTGAGCCCCAGTGGCTCGAGAAGCGGCCGATAGAGTTTGGTCATTGCTAACGAGGCCGAGTAAAGCGCAAAGCAGAGCTGACGCTCGAGTACGAGACGGCTACCGAGTGGATCCTCTGAAGCTGCGCTGGCTTTTTGGTTCATGCTTTTAATATAGTAGACAATTTAATTGTGTGCAATATAATTGTGGCCAATATAAAAATCATTGTTCGCCTGCTTTTACCGATAAATTAGGCGTCCAAGTCACTTATCGACAACGGCGCCCATAGACCGCCCTGGGGAGGGTAATCGATGAACCACGCACCTACTGCTGCTGCCAACGGTCGAAGATCGGCCCGCTTCAACTATCTGGCCGATTCCATTCCGCACTCGCTCTACCGCAATGGCAACGTATCACTCACCCGGCGACCCGACGGCACGGACGCTGGAATGGAGGGCTACATCGAAGACGCGCGACAGATGCAGGTCGCAGACGCACGACTCGATCCAGGCGGTGCGAGAGGGCTTAATGTCAACGGCTTTGAATTATTTCGAAACCCATTAAAACACAACGATATTGACTTCCTGAGTCACGAAGACGTTGTCTCTCGACACTACCCTGAATGCATCAACACGTTGAAAGAAATAACGGGCGCGAGGTATGCGTTCGCTTTCGATCACAATATTCGCTGGGCCGCAGCGGAAGAAAAGAAACAACAAACCGGTAAGGGGCAGCAGGTACAACGGCCTATCCGACTTGTTCATGGGGATTACACGCTAACGAGCGCACCACAACGACTGCGTGATCTTGCCGCTCCCCCTCGCATCAATGACACCATGCGGCCTTTTTTGGCGGAGGGGGAATCCGTCATCCCACCCGAGCTGGTTGACGAGGCGCTGAGTGATTCCGGTCGATTTGCCATCATTAACCTTTGGCGCAACATTCACAAGGAATCGCCTGTGTTACGTGATCCGGTTGGCTACTGCGACGCTCAGACCATTGCAACAGAAGATCTTGTGGTTTTTGAGCTTCACTACACCGACCGGATTGGTGAGAACTACTTTGCACATGCCGCAGAACGACATCAATGGTATTTTTTCTCGGAAATGACACACGAAGAAGTCGTGCTCATCAAACAGTGGGACTCCGCGGGTGCCTTCGCCGCATCAAAGGGAAGCGAACAGGATGCCGGTTCAGAGAAGCCGTGCAGCCTTAATTTCCACAGCGCTTTTGAGGATCCGCACACCAAAGAGGATGCCCCCGATCGACGCAGTATTGAGGTGCGCTGCATCGCTATTTACTGAGCGGCACGCGATCTTCCCCAAAGCCTCTGTGTGCCACGCTGGGACAGCAATCTTTCGCTGAAACGTCTGGCTAAATCTTCGACGTTAAACAGCGCTACACTGCGGTTTGATCATCAAAGAGGATCAAGCTGTGGTCGAACTTAAAAATCCTGCTCTCGAAAAACTTCGCGCTGGCGAGTTGGCGGTCGGTATTGGCTTACGTCAGGCGCGTACGGCAGATATTGCTAAGGTCATGGTAACCGCTGGTTACGACTGGCTGTTTATTGACCTTGAACATAACTCGATGAGCCTGGATACCGCGGTGCAGATTTCGATCGCCGCGCAGGCCTCGGGAATAGCGCCCATCGTAAGGGTGCCGAGCCATCAACCCCATCACGCCACTCGCGTGCTGGATGGCGGGGCTCAGGGCATTGTTGTGCCTCACGTGGACGACGTTGAAACTGCTCGCCGGATTGCAACAAGCTGTCGCTACCCGCCCAGAGGGCATCGCTCGGTGATTGGTGGTCTCCCTCAGCTCAACTTTGAAAGTGTCCCCATCAAAGATGCGACCGAGATCGTCGACCGGGAAACACTGATTGTTCTCATGCTTGAAAGCCCAACCGCTATCGAAAATGCAGAGGCCATTGCAGCGATTGAGGGTATCGACGCTTTATTAATCGGTACCAATGATCTTTGCATGGAAATGGGCATTCCCGGGCAACTGGACCATCCTGATATCGAGGCCGCGTATCGCGAAATGATCAGCGCATGCGCTAAGCACAAAAAATACCCCGGCATGGGGGGCGTCTACGCCCCTGCGCTGATGAAAAAATATATCGATCTGGGAAGCCGTTTCATTCTCGCCGGGAACGACCTGACCTTCATGCTCGAGGGCGCCCGACAGCAGGCGAATACCGTGAGATCGCTGCGCTAAAGCGAAAACCCTTCGGGAAAGGGATCGTTACTGTCAACGAAAATTGTATTCAACCCCGTAATGTGGGCAGCGCCTCTTACTCCGGGGATGATGGCGGGAAGATGACCTACCGATTCTCTGCCTTCAATCGTCCCCGTGAACGTGCTTCCGATGAAGCTCTCGTGCACGAAGGAGTCGCCCTCCGCTAAGAGTCCCTTCGCCGCGCGCTGCGCGAGGCGCGCCGAGGTTCCCGTCCCGCAGGGAGACCGATCGATCATATCTCCTGCAATGACGCAGGCCCTTCCGTCGCTGGTTGAGCTCAGCGGTGCGCCCGTCCACATGCAATGTCGCAAACCACGGATGCTGGAATCCAACGGATGCACAATCTCATGATGCTCCTCAATCTTCTCTCGTAACGCCACTCCCATGCGAATCAATGTAGACGCATCAAAGTCCGCAAGATCCTTGAAGTTATCCTGAGGCTCAATAATCGGATAGAAGTTCCCACCATAGGCGACATCCACTTTGAGCAATCCCAGTTCTGACGACTCGATCTCAAGATCTTGCAGAAGCAGAAAAGACGGAATATTGATGAGTTTCACGCTCGTTACCTTATCGCCATCTCGCTCATACTCCACATTCACAGGGCCGGCGGGTGTCTCAAGGCGTAGGCGCCCCTCAATTTTCGGCTCAACCAGACCACGCTCGATAGCGAAGGTCGTCGTCCCTATGGAAGCGTGCCCGCACATAGGCAGGCAACCGGATGTCTCGATGAATATGATGCCAAGGTCAAATGCATCTGAGGAGGGAGGGTATATGAACGTCCCCGACATCGCCGAGTGGCCGCGCGGCTCAAACATAAGCGCCCGCCGCATCCAATCGAATTCCTGCATGAAATGCTGTCGACGCTCACTCTGATTGGCGCCTTCAAGACGCGGGGCACCGCTCACAATCATCCGAACGGGCATACCGGCCGTATGTCCGTCCACACATTCAAATGTCGACTTCATCGGTTACGACGCTTTTGCCTGCTGATCAAAAAACGAGGCGCCCGTCGGCATCTCTGGGAAGGCCATCTCGTAACTGCTGCATCGTACCCTTCCGGTCGCTTGGCCCCGCACCACCTCATATTGGTACACACTGGGAATATGGTTGTGGTGCAGCGGATAGCTGTCTTCTGCGAGATACTCACAGATAAAGAGCGTCCTCGGCCCATTAGACAGATTTGGGCCAGAGCCATGCAGCAGTCGCGTGTGCATGAGACATGCTGATCCGGCCGGACCAAAGCATGGAATCGCCTTAGGCAAATAGGTCGCGGCCACCTCGTCACTTACCGCACCGGTGAACACACCCGCATGCCAATGCTCGTAAAGCGGTCCGGTATGGGTTCCCGGCACCACCTGCAACGGTCCATTTTCCGGCGTAACGTCATCAAGAAAGAACAGCACCGTGATCATGTCGTCGTTGGTGTGCGCCTCAAACAGAAAGTCTTGATGAAATTTCACCTGCGTTGCCGCTCCCGGCAATTTGGAATTAATCTTTGCGTTCTCGAACTTGATATTCGGCCCAAAAATATCCGCTACCGCATCCAGTGCCCGGTTATCGCGCATCACCTCGAGATACACATCGGAAATCTCAACCGGTGATGCTATTCGTCGTAAGGCCGGCTGCTCCGCCGTGTGACCGGGCTCTAAATCAAAGCGCGGTCGGCCATCCATCGTCTCGCCGTACGGCGTCGTGTACGCTCGACTCTCTTCTATCCACGCGTCAAATTGCGCGCGGAGTCTGTCCAACTGATCCATACGTAACGCATCGGGCAAAAATAAGTAGCCGTTGTCCTTAAAGCTTGAGATTTGCGCTTCGTTCAGCATGCGGATAAATCTTTCTTGGAGTGCACGTTCGCACCAATCTGTCTTGTCGCATTATTGTAGACATTCCCCTGCCAAGCGGCGAGCATATCGATGTCGTTAAACGCGGATACACTTTCCGGGCTTGGGCGTTTTCCCATTTATAAGAATTAGTCATGTCAGACCCTTCTTTATTCGACCCCGCAAACTACCGGAGTGTCCAAAAAGCGCTGTGTGAAGCGCATACCCTTCCCGCGCGATGTTACACAGACCCCAACTTCTTCAAGCGTGAGCAGGAGCGGATCTTTGACCGATGCTGGCATTTTGTCGGTCGGGAGGACGAGCTCTCGGCGGTCGGACAGTATCTGGCATACGAAAGCCCTCAGGGTTCGGTGATCGTTATTCGAACCGACTCAGGAGAGCTCAAAGCGTTTCGTAATGCCTGCCGCCACCGCGGCACGCGATTATTGAGCGGAGCGGGATCCGTAAAGCGCATTGTCTGTCCCTATCACAGCTGGGTCTATGAAACGGACGGCAGGCTCTCGCGGGCGTCCGGCATGGACGAGGTTATAGATTTTGATCTTAAGGACTGTCGTCTTGCTGAAGTTCCGATTGCATCCTGGGGCGGGTTCGTCTTTATTCGCTATACGCGCGATGGCCTCTCGCTCGCGAACACGCTGGGTGATCTGCCCGAAGTCTTTCGCGATTATGCGAGTCCGGATTTTCGTTGCGTTCGTCGACGAGAGTTTGTCGTTCGCAGCAATTGGAAATTTCTGATTGAGAATGCGCTTGAGGCCTACCACACAGGGACCGTGCACCGCGCGTCATTGGGTCGTCAGCAGTCGGAAGTACTCAATACACAGGGGCACTGGCTAGGTCTTAGGGTATTTGTGGAAGGGAAGAGCTCGGTATCGGTGCTGTCCGATAAGGCCGGCGTATTTCCCGTACATCCCGATTTGCAGGGCGACCAACGAACCAGTACTTATTTCACGAACGTCATGCCCTGCACGCAATTCGTCTTCGCACCGGACGCTATATGGTGGCTATCTTTTAAGCCGCTGGCGGTAGACCAAACCCAGCTTATTTTGGGCTCGTGCTTCCATCGCGATGTCATTGCTCGAGACGACTTCACCCAAGTTTCGCAGGCGTACTTCGAGCGTTGGGATACGGCGACACCTGAAGACAACGCAATCTGTGAGGCGCAACAGCTGGGGAGTATTAGCGATCCAACGCACCAGGGCCGCTTCGGCCCCGAAGAAGGACTGGTTCACAAGTTGGCGAACTGGGTTCTGGATCAAGTCCTCTGATCGGGATCAGGCGGCGTTAAACGCCGACAAGTACCCAAACAGCGATACCGAGCCTCCGGTATGCAAGAACAGTATTCTCTGTCCTTTTTTGAAATGACCTTTTCGGATTAGGTCGATCATCCCGGCTGCGCCCTTTGAGGAATACACAGGGTCAAGCAGTATGCCCTCAAGCTTGGCGAACATTCGGATTGCATCAAGGCCCGCCTCTGTTGGAATGCCATACCCATCGCCGACATAGTCCGAATTGGCAACGATATCATCGGGATTCACAATTCCGGAACAACCTAACCGATCCGCGGTTGCTTCAGCAAGCTTATAGACATTCTGCTCTTGAGCTTCTTTAGCTGCCCGCACAGAGATGCCGTACACCGGAATTTGTGCGTTGATCGCTTTTAGGCCGGTCACGAGCCCCGCTTGGGTTCCTGTACTGCCGGTCGCATGGACAATCTCGTCTATTGCCAGATCCCGCTCATTGGCTTGTGACACCAACTCAAGTGCACAGTTCGCGTAGCCCAGCGCCCCCGTCGTATTCGAACCACCACCCGGGATCGTATAGACTTTTCTCCCCTGAGCGCGGTAAGTCTCGGCAACCTCTTCCATCTCAGCGTTCATATCCAGTCCCGTCGGTCGCTTTTCATAACTCGCGCCATGTAAAACGTCCAAGAGTACGTTGCCGTTGTGGTTGTAATTCTCTTCTTTGTATCCCGTTCGATCTTCAAGGAGAAGATGGCAGTCCATCCCAAGCTTGGCCGCGAATGCTGCCGTTTGTCGGGCGTGGTTCGATTGCGTCGCCCCTTGCGTCATAACAAGGTCAGCGCCCCAAGCCTGAGCTTCGGCCATCAAGAACTCGAGCTTGCGGGTCTTATTGCCGCCCGTAGATAAGCCAGTGCAATCGTCGCGCTTTATCCAGATCTCAGGGCCGCCTAACGCCTCTGACAATCGATCCATGCGCTCAAGTGGCGTTGGAAGGTGGGCAAGATGGACACGGGGAAAACGGGCGAGATGCATCGAGAAAATCTCCTTAAATTAAGGAAAACGAGTATTAAGCAGTGCTATCACGAATTCAAATGCAAAATCGAGTCTACAATATGCGAAAAGAGCATCTTATCTAAGTTCATGAGACTCGAATGGCTTGAAGACATTCTCGCGGTAATTGAGACCGGGTCGTTTGTCGACGCCGCCAAGCGCCGTTTCCTTTCGCAGCCGGCTTTCTCGCGACGGATTCGCATGATTGAAGAGCACATCGGGGCTGAGCTCTTTGACCGGACAAAAAAGCCGGTTCAGCTGAAATCTTCGGTCTCTCAACGCCAGCCTGAACTGCGTGAGTTAATTGCCAAGTTGCGTGACTTTCGTCGTGATCTTAAGCATCAGGAAGATCACGGACAGAATCGCATCGTTATTGCCAGCCAGCACGCCATCACCACATCGGTCGCTCCCGCCCTTATCAAGAATCTCGCGACAATTAATGGCTTGACCACGCTTCTGCGCTCGGAGAACCGCGACGAGTGTTACAGCCTGCTCATGACGAAGCAGGCTGATCTCATTTTGATCCATCATTCCGAGATCGATGATATTCCCAGCCCGCCCGGATTCTTTAAGCAGCATGTGCTTGCTCGGGAGCGGCTCATCCCGGTCTGCCTCGCCTCAGAAAAAGAATTGATCCATGATCAGCTCTCGGAGGGGGTTCTCCCCGTCATCAGTTATCCCGCGGATTCATTTCTTGGCCAGGTGCTGGAGAGACAGGTCTTTTTTCCGCTTCGGGAGACGATCACCATTCAACGCGTTGCCGAGACGTCCCTGACGCTTGCGATCTTACCCATGGCTTTAGCCGGGGTTGGCGTTGGCTGGCTGCCTAACAGTCTTGCAGACGCTGATGTCGAGGCGGGTCGCCTGAGCGACCTGAGCTCGCTTTTACCGAATTGCGAACTCAGCGTGATGGCAATTCGCCTTCAGGATGCTGATTCAAGAATTGGTACATCAATCTGGAAAACGGTCGAATCCTATTCCGAGTCCTAGCCGCTGTTGTAGCGCTGATAGCCCCATCCCTACACTACTGCAGAAATGCTCGAATAAGCTCGTTTACGAGCTTTGGCTTTTCCATATGCACGTTGTGTGCGCAGTCGTCGACAACTTCGATACGCACGTCCGGAATGCCGTCTAAAAACAGCTGCTGTTGATTCCAATCATACGATCGATCCTCACGGGCCCAGATAACGAGGGTAGGAGCAGAAATCCTCGGTAACTGTGACCGGCCATCCCACTTTTCCCACGCATCAAGACTGGCAAGAGCCGCCTGGGTTGTCGCCTTGCCTCCCTCGGACAGGCAGATTGCCAGGCCTTCTTCATTATCCGGATTGACGAACCAAGTTCGCGCAATCTGCTCCCGCGCATGATCAAGCCCGATCTCAATAATTTTCCGCCTTGATTCTGAGATAGGCTCAAATCGATTAGGGAGCACACCCATCGACCCGGTCCCTAGGCATATCAAGCGGTTTACCCGCTCCGGTCTGTTTGCTGCCATCTCCTGGACAATCATCCCACCCATCGAGTGGCCGAGAAGATCTACCTTCTCAATGCCTAATGCATCCAGCAGCGCGCAGATATCTTCGACGTTACCGGGAATTGAATCGGGGGCCGCGAGTGCCGCGCTCTCTCCGTAGCCTGCCAGCGACGGCATAATCAAATCGAAATGCTCCTGCAGCGGCTCCTGGAATTTCCACATCAACTGTCCGCCCAGATAGCCGTGCACTAGCATCAAGGGCGTCCCTGAACCAAGCCGTCGATAAGTCAACTGCCGCATCGTCGTTACCTAAAGCGCAACATCAGACCCGTTTCTTGCCCTGGATCACCCGATCCAGGATGAGCGCGCAAAAGAGAATAGCGATTCCTGCCAGAATCCCTTGGCCGACATTTGCATATTGCAGAGCCTCCAGCACGTCCTGACCCAAGCCCTTGGCTCCAATAAGTGAGGCAACGACCACCATCGCAAGACTGAGCATCACGGTCTGGTTCACTCCCGCCAAGATGGTAGGCGTGGCAAGAGGAAGATCCACTTTCGTGAGCAGATACCACTTTGAAGCACCGTAGGCGATTGCCGCCTCCCGAATGTTCTCAGGCACGCCCTTGAGACCCAATACGGTCAAGCGCACAACCGGTGTGCCGCCAAAAATCATCGTGATGATGACCGCCGCCACTTTACCCGTACCAAAAAACGCGATAACGGGAATCATGAAAACGAACGCCGGCATAGTCTGCATGAAGTCCATGATCGGTCGTATAAACGCATAGAAACGTGGACGCGTAGAACAATAAATACCTAGCGGAATTCCAATGGAAATGCTCAAGATAGCGGCTGTCCCCAGTAGCGCTAATGTGGTCATCGCCTTTACCCAGAATCCCAAAAGCCCCATGTACGCAAGAAAAGCGACCGAGTAGATCGCCGCTCGCGGTCCTGCCGATAGACCGGTCATGACCGCAATGGCACTAATCACCACCACCCATGGGGTCCGCACGAACAGCATCTCGAGCGAGTCCAGAACACTTCGAATGCCGATAGTGATCGCCGTGAATAACGCGTCGCCTCTTATCACCGCGTAGTCAAACGTCTTTTCAACGCCATCAATCGAAAGCAGTCGGATATCCGGATGCGTCGGGAAATCTGCGAAGACCGCGACCATGTTTGGAAAGCTGTAATGGATCGTGGATAAAAGCATTACCGTGAACGCGAATATCGTCGTTAGACCCACATCCATCGGTCGCATGCCGGAGCGAATGGATCTATCCGACAACCACTCAGAGAAACGCTTCTCAAGAATCGCATTCGCCATGATGGCCTGGAAAATTCGCATCGCTATAAAAAGGCCCAGACCAAACATCGCAATCCAAAACCCAAGCTCCTCAATGCGCTGCGCCTCGGACACATATCCGGCGATGGAGTCTTCGAGAGATTTAATCGTTCGCTTAAAGACGTCAACTTTGTCCGAATTTGCCTCGATGGCCGCCTGAAGTTGTTTCTGTCTAAACTCGATGGTTGACTGAATCTGATCAATCTTTTTATAGGCCTCAGCGCTGATATTCCCGAACAAGCCGCGCACAACCTGAACGACGGCAAAGGTTTCAATCAACAGAAATGCCAGCGCCCAATTCCAAATGTTGCGGATACCGAACCACAATGTTCCAAGAAAGAATGCGGCCCAGTTAAATGAGAAGACAAATCGCGTACTGTTGTTGATACGCTCAAATTCCCGAACGTAATAATCCGGATTGCTCTTCACGAAGTCGCGGATCTGCTGGTCATTGATAAGTCGACTGTCACTCATCATGAGACTCCACAATCGACTTCAGCAGCGCTTTTTGGGTCACCACACCGACTACTTGATGCTGAGCATCTTCAATAAGCATCGGTTGATCACTCGCCACCAGCTTTTGTACCAGCGCACTCAGGGTGGTCTCCGCGTTTGCCCGAAGCGCATTACCGGAAACGGATCCATGCTCTCTTTCAAACTCGTGCACAGGGGTCATTATCGACCGCGCTTTCACCACTTCCAGCCGACTGATCCCTTTTACAAAGTCCGCTACGTAGTCGTCCTCAGGATTCATGATGATTTCTTCGGGCGTGCCCACCTGAATCACTTTACCGTCACGCATAATCGCAATGCGGTGGCCCACTTTGACCGCCTCATCCAGGTCATGAGTAATAAACACGGTCGTCTTCTTCAGTTGTCGTGACAGCTTTATGAATTCCGCTTGAAGCTGACGCCTTATCAATGGATCCAGTGCGCTGAAGGGCTCATCCATAAGAAGAATTTCCGGATCGGCAGCGAGCGCGCGAGCCAAACCGACACGCTGCTGCATGCCGCCCGATAACTCATGGGCATATTTGCTGCCCCAACCGGTCAACTCAACGACGTCCAGAATTTTTTCGGCACGTTGATATCGTTGATTCTTGTTAACACCTCGAATTTCTAACGGCAATGCAATATTGTCGATCACGGAGCGATGCGGCATCAGCGCAAAATTCTGAAACACCATGCCTATCTTCTTATTGCGGAAGCTTTGCAAAGCTTCTCTCTCAAGCCCCATCACATCCTGGCCATCAATCAGGATCTTGCCCAATGTGGGCTCGAGGAGTCGGTTGATATGCCTGACGAGCGTGGATTTTCCGCTGCCCGACAAACCCATGACACAAAAGATCTCACCAGGGTTGACGTCAAAGGAGACATCCGACACGCCAATCACGGCGTTGTATTTTTCGAGCGCTTCCTGCTTCGAGATTTGGTTTGTCGCAATCGCCTCAAGCACCTCTTGCGAGGCATCACCAAAAATCTTTGAGACGTGCTGGATCTCAATAAAGCTACCGGAACTGGGATCTGACATGAGTTGCGAAAAAAAACCGGCGCCGAGGCGCCGGTTTTCGTTTACGTGTTGTCTTATTACAGGCCCAACCAGCCGTCGACCGTCTTGGCGTTTTTACCCATCCAGTCTCGCGCCACTTCGCCTGGGTCACGCTTGTTCACGGAGACTTCGTAGGCAAGCCAGGAGACGTCATCAGCCGTAAGCTGAAAGTTATTGAAGAACTCTACGATAGCCGGTGATTTTGACTCGAGGGAGGTGCCCCAACCGATTTGAATCTGTTTCAGCGCATCCTTCGAAGCGACATACGACTTGGTGTACCAATCAGGATCCGCCTTGGGCTGGATCATCTTGTATTTCGCCGGATCGTAGGTTGGCTCGCTTAACATCACGATGTCCGCCATACCCCAGATCGCATGAGGCTTGTAGCAGTAGAACGCATAGCCTTCGCCTTTTTTGATGGAATCCAGCACGCGCGCGTTCTTCACCGCTTCCGCTGCACGGATCGGCTCAATCCCCGAGTCATAAAGCTTGTAGTCGCGAAGCTTCACTTGGTTCACGTTTGCGGACGCCCAACCATCAGCGCCAATCCAGAACTCGCCTTTGCCGTTCCCGTCGCTATCCATCGCCGCAACAACCTCGGGCCGGCCCAGGTCAAAGATAGACGTAATGTTCATTTTTTTGGCGAAGGCTTGGGACACACAATACCCCTGATTTCCTTCATAGGGTTTTTTGCTGAGCTTCAATGTCCCCTTGGGCACCAGATCGTTCGTATAAGCCTCTTGGTTCGGCAACCAAATATCAGGATGCACTTCGATCTCGCCTTTGCTGCGATCAATAGCGGCATAAATAGAGGTGTTGTTGCCAGGAACGATGTTTGCTTCACCGCCCATTTTGTCGGTGACAACGGCGGCTAAGAGATGGGCGATTGCGGTAGCGCCGGTCCAGCCTGGGTCGCCGATGTTGACTTGCTCAGCGCTGGCGGTGGTCGTGCCCACCACAAGGGCTGCCGCGAGCGCGGTTTTCTTGAATAATTTCAAAGCTTCCTCCTTTTTACGGTTCCGTCAGATTAAATTCGGTTACTACTTCTCTTAACACCTCAAAAAGAAGTAACTGAAAAGAGTATCAATTACGCAAAGAGCCTTTTCAAATGCAAAAATATAGGTTTTATATGCGTTTTCTGCATTTTAATATGTAGTAATCGCTGGGCAATAAGCATTAGCCCGCGTCATTGATGAGCAAATGATGCAATTTTCGAACAGAAGATCCAAGAAAGTATTGGCAATTATTGCGCCGCACGCATAAAAATAGCGGGCCCTGCTCGCAAGCCGGCCCGGAAAGCGTGACGGGCTCTTAAAGATTGCCCGACAAGGCTCACTCGTCGTCGCCTCTCGGGTACACGACTCATCCACCTTGGAGACTGCCGCGTTGCTCACTCTCTCTCAATGGCTGGTCGTCATTAGCGCCTCACTGATGATCTGGGGTGGGTATGACTATCTGCGGGACACACTTCTCGGCAGAACAAAACCGAATCGGGTCTCCTGGTCTCTCTGGGCGCTTGCGCCGCTAATCAGTCTCGGCGCGGCGTTCTCGGCCGGGGCTGATATCTGGGCATCGGTTCGTGTGATCGTAGGCGGAATTGTTCCGGGCACTGTTTTTCTCGCCTCGTTCATTAATCGGAACAGTTACTGGCGATTGAACGGATTTGACTGGTTCTGTGGCGCTCTTTCGCTGGCCGCTCTTATTTTTTGGCAACTCGCCGATTCCCCTTTGCTTGCGGTACTTCTTGCAAGCGCGGCCAATACGCTTGCGTCAGTGCCCACTTTTGTTAAGGCGTGGAACTTTCCAGAAACCGAATCACGGTTGATTTTTATTAATAGTTTTGTGAGCGCCATAATCATCATTCCAGCGATACCCGAATGGACCGTCGCAAACTCTGCTTTTCAAATCAGCCTGATGGCGACGACGGGTCTCATGGTCATCGCCATCTACAGAAAATCGCTTGGCATCTCATTTCGGTTGCCGGGCTCTGGACACCAATAATGCTGGGTGCAGATGGACCGCCGCACTGTTTCGCAGCACTCACGGGTAACTGATTGACTGTTTTTTCTGTATTGCTGGTGCTCACTGCTGCGCTTCTGCACGCGTCGTGGAATGCATTCGTCAAATCCGGGCAAGACAAACTTCTGAGCCTCGCCCTGATGCATGGCTGTCTGGGTCTGCTGGCTATTTTTCTTCTGCCGTTTTTCCCGCTGCCCGACAGCGCATCCTGGCCTTTTCTCGCGCTATCCGCTGCTCTGCATTGGGGCTATTACTACTTTCTTATTAGCGGATACCAACATGGAGACCTAGGCGTGGTTTATCCGCTGGCCAGAGGAAGCGCACCTCTAATGGTTGCGACCTTTGGCGCATTGATTGCTGGCGAGTATTTCTCTCCAGCAGCAGTTGCCGGACTGGTTCTCGCCAGCCTTGGCATTATTAGTTTGAGCTTTGAAAATGGCCTGCCCGGGCGCAACCGGCTGCGCGCCGTGTTTTTTGGATTGGGCACAGCGGTCTGGATCACGGCTTATACACTCGCCGATGGCCTTGGCGTACGCGAGTCAGCCGAGAAGCTCAGCTATATCGTGTGGCTATTTGCCCTGGAAGCGGTCACCTTCTGCCCATTTGCGCTCTGGATGAGACGGACAAGCTGGCGAGGCTACTACTCACAAAATTGGCGTGGGCTGTGGCTGAGCGGGCTCGTCTCCGGCGCGGCTTACGGCATCGTTATTTACGCAATGGGTACACATCCCATGGCCCTCGTCTCGGCCCTGCGCGAGACGAGCGTTGTCTTTGCCGTGCTGATCGGGGTGTTCATCCTGAAGGAAAAGAACCTGCTTTTTCGCACTGGCGCTGCAATCACAGTCGCGGTAGGACTCGCGGTGATGAACCTCGCAAACTAGCTTGGTGGGATTGGTATGGGATCAGCAGCGTTGGCATGCCACTGCCCGCCTCCGCCCGGTTGATTTTTCACGGATCAGGCGCGTACCCTTCGCCTATTCGTTTAACAGCTCACGTTCCAGCGTTTTTGCCTCTGTCAATACAGCAGATCGAAAACGTGTCTGACATCAAACACATTTTAGGGAGTCATTCATGGCGGGTTTTCCGGGTAAAGCAAACGTCGTCATCATAGGCGTTGGCGGCATCGTGGGGGCATCTGTAGCCCACCATCTGATTGCGGCAGGCTGGAAAAATATTGTCGGGATCGATAAGTCCTCCGTCCCAACGGACATCGGATCTACATCCCACGCGTCGGACTTTTGTTACATGACTGCCCACGACAACTTCACCTGTTACACCACTCGCTACAGTGTTGAGTTTTATGACGCGATGGGTCATTACAGCCGCGTGGGCGGGCTTGAGGTGGCGCGCCATGACGACGATGAACGAATGGCTGAACTCAAGCGAAAAGTCTCGTCCGGTCGAGCCTTTGGCACCAATGTCCGGATGATCAGCGCTCAGGAAACAAAAGAAAAACTGCCGCTCATTGAAGAACACATGATTCAGGGCGCCATGTGGGATCCTGACGCAGGTCTCGTTATCCCCCGATCACAAACCGTCGCCGGCAAACTTGTGGACCAGGCGGAAGCATCCGGCGAACTTCAGGTCTTTCAAAACACGTCGGCGACGGGCTTTGATATCTCCGACGGCCGGATAAACGCGGTGCATACCACACGGGGCACGATAAGCGCGGACCACGTCGTCGTGTGTGCGGGGCTGTGGGGTCGGCTTGTCGCGCAGATGGCCGGCGAGGACTTGCCGATCATGCCGGTCGATCATCCGCTCTGCTTTTTTGGACCCTACGAAGAATTTGCCGGTACCGGTAAAGAAATCGGCTATCCGCTCCTGCGCGATCAGGGCAACTCCGCCTACTTGCGCGACACAGGTGACCCCACCACCGCGGAAGGCGGGCAGATCGAATGGGGATACTACGAAGAAAAGGATCCTCGCCTGGTGCACCCCAAAGATCTCCTCGAGAAAGGCGAGTCCCATTGGTCGCCCTCCCAACGTGATCTCGAGATGGAGCAGATCATGGAGCCATTGGAGCGCGCCATGGAACTCACACCGATTCTGGGTGAACTGGGCTGGAACGAGCGACACTCCTTTAATGGACTCCTCCAGGTTACCGCGGACGGCGGGCCATCTATTGGCGAATCCCCAAACACGCGCGGACTTTGGTATGCCGAGGCCGTCTGGGTTAAGGATGCACCCGGTATTGCCAAAGTGCTCGTCGACCTCATGACCGACGGAGTGGCCGATCTGGATATCCACAGCATTGATATTGCCCGCTACTACCCTCTTCAGAAAACGCCGGAATATATCCGCGGCCGATGCTATGAGAGCGCTTTCAAGATCTATAACCCGGCTGTCCACAACCGAGAACCCTACACCCAAGGCCGCAACCTTCGACGCAGCCCGTTCTGGCAACGCGAACAGGAATTAGGCGGTTATTTCATGGAACTTGCCGGTTGGGAGCGCGCTCACGGGTACGCATCAAACGAGCATCTGCTTGAGAAATACGCCGATCAGGTGCCGATCCGAGAAAACGAATGGGATAACCGACATTTCTGGCGGGTATCGAATGCGGAGCATCTCGCGATGTCTGAAAGCGCCGGCATGATCAACCTCTCCCATTTTGCGGTCTATGACGTAACCGGTAACGACGCCGACACGTTGATGGAATATGCGTGTGTTGCGAAGGTTGCGGGTAACACAAAAATAGGGAAGGGCATCTACACCCACTTCCTCGACCACCAAGGGGGTATCAGGGCCGACCTGACGGTTCTGCGTCTGGGAGAAAAACGCTTTCGCATTATCGACGGTGCAGATGCAGGACATCGTGACTGCGTGTGGCTCCAACGAATGGCGCAGGACCGCGGGTGGGACGTCTTTATCGAAGACCGAAGCGACCACATGGCATGTCTCGGACTATGGGGGCCTAAAGCCCGAGACATGCTCACCGCGATTGCCGATCAGCCTGAGGCGCTGAATCCTGAGCAATTCCCTTTCGCGACGGTAAAGGAAATCACGATCCAGGGCATTCCAGTCCTTGCATTTCGCATCTCTTACGTCGGTGAGTCAGGCTGGGAGTTACATGTGCCGTTCAGCTACGGACTGTCGCTTTGGGACTTAGTCTTCGCACAGGGTGCTACGGCCGTAGGCGTTGAGACCTACGCCAACTCAAGACGCCTTGAGAAGAGCTTTCGTCTGCAAAATGCCGACCTGCTGACGGAGTACAACCTGATCGAAGCGGGTTTGGCTCGGCCTACCGTAAAAGAGTCCGATTTTCACGGCAAGGCGGCATATCTTGAGCAGCGCAGTCGGAGTACACAAAGCGCCTACCTTTGTACGCTCACCATGACCGATAACCGCGATAGCGACGGGATTGCTCGGTACCCGGTGGGAACCTGCCCTATTGTCGATCCGAAGAGCAACGACGTGCTTGTTGATGACCTCGGCCGGCGCTCTTACACCACGAGCATCGCTTTTGGCCCCTCTGTAGGAAAAAATATAGCGCTGGGCTACCTCCCAGCAGCGTATGCGAACGCGGGACAGGAGCTGGCTATTGAGTATTTCGACGAGTCGTTTCCAGTGCGCGTTGAGACGGTTGGCTGTGTCGGCCTTTATGATCCTGATAACCTGTTGCCACGGCAATAAAATGTCAACGGCATTTAAAGGTAATAGAACCGCGAATCACGATCATCTGTCTGTTGGAGCAACGCATTGGAAGACGATCTGAAGAACGTCCTAAGTTCGATCCCAGCGCTTGCAGGCCTGGACATCAGTCAGGTTGCTGCTGAGCGACTGGGCGGACTGACCAACCGAAACTATCTTATAGCTTGCCCCTCGGGTCGATTCGTTGTGCGCCTTGCTGGAGAAGGCACAGAACAATACATTGATCGAATTCGGGAGGAAAAGAACGCAAGCATTGCCTTTCGCGCTGGGGTGAACGCGGAAATTATTCATTTTGATAATGAATCGGGCACGATGGTGACTCGCTTTATCGAAAGTGCCGTCACGTTGGATATCGAACGGCTAAAGGATTCAGAAGTCATCAAGCGCACGGGGCAGGCCTTTAAGCAACTTCATGACAGTCCCGAGCTGTTTGACGGTGAGTTCGAGCTGTTCAATCAAATTGATCAGTATCTGGAGGTGATAAAAGGTCTCGGCGCAGATCTTCCCGATGGCTACAGCGAGGTACAGAAGAATGCCGAAGCTGTGCGGGCGGCCCTAGGGATGCATCCTCTGCCCCGCACCGCCTGTCACTGTGATCCCATGGTGGAAAACTGCATCGACAATGGCGATCGCGTATTCATCATTGACTTTGAGTATGCCGGCAATAACGACCCGATGTGGGATCTCGGCGACTTATCGGTGGAAGGCCATTTTTCTGCTGAACAGGATCGAATCTTTCTTAACGCTTACTTTGGGCATGAGCCGGATCCTTTTGATCACGGGCGAATGGTCATGTACAAGGCTATGTGTGACCTTCTTTGGACCCTGTGGGGCGTTGTGCAGCATGCCAACAAGAATCCCGTTGACGATTTTTGGTCCTACGCGGTGGGCCGACTTGATCGATGCCGCGAGCTGATGGCGCAGCCTGCTTTCGCCGATCACCTGCGCGCCGTAGAGCATGGTCGGATCTAATCACTCGAAAACCTACCCCACGGTTGACCTCGATTCGGGTCAGTACAGCCGCGATTCCATTGAGAAATACGAACTTGCCTATGGGCGCCACTTTGTCAGCCCCGGCGGAAGGGAAGCTTCGCGAGCGCTTATCGAGCGAATGACATTGCCTACAGGAAGTCGCGTCCTTGATGTCGGCTGTGGATTGGGCGGGTGCGCATTCTTGATGGCCGAAATGTTTGACTTCGCCGTGGATGCCATCGATCTTTCGCATAACATGATCGCGATTGCCGAAGAGCGAATCAACGAGTTTCCGACCCTCGTCGACCAGGTACATCTCTGGCAAGGCGACTGTATGACGCTCACCGACTCGGATGCTTATGACGGCATTTATAGTCGAGATGTGTTTTTGCATATCAAAGAGAAGTCCTCACTGTTCGCCGTTCTTTTTCGAGCGCTCAATGCGCATGGCATTTTGCTTTTTACCGACTATTGCTGTTCCGAGGGTCCGTGGGATCCCTCGTTTTCGGATTACGTAGAGCAACGCGGCTATCACTTGTGCACGGTCGAACAATACGAGTCGCTGCTCCGCGAGAGCGGCTTTGAGGTCATGATGGCCAGCGACGTAACACAATCTTTTATACGTCACTGCGAAGAGGAGTTAAAACGCATTGAGAGGCTTGATCGCAATAATACTGTGCGACAAGAACTCGTCGACGATTGGATTAAAAAAATAGCCCGGACCCGCGAAGGCAATCAGCGGTGGGGGCTTTTTATGGCTAGGAAACCGGGTGCAGCCTAAAGCAGCGTGATCTCCATGCCGCTGAGTCGCAGCGCGGTCGCCACCACAGGGTACTCATCCGCTCTGACCTCCACCTTGATACCCACAAAGACCGCACCGAAATCGTCAAAGCGCGCGTACTCAAAACGACGCGATATCGCGAGCGACTGAAAGACATTCTTAAGCAGCGCACAGATGTCGACACTTGCGGGCCCGCAAAAGTAAAGTCCTGCATCATCCTCTCGATAAATCAGGTGACCTCCCGATTGATCGATAGCCTGACGAACATTAATCTTTCGTGTGTAGCTCTGCATGCGATATCAATGAAGCGGGTTTACTCCAGCAAAGGTACGGGAGGATGGACATACCGTGGTAGATTAAATCCTAACAAAGCAATTGCAAAATCCAAAAGCCTATACGGATTCTCAACATGATAAGTAACGATCCCAAAGGAAACAGCGCAACGGTCGATTGGCGTCCCGACCCCGGCTTGGTTGCCGGACTGTCCCTTCCCCCTCGCATTGATGTCTCTCCCGCCGATGTGGATACATTTCGGCGTGACGGGGTAATCCTGCTGAAAAACCTCTTTCCTGAATGGGTTGAGCCGTTACGCGCGGGACTGCAGCGCAACATGGACGAAGCGCAGAATTACGCATTTCCGTGCGACAGCGTTGCCCCGGGCGGAGAGGGTCGATTCTTCGACAGCTACTGCAACTGGCACCGAATCCCGGAATACCAGGCGTTTATAAGCCAGTCTGCAGCGGCACATCTTGCCGCCCAATTCATGCGCTCGCAAACCGCTCAGTTATTCCATGAGCATGTGTTCTGCAAAGAGTCTGGCACGCAAACCGCGACGCCGTGGCATCATGACCTGCCCTACTACTGTGTTGATGGCATCCAGAATATCAGCGTTTATGTAGCCCTTGATACCACGCCTGCAGAGACGGCGGTACGCTTTCTTGCCGGTTCACATCGCACCGGCCAACTATACTTTCCGCGTCACTTCGTGGACGGCTCCGATTACGCGCAGGACGACTCGGCGATGACATCGGTCACGCCACTCATAGAATCTTTTAAGGATTCCGAGATAAGAAGTTTTGCTCTCGAGCCGGGCGATGTCATCTTGTTTGATTTTCGCACCCTGCATGGCACCACGGATGCACCGGTTCAGAAGCGCCGACGGGCTTTCTCCACGCGATGGCTTGGCGATGACATGGTGTACTGTGAGCGCGCCGGTGAAACCTCGCCACCGCTCAAGGATCTCGGGGTGACGCCGGGGGCTCGAATGCCCTCAGCTCTTTTTCCGGTCTTCACGTGGGACGACACAACATCATCCGCGTAGATGAAATAGAGCCCCTGTGCACGTCACCCCTATCACCGGCTCTATTGGCGCCCATGTTACCGGGGTAAACCTTCGCGAACCGATTTCCCCAGAGCTAAAGGCTGATCTAAGGGCGGCTCTCGATCAGTATCTGGTTCTTGCGATACCGGATCAGCATCTTGAGGCCCACCATCAAATGGATTTTTGCAGGGTGTTTGGAATGCCCATAGTCAATCCTTATGCGCCTGGACAAGATCCGCAACCCGAGCTAACCCATATCATCAAGGAAGCGAACGACCGTGCAGGGGTATTCGGTGGCGGATGGCATACCGATCTGAGCTTTCTCGAAACACCGCCAAGCGGATCAATCTTGTGCGCGCTTGAGGTTCCGCCGTTCGGAGGCGATACCCTATTTTCCAATCAACAGGCAGCATGGGATGCGTTGTCCGCTCCCCTTCGTGAACTTCTGATCGAGCGTAAGATTGCCCATGTGGGAAAACCCTACGGCATCAAATGGGCCCCGCCACTTGAGGAGCAGTCCATGCGCGGCGCAAGTCGACGTAATGATCCGGATGCGGACCGCGAACGCCTTCATCCCGCTGTCCTGACACACCCGGTAACAAAGCGGCAAAGTCTGTATCTCAACCCCACCTATGCGTTACGTCTTGAAGACATGAGTGAAGCGGACAGCCGACCTATTCTGGATGCGCTGTTTCAGCACACAACGCTACCCGAGTTCTGTTGTCGTCTGCGCTGGTCCCAGGGCATGGTGGCAGTATGGGACAATTTTTCAACGCAGCACTATGCGGTAAACGACTACTTTGGCTATCGGCGGGAAATGCGCCGGGTGTCGTTCTCTGGCTCCTCTATTCAGCAATATACGAACTGACACCCCACCATGGACATCACACCGCTTAGTCCCGGCTTTGGCGCTCGGATAACGGGGATAACGCTTGACGGCGCTCTTTCCTCCGACACGCTGAACGAACTTCGATCGATTATTGACACGTATTCCTTTCTTCACTTTCCAAATCAGGACATGACGGATGACCGACAGCTGGCATTCACCCAGTTGTTGGGCTCACCGGAGGCAGAGCACGTCACGTTCGGAACCACAGGGGAAGTCACCTACTTTGGCACGGTGGGCAATGTAAAAGACGACGGCACCGTCGCGGATGCAACAAATGCACGCTATCAGAGCGGTAACCAGCTCTGGCACTCGGACTCTTCCTTCCGAGAGACGCCGTCATATATCTCGATTCTTCACGCATACGAAGTCCCCGAAGAAGGTGGTGATACCGAGTTTGTCAGCATGCGAACCGCTTACGAGCGGCTGTCGCAAAAAGAAAAAGAACAGGTTGATCCTCTTTTTGTACTGCATGATTACGTGTTCTCGCGCAGTCCCATTGCGCCGGTGAACCCGAATCATGCCGCCTCATTACCGCCGGTAATGCATCCCCTCGTTCGCATAAATCCCAACACGCGAGCCAAGAATCTCTACATTGGCTCCCACGCCAGATCCATCGTGGGATTTACGGGTATTGAGAGTCGCGCTCTGCTCGATCGACTTTTGGTCCTCACGACGAAGGCGGAATTCATACTGAGACACCGATGGATGCCAGGCGATACGGTCATTTGGGACAATCGTTGCACCCTGCATCGCGGTACCGGTTACGATGCCGCGCGCTGGCGGCGGCGCCTGAGACAGACCCGCGTCGTTGGCAACGAAAAAGGCGTCATCCCGCAAGCGCGTTGAGCGGGTGGCGACCTCCCGAATGAACTCCTGAATGGACTCCTGAATGTAGAAGCGTCTTACGGTCCGCTGGCGGCGTGACCTGAGCGAAATTCCAGCAACGATCGACCCAAGACAGCGAGAATCACGAGCGCTCCACCGGCGAGCGTCCAATGCGAGGGGATCTCGTTTACAAACAGCCATACCCAAACGGGGCCTAAGGCAAACTCCAGGAGCATGAAGATCGTCAGTTCTGCCGCCACGATGTGCCGAGATGCCACTATGAACGAGGCGCTTGTAAACCCCGACATCAAGCCGCCCCAGATCATGCACAAAAACAGATCATGACGGGAGATCGTTAATTCACCGCGCTGCATCACCGCAACGGTAAGCATAATGATCACCGTAGAGATCAAAATAGCCGGCCACATATCGGTCTGGCGATTTGCTCTCAAGATGACCGCGTAGATTGAGAAAAATACCGTGGTCAGAAGCGCCATCACGTTTCCGTAGGCCGAGCCAACCGTAAACCCTTCGCCGATCATGATCAGGATGCCGATAAAGGCCACAACCATCGCTACCATCGTTGCGCGATTGGGTCTCTCCTTCAGAAACATCCAGGCAAGACCCGAAGTGACAAAGGGAATGCCGGCCAGGACAAACAGCGTGTTCGCCACCGTGGTATGCGTCATCGATTGCAAAAAGGTAATTGCCGCACCGGCCAGCATGGCGCCGGCAAAGATGCCCGGCCAACCCACGCCTACGACGCGCACAATGGCGGCACGTCGATACCGCAAAAAGAGCAACACCGTAACCGCACAGGTCAAGAAGAGCGCACGATAAAAGTTCATAATGAGGGGCAGCGCTTCGAGCAAGCGGACGATGAGCCCGGAGAAGCTGATGACCACAGAGCTCGTAATCATCAAAAGGATCGCAACACGGCGCATGTCTGGGTTCATTGGAGATCCGAATGTTTCGCTCGAACGGAATGAAGTGAGCAGTTGCCCATGCTGTTTAGCTCTCGATATTCTAGAGTTCTATAGCCGCTGTCGTAATTGATTTTCCGCAACAAGGACCATAAAAGAATGTATCCGCTCGTATTTTCTCTGGCATGAAAAGCCCACTGAGCGGACTGAATCCCAGCGAATGGGAAGCCCTTTGTGATGGATGCGCCAGATGCTGTGTGGTGAAGCTAGAGGATGAAGATACCGGCGAGATCTTCTATACCGATGTCGCCTGCCGGTATTTGGATCTTGATACCGGTCGCTGTACCGACTACGCCAATCGGAGTTCGATTAATCCGGACTGCGTCACGCTGTCCAAAAAGAATCTGGCTCTGATGCAGATCATGCCATCTACTTGCGCGTATCGACGAACGCATGAACGGCGATCAGTGATCCTTGATGTCAAGAGCCTTTCCGTTTGTGGAAAAGTCGTATCAGAGGACGCGATTGCTGAGCGTGATCTTGAAGATCGCATCGTTGACTGGATTTCAGTCGACGACTAACGAAGTGCTGCTTCTTCGTTCCGACTCCGTACTCGCGCTTAGTCTTTGATCCGGTCAATGCGCAAAGGCGGCGGACAGCGCTCTTATATGGTCCGCATTTAATCCGCAGCACCCGCCTACCAACCTCACGTCTCGCTCGATCCAAGTCTGCGCGTGATCCACTAACTCACCCGGCTCGACAATATCCTCGAAATTCCAGTTGGGGATGGTGAAATATCCGGACTCCGGGTAGACCCCGATCGGCCCATCCCAAAATTTTTTCACCGTATCCAACGCCTCGTGGACGTCGTTCAGATGAGTGTGCATGACGTTCATCAGCTCTACGGGATATCGGGATAGCAGTTTTACCGTTTGTTCAAAATCACGATCTGCATAACTGAAAGAGGCAAGTTCGCCCTCTTCCTGATGCTTTCGGGCGCTCACCCCGATCCAGACCGGCAGACCCATCGAAGTGACCACGTCGGCTACCGCCTCCGACAGTTCGACACGCTCACACATCTCGAGCGCAAGAATATCCACTCCGGATTCTGCAAGGACTTCAGCTTGTTCTCGCACAGCGTGTGCAACCGTTGCTGGAGAGTTCCAGTTGGGATCTTTGTCTGAACTCCACTCGCAAATGGAGCCGACAATGGCAACGGGACGCTGAGCCACTCGATCAACAGCCTCTTTCGCCAAGACGACAGCTTTTTCATTAATCTCGCGCACTTTCATTCCAAGACCCCCGGGCTCCAACATATGACGGGCCGTGGAGAAGGTGTTCGTGAGGATCGCTTCTGCTCCCGCTTCAATAAATGCTTCATGAGCCGAGCGCACGTCGTCCGGATGCGTCAGCATGGCGCGGCCACTCCACACCTTGTCATCCATCGGCACTCCGTTTTTCTCAAGCGCCGTACCCACGCCACCGTCCAGGATCACGGGGGCGCCTGCTCCTTTGAGACGGTCTTTTAACCACGATATATCGCCCATCAGATATTCACCTGTTTATTTCGAGCTTCTACGGATGCCTCATTCGTCGGACTCAGCGCACGCGTCCAAACCTGAGGGATGATGTCACAGCCCAGCGGTGAGTTGACGTGTTGTCCATGACCGATCAAGAAATCGGAGGTCTCCTTGGTCCATTCGCCGCGGGGCGAAAAAATCACGTCATCCGCCCCGAAGCGGAAGGTTACGCGACGTTGGGTCTCTTTAGCCGGTGCACCCTTATTACTGACACAATGCAGAGTACGAAAATCAAATACAAGACAATCGCCTACATTCACATCCCAACTCAGCAGGTCATACGCCTCACGCTCGGCATCAATATCAGGAACCGACTGATACGCATCACCCGTACAACTGAAGGGTACGTTTGCACTGAATTCCGGTGCCACAAAAAGCTTGCCCCAACGATGCGAGCCACGCACAAACGTCAATCCGTCCTCCCAAGGTGCGCTCTCCAGGGGAATCCAGATCACGCAAAGCGATCCCTCAAAGTCAAAATATGGCTCATCGTGATGCCACGGCGCTGCGCTTCGCGCCCCAGCCTCTCGGAGAAACCAGTTATCCATCACCATGTGAACGTGATTTGCCTGCATGAGCGTGCCTGCGATCTCGCCCAGCGGTGAGCGGCGGATAAGTTCCGCAAAGGGCGGTGTATGAGGCCAAGTCCAATACTCGAACAAATAACGGTGTGAACTGCCCGGCTCGGTATGGTCACGAAAAAATTGCCCCGGAGAGCGCAGGTTCTGCTCGATACCCTCATGAGCAAGCTTTAGCACCTCATCAGAAATAGCGTCCCGAAGGCACACCACGCCATCCTCCTGATAAGCGCGAATCAGATTGGCATCTACGCCGATCCCCTCAGCCTTTTGAATCTCGGACATTGATTTTTTTATCGAGAGCAGCAGCCTGGCGCCGGAGCCACTACACCCAGTGATCCTCCAGAGGGTAATGGGTCAGTTGCTCATGACCCGATGCTGTTATCAGCACCTGCTCCTCGAGCTTCACGCATTCTTTGCCACCTTGCGTCCCAATTAAGGCCTCGACACAAACCACCATGCCCTCTTCAAACACGCCGTCATATCCCACTTCGGGATAGTCCTGAGGATAGTAGATAGCCGGCGCCTCATCGCATAATCCGACGCCGTGCATCGCCACACCGTAACGACCCGCGATAAATTCATCGGCCATCGGGTGAAGTTTTTCGGTGAGCTCTTTATATCCGAGTCCGGGTTTTAAGAGTTCCATGTTGCGCTTGATCTGTTCGTATGCCGCCGCATACAGCCGACGTTGCTCGTCATCAGGCTCTGCGTCGCAAATCCAGGAACGCGACATGTCGCAACAATACCCGTAAGGCCCGACAAGATCGGTATCGAAACTGACCATATCTCCTTTTTCGATGGGCCGCATAGAACATTCCCTGAACCAGGGATTTGTTCGAGGCCCAGAAGACAACAAGCGGGTCTCTATCCACTCTCCACCGCCGGCGATGTTGCCTCGATGCAGTTCCGCCCACAGAGCGTTTTCCGTGATACCGGGTCGCAACGCTTCACGCATCTGCTGTACCGCGCCCTCACAAACCGCGATGGATTCGCGCATGAGTGCGATTTCGCCGGCGCTTTTAATCTCGCGAGCCTTCTCCATGACGGTGAATCCGTCGTGAATCTCATAGCCGAGCGCTTCCATCTCTTGTATGCCGATTGGAGCCAGCCGATCAATCGCGATTCGCTGATTACCGCCGCTGTATTCGCGAATGATGGCGTCCATCGCTTTCGCCCACTGCTTCGCTTTCGCCGGAACCGTGGGCCCCGCGCTCATGTAAAAGTAGGTCACCGGTTTTTCAACGCGGGCAACGCCCGGTAAGCCATCCGACAGTAAGGACTTTCCTCCGTACTCAAAGATGATGGCTCCGGCATTGGCCGGCACGTAGACATAACGCGCTTCGTTATGTGAGCACCAAATCTGCATATTGGTCGCATCGGTTGCGTAGCGCGTATTCAGCTGGTCGTAAAGAATGATGCCGGCCAGATCATTCCGGACCAATTCTTCCTGCACACGCTTCAACCGATAGGCTCGCACGTCATCGAGATCGCATGGCGGCGTCGTGTACTCCATGGCCCCATGCTGACGAACCGTCATCAGCTCATTTACGCTCAGAATATTCATCGGCTTCTTCCTGATTCTTTGTTTTTACTGATTGCGTTTGATCGCTCACCGAGAACCCGTCACGGCGTCACAATCCCTTTTGCCTCACACAGTAATCTTTGATGTTGTCGCGCGTTTTGCTTCAGGCGACATTCTCACTGATCTGCGCGCTATTCGAAAGCAAACGCTCATGAATGAGAGAAAACTCATAACCTCGCTCGGAAATGTGAAAAATCCGGTATCCGGCATTTCTTAAGGCCGTCACCACCTGAACAAAGGCGTCAAACGAGATACCGGGATAGTGGTAGTGAAATTCCACCAACAGTTGGCCCGGTAATGGCTGCAGATCGTCGAGTTCACGAAGTACCAGCATCTCAGCGCCTTCGATATCGAGCTTCAGCACATCGATCTCGACGTGCCCCACTAGTTTTCGAAGGCTCGAGAGCGTTTTCACCTCACACAAAACGGTTTGGGTCTCAGTCGAGAACGCGCTCGCCCGGTAATTGAATTTCCCCTCACGCTTGGGTACCACAAAAGCCATCTGGCCGTCGTGATCCGACAGGCCAATGGGGTGAAATTTGAATCGCGACGGCAGAGTCTGAGACCCTATCCATGCCACGCTTCGCGGCGTTGGGTCAAAGGCGTAAATGTCCACATGATGACGCTGAATCATCGCCAGGTCCCAGGCGATGTTGTTGCCCACACCCACTGAATAAACAATGCTTTGGGGCAAGAGAAATTGTGGCGCCACGGTCCAGCAGCCGGATCGATCGCCGTACACCGCGGTCGGTATATCAACATCCACCTTAATCCCGCATCGAGACAGTTTTCTTTTTCGAAGAAACTGTTTTAGCTTTTTAAACGCCATTGGTAATCAAC
>Ga0181578_10000145_pt1 | contig 62346 bp, 58 predicted proteins | sample 071ome_21_FD_148659 | JGI IMG/M metagenome (GOLD analysis project Ga0181578, IMG submission 148659) | Coastal salt marsh microbial communities from the Groves Creek Marsh, Skidaway Island, Georgia - 071401CT metaG (spades assembly) | ecosystem: Environmental > Aquatic > Marine > Intertidal zone... | reverse complement strand
TTTACGGACGGAGCTTGCCGGGGAAATCCAGGGCCAGGGGGCTGGGGAGTATTGATTGTTGACCAGGGCACCGAGCGTGAGCTGAGGGGGAGTGAGAGTGAAACCACCAACAACCGGATGGAATTGATGGCCGCAATTGAGGGTTTAAGGCAGGTGGATCCGGGGGCTGTAGCGGAGGTCTACACCGACTCACAGTATGTGCGAAACGGGATTCAGAGTTGGATCAAAAATTGGAAAGCCAACGGCTGGCGGACTGCCGGCAGGCAATCTGTGAAAAACAAGGACCTGTGGGTTGTACTTGACACATTATCTGGCGAGCGGAATGTAGATTGGCACTGGGTGAAAGGGCATAGCGGTCACCCGCAAAACGAACGTGCGGATGCACTAGCGAACCGGGCGATTGATGAGGCGATTGGATGAGGCGATTGAATAAAGAGATAGGAGGCGCATCGTGGACCTAATCGTGCTCGATACTGAAACTACGGGTCTTGATGCAAAAGCCGGCCATCGTGTGATCGAATTAGGCTGTGTCCGAATCCGGAACCGACGCCATACGAGTGAAAACTTCCATTCCTACCTAAACCCGGATCGTGACATCGATGTGGGTGCCCAGGAGGTGCATGGCATCTCGTCTGAGTTTTTGGAGGACAAGCCGCGCTTCGCGGACGTTGTTGACTCATTTATCGAATTCATTGCAGGTAGTGAGCTCGTTATCCATAACGCCGCATTCGATGTGGAGTTTCTTAATCAAGAGCTGGAGTTGCTAGGGGATCTGAGAAGAGTTGACGAATTGTGTCGAGTAACCGACTCGTTGTCTCTAGCCCGGGAGATGCACCCAGGGCAGCGCAATAGTCTTGACGCGCTCTGCAGGCGCTATGGTGTCGACAACAGCGGACGCCAACTGCATGGCGCCTTATTGGATGCGGAAATTCTTGCCGATGTTTATCTGGCGATGACAGGAGGGCAGACCAGTTTAGGTCTTGAGAGTCAAACCACCTCGACGGTCCAATCCAATCGGGATGTAAATCACAATGCTCTGGGTGAGGGTCAGTTTCCTGTGATCTATGCAACCTCCGAGGAATGCGCTGAGCACCAGCGGTGGCTCGACCTGTTGGGCGATGATAATCCTTGGCGACACTCCGGATGAGCCTCAAAAACGTGCTGCCGACAGCCTAAGGAACGGCGACACTTCGCCAGTTAAAATTCAGTCAGATGCCTTTTTACGTTAAACCTTTCTGAAGGAGCTCAAGAATGAGTGAAGACGTCGTTCATAAAGTGATGCCCGAGTTCGCGAAGCGAGCCCATATAGACGCGGTTGAATATGAGCGGATGTATCGCGAGTCTGTCGAAGACCCCGATGGCTTTTGGGCAAAGCAGGCGGAACGATTTGTCACGTGGTTCACGCCCTGGGATACGGTGAGTCGTTGGAATTACCACACTGCGGATATCCGATGGTTTGAAGGCGCAACCCTTAACGTCGCTTATAACTGCATCGACCGTCACCTTGAGCAACGCGGTGATCAGGTGGCAATTATTTGGGAAGGCGATGATCCTTCAGTCGATCGGAAAATAACCTATCGCGAGCTACACGATGAGGTCTGTCGATTCTCGAATGTGCTCAAAGCTCGCGGGGTTAAGAAGGGAGATCGGGTTTCAATCTATATGCCCATGATCCCAGAGGCCGCGGTGGCCATGTTGGGTTGCGCGCGAATCGGCGCTGTGCATTCGGTGGTCTTTGGCGGCTTCTCGCCGGAGGCTCTGAGAGATCGGATCTTGGACTCCGATTGCCGAGTTGTCGTAACTGCAGATGAAGGTCCTCGTGGGGGGAAAGCGGTACCCCTAAAGGCAAACGTCGAGAAGGCGCTTGCGGGCTGTCCGGATGTTCATACAACTATTGTGGTTCGGCGTACCGGTAATGACGTGCCCTCTGGTGGGGAGCGTGACGTCTGGTATCACGAGGCTATTGCGGATGCCTCTCCGGAGTGCGCGGCGGAGCCGATGGAAGCCGAGGATCCTCTTTTCATACTGTATACCTCAGGCTCGACCGGAAAACCGAAAGGGGTTATGCATACCAGCGGCGGCTATCAGTTGTATGCCGCGATGACACATCACTATGTTTTTGACTATCACGACGGTGATATTTATTGGTGCACAGCGGATGTGGGCTGGATTACTGGCCACAGCTATATCCTGTACGGTCCCCTCGCAAACGGGGCGACCACACTCATGTTTGAGGGTGTCCCGACGTATCCCGACGCATCACGTTTCTGGCAGGTGGTTGATAAGCACAAAGTCAATATTTTCTATACCGCGCCGACGGCGATTCGCGCGCTGATGAGTCAGGGCGACGGACCCGTCACCGCAACCGAGCGAAGCAGCCTTCGACTGCTGGGGACCGTCGGCGAACCAATCAATCCAGAAGCTTGGGAGTGGTACCACCGAATTGTGGGAGAGGAGCGATGCCCGATTGTTGACACTTGGTGGCAAACAGAGACGGGCGGGATTTTGATCAGCCCCTTGCCGGGAGCCACAGATCTAAAGCCAGGATCAGCGACCCGCCCGTTCTTTGGAATTGTCCCCGCTTTGTTGGATCCCGAAGGCAAGGAGCTGGACGGCGCGACATCAGGGAATCTCGTGATTACCCGGTCATGGCCCGGCCAGATGCGGACTGTGTTTGGCGATCACGAGCGCTTTATTCAGACGTATTTTTCAACTTATCCTGGGTTTTATATGACCGGTGACGGCGCTCGCCGTGATGAGGATGGCTACTGGTGGATCACCGGGCGGGTCGACGACGTAATCAACGTATCGGGGCACCGTATGGGTACTGCCGAGGTCGAAAGCGCGTTGGTGCTTCATGAGAAAGTAGCGGAGGCAGCCGTGGTTGGGTATCCGCACGATATTAAAGGCCAGGGGATATATGCCTACGTGACCCCTATGGCCGGCGCAGAACCGGATGATGCTTTGCGGTCTGAATTAATCGCCCTGGTGAGATCTGAAATTGGCCCGATTGCCAGCCCTGATTTGATTCAATGGGCTCCAGGCCTGCCAAAGACGCGCTCAGGTAAGATCATGCGGCGAATTCTCAGAAAGATCGCCGCCAATGAGTTGGATAATCTTGGTGACACATCAACCCTTGCCGAGCCCGCGGTGGTCGATGACCTGATTAAAAACAGGGCTAATACACAGTAACGCGCGGCTAAACTTGTCGAAGGGGGGTGTAGGCGGGTAAACTTCGCCCCCCGCGGCGCCGTGCGCCCGCTCCTTGCTGCACCGGATAGTCCGGGTAGCGATAACCCATAAGGAGACGCTTAATGCGACATTACGAGGTCGTTTTTCTTGTTCATCCCGACCAAAGCGAGCAGGTGCCCGCTATGGTCGATAAATACCGAACCCTGATCGAGAGCGGCGGAGGATTCGTTCACCGCTTTGAGGACTGGGGTCGTCGACATCTGGCCTACAACATCGGCAAGGTCCACAAAGCGCATTATGTGCTGATGAACGTGGAGTGTGATCAACCTGCGATTGATGAGATCGCGAGCATGTTCAAGTTTAGCGACGCCGTCCTCCGAAATCTTATTATCCGCCGCGACGAAGCCATTACTGAACCGTCCTTGCTGGCAGAAGCTGCCGATGACGATGACGATGACGGTGACGATGATAGGACCTCAGGCGGTATGAGTAACGACACGTCTGACGATTCGGAGTCTGACAAGGAAGACGCACAGCCGGCCAGTGAGGTTGACGATAAGACGACCGACGATTCCGAGGAGAACAGGGTATGAACCGCGTAAGTAAGCGAAGGAAGTACTGTCGATTTACAGCGTTAGGCGTCAAAGAGATCGACTACAAGGATCTTGAGACGCTCAAGGGCTACATCACAGAAACGGGCAAAATTATGCCGAGTCGAAATACCGGCACGAAGGCGCGGTATCAGCGCCAATTAGCGACAGCCATTAAAAGAGCGCGCTTTCTGGCCCTGCTCCCTTACACAGACCAGCACTGAGGGGCCCGCCATGGAACTTATTCTGTTGGAGCGTATACAGAACCTCGGGGAACTGGGTGATCTGGTTACGGTAAAGCCCGGTTTCGGCAGGAATTACCTTATCCCACAGGGAAAGGCAGTGCCGGCCAGTGCTGAGGCTAAACAAAAAGTGGAAGAGCGGCGGCGAGAACTCGCGAAACTCGATTCCGAGCGTCGTGAGGCCGCACAAGCGAAGGCGGCGCTGCTGCCTGAACGCATCACGGTGAAGCGTTTATCGGGAGAGGAAGGTCGATTGTTTGGGTCCGTCAGTCCGGTCGATATTTCAGAAATACTCCAGGCAGCGGATATCGCGATCCAACGATCCGAAGTGGCCATGCCTAATGGACCCCTGAAGGTTCTGGGCGAGCACGTGGTATCAATCATCCTCCACCCCGAGATCCACGCAAGCCTTACGGTAGTGGTTGAAGCTGAGAACGAGGAAGGTGCTGGATCAGCCCCAGAGGCATCGACGTCCGCTGAGGCACCGCAAGTCGACTGATCCGTTGGAAGACCACCGTCTGGCGCTGTGATTCGCAGGCCAGACGGCGACCCTTTTTCAACTCTTGCCTGTGGCGATATTTGGCTGTGAAAGCGGCCGGCCCTTGTCTAGAATAGGTAATCATCGCCTAATGTCTCCAATAAGAGTCGCTAGACATGTCGCAGCGTTTCTCCAACATCACCGCCGTTCCGCAGACCAGTCGAGTCCCGCCTCAGGCTCCCGAGGCCGAGCAGGCGGTTCTCGGTGGACTTCTGGTCGATACACGACGATGGGATGAAGTCGCCGATATCGTTCGCGGCGAGGACTTTTATTTACGACAGCATCGCGAGATCTTTTCTGCTATCCGTGCTCTTCAAGAGGGTGGCCAGCCCGTCGATATCGTTACCACCTCTGAGTGGCTAAAAAATCAGGGAACGCTCGAGCCGGCAGGTGGCCTCGCCTATTTAGGTGAATTAGCAAACCGAACGCCCGGCACCACAAATGTGGTTGCGTACGCAAAGATCGTCCGCGAGAGGTCAGTGCTTCGTGCCTTACTTGACGCCGCTGCGGAAATCTCAGAGAAAGCCTACCAGCCAGAGGGCTTGGATACCGAGGCGCTCATTGACTTCGCGGAGCGGACCGTTTTCGGTATATCCGATAATGATCGACGCGCGCTCTCAGGCTTTCAATCCATCCAGGGCCTGCTCACGCAGGCGGTCGACCGGATCGAGGAGCTTTATCAGTCCGGTGCCGGGATCACGGGCGTCTCAACAGGCTTCAAGGATCTGGATAACCTAACTTCTGGGCTTCAAGATGCCGATCTTGTGGTCATTGCGGGGCGTCCTTCGATGGGTAAAACCTCGCTGGCCATGAATCTCGCTGAGAATGCGGCCGTGGGATCAAAACTGCCTGTTGCGGTGTTTAGCATGGAGATGCCGGGCCAGCAGCTGGCGATGCGCATGCTGTCGTCTTTAGGCCGAATCAATGCCCATCGTGTGCGAACCGGCCAACTGACCCAGGACGACTGGCCAAGATTAACGTCTGCTATGGGATTATTGGATGAGGCACCTATTTTTGTTGACGATACCCCCGCGCTGACCCCGTCTGAATTGCGCAGTCGCGTGCGACGCCTGACGCGCGAGCACGGCAAGTTGGGTCTGGTCATCGTGGACTATCTTCAGTTGATGCAAACCGGCGAAAGCAGTGAAAACCGGGCGGTAGAAGTTGCAAACATTACCCGAGCCCTGAAAGTGATTGCCAAGGAAGCGCGGGTTCCGGTGGCCGTTTTGTCCCAGCTGAATCGTGGCTTAGAGCAGCGCCCGAATAAACGGCCCATCATGTCGGACCTGCGAGAATCCGGAGCGATTGAGCAGGATGCGGATCTGATTCTTTTTATCTATCGAGACGAGGTTTATAACGAAGACAGTCCGGAGAAAGGAACCGCCGAGATAATCGTGGCCAAACAGCGAAATGGGCCTACCGGGACAGTGCGATTGACCTTTCTTGGCGAGTACACCCGATTTGAAAATTACTCGCCTCCGTTTGAGGCCCCAGGGTATTGAGTCCCTCTGTAGCGTCGGCCGAGATTGATCTCGGCGCGCTAGTATCGAATGCTCAGGTCGTGCGTCAGTACGCGCCGGAGGCAAAAATCAGCGCAGTGGTGAAAGCCAACGCATACGGACATGGACTTGAAGCGGTTGTGGAGGCGTTATCGCCCCATGTCGATGGGTTTGCGGTGGCTCATTGTGGGGAGGCGGTCCAAGTCCGAAAGGTTGAAACGAGGAAACCGGTCTGGATTTTTTTGGGGTTTCAGAGTGACGCGGAACTTGAACGCTGCATTCGACACCGTCTCACACCGGTATTAACGACCGGTCTTCACCTCAGCCGCCTAAAAACGCTTTGTAGGGAGTCGCTCTCTGTAGTGGCCGAGCTGGATATTGGTATGGGGCGGATGGGCCTCACTCCTGCACAACTGAGGGAATTCGTAGAGTGGCTTCCCGGGCAAGATCTCGTGCATTTGAGCGCAATTCTGGGTCATTTCCCCGCGTCGGAAGACGAGAGCCCTGCTGGAACCCGCCAGCAGCAGAAAAAGTTTTTGCGCAGTATTGACGGGATAGAAGTCGATCGCTCTCTCGCGAACTCGGCGGCTGTTCTCTCCCACCCGAATAGCCATCTCAATTGGGTTCGTCCAGGGCTAATGCTTTACGGTATCTCGCCGATTCCCGGACGCGTTGGATCCGACTTTGGACTCCAGCCAGTCATGAGGGTTTCTGCAAAACTGGGTGGCGTACGGTGGATGGATGAGGGCGATTCAATCGGGTATGGAAGCACGTACGTGTGTTCTAAGCCGATGCGGGTGGGCCTGGTGCTAATTGGTTACGCAGACGGATATCCCAGGCAGTCGCGCTCTTTTGGGCAGGTTGCTCTGCACGGAAAAAGGGTCAAGATTCTTGGTCGAGTGGCCATGGATTCCTTGATTATCGATTTAACAGAAGCCCCTAATGCCCGCGAGGGAGACGACGTGGAACTCTGGGGCGCTAATCTCCCTGTGGAAGAGGTTGCGAGTCTTAATAACGCCATCCCGCATCAGGTACTGGTGGGACTAGGGTCACGCGTGAAGCGCATTTTAAGCAATGAATAAGATTTCGTCCAAGAAAGGGGTTGTATTCGTTTGTGACTCCTGCGGAGCGGTTTACGCCAAGTGGGCAGGGCAGTGCGGTGCCTGCGAAGCATGGAACACCCTTAGGGAGCAGGTCCAAACTCGTGTCGCCACGGCTAAGGGCGGACCACTGGGACTTACGGCACACCGGTTATCTGAAGTGGATGTCGAGCAAAGCCCCAGAATATCGACGGGCCTTCAGGAATTAGATCGTGTACTTGGCGGCGGCCTCGTGCCGGGCTCAGTGATCTTGCTGGGCGGAGAGCCTGGAATCGGCAAAAGCACGCTGGCACTTCAGGCGGTGTCACAGATCTCAAGTAATATGTCGACGCTATATATCAGTGCGGAGGAATCACTTGAGCAGTTGGCGTTACGTTATCGGCGCCTAAGCCTTCCCGATGACGGCTTACAAGCCATTACGACTGGAGAGCTTGAAGTAGCGCTGTCGTTGATCGGTAATAGCGATGCACGCCTCGTGGTTGTCGATTCTATTCAAACCATGCATACCGACCGGGTGGACTCCGCCCCTGGCGGAGTCGGACAGGTACGTGCCTGTGCCGAAATTCTCGCTGAGGTGGCTAAGCGTGACCAGGTGGCCATACTGATTATTGGGCATGTGACCAAAGAAGGTGGGCTCGCGGGACCAAAAACGCTCGAGCACCTTGTGGATACGGTGCTGTATTTTGAAGGGGACGCGACGAGTCGCTATCGAATGATCCGAGCCTGGAAGAACCGGTTTGGAGCAGTCAATGAAGTCGGCATCTTTGCCATGACGGAAGCGGGTTTGAAAGAGGTTCGGAATCCTTCGGCAATGTTTCTTTCCGGCTCTAGTGACGAGAGCGCGGGTCGCTCGGTACTGGTCAGTCAGGATGGATCTCGGCCGATACTGGTTGAGATCCAGGCGCTTATCGATCAGAGCAGCCTCGGAAGTCCCCGACGATTAAGCGTCGGCTATGAGGGGGCTCGGCTGGCCATGATTCTGGCAGTCTTGCATCGCCACGCGAAGCTAAACGCTCTAGATCAAGACGTCTTCATCAATGTCGCGGGCGGTGTTCGAATTGCCGAAACGGCTGCGGACCTGGCGGTTGCTGCTGCGTTGCTATCCAGCGAATCAGATAGACCGATTCCGGTTGGAACCGCGTTTTTCGGCGAACTGGGTCTGACGGGAGAAGTAAGGCCTGTGGCCCGCGGCGAAGACAGGATTCGAGAGGCGATAAAGCTTGGTTATAAGCGCGTGATTCTCCCTGCGGCGAATATTCCTAAAATGCACGATGAAGGCAATAAGCGCGCCACAAACATAGAACTCACGGCTGTGCGACACGTTATGGACTTGCGAGATCTTCTGAGAGGCGGCGCGTGAACTGCAGGATTGAGAGGCGGCGAGGAATTTTCTCTTCTTAAATATCCCGCAGTAACTCGTTGATTCCGACCTTGCTACGGGTCTTTTCGTCCACGCGTTTTACGATTACAGCGCAGTAAAGACTATGAGATCCGTCCTCCGAGGGAATCGAACCGGAAACGACCACCGACCCCGCGGGGACCCGACCGTAACTTATTTCACCGGTGGCTCGATCCAGGATTCGGGTGCTTTGCCCAATGTATACGCCCATCGATAGGACCGAGTCACGCTCAATAATGACGCCCTCAACTACTTCGCTGCGAGCGCCGATGAAGCAATTGTCCTCGATAATCGTGGGGGAAGCCTGAAGCGGTTCCAGAACCCCGCCGATCCCCACACCTCCGGAAAGATGGACGTTCTTTCCAATTTGCGCGCATGATCCCACCGTGGCCCAAGTATCCACCATAGTGCCTTCATCAACATACGCACCAATATTGACGTAGCAGGGCATCAAAACCACTCGCCGTCCGATAAAAACACCCCGTCGAACCATAGCTGGAGGTACCACGCGGTACCCCCCGGCGACGAACGCCGATTCATCGAGACGGTCAAACTTACCGGCGACCTTGTCGAAGTATCGGGTATCCCCCCCATCAATCACCCGATTGTCCTGAAGGAGGAAGGAGAGCAGTACCGCCTTCTTGGCCCACTCGTTTACCACCCAACCACCGTCCGAGGGCTCAGCAACGCGTAGCGTCCCCGCATCGAGACTTTCGAGTGTTGCCTCGATGGCATCCTGTAAACCCTCTGTTTGCCTCAGGTCGGGTTCCGTGCGGCGCTCAAAAGCAGCTTCAATAATGTTTTTGTGATCCGTCATATCAGTCCATTCAATAGCGGTGAGTTTCGAGTCAGGCGTTCAGGGAAGGAAGGCTCGCTTTAATTCGATTGGCGAGCTCTTCCTGAACGGAGGCACTGTTTAAAGGGTTGCCGTCACGATCGGTGATGTAAAAGATGTCCTCCGCTTTTTCTCCGAACGTGGCGACCTTAGCTGTGACGAGTCGTATTTTGCAAGAAAGCATTGCTTTTGCAACCGCCAAGAGTAATCCGGGCCTATCTTGCGCAATCACTTCCATAACCGTATTGGGGTTCTGTGAAAGGGTAGAAAATTTCACGGTGGTCTCGATGGGGAAATGTTTCAAAGCCCGTCCCGCGGGATGACGTCTCTGAGCTTCACTTTCAGCAGGGTGGAGAATGAGCTTCCGCAATCGCTCAGAAGTTTGCTGCGGCCCGTGATCGCTCAATGACTGAGATCCTTCGGGCATCACAACAAAAATTAAGATCACAAGATTCGAGTGCAGACGGTGGACCCGGGCATCCACAATGTTCAACCTCAACCGATCAAAGGCGGCAGTGACGTGACTTAGAAGCTCTTCCGAATCGGGGCAGCATATAAAAAATTTTGTCGTATGACTCTTTGAGTCAAGTTGGCCATCAACAATGGGGAAGTCTGCGGCGGAATGGCTCAGCAGCAGCGATCCGTGCCACGCAAGCGCCTCAGCATCACTCCTCAGAAAGTAGTCTGGATCAAAAAGATCCCATAATCCGGGAATCGCTTCAGCCTGGGATGGCTTAAGAAGGTCTAAGGTCTCTGCTTGGATCTCCCGGATTTTCGTCTCAGCATCAATCGGTGCGCCGATTCCACGCCGAAGTGCTCTGGAGGTATGGTGGTAGAGGTCACTCAGGAGTTTGCCTTTCCAATCGTTCCATACCTTTGGGCTCGTGGCCCGCATGTCAGCCACGGTCAATAAATAAAGATTATCTAATCGTTCTTGGTCGCCGACTTCGCTTGCAAATCGCTCGATTACTTCGGGATCGGAAATATCCTCCCGCTGCGCAACCCATGACATCAGGAGGTGAGCGCGAACGAGCCAAGCTACGAAGTTGACGTCATAGTCGCTGAGATCATGACGTTTACAGAAGCGGATGGCATCCTTCTCGCCGAGGGTGGAGTGATCGCCGCCTCGACCCTTAGCGATGTCGTGAAAAAGCGCAGCGACGTACAGACGGTGTTTCTTAAAAAGTCGCTGCATGATGCGACTGCACTCCGGTAGCTCATCATCGTGTTTCGAGATGTCGAGACGACGCAGGTTCCGGACCACGAATAGCAGATGCGCTTCGACGGTATATACGTGGAACAGATCGTGTTGCATTTGACCTGTTACTCGTCCGAATGCGGGAATGTAGGCTGCCAGAACGCCGTACGCGTCCATCCTTCGAAGCGCGTGGGTCAGGCCAGAGGGCGCCTTGAGAATCTCCATGAAGAGTGCGCGGCATCGAAGATCTTTACGAAAGTCGGTATTGATACGATGGACGTTTTTTCTTATCAGTCGCACGGTGTTTCCCCGAATACCGCGGATCCCGGGCTGTTGCGCTAATACGAGGAAGATTTCCAGGAGTGCGAACGGTTGACGCTCGAAGGTGTCATCGTTGGCGGTCTCGAGCATCCCATCGACTGTCCGGAGTCGTCGGTTGATCCTTTCGATTCGCTTCCTTCCCGGGTGAAGAATCGCCTCCTCAAGATGTTGCAAGAGTATGTCGTTCAGTAAGCGCAATTCCTTGACCGTCCGGAAATAACGCTTCATTAATTTCTCGACAGCCAACTGGGCGGTGTCTTTATATTTAAACTCCGAAGCAATCTCGCGCTGATAATCGAACAGAAGGCGATCCTCGCAGCGTCCCGCAAGAAAATGCAGGCTATTGCGCACACGCCAGAGGAATTCGCGACCCTTGATTAAGGTGCTTACTTCATCTTCGGTGAGAAAGTTCTCGCGAGCGAGTTGATTGAGATCAGTGCCGCCAAAATAGCGTGTTCCGACCCACTGGATTGTCTGAATGTCGCGAAGACCGCCAGGTCCCTCTTTAATTTGTGGCTCGAGGTTATAGGCGGTATCTCCGAATCGTGTATGGCGCTGAATTTGCTCCTGACGTTTTGCCTCGAAAAACTTTCGAGCAGACCACATTTTTGATGGGCCGATCTGGCTCTGAAGTTTCGTGAGGAGACGCCCAGACCCCACAATAAGCCGCGACTCCATCAGATTAGTAACCACGGTGACATCTTCGCGAGCCTGGCTTATGCATTCCTTTAAGGTTCGGGTGCTGTGGCCTACCTCTAAGCCGATATCCCAGAGAAATCGAATGAATGGCTCAACGACTTCTCCCTGGAATACGGGGTCGCTTTTCTCAAGCAGGATCAGTAAGTCGATATCCGAGAACGGATGTAATTCTTGTCGGCCGTACCCCCCGGCGGCCACTAACTCCGCACCCTGTTGGCTCCCGTTGAAGTGCGCCCACACGCGCATGAGAAGGGAATCAACAAAGTCAGAATGTCGAGCGAGGAGTTGATGTGCTGCTAATCCGCCGTGGTGCGCCTCGGCCAAGCGTGAACGAGCTTCTAATATCGACGCTTTACAGGCGGAGATTGAGCACTCTCCGTAAATAGCGAGAGTGCCAGCAGGGGAGGCAGTCACTTAGCCGATCCCTCGCATATTAACGGCGCGCTGCGCTCAGGGGAGGTCACCCGTAAGAATCTCCACACGGTCGTTGGTTACTGCGAGCGTGTGCTCCCACTGGGCACTTAACGAATGATCTTTTGTGACCACGGTCCAGCCATCAGAAAGCAGTCGGGTTTGGGCCCGACCGGCATTAATCATCGGCTCAATAGTGAACGTCATACCGGGCATGATTTCCTGCCCTTGGCCTCGAGTCCCGTAATGAAGAATTTGCGGATCTTCATGAAATCCTCTCCCAATGCCGTGCCCGCAATATTCCCGAACAACAGAAAAACCCTCCGACTCAGCATACTCTTGAATGACGGCACCGATATCACCAAGATGACCGCCAGGACGAACGGCAGCGATGCCGCGACGAAGCGATTCCTTGGTCACGTCGATCAGGCGCTGACCAAGAACGGAGGGTTCACCGACAGCAAACATCCGACTGGCGTCTCCATGAAAGCCGTCCTTGATTACCGTGACATCAATATTAATTATGTCGCCCTTCTTTAACTTTTTGTCACCGGGAATGCCGTGGCAAACCACGTGGTTGACGCTGGTGCATATCGATTTGGGAAATCCGCGATAGTTGAGTGGCGCCGGTATCGCATCCAGGTCATTGACGATATAGGCATGACATATGCGATCCAGTTCGCCCGTGGTAACCCCCGCTACGACGTGGTCGCCGATCATGTCGAGCACCATTCGGGTCAGGTCTCCGGCCACCCGCATTTTCGCCAAGTCTTCAGCAGATTTAAGTTGAATAGCCATGGGTCTCCCGTAGATGGTGTCCCAATTTTAAGGCAAAAATAGGCAGAAGCCCGTGACGTCGCGTTAAAGAGCGCCTTTCCGGAGGTGGAGGACATTGCGGTTTCAGGCTAGAATCCTCTCCCCTAAATCCTGGCGCGGTCCCTTCAACGGACATCCGGGTGCCAAACGTTGATCGTTTGGTCGATGCCCTCGGCCGCGCTGAACAACAACCCCAAAGGAGTAAACGATGACTGACGTTTCTATGCGCCAGATGTTAGAAGCGGGCGTGCATTTCGGGCACCAAACGCGATTTTGGTCCCCAAAGATGGGTCCTTATATTTTCGGAGCCCGCAACAAGATTCACATCATTAATCTAGAGAAGACGTTGCCGATGTATCGCGATGCCGTGAACTTTTTAGGTAGCGTCGCGGCGGCGCGCGGCAAGATTCTTTTCGTAGGTACGAAGCGTCAAGCCGGGCGAATCGTTCGTGAAGAAGCGATCCGATGTAACAGTCCATATGTTGATCACCGCTGGCTCGGCGGGATGCTGACTAACTTTAAAACAGTAAAAAATTCGATTGCCCGTCTGGTCGAGCTAGACGAAATGAGTGTGGAGGGGGCGACGCGAGGACTGACAAAAAAAGAGTCCTTGATGCTCGAACGCGAAAGGACAAAGTTGGATCGGAGCTTGTCTGGAATTCGCGAAATGAAAGGCCTCCCGGATGCGCTATTTGTTATCGATGTGGATCATGAGCGGATCGCGGTCTCGGAAGCGAAGAAATTGGGCATCCCCGTGGTCGGCGTGTGCGACACAAACAGTTCACCGGACGGTATCGATTATCCGATTCCCGGCAATGACGACGCAATTCGCGCGATACGGCTCTATCTTAAAGGTGCTGCCGATGCCATCCTAGAGGCCCGCGCCGCGTCTGCGACAGTTATCGAGGGGGATGCGGATGACTATGTAGAGGTGACCGAAGAATCAGAGGCATCGGTCGCGAGCACTGCGGCAGCGCCGCCCCCGGCTGTCGAGACTTCGGAGCCCACCACGACGGAGCCTGGTGAGCGTGGCGCGGTTCCCGAAGCGAGCGCTTAACGCCGGCGCCTTTTTACTGCGAACCCGAAATAAGGAAGATATTGTGATTACTGCGAGTCAAGTAAAAGAGCTGCGGGAGCGTACCGGGGCGGGAATGATGGACTGTAAGAAAGCCCTAAGTGAAACCGAGGGCGACATGGATGCGGCCATCGATCTTCTGCGGAAGAAAGGTGCGGCCAGTGCTGAAAAAAAGGCTGGCCGAATAGCCGCTGAAGGGGTAGTTCAATTAGCGATCAACGAGGATGCCTCTAAAGGGGTCATGATTGAGGTGAATTGCGAGACTGACTTCGTTGCAAAAGATGATTCTTTCCAACAGTTCGCAGCGGACGTATCTCGTGTGGTCATGGACGAGGAGCCGACCAGTTTGGAAGCGCTTGGCGAAACGACCCTGCCTAGCGGGCAGAATGTGGAGGCGGCGCGCCAGGCGCTGATTGCGAAGATTGGCGAAAACATTGCGGTGCGCCGATTTGAAGTCGTATCGGGAGCATCCGGAGAAGTCTCTGGATATCTTCACGGAACACGGATTGGGGTTCTGGTCAGCGTCAGTGGCGGTCAAGAATTAGGGCGGGATGTGGCAATGCATGTGGCGGCGACGCGGCCGGTCTGCATTAGCGAGGATGACATGCCCGGGGATGTATTGACACGTGAGCGCGAGATTTACAGTGCCCAGGCAGCCGAAAGTGGTAAGAGCGCGGAGATCATTGAGAAGATGGTCGACGGACGCGTAAAGAAGTTTCTTAAGGAAAATACCTTGCTCGGCCAGCCTTTCGTAAAGAATCCCGATATCACCGTGGGCAGACTGTTGAGTGATAACAGCGCTTCTGTCACTACCATGCTTCGGTTCGAGGTAGGCGAAGGCCTTGAAAAGCGCTCAGATGATTTTGTAGCCGAGGTAATGGCTCAGGCAACGGCCGGGTAACTCATGCCAGCGGGTAGTACAGCGCCCGCGGGTAGTTGCCTGATAAAGATCTCAGGTGAAGCCTTAGGGGGAGACAGCGGGAAGGGCGTCGATCAGGCGGCTTTTCGCAGGATCTCCTCTGAGCTTGCCAAAGCCCGATCAGCTGGAGGCCGCTTCGCTGTGGTCGTAGGCGGTGGAAATTTTTTCCGGGGAGCGAGTGCGCTGTCCTGGGATGCGAGCCGCGTCGTCTCTGATCAGGTAGGGATGATGGCTACGACGATGAACGGCTTGCTTTTGGGCGATTGCTTGCGCTCCCAAGGAATTCCAACGTCTGTTTCCGGGGCCTTTAGTGTCGATGGGGTGATGCCGGCGTTCTCGGCTAAAACCGTCGTTGAGGAGTTGTCCTCGGGCACTGTGCCTATTCTGGTTGGGGGGACCGGCAACCCATTTTTCACGACCGATACCACCGCCTGCTTGCGAGCCCTGGAGCTGGGGATAAGGACTGTCATCAAAGCAACCCGTGTGAACGGCGTCTTTGACAGTGATCCTGAGCAGAATCCTTCTGCAATTCGTTATGAACAACTCACTTTCGCTGAGGCGATCGCGAAATCGCTCGCGATCGTCGACATGACGGCTCTGACCCTGTGTCAGGAACAAGGGCTGCACTTGCGGGTTCTTGATCTCGGCATTGAGAATAATCTTGCAAACGCCATGTCCGATATGTCTATTGGGACTCTGATAAAGAGCTAAGGGAGAAGCTTATGATCGAGGAGATTCTTGCCGACGCGGAAAAGCGTATGGGAAAGAGCGCGGAGGCGGTTAGTCTGGAATTTGCCCGAATCCGCACGGGGCGCGCAAGCACGGCACTGCTCGACCATTTATCCGTTAATTACTATGGGTCGGAGGTTCCTATTGCGCAAGCGGCGACGGTGAGTGTGGGAGATGCGCGAACCTTAGTCATCCAGGCCTGGGAAAAGAATATGACCCCCCTCATTGAGAAAGCAATTATGGAGTCTGATCTCGGACTCAATCCGGTAACGGCAGGCGAGGTTATTCGAATCCCGCTACCTGCACTGACGGAGGAGCGCCGTAAGGAGATGACTAAGATTGTCCGGCAGGAGGGCGAGAGCGGGAAGGTGGCGCTACGAAATATCAGACGTGATGCGTTAGGGGATATTAGAGAGTTGCTGAAAGATAAGATTATCGGCGAAGACGACCAGAAGCGCGCCGAAACAAAAATGCAGGCGCTAACCGACCAGTTTGTTAGCAAGATCGATACGCTAGTGGCAGCCAAGGAAGCAGAGGTCATGGAGGTATAACCCCTGCTTCTTGTTCTCCTTAGTGGTTAAACCCGATACGCTGAAGACCAACAATGAGTTCGAGTGCAGACCTTCCTTCACACGTCGCTGTCGTGATGGACGGAAACGGTCGATGGGCACAGGCTCGGGGATTACCGCGTGTCCAAGGGCATCGCAGAGGTGTAGATGCAGCCCAATCGATTACCACTTTCTGTGCAAAGGCCGGCGTCCCTTATCTAACACTGTTCGCGTTCAGTAGTGAGAATTGGCGACGCCCAGAGGATGAGGTCAGTTTCCTAAAAACGCTTCTAATCAACTCCTTAGAAAAACAGTTTGATGAGTTGCACCAAAATAACGTGCGGTTGGATGTTATCGGCGACGTTCGTCCATTCGGCCCCAGTCTAGAGCGGCAGGTCGAGCGGGCGCGGAGTCGCTCGGCTAATAATACCGGGCTTCGATTGACCATCGCGCTCAATTACGGGGCACGCTGGGAAATAACCCAAACCCTGAAATCAATTGTCGAGGACTGTTTGCAAGGTGTCATCGATGCTGAAGCGATCACCGAATCGCTTATCAGCGAACGCCTCACAACATCGCAGTTACCTGATCCGGATCTTTTTATTCGGACCGGCGGGGAGATTCGCCTCAGTAATTTTCTGCTGTGGCAATTGGCCTACACCGAGCTTTTTTTTACCGATGTGCTTTGGCCTGATTTTAATCAAGACGTATTTGATGAGGCCATTACAGCATATCGGGCGAGGCGTCGTCGTTTTGGAAAGACGCAAGAGCAAGTGAATAGAGTGCCTAATCGGTGAGTGAGACAGCGAGACGAATCATTACCGGGTTGATCTTAGCTGCGGTGGCCATACTGGGGATTTTTTTCACCAGCGGCATCTTCATCATCACGATTACCGCGCTGCTCGCATCCGGCGCCATGTGGGAATGGTGTCAGTTGCCTCGGACGGGTCAGTCTTTATGTCGTACCGCGCTCTATTGCGCTGCTGCTTTTCTTCTTACCGCTGTCATGGCTTTTGGCTATCAGAGCTACCCGTTTGCAGTGATCGTCGTCGCAGCCGGGTGGATAGCAGGACTCACCTGGGTGGGATGGATCTCGCTAACAGGCAAAGCTTTTCAATTGAATCCCAGGCCTGCGCTGGGTCTTGTCGTACTGTGTCCGTCTCTCGGGTCGATATCGTTTCTTCGGGAATACAGTCCGGAGGGTGCATTTCTTCTTTTGGCGGTGTGCATGTTGGTCTGGGGCAGCGACATCGGCGCCTACTTTATGGGAAGAAAATGGGGCAGCAGCAAACTGGCGCCGCTCGTGAGCCCAGGAAAGACATGGGAAGGACTTCTTGGTGGGCTCGTTGTCGGTACCGGCGCCTGTTTTCTGATACTCACGTGGACAACGCTTTTTCGACATTTTTCTGGGTGGGTTGTTGTCGGCTTAATTCTTTGTGCGATCGTGAGCGTTCTGGGGGACCTGTTTGAGAGCGCACTGAAGCGTTCGGCCGGTCGAAAGGACAGCGGCGCATTGCTTCCCGGACACGGGGGTTTGTTGGACCGCTTAGACAGTCTCTTGGCAGCGTCCCCGGTGTTTAGCGGGTTGATCCTGTTGCTTGACCCGACGCAGGGCGTTGCCTCGTGAGCACGATCAACAGACTTGCCGTCTTGGGAGCGACCGGGTCGATCGGCGCAAGTGTTCTCGACGTAGCACGGCTGCACCCAGAGCAGATTAAGCCTGTCGCTCTTGCAGGCTGGCATAACATCGAGCGATTAATCGCACTCGCAGAGGAGTTCTCACCGGATCTGTTGTGCGCAGCGGAAGGCGAGTCTGTGGCTCTCGAAGCGCGCGCATCGAGCGCGGGACTTAACTGTGATATCAGAAATGGGTCTGCGGGACTGCTTGAGATATCAGCCGATGCAGGCATCGATACGGTGGTGGCCGGAATCTCCGGTGCCGTGGGGCTCCCAAGCGCTTTTGCCGCCGTTCAGGCCGGCAAGCGAGTCCTGATTGCGAATAAGGAGCCATTGGTGATGTGTGGGGCTCTGCTGATGGCCGAGGCTCGAAAGTCTGGCGCGATGCTCTTACCCATCGATAGCGAGCACAACGCGATCTTTCAATGCCTGCCGAAATCGCTGCAGAGCGAAGTGAGTGGCGGTGGTATTGAGAACGGCGGGTCGTATGATCGATCAGGGATCACCAAGGTAACGCTTACGGCCTCGGGCGGCCCCTTTCTCCGCACCTCCAGCCAAGACCTGCAGGCGGTCACGGTTGAGCAGGCGCTAAACCATCCTAATTGGAAAATGGGTCAGAAAATAACGGTCGACTCAGCGACGCTGATGAATAAGGGGCTCGAGTTGATTGAAGCCTCTGTGTTCTTTGGGATCCCCGAGAGCGATATTGAGGTGGTCATCCATCCACAGAGCGTTGTCCATTCGCTGGTACATTACGCGGATGGCTCGGTCCTTGCTCAATTGGCGTCTCCGGACATGAGGGTGCCTCTAGCCCATGCGCTTGGGTTTCCTGATCGAATTCCTTCTGGCGCGTCGGCATTAAATTTAGTGGGCGTCGAGAGATTAGATTTCGAAGCGCCAGACACTGAACGCTTTCCGTGCCTCGGACTAGCTCGTGAAGCGGCACGGATCGGCATGAGCATGCCGGCGATCCTGAATGCGGCCAACGAGGTCGCCGTTTCCGCGTTCCTTTCGGGGCGCTTGCCCTTTTTGGGTATCCAGGCTCTTGTTGGGGATGTGATGGAAAAATGCGAGTGTCAGGAAGTCTTAAGCCTGAGCGACGCGTTTCATGCCGACCAGACGGGACGAGCCTTGGCGTCAGAGATGCTTGAGACTAAGTGGAGCAACTAGATCGTCTATGGGGTTTGAGTCACTAAACAGCATTGTCTTCTTTCTCGTCGCGATCGCGGTCCTGGTCACTTTTCACGAGTTCGGGCACTTCATTGTGGCGCGCTGGGCCGGCGTTCGGGTCCTTCGATTCTCTGTGGGGTTTGGTCGAAGTATCTGGAAACGACAATCCCATCCTGAGGCAACGGAGTACGTCATCGGCCTTATTCCCTTAGGTGGTTACGTGAAGATGCTCGATGAGCGGGAAGGTCCTGTCTCGACGACAGAATTAAATCGCTCGTTTAATCGAAAACCCCTGTCGAGTCGGGCGCTCATTGTCGCAGCGGGCCCTGCGGCGAATCTCCTCTTGGCCGTGCTTCTGTACTGGATCGTTGGCGTAGTGGGCAGCCAGGATCTGGATCCTGTAATCGGCAAAGTAGCGCCGACAAGTCACGGCGAAGCCGCCGGCTTTCAGGAGGGTGATCGACTTTTGACCATAGACGGGCGGGCGGTCACCGGTTGGTCCGAACAACGCCTTTATCTCCTGAATCAGATAGGCAGAGTTGAGCCTATCGAGTTCGGTGTGCGGCGCATGAACGGTGACGAGAGGGTGCTGACTGTAGACGTGCACGAGTTTTCTGAAGGAGGTTTTTCCTCGTCGTTTCTTACGGGCCTCTTGGGACTCACACCCAACCTACCGGATTATCCGGCGATGATTGGGGATGTCGTTGAGGGCGGCCCGGCGGCGCGTGCCGGCATTCTCAAGCAGGATCAGGTGCGAGGGGTAAACGGCAGGCCTATTTCTGATTGGCCTACTCTTGTTCAAGAAATCGCTTCTCGGCCCGGCGAAACCCTGCGGTTGACTATCGACCGGCAGGGGACGATTCTGGATCTTGCCGTTGTCGCTGAGCGAGTGGAGACGAGCGGTGAGGCGATAGGGCGCATCGGGGTCTATGCGCCCGAGCCACCAGCGCTTGATGACTTCTTAGTCAACACACGATACGGTCTAATTGAGGGATTAATTCGCGGCGCGGAAACGACCTGGATCATGAGCGCCGTCACGCTTAAGTTGTTCGGTCAGATGATTTCGGGTAGGGCTTCCACCGAGCATCTTAGTGGACCTATCGCTATTGCCCGATATGCCGGGGAGTCTGCAAGTCTTGGATTGTCCCAGTTTCTCGCGTTTCTAGCCGTGCTGAGCGTAAGTCTGGGTTTGATCAACCTTTTGCCAATCCCCGTGCTTGATGGTGGCCACCTCGTATATTTCCTGATTGAGGCGATAACCCGTCGACCGGTGTCGGAGCGTCTAATGGTATGGGGACAACAGGTCGGCATTTCGTTGATTATCCTGTTAATGGGCCTCGCGTTTTATAATGATCTTTCAAGTTTTTTCTCCTAGAACCCGCAGCATGAAAGCCCGAATGACATCGATGTCTCGCCTCAGAGTTCTGGCCGTTTCCCTTTTGCTATTGATGACTGTGACCCCATCCTTGGCAGACTTTGTGATTGAGGATATCCGGGTCGAGGGTGCGCAGAATATTGAGATCGGGACTATCTTCAACTATCTACCGTTGAAGGTTGGTGATCGGACGGACGAGGAACTGATTAACGATTCGATAAAAGCCCTGTTCGCCACCGGGTTTTTCCGAGATGTGGAGGTCCGACAGGATGGGGACGTCCTGATTGTGCGGGTTTCGGAGCGGCCTGCCATCGCCACCGTCGAGTTCTCCGGTAACAAAGATATAAAGGACGAGAAGATTCAAGAAGCACTGTTGCAGGTCGGCGTCAGTGAAGGACGCGTGTTCCGAGAAGTGCTATTGGATCAGTTAGTGAAATCAATTCAGGAGAATTATTTCAGCAAGGGACGTTATTCTGCAAAAGTGGATACGGTGGTTACTCCTCTTGACCTCAATCGCGTCGCCATCTCGATATCGATCGACGAAGGACGGGTGGCCCGAATCCGCGAGATTAATATCGTCGGCAATGAAATCTTTTCGGATAAGGAGTTGCGGTCGGTGATGTCTCTCGGGGAGGAAAGCTGGCACAGCTTTATCTCGCAAACCGGGCGCTACAGCAAAGAAGAGTTGATCGCTGATCTAGAGTCTGTGCGAAGTTTCTATCTCGATCGCGGCTACATGAACTTCGAATTGGTATCTTCGGACGTCTCCATCAGCCAAAACAAACAGGACATCTTTATCACGATCTCTGTCAGTGAGGGCGGTCTTTTCGCCGTGGGTTCTGTGTCCGTCGAGGGCGGTGGAGGCTTCTCAGCCGATGATCTTGCCGCACTGATCAATATGCCCGAAGGAGAGGCTTTTTCTCAGAAGAGTCTTGTGTCTTCTCGTACGGCGATCGAGGCGAAGTTGGCGGACCGGGGCTACGCTTTTGCTAACGTAAACGCGATTACCAATATTGACGACGAAAAACGAATCGTAGACTTCATTTTTGCGGTCGATCCTGGCCCGCTGGTGTATGTTCGAAAAATCAATATTCGTGGAAATCAATCCACGCTGGATGACACCATTCGACGCGAAATGCGGCAGCTGGAATCTTCCGTGTTTTCAGCAGAGAAGGTTCGGCGGTCGCGTGAGCGAATCACTCGGTTGGGATTTTTTGACGATGTCAGCATCGACCTGAGTCCGGTCGCAGGCGCGACCGATCAGGTTGACTTATCAGTGGTTGTCAAAGAGAGACCCACTGGCAACTTTATGTTTGGCGCCGGATATGCCGACTCGGATGGGTTATTCCTGGTAGCCCAAGTTCAGCGGGGTAATCTGTTCGGGACCGGTCGAGAGATTAAATTTGACGCTGAAGTCTCTAAGATCGACCAGATATTTGATATCGAATACCGCAATCCTTATGTAACCGCCGAAGGGGTTAGCCGTGCAATTTTTGTCAATCGGCAGAAGACGGATACGGCGTCCGCCACGTCAGCAGACTACCTCTCTGAAACTACCGGGGGTGGTCTTCGCTACAGCATTCCTATGTCTGAGTACAATGCGTGGACGCTAAGCGGCGCCCTTGAAGACGTGAAGCTGGAAGGGACCACGAATACCCCACCGGAATATCAATCGTTCATTGATCGCAATCCCAAGAATCTCGATCTTAATCTGTCCACGTCGTTTTCAAAGGATACGCGGGACAGCATATTTTTCCCGCGAAGGGGCTCTTACCGAAGTGTCTCGGCTGAGATGACGGTTCCCGGTAGCGATTTGGAGTATTACAAGCTATACGCCCGAGGCAGCTTCTTCATAAGCTTAGTGGGTGAGCTGATGCTTAATCTCCGAGGTGACGTGGGCTACGGTTCGGGATACGGGGGGCTCCCAGAGCTACCGTTCTACAAGAACTATTACGCCGGCGGTGCTTCCTCAGTTCGCGGTTTCGAATCCAGATCACTGGGACCAATCAGCTCAGGGGCTGATAAGTCACCTTTGGGCGGGTCATTACGCACGGTAGCGAATGCGGAACTGTTTTTTCCAGTCCCGGGGTTTGATGATGGTCGAGATAAGCGGCTCAGCCTATTCTTCGATAGCGGACAGGTCTTCGCTGAGCCCAGCGATTTCGAGCCCGGCGATATCCGCATGAGTGTCGGCGGGGGTTTTCATTGGTTTTCACCGGTCGGACCCATCTCTTTGACATATGCTTGGCCTCTGAATGATGAGCCAGGAGACGATACAAAGAAGTTCCAGTTCACCCTAGGAAGTTTACTCCGCTAACCCATACTCCCAGGTTTTGTCATGAAAAACAGCTTCACCGATATCTCGGCACATTTCACGGCTGCGGTTTCGAGCCTTTTGCTTGTTATCCTTATAAGTTTTTCCAGCGTGGCTGAGGCCCAGCAGGGTGCTCGGATTGGATTTGTGGATCCGGTCCGCCTTATTGAACAGGCCCCTCAGGGCGCACAGGCCCTGAAGAAATTGGAAGACGAGTTTCGCTCAAGAGACGATGGGCTTAAGGATCTGCACAATAAGATCCAAGAAATGGAGGCGGATCTGGAGAAGAACATCTTGGTGATGGACGCCGCTACCGCTCAGACACGTCAGCGTGATATTGAAAATCAGAAACGGCGATTAGCACGCTCTCAACAAGAGGCGCGCGAGGACTACAACCTCCGGCGCAACGAAGAGCTAGCAAAACTACAAACCTTGGTTCGTGAGGTGATCGTGGATCTTGCCAGGGATCGCAATTTCGACTTGGTGGTAGAACAAGCGGTCTATGTCAGTGACGCGATTGACATCACGGAACAGGTGCTCGAGCGTCTTGCAAAGCTCCCTTAAGGATCAACCCACGCATCAGGAAAAAGGGTAAGGCTTATTGTGCAAAACGAGATAGATATCCACAGAATTCGTGAAATATTACCGCACCGTTACCCATTTCTTCTGATTGACCGGGTGGTTGAGCATACGCCCGGGGAGTCCCTGACGGCCCTAAAAAATGTGACCGTCAATGAGCCATTTTTCGAGGGGCATTTTCCATATCGCCCGGTCTTTCCTGGCGTTTTAATGCTGGAGAGCATTGCCCAAGCATCCGCGATACTAGTCAGCCTAATCATCGACGCAAAGGCCAGCCAGAAAAACGTCTATTTGTTTGCCGGTGTTGATAAGGCGCGGTTTAAGGCGCCCGTGGAACCCGGGGATCAATTGATGATCACTGTGCGGCTTGAAGCTCAGAAGCGCGCTCTATGGCGCTGTGCTGGACAAATCGAGGTGGACGGTAAGACGGTATGCGCCTCCGATGTTTTGTTTACGCATAGGCCTATCGAGTGATCGATCCGAGCGCAAGGGTCCATCCCGATGCCATTATTGAGGACGACGTATCGATCGGGCCCTTTACTATCGTCGAGGCAGACGTCGCCATTGGATCAGGGACCCGCATTGACTCGCACGTCGTTGTTCGATCGGGAACTCGGGTAGGGAAGAACAACCGAATTTATTCCTTCGCATCGATTGGCGATGATCCGCAGTTCGCGGGTTACAAGGGTGAAAAGACTTCTCTTGAAATCGGCGATAACAATATCATCCGTGAATACGTCACCTTAAACCGGGGCTCGGCTTCGCCAAGGGGTACGGGGGTGACCCGCCTTGGAGGCGATAATTTCATTATGGCGTACAGCCATATCGCTCACGACAGTGTGCTCGGGGATCACATTATTTTTGCGAACGGGGCGAGCCTTGCCGGCCACGTGGAGGTAGGTGACTACGCGATTCTTGGCGGGTTTACTCTGGTGCATCAATTTTGTCGTGTAGGCCCGCACGCGCTCACCGGGATCGGTACCGTCTGCCTGAAGGATGTACCTCCCTATACTGTGGTTGCCGGGAATCCGGCGAGCACGTTTGGCCTAAACGTCAGAGGGCTGCGGCGACGCGGATTTGATGAACAGGTCATCCTCGGCCTCAAACGCACGTACAAGAGATTGTTTCGCTCGGGGCCAGCGCAGCCGACAGATGCTCGCGCTATAGCTGCAGACTCAGAGGATTCCGAAGGTTCTAACGATGAACACAGTAAGGCGTTACGCAAATTTATTGAAACGTCGGAGCGTGGCGTTATCCGGTAGGGCGGCACTTTGACTTCACGTATGCGTCTGGCTGTCGTCGCCGCTGAACCTTCAGGCGATCGTCTTGGCGCGGGTGTGCTTGCGGCTCTTCGTGATCAATATGGAGATCTCGAGCTTCGCGGCATCGGCGGGCCGGAGATGGCCCGGCTGGGGTTGGACAGCCGTTGCGATATTCATGACCTATCGGTGATGGGTGTCGAAGACCTCTTCCGCAAATTGCCTCGCGCGCTGAATGTTCGTCGAAAGCTTCTGGCCGATTTGTTGCGTGACCCACCAGATCTTTTCCTGGGGATCGACTCTCCGGATTTTAATCTCACGCTCGAGCGCAAATTGCGCAATGCCGGTATTCCAACCGCACATCTCGTGAGTCCCACGGTCTGGGCCTGGCGAGGATATCGACTACGTAAGATAAGAAAATCGGTAGACCATATGCTGGTGTTGTTTCCCTTTGAGGAGGTCTTTTATAGGGAGCGCGGCATACCCGCTACTTGTGTCGGTCATCCCGCTGCGCGCGAGACCGCCGCACTCGATCGCGCTACCGTTCGAGAAAAATTCGGATTAGAAAGCGACGAGGTCGTAATCGCTGTCCTGCCCGGCAGTCGGGAGTCCGAGATTAATCGTTTGGGATCGATTTTCGCCCAGGCTATCGATCAGATCGCGAGTCGCCATTCTAGAGCACGGTTTCTTGTGCCATTGGCAAATCCGCGAGTGCAGAGTTTGTTCGAGGGAATACTGGCGCGTTCGCCAATTGGCGGGGCGATTACGCTGCTCAATGGTCAAGCGAGAGAGGTCCTCGCCGCCAGCGACGTCGCGCTGCTGGCTTCTGGAACGGCAGCGCTTGAGGCCGCCTTGGTTGGGACACCGATGGTGGTGGCCTACCGGGTCTCGTGGCTATCCTATTGGCTAGCGCGGTTGCTGGCGAAGACGGACAAGGTATCGATGCCGAATCATCTATTGCCTACTCCGCTGATCCCGGAGTTCCTCCAAACACAGGCATCGCCGCCTGCGCTTGCAAATGCCATCTCCGCTCTACTTGAGGATAAACAGCGACTTGAAGAAACTTCTGAGGCCTTACTTGGGATTAGAGATGCACTAAATCTGGATACTAATGCTCTGATCGCCCAACGTGTTACTGAGTTGCGAAGAATTCCCCAAGGCGCATGAGTCCAAGAGCACTACTGGCTGGTGTGGATGAGGTAGGCCGCGGACCTCTCGCCGGTCCTGTGGTTGCCGCAGCCGTCATTCTCCCTCCGTTATTCGACTCGGACAGCATCACGATTGACGATTCCAAACGATTAACGTCGGCAAAGCGAACGAAAGCGGACAAGCTGTTACGACGGGAGGCAGTCTGTTGGGCTATTGGTGTGGCGGGAGTCGAGGAGATTGACCGATTAAACATTCATCACGCCTCTCTACTTGCCATGCGTAGAGCCGTGCTTGGGCTTGTCCATAAGCCCTCCAGAGTCCTCGTGGACGGGAAGTATCTTCCGGATCTCGATATCCCCGGGGAAGCTATAGTAGGGGGAGATGGAATTCACACCGTGATCTCTGCAGCTTCGATAATCGCAAAAGAGTATCGAGACCGGTACATGAGTCGTTTAGACCGAGTGTTTCCAGGGTATGCGCTGGCAAAAAACAAAGGGTATCCTACTCAGGAACACCTTCGGTCCATCAGTGCACTGGGCATCTGTTCCGCCCATAGGAAAACGTTTTCGCCGGTACGACAGATGCTGAACACTGGAAACTAACAAAAGTATTTCAGAACATGGTCTCTCCCCAATTCGTCCATCTCAACCTGCACACCGAATACTCGCTCAGCGAAGGAATCGTGCGTATTAGAGAGGTTGGACACCGGGTCCTAGAGGGCGGCATGCCGGCGGTTGCAATGACGGACCTTGGAAACCTTTACGCCGCTGTGAAGTTTTACCGCGCCTGCCTGGATGCAAATGTAAAGCCCATATTCGGCGTTGAGATCGGCGCGCGATTAAGCAACTCAGAGGTCGGCGGCTCGCTCACCATTTTGTGTCGAAATAATTTCGGCTTTCGACGGCTTAGTGCGGTGCTGACAGAGTTATATACCTCGCCGCGAGATGGTCAGACGTTGTTCGTCAGCCGCGAGCAGCTTCGTGCGCTCGGCAATACGGTAATTGTAATTGCCGGACTGGATAGCGAAATAGGCCGCTTACTGGCTAGCGGGCACTCAGGCGAAGCAGTTGACACCGCCAAGGCGGCTCTTGAGATGTTCCCAGGCGGATTTTTTTTAGAGATTTCAAGAACCGGTCGAGCCGGCGAGGACGCCTTCGAGCGGGGCGCGCTTGACATCGCCACGAAAATTGACGTGCCGGTTGTTGCGACCAATGCGGTGCGGTTTATATCTCCGGATGACTTTGAAGCACACGAGATACGGACCTGTATCCATCAGGGTCGTATTCTTGACGATCCGCGGCGACCTCGGTTGTTTACCGCCCAACAATATCTCCGCTCGGCTGATGAGATGGTGGCGCTCTTCGCCGATCTTCCAGGTGCGTTGACTAACTCAGTAGAGATTGCGAAGCGATGCAATGTGTTTCTTGATTTCGATACAACCCACATGCCGCGCTTCCCTCTGGCCGCCAATGAGTCCGGTGATCAGGAGCTAGATCGCCTGTCGCGGGAAGGCTTAATGGCTTATCTACGGTCGCAGCCGGATCTTTCAGCGGATAACTATATGGAGCGGCTTGATTCGGAAATCGAAACGATTAATCGAATGGGTTTCGCGAGTTATTTCCTGATCGTTGCCGACTTCATTCGCTGGGCGCTTGAGAACGGAGTGCCTGTGGGCCCGGGTCGTGGTTCTGGAGCGGGCTCTCTGGTCGCGTTTGCGTTAGGCATCACTCGTCTCGATCCCATTGATCATGGCTTGCTATTCGAGCGCTTCCTGAATCCGGAAAGGGTATCGCTGCCGGACTTTGATATTGACTTCTGTATGGTCGGACGCGACCGCGTAATCGATTATGTCAGCCAGAAATACGGGGCAGACAAGGTAGCTCAGATCATCACCTACAACACGCTTGCCGCACGAGCCGTGGTGAGAGATGTTGGGCGGGTAATGGGCATGCCGTACGGATTTTGTGATGCGCTGGCTAAGCTGGTGCCTTTCGAAGTGGGGATGACGCTTGAAAAGGCGCTTGCTCAGGACGATGAGCTGCGCCGTCGGTTCAAAGAGGAAGCGGAGGTGACTCAGCTTATTGAGAATGCTCGGCGACTTGAAGGCCTTCCTCGAAACGCAGGTAAGCACGCTGGAGGGCTTGTCATCGCTCCCGAACCCATCTCGGAGTTCTCCCCGCTTTACTGGGAGCAAGGTATGACTCAGGCGGTGACTCAGTTTGATAAAGATGATTTGGAGGCCATAGGGCTCGTAAAGTTCGATTTTCTTGGGCTCCGCACTCTCACCGTTATTGATTGGGCGGTGAAATTAATCAACGAGGAGCGAGCGAAATCGTCCGAGCTGCCTCTGGATATCGATGCGCTTGAACCCACCGATCCTGAGGTTTACCGGTTAATCACAACGGGGCGAACGACCGCTTTATTTCAACTGGAATCAAGAGGGATGCAGGAGTTGATCCAGCGACTGCAGCCCGATCGATTTGAGGAATTGGTGGCACTGGTGGCGCTCTTTCGGCCCGGTCCACTTCAGTCCGGCATGGTGGACGACTTTATCAACAGGAAACACGGTCGCGAGCCTGTTTCTTACCTGCATGAACGCATTCAGTCTGTTCTCGAGCCTACGTACGGCGTAATTCTGTACCAGGAGCAGGTGATGCAGATTGCCCAACAGCTGGCCGGCTTTTCTCTTGGTTCCGCCGACTTGTTGCGGCGGGCTATGGGAAAGAAAAAGCCCGAAGAGATGGAGCGACAACGTCAAATTTTCATCGACGGCGCGACAGATCGAAGCGTTGAGGCCGATACGGCGAGCCATATTTTTGACCTGATCGAAAAATTTGCTGGATACGGCTTTAACAAATCCCATTCTGCGGCCTATGCGTTGCTGAGTTATCAGACCGCATGGTTAAAACGGTATTACCCAGCGCAATTCATGTCGGCGGCCTTATCTGCCGATATGGAGCATACGGACAAGGTGGTTGTTCTGGTAAACGAGGCGAAATCGCTCGGCCTGACCGTTGAGCCCCCTGACGTTAACCGAGGATCTCTCCAATTTGCCGTTGGCGAAGGAGGCGAAGTTATTTATGGTCTGGGGGCTATCAAGGGGGTCGGCGAAAAAGCGCTCGAGAATATTTTGGCCGAGCGCCTAAGCAATGGTCCGTACAGCGACCTTATGACCTTTTGTCGCCGTGTTGACTCTCAGAAGGTCAATAAAAAGACCATTGAAGCTTTAATTTTTACAGGGGCAATGGATGCCTTTAACCCGGACCGGGCGCAATTGCATGCGCAGCTTCCTCAGGCGATGGAAGCCGCGGGCCAGCATGTTGCCAACCTGGCCTCCGGGCAGAACGATATGTTCGGACTGCCGGTCGCGGAACAGGAGGTCAAACCCCAAGAGGAGTCTTCAGGCTGGAGTCCTCGAAAGCGGCTAGAGATGGAACGGCAGTCACTGGGGTTTTACCTGACGGGTCATCCTCTGGAACATTGCGCAGCGGAGATTAATCAGCTCGTCGGCGGACCGATCGGACAGATCCAACCGATGCCGGAGCGCTCGGTTACTATCGCGGGACTGATTCAGGAATTACGAACCTTCCAGAACAGAAGGGGTGAGACCATGGCATTTTTCCAACTGAACGACGGGAAAAATAGTGCCGACGTGAGTATCTTTCCAGATCTCTATGCCCGGAGTCGCGCGACGCTTAATAGCGGCGGCATTGTTCTTGCTCGAGGAACGACAGGTTTGGATGATAGGTCCGGTCTACTCTCCCTCAAGGCAGAGAGCCTATGGACCTTAGATACCGCAAGAAAGATGGCGCTGACAGGGCTGGTCCTGGATCTTCCGAATACGACCCCGCAACCGGGTTTTTCAAAGAAACTGCAAACAGCCCTTAGGGATTTCATCCCAGGTCACACCTCGCTTGTCATTCGTTACCCGAATCCGGACGGGGACCGTGTCTCGATTGCTCTTGGCGACCAATGGCGTGTGTCGCCGAGCGATTTACTGTTTGAAGCCTTATTTCAACTTTGTGGGGATCACGGGATTGCATTTCAGTACAGAACTCAATTACTGGTGGACGAGCCGCCGCGGCCCGTGGAGGCAAGAGCGGCGTAGCGGTGCCGATCTGTCTCTCACATCCGTTAAGGCGTAGGTCGCGGTAAACTATACGGATATGAACAGCGCCCTTGATTTTGAGCAGCCGATAGTTGATCTTGAGGCAAAAATCGAAGAGTTGCGACGCGTAGATGCTGATGGTGGCTTAGATCTACAGAGAGAGATTGATCGCCTCCAGCAGAAGAGTCTCAAGCTTACAAAGGAAGTCTTCTCATCGCTTAGCGCCTGGCAAATTACCCAGGTCGCCCGACATCCCCAACGGCCGCACACCCTCGATTACATACCGCGGGTATTTAGTCATTTTCAGGAGTTATCGGGGGATCGTATGTATCGCAATGATCTTGCCGTTGTCGGTGGACTTGCGCGCCTAAACGGTGATGGCGTAATGGTTATTGGTCATCAGAAAGGTAGAGATACAAAAGAAAAGGTTCGCAGAAATTTTGGAATGCCGGGACCGGAGGGATACCGAAAGGCCCAGCGCTTGATGAAGATGGCAGAGCGTTTTCGCCTACCGGTGGTGACTCTGATAGATACCCCGGGCGCTTATCCTGGCATTGGTGCGGAGGAGAGAGGTCAGAGCGAGGCTATCGCCCGGAGCATTTCTGTCATGGCATCGCTGTCTGTCCCGATCATTTCGGTTGTGATTGGTGAGGGAGGTTCCGGCGGCGCCCTTGCGATTGGGGTTTGCGACCGGTTACTCATGCTCGAATTCTCGACGTATTCTGTCATCAGCCCGGAGGGCTGCGCGTCGATCTTATGGAAGAGCGCGGACAAGGCCGAGACTGCCGCCTCTGCAATGAAAATCACCTCCAGCGCCCTGCAAAAGAACGGTCTTGTCGACGAAGTGCTTTCCGAGCCTTTGGGGGGAGCACACAGAAACGTCGCGCAGATGGCCGAGGATATTCAAGATACGTTGGTCAGGCATCTTTCTGAGCTGCGCCAACTTTCAGCCGAGGAACTGCAGGCGACGCGAGACGCGAGACTAAGGTCATTTGGAAGATTTCGGGACGCCTGAGCGCTTTCAACCGTCTGCTCTCAGCGGTATCGAGCGCGACGTGTGGGCGCAAATTGCTCCGCACCGGCAATCGCTGTTAAACGTCGCGTATAGCGGCGGACTGGACTCCTCGGTGTTGTTGGAGATGTGCGCGTCTTTCGCGACCACCTTTGGGTTAAGGGTGCGAGCCCTGCATGTCAATCACGGGTGGTCTCCCGAGGCCGACTGGTGGGAGCAGTCCTGTCGCCGCGAAGCGAAGCGCCTTGCTGTTGATTTTCTCAGCGTGCGGCTGAATATGGCGGGCAACGTTAATGCGCAGCGGGAAGAGGAGGCGCGCAAGCAGCGGTACGCATGGTTTCGCGGCCAGATCGCGCCTCCCGGCTTGCTGATGACCGCGCATCATCTTGACGATCAGGCGGAGACCTTTCTTTTTCGGCTCATGCGGGGATCTTCAATCAATGGCCTCGCAGGCATGCGACCTGTCTCCAATATAGGGGGGCTCAACGTTCTTCGACCTTTTCTGCGGTGCACCCGTAAAGCGATCCTCGACTACGCCGAGGAGCACGGCATCCATTATTGTTCTGATCCGACTAATTCCGATACACGCTTTGATCGGAATTTTCTTCGACATCGGGTGCTCCCCGAATTCGAGATGAGATGGCCCTCCGCTAAGACTAGCCTGGTGCGTGCAGCTGAGGGCTTTCATGAGACGCAATCCCTATTAGATGAGGTGGGCGCAGCCGATCTTACTGAATGCGAGCATAGGGATCACGGCTGCCATTTTTTCGTCCTTGGAGCGATCAATCGGGCCGCTCTGCTGCGACTCAGCCCAGCCCGCCAGCGCAACCTGCTGCGATATTGGGTTCGACATCAGGGGCAATACTCGATGAGTGAGAAGGCGATGGATGAGTTCCTGCGTCAGCTGGCACAGGGCGCCGAATCGCCAACGGTGCAGCTTTCGGGCACCGGACTCCGGTTGGTGATCCGAGTGTTCCGTGAGGGGGTATTTCTAGTGCCCGACGCGGATGTGGAGCAAGGACCGCGTAAGTTATCGACGCGCGCTTGGGATGGCTCCAACCTTAGGCTCGCGGGTCCGGATGTAGAGCTGCAATCAAGACCGGCAGTGGGAAAGGGGGTGCGCCGCGAGCTTTTTGAACGCAACGGACTCGAATTGAGATGGGCGTTTGGCAATATCGTAGTACGGCCGTCTGAAGGCTCAGGGCGCACGCGCCGACTTCGAATTCTCTTTCAGGAGTTAGGGATTCCGCCATGGGAGCGCGAGAGGATGCCATTAATCTTCAGCGAAGGACGCTTTGTAGGCATTCCCGGAGTCGTGATCGAACAAGACTATGCTGTGGGGCCGGGTGCGCCCGGCGTGCTACTGGAGATGAAGGATTTACGGCACGAAAACATGATCAGACAATCCTGATTGTCTGCCTACGGGCGATTCTGTTATCCTAACCGGCCGTCGGGTTCTGAGTCCGTCTGCTGCCAAACGAGCAACGCGGAGTTTCTTATTCCCGAGAAAAATTAATCATATGCCCGACGGAAAAATCGCCAAATATGCTTTCATTACCGGCGGCGTCGTATCGTCGCTGGGGAAGGGTTTGTCTGCAGCATCCTTGGGAGCGCTTCTTGAGGCGCGCGGCCTCTCAGTGACAATGGTCAAACTGGATCCGTACATTAATGTGGATCCGGGGACCATGAGTCCTTTTCAGCATGGTGAGGTCTTCGTGACGGACGACGGAGCGGAGACCGATCTTGATTTGGGCCACTATGAGCGCTTTGTGCGAACGCGCATGGGTCGAAGCAATAATTTTACGACCGGTCAAATCTACGACACGGTAATTCGTAAGGAACGTCGCGGTGATTTTCTTGGCGGAACGGTCCAAGTAATCCCGCATATCACGAATGAGATTAAGGAATCCGTAGAAGCAGCCTCCAAGGGCTTTGATGTGTGCCTCGTCGAGATTGGCGGCACAGTCGGCGATATTGAATCACTTCCTTTTCTCGAGGCGATTCGCCAAATGCGAATCGAATTGGGGCGAGAGAACACTATATTTTTGCATCTTACGCTGGTGCCTGCCCTAGCGGCCGCTGGAGAGCTTAAAACCAAGCCGACCCAGCATTCTGTGAAGGAGCTTCGAAGTATTGGTATCCAGCCCGATATTGTCTTGTGTCGGGCCAAGGATCCACTTCCAGAGGACGCGCGAAGAAAAATATCACTTTTTACAAACGTTGAGCCGACGTCTGTTATTTCCGCTGAGGATGTTTCAAATATCTATTCGATTCCGCGTCGGTATCACGAGCAGAGTCTGGACTCGATAGTGATAAAGCATTTAGGACTCAAGGCCTCCAAGATCGATCTGACCGAGTGGGATGCCGTGGTAGCCGGCATGGACACCCCGGAACAAGAGGTCGTTGTAGGTATGGTGGGTAAGTACGTATCGCTGACCGAATCCTACAAATCACTCTCTGAGGCCTTGGTGCATGCAGGCATCAGTAACGGCGTTCGCGTACGCGTCGAGTATTTCGATGCCGAGACTTTCGAGACCATCAGTGACACGCGCCTGGCCCTTTCTGAGGTGGATGCGGTGTTGGTGCCTGGAGGATTCGGTGAGAGAGGAACCGAGGGTATGATCCGAGCCGTCGAATGTGCCAGGACCGATGCCGTTCCTTATCTTGGGATCTGTCTCGGTATGCAGATTGCCGTTATTGAATATGCCCGAAATGTGGCCCATATGAGTGATGCCCACAGTACGGAGTTCGATCCGGCCACTACGCATCCAGTGGTCGCGCTCGTCACCGAATGGACCGGGGCTGGAGGCGAGACCGTCGCTCGGTCAGATGATGATGACCTTGGGGGAACGATGCGCCTTGGGGCTCAGGAAGCACTTCTTACCCCGAAATCAAAAAGCGCCGAGATCTACGGGGCAACATCTATTTTTGAGCGTCATAGGCATCGGTATGAGGTCAATAATGTCTATCGCGCAGCCCTTGAGCAACAAGGCTTGTGCATCTCCGGACGCTCTCAGGATGATCTTGTGGAGATGATCGAGCTGCCGACGCATCCTTGGTTTGTGGCTTGTCAGTTTCATCCCGAATTCAAATCAACCCCACGCGATGGACACCCGCTGTTTTCGGCATTCATTGGGGCTGCCCGCCACAATAAAGCCTTGAGAAACGACTCAAAGGCAGTAGGGCATTCGTGAAACTGCTTGGAAGGTCCATCGGGCGAGACAAGCCTTTTTTCCTCATTGCGGGTCCCTGCGTTATTGAGAGCCGTGAAACTGCGTTAAGGGCGGCGCAACATTTGGCATCCATCGGCGATGCATTGGGGCTCCAGATTATCTATAAGTCTTCGTTCGACAAGGGAAATCGATCGTCGGGCTCATCCTTTCGCGGCCCCGGCGTTGAAGAAGGCCTTCGCATACTCGAAAGCGTGCGGACAGAGACGGGACTACCACTCTTGACTGATGTTCATACTCCAGAGCAGGCCACGCTTTGTGCGGAGGTGGTCGATGTGCTGCAGACGCCGGCTTTTCTTTGCAGGCAAACCGACCTAATTGTTGCCGCCGCCAAAACGGGGCGGCCTGTAAACATCAAAAAGGGTCAATTTATGGCGCCTGGAGAGATGAAGAGTGTTGCGGAGAAAGCCCGAGCGGCCGGTGGGAAAGACATCCTACTCTGCGAGCGTGGAACAAGCTTTGGGTACCATAATCTTGTGGTGGACATGCGCAGTCTGCAGATTATGGATGAGCTCGGATATCCCGTCGTGTTCGATGCTACGCACTCGGTGCAGCTTCCCGGAGCAGGAGGGGACCGCTCGGGCGGTCAACGCGAGTTCGTGCCGGTGCTTGCTCGGGCTGCGATAGGTGCCGGTGTATCTGGGCTGTTTATGGAAACCCACCCGGACCCTGAGACAGCGCTCAGTGACGGTCCTAATGCCTGGCCCTTGTCGCAACTACAACCGCTTTTGGAGAGCCTCATAGCAATCAACGAGGCTGCACGGCATTCCAAAAGCCTTTGACTTCCTTCAAAGCAATGACCGAAGCACGTGGTGACGATCGATGAAGATCAGATCAATTAGCGCCAGAGAGATTTTAGATTCTCGAGGATTTCCAACCGTCGAGGCAGAGGTGCGCCTAGAGAGCGGTGTAACGGGGCGGGCTGCCGTGCCATCGGGTGCATCGACTGGCAGCCGAGAGGCGTTAGAGCTTCGCGATCAGGACGCGGGCCGATACCTTGGCAAGGGCGTGCAAAAGGCAGTCAAGAACGTGAACGGCGAAATTAATAGCAAACTGGTGGGATGTTCTGCAGAGGACCAGTCCGATCTCGATCAACGAATGCTTGACCTCGACGGTACTGATCATAAGGGCCGTCTTGGTGCGAATGCGCTCCTGTCTGTGTCGCTCGCTGCGGCACATGCGGCGTCCGCCCAGAAGCAGACTCCGCTGTATAGACATCTGGCAGAGCTCTACGGTAACCCCGACCCATCTCGTCTACCGGTTCCGCAGATGAATATCCTGAACGGCGGTGCCCATGCCGATAATAATGTCGATTTTCAGGAGTTCATGATCCTTCCCACGGGTGCACGCAGTTTCAGTGAAGCGCTACGCATGGGAGTGGAAGTTTTCCACCATTTAAAAAAGGAGCTCACGACGCAGGGGCTTCAAACCGCTGTGGGGGATGAGGGTGGATTCGCGCCTGATCTCTCGAGCAACGAGTCCGCGGTGATGATTATTCTCTCCGCGATTGAAAAGGCCGGGTATCGGTTGCGGGAAGATCTCTTTCTGGGCCTTGATCTCGCCAGTTCGGAATTTTTTGAGAATGAGGCATATCGATTGAAATCGAATGGAAAGGCCTATTCGACCCTCGAGTTTATTCAGCTGATCGAAGACTGGGTGTCGCGGTTTCCCATTCTCTCTGTTGAGGATCCCCTGGACGAAGGCGACTGGCAGGGGTGGAGCGAGTTGACGCTTCGGTTGGGTGGCGCGGTGCAGTTAACGGGCGATGATCTTTTTGTGACAAACCCCGCAATTTTGCGCGAGGGCGTCGCGCAAAATGTCGCAAACTCTATTCTCATTAAAGTAAATCAAATCGGCACTCTGAGTGAAACCCTTGAAGCGGTCCGCTTTGCCCAACAGAGCGGATACGGCGTCACCGTCTCTCATCGATCCGGCGAGACTGAGGACACCACAATTGCGGATCTTGCCGTAGCGGTGTCGGCAGAGCAGATAAAGACCGGCTCGCTTTGCCGTTCCGAGCGGGTAGCAAAATACAACAGGCTCCTATGGATCGAGCATAGTCTTGGTGCCGGCGCGCGCTATGCGGGCAGTGATGCGTTCGCGTTCTTAAACGCACGCCAGGACTAGACGAAAGATCGTATTACCGTGCTGTTGCGTGGATTTATCCTTGGGCTCGTAGGGCTGGTGATTGCGCTTCAGTACGCTCTATGGTTTGGAAAGAGTAATGTCGTCGACCTCGTGCGCCTCAGGCAGACAGTGGATAGCTTAGAGCGTGAGAACATATCGTTGAGAGTGCGCAACGAGCGATTACACGCTGACGTAAATGAGATCAAAAACCGTATGGAGGCGATTGAAGCTCAAGCGCGCGAGCAATTAGGTTTGATTCTGCCTGGGGAGACTTATTTTCAGATTGTTAAACCCCCATCCCAGGGCGACGTTCCCACCAATTAAAGCCTGGGATTGGCTTACTCCTCAAACGGAACTGGGTAAGGCAGGTCTTCAATGACGCAGGGATTATCGCCGATGAAGCGCTGATCATTTTCGAGTCGATCGCCCACATTTATCGAGACACTTGCCAGGATCAGGCTTCTGTCTGCAACGACATCGTGTTCAGTAGCGACGATCTCAGCTGGAAAAGCTTGCCCATCAAGGGTGAGGCTCGTTTTTTCGCCTGCCGATACGTGGCAGGGGTGCTTCGTGCTTATTAAAACCATGCGCTGCTTCGGTTTGCCGCGATAGCGCACACGGGCAACGATCTCCTGTCCGGGATAGCAACCCTTTTGGAAGCTCACACCGCCTGCCAGATCAAGGTTGACCGATTGCGGAATGAACTGCTCTGAAACCGATGCGCTCAGCAGCGGCACGCCAGCGCGAAGCAGCGCTAGCCCGCTGGCCTGCATGCGTTCTGACTGACGGTTGCCCTGATTGTCCGACGGCTCTATCGAGCCCGACTTAATCGTGACCCGTAGCGGTAGGTTAGGGTGGGTGAATATGCTGTTGGTGTCCTCTGGCGCTGCGGCAGTTGCGCTAGAGATAAAACAGAAAAAGTCGAGGTCCGAGCTCTGGTACACATCCACTTTGGCCCGCATGCGATACATCAACAGCCGTTTTTCCATGTTCTCAGCCACAGAGGCGTCGAGCACGATAAAAAACCCGTCGTCGCAGGGGCAGAGAATCAAAGTCGCGAGCAACCTTCCCTTTGGGTTGCAGTATCCTGCCCATGACCAGTTTCGAGCGCCTATCTTAGAGACGTCAATCGTTAACTGGCTTTGGAGAAAGGAAACCGCTTCCGGTCCGTGGGCGTAAAGGATAGAGGGCGTCACGGGCGTTGCGATTGATAGAAATAAAAGGCGTTAAAAGAGTCAGAAATCTTGAACAAAAATTTCACGAAAATGAGAGTAATCTTCTACCCCCAAGGTGTTGAAAAAACCCATATGCCTAGGCAAAATTGACGTTGTTGCGCTGCACAAATCAATGCGAAACGATACCCTGAAATCTAACACACCTGCCGCGCCAGGCGGCGACCCGTCGGAAGGGTCGCAAACGGAGAATAAGGGAGATAATGCTGACTCGACCACGGAAGTTGGTGGGCCCAGCGGACCTGAGCCGACTCGTTTCGGCGACTGGGAAAGAAACGGCCGATGTGTCGATTTCTAATTTGTCACATGACCAAACCTGTCCAGCCCTCAGCTTAGCCCTATGACCACGCGTACTCGCCGACCGATCTCGCCGCATCTACAGGTATATAGACCTCAGCTCACGGCGGTTCTTTCAAGCCTTCACCGGCTTTCCGGTCTTGCGTTGACCCTTGGGGCAATCGGAATCGCCGGTTGGGTGATAACACTCGCGCTTGGGGAAAGGGCGTACGCGGCCTTTCAGCATATTTTGACCTCAACATTGGGTCAGGCCCTCCTGGCGTCTTTTGCTGTGGCTTTCTTCTATCACCTCGCTAATGGCGTACGGCATTTGGCGTGGGACATCGGCATTGGCTTTGAACTTCATGTGGTGTATCGATCCGGATGGCTGGTGATTGCGCTTACGGCAATCGCATCATTGGCGATGCTGGTCCTCTGGTCCTAAATCTAGGGCATGTAGATTCAGTGATGATTACACAGCAGTCAAAGAAGAGTGGGCTAACGCATTGGCGCCTACAGCGCTGGTCTGCGCTACCGATCGCGCCGCTCGGCGTCTGGTTTATCTACCAGGTCTTAAGGATGGATTCCTCAGAATATCAAGTTGTGCTGGAATGGGCGGGGGAGCCGGCACACGGCATCCCACTTGCAGTACTCATCGTAGCGCTGGTCATACATGCCTCTATGGGCCTTCAGACCGTGATCGAGGATTACGTGAGAGGCGTAGGGCGTTCGGTACTGATCGGCGTAAGCCACACGGTGGGCACTGCGCTTGGCCTTGCTGCACTGATTGCGATCTTTTCGCTGTGATAGGCAGGAATCTCCAATGACCGCTTCTTATCAGATCACCCATCATCAGCATGACGTGGTGGTTGTGGGGGCTGGCGGTTCAGGCCTGAGAGCCTGTCTCGGGTTGGCCGAGGCTGGACTAAAAACAGCCTGTGTCACTAAGGTCTTTCCCACGCGATCGCATACGGTGGCCGCCCAAGGCGGTATGAGTGCCGCGCTCGCAAATATGGGCGAAGACGATTGGCGTTGGCATATGTATGACACGGTGAAAGGGTCGGACTGGTTGGGAGATCAGGAAGCGATCAGCTTTATGTGCAAGGAAGCACCCTCCGCGGTCATTGAGCTCGAGCATTATGGTGTTCCGTTTTCCCGGACCGCCGAAGGAAAGATTTATCAGCGGGCATTCGGCGGTATGACAACCCACTTTGGTCAGGGTCAGGCGCAGCGGACCTGTGCTGCCGCCGACCGTACCGGGCACGCGATTCTCCACACGCTTTATCAACAATCCATCCGACAAAACGCGGAGTTCTTTATAGAGTACTTCGCCTTAGATCTGATCATGGAGGACGGGGCGTGCCGCGGTGTACTTGCCTGGTGCCTTGAGACCGGTGAACTTCATGCGTTTTGGGCAAATCAGGTCATTCTCGCCACAGGCGGTTACGGCCGGGCCTATTTCTCCGCGACCTCTGCGCATACCTGCACTGGCGATGGGAACGCCATGGTGCTGAGGGCGGGACTACCGCTGCAAGATATGGAGTTTGTCCAGTTCCATCCAACGGGTATCTACGGATCAGGCTGTCTCATTACTGAGGGAGCCAGAGGAGAGGGCGGGTTTCTGACGAATTTGGACGGTGAGCGGTTCATGGAGCGCTACGCGCCAAACGCGCGGGATCTCGCCTCTCGGGACGTGGTGAGTCGATCTATGACGATGGAAATCCGAGCGGGACGCGGCGTTGGCAACGACGGCGACCATATCCATCTCCATCTGGAACATCTCGGTCCAGACGTTCTGGCAGAGCGACTGCCCGGTATCTCTGAAACAGCCCGTATCTTCGCCGGGGTGGATGTAACGAAAGGGCCAATACCGGTAATTCCGACAGTCCACTACAACATGGGCGGTATCCCTACGAACATTCACGGCGAATGCATCGGAAATGCAAGCGGCGATGATTCTGCGATTGTTCCAGGGCTCATGGCGATTGGCGAAGCAGGATGTGTGTCTGTCCATGGCGCCAATCGTCTGGGATCCAACAGTTTGCTGGATCTGATCGTCTTTGGACGAGCTGCGGCACGTCAGGCCGCACACCTTTTGCGAGACAGGAAGCCGCCTGCGGTAGGGGAGCCCAAACTGCTCGACCCATCGGTGTCTCGGTTTGATCATTTGCGCCATGCGAATGGCAGCTCGCATACCGCGTCCGTTCGCCTCAAAATGCAGCGCGCGATGCAGTCGAACTGCGCGGTGTTCCGAAACGAGCACGTCCTAAGTGAAGGCGTTCAGGAGATTGATACGACCCTCGATATGTTTGAGGATCTTCGGGTTTCGGATCGATCGATGATCTGGAATACTGACTTGGTCGAGGCGCTGGAACTTGAGAATTTACTTGCGCAGTCCAAGATTACGGTGCACAGCGCCCTGGCGAGAAAAGAAAGTCGAGGGGCGCATGCACGTGATGATTTTCCTGAGCGCGATGACCAGAACTGGTTAAAGCACACGAATGCGCGCTTGGTGGCGAGCGACGTCAAGCTGTCCTATCGGGCGGTGATGCTTGACACGGGCACCGATGAAGTCGAAAGCATTGCCCCAAAGGCGCGAGTTTATTAACAGGATGGTTTATGGCTGAATTTCGACTTCCCAAGGATTCGCGCGTACGAGTCGGGCATAAGCACAATACGCCCGAGGGCATGAAGTCGCCGCAAAAATTCGAGATCTACCGCTGGAATCCTGACGACGGGGAGACCCCACGGCTAGATGAATTCTTCATTGATCTTGCGACCTGCGGACCCATGGTACTGGACGCGATTATTAAGATAAAAGGGGAATTGGATTCCTCGCTGACCTTTAGGCGCTCGTGTCGTGAAGGGATATGTGGTTCTTGCGCCATGAACATTAACGGCGTTAACACGCTAGCGTGCACACAGTCGATGGCGGACCTCAGCAAGACGATCCGCATTTATCCACTCCCTCATATGCCGGTGATTAAAGATCTCGTCCCTGATCTCACACATTTTTTTGAGCAGCATCGATCGATCGAGCCCTGGCTGAAAGCCTCTGAGACGGATTCCAGCACCGAGCGGCTGCAGTCTCCGGAAGATCGAGAGAAGCTTGACGGGCTTTATGAGTGCATCCTTTGTGCCTGTTGTTCGACCAGTTGTCCAAGTTATTGGTGGAACTCAGACTCGTACCTGGGGCCAGCAAATCTGCTTCAGGCCTACCGTTGGATTGCGGACAGTCGGGATGAGTCAAGACAAGAGCGCTTGAATCAATTGAACGACAGCTTTGCGCTTTATCGCTGTCATACCATTATGAATTGCACCAATGCCTGTCCAAAAGGGCTCAACCCGGGGAAGGCCATTGGCGCTATCAAAGGCCTGATCGCCAAAGGCGAGTCTTGATCGAACAAATACAGGCGCGACGTAACCGCATGATCTGGCGTGCCCGACGCGGCGCTAGGGAGTTAGATGGCCTGTTGATGCCTTTTGCACAGGAGGTTGCAGCTTCCGGGGACGCAGTGCTGCTGGACGATTTTGAGAAACTCTTAACCTACCCGGACCCATTATTATTGGACTGGGTATTTGGCCGGCGCAAACCGGAAGACCCGGCCATGCTTCGGCTGATTCACTTGATTCTGAAAGCCCCCAACCGCGCGGAATCCTAGATATCTCCCAGAGGGGCTACGGGGTAGGTCGAAGGACGGTATCGTGCCTCTGATGAGGGTCGGACGTCGGGTGGTCCAATGTGTAGTGTAGCCCTCGACTCTCTTTTCGTGCTGCGGCGGAGCGCACGATCAACTCCGATACCAAAACGAGATTTCTCAGCTCGAGAAGATCTTGATTCACCTTAAAGTTACTATAAAAATCCCGGATCTCTTCGCTCAGGACCTTCAATCGATTAGCGGCACGTTGCAGCCGTCGTGAGGTTCTCACGATTCCGACATAGTCCCACATTGACCGTCGGAGTTCATCCCAGTTATGCGCGACTACGACTAATTCGTCGGGGTCCGTTACTCGACTTTCATCCCAAGGGGAGAGTGAAATCTGCTGCGGCGGGAGTTCACCTAAATAGTTCGCAATCTCGCCGCTCGCTCGCTCTGAGAACACAATGCATTCCAAGAGTGAATTGCTAGCCAGTCGGTTTGCGCCATGCAGTCCCGAACAGGCGTTCTCACCCAGCGCAAATAATCCCGGCAGATCCGAGGCCCCGTTTAGGTCAACCGTTATGCCTCCGCAGGTGTAATGTGCCGCCGGCACAACCGGTACCGGGTCACTCGCCATATCGAATCCAAACGCTAAACACCGTTCATATATTGCAGGAAAGTGGCGGGTAAGCTCTTCCTTACTCCTGTGGGAGATATCAAGGTAGACGGAATCAAGCCCACCTTTTTTCATTTCGTAGTCGATGGCGCGAGCGACGATGTCCCTCGAGGCAAGTTCTCCGCGCGGGTCGTGGCTATCCATGAAACGTTCGCCATTCGGGAGGATTAATTTACCTCCTTCGCCCCGGACCGCCTCGGAAATTAAAAAACTGCCCGCATGCGGATGAAACAAGCAGGTCGGATGAAATTGTACAAACTCCATATTCGATACCGAACATCCCGCGCGCCACGCAATCGCTATGCCATCGCCGGTTGAGGTATCCGGATTACTCGTATAGAGATACGCTTTTGAGGCACCTCCGGTAGCTAAAACGGCAACATCACAGCGAATTGAAATGACTTCCTGTGTCTCGTGGTTAAGTGCGTACAGGCCGACAACGCGTCTATCTAGGGGATCGGGTTCGTCGCTCTTGATGAGATCCACCGCGACGTGGTTCTCGAGAACACGAATGAGCGCAGAGCTTAGGATCCTTTTGTCCAGCGTCTGCACGACTGCTCGTCCGGTTGTGTCAGCAACATGGGCGACACGGCGGTGCGAATGCCCGCCCTCCTGCGCGAGGTGTAATTCCGTTGATTTCCCGTCCCGAAGATCAAAATCGACCCCGGCGTGTCTTAACCAGGAGATCGCTGCCGGCGCGTTCTCGACGACTGTTCGAACGGCTTCGACATTGCAAAGGCCAGCGCCAGCATCGAGCGTGTCCTGAACGTGCGCATCGAAGCTATCGCTTCCGTCGATGACGGCCGCGATTCCACCCTGGGCCCAGACGCTTGATCCGGAGGCGAGCGAGGACTTGGTCAGAATGATGGAGTGAATGCCTTGATCGGCAAGACGCAGGGCAAGACTAATGCCAGCTAATCCACTACCAACAATGACTACGGATGTTTGCTCGGACATACGTCAATCCTGGATGAAGAGCGGGAGAAGTTGACTTGGATGGGTGGCTAAATGCGTCAAATCACGTGCACGTAACCACGCCGCACGATAAAATTAGGTCGTTCCAGACCAACGATGTGCCTCCGCGTTACCGTCCAACGCAGGTATTCCCGCAAGAGACCCCATAATGGCCGAGGCCGATCAAAACCTGATCCGTAATTTTGCGATTATCGCGCACATCGATCACGGCAAGTCAACTCTGTCGGATAGGCTCATCCAAACCTGCGGCGGACTCTCGGACCGCGAGATGACTGAGCAGGTGCTTGATTCGATGGACCTTGAGCGAGAGCGGGGTATCACGATCAAGGCCCAGAGCGTCTCGCTAGAATATCACGCGGCCGATGATTCAATTTACCGTCTTAACTTTATCGATACCCCAGGACACGTGGACTTCGCGTACGAGGTATCCCGATCATTGAAGGCCTGCGAGGGCGCTCTTCTCGTGGTTGATGCGTCTCAAGGCGTGGAGGCTCAGACCGTCGCGAATTGCTATACCGCTGCGGACCTTGGTCTCGAGATCATTCCCGTGCTGAACAAGATCGATCTACCCGCCGCTGAGCCTGAGCGCGTTGCCAGAGAAATTGAGGACTTGATTGGACTTGATTGCAGTGATGCGTTGCAGGTCTCAGCAAAGACGGGCGTCGGAATTAAAGAAATTCTTGAGCGTATCGTGCAGCGTGTACCGGCACCGGTGGGTGATCGGAGCGGGGACCTGCAGGCGCTGATTATTGACTCTTGGTTTGATAACTATCTGGGAACGGTCTCCTTAGCCCGGCTTATGCAAGGAACGCTGACCCCCAAGACCAAAGTTCAGATGATGTCGACAGGTAAAAGCTATCAGGTTGAGCAAATTGGTCGATTTACGCCGAAACGTACTCCGATAAAGCAATTGAGCGCGGGGGATGTTGGCTACGTCGTTGCCGGGATCAAGGACATTAAAGCGGCTCGCGTGGGCGACACCATTACCGATGCGTCCCATCCTGCCGCGACATCGCTTGCGGGCTTCAAGACCGCGAAGCCCGCTGTGTTTGCGGGGCTGTATCCGATCAATAATGCCGATTTTGAAGCGTTTCGCGACGCGTTGGAGAAATTAAGCCTGAACGATGCGTCACTGGTCTTTGAGCCTGAGGTATCGCCTGCACTTGGATTTGGGTTCCGGTGTGGCTTTTTAGGCATGCTGCACATGGAGATCATTCAGGAACGCTTGGAGCGCGAATACGATCTGGAGTTGATAACCACGGCCCCCACTGTTGTCTACCGGATTCACCGGACAGATGGGACGGTGGAGTCGATTCATAACCCGTCACAGATGCCAGACTCTGGATTTGTCAGCGAAGTGCACGAACCGTTCATCCTGGCGCATATCCTTTGTCCGTCTGAGTATATTGGTGCTGTCATCGGCTTATGTATCGATAAGCGGGGTGTCCAGCGTGAATTGTCCTATCACGGACGACAGGTCGCGGTCGTTTTTGAACTCCCGCTTGCAGAGGTTGTGCTCGATTTTCACGACAAGCTGAAATCGGTAAGCCGTGGCTTCGCTTCTTTTGATTACGATATGATCGAGGATCGTCTCGCTCAGATGGTTCGGATCGACGTGATGATCAACGGTGATCGGGTAGAGCCGCTCTCCGCTTTGGCTCATCGGGATCAGGCGCCTTATCGAGCCCGGCAGCTCGTTTCACGGATGCGCTCGCTCATCCCACGGCAGATGTTTGATGTCGCCATACAGGCCGCAATCGGGTCAAAGATTATCGCGCGCGAGACCGTGAAGGCGCTTCGGAAAAATGTGACCGCAAAATGCTACGGCGGGGATATCACGCGAAAGAGAAAACTGCTTGAAAAACAGAAAGAGGGGAAAAAGCGGATGAAACAGATAGGATCGGTAGCGATCCCTCAGGAGGCTTTTCTTTCGGTGCTCAAGGTAGGAGACTGACGTGGACTTCGAGATTATTTTATTCGCGGCATTGGTGATTTCAGGTCTGATCGTTTACTTTGATCGGACCGTTAGTGCGCCGCGTCGGGAAGCCGAATCCAGAAAGACAGTGGGGATAGCGCGAGCACGCCTACCGATTCTTGTGGAGTATTCCCGATCGTTTTTTCCAGTACTGCTCGCGGTGTTTCTGCTTCGCGCGTTCGTGGTCGAGCCTTTCCGTATTCCGTCGGGCTCTATGCTCCCGAGCCTTTTCATCGGTGACTTTATTCTCGTCTCTAAATTCAGCTACGGCGTCCGGCTTCCCATTCTGAAGACCCGTGTTGTCCCGCTTGGAGAGCCAGAACGCGGGGACGTCATGGTGTTTCGCTTTCCCAAGGACCCAAAGACCAACTTCATAAAACGAGTCGTGGGCCTACCGGGGGACGTCATCAGCTATCACAACAAGCGTCTCGCTATAAACGGTGTTCCCGTTCCAATTAAAAAGTCGGATCTGATTGACTGGAATGCCGGCGATTCAGGGTCGGACCAGATTAAGGCATTTTTGGAAGAATTTGACGGCAAAGCGCATTCCATCCTCATCGATCAGATGCGACCCTCCGGGTCGATTCGGGTCACGGTGCCGCCTGGGCAATATTTTGTGATGGGTGATAACCGTGACCACAGTAACGATAGCCGGTACTGGGGATTCGTTCCCGAGCAATTCATCGTAGGGAAAGCCTTTTTCATATGGTTCAGCTGGGATGGGGCCGGGGGTGGTGGTGTTAACTGGCAGCGCATTGGGTCGTTGATTCGGTAACGTTATGAATCCCGTAGAGGCTCTACAGCGAGCGCTGGGTTACGAATTTCGTGATCAAGGCCTTCTGGAGTCCGCGCTTCGCCACCGAAGCCTCGGCGCTCGACACAACGAGCGTCTCGAGTTCCTTGGAGATAGCGTCGTAGGTCTCGTTGTCAGTGACGCACTATTTAGAGCTCAGCCCGATGCGGCGGAGGGGCGACTCACAAGGCTGCGGGCCCGCTTGGTCAGAAAGACGACGTTGGCCGAGTGCGCTCGGGAGCTGAAGCTCGGTGATGCCTTAATGCTCGGTCCATCGGCTGGACGCTCGGGAGGTAGTGATCGCGATTCGATTCTTGCGGATGCTCTGGAGGCTGTTATTGCCGCGGTTTATCTTGACTCGGATTTTTCAACTGCAGGTCGGGTAATTCAGGGCATTCTCAAAACGCGTTTTGAAAGCGCGCTCGTGGAGGACACGATAAAGGATCCCAAAACATTGCTTCAAGAGAAGCTGCAGTCTCGAGGGCTTAGCCTGCCGGTTTATGCGGTAATAAATATTGAAGGGGAGCCCCATGACCGCAGCTTTACGGTAAGTTGCGAATTATCAAGTCTGGGCTTGAGTACCCGAGGTGTGGGAGCCAGTCGAAAGGCGGCTGAACAACGCGCAGCGGCTGAAGCGTTGGATCAATGGGTGGAGTGAGGCGACCGGATGTCTGAGCTTTCTCGATTCGGAGTCGTCGCACTAGTCGGTAGGGCTAACGTGGGGAAGTCCAGCCTACTCAACCGACTCGTCGGTCAGAAGCTTTCGATTGTTTCAAGGAGACCCCAGACCACCTGGCGTGGCATCACCGGAATCTGTTCCACCGACGAGGCGCAGATAGTCTTTGTCGATAGTCCCGGGCTGCACAAGCCGCGTCGCCAGGCGCTAAGCAAGCGGGCAAATCAGGCGGCTCGTGGAGCGGACGCAGGTGCGCATGTTATCTGTCAGGTAATCGATGGCCGTTTTTGGACTGATGGGGATCGCGAAGCCTTGAAGCACTTCCGACAGAGCGAAGCCCCGCTATGGCTACTCATCAATAAGATTGATCTTCTTCAGTCGCGTGAACACGTCTTGCCATTAATCGAGAGACTTCAATCTGAGCATGCCTGGGCAGAGGTTGTGCCGATCTCCGCCAAGACAGGTTACAACGTCGACCATTTAACCGGACTGCTGGCTTCGTCGATGCCCGAGGGGATGTCGGGCTATGACGACGAGACCTTATCGACGCTGCCTACGCGTTTCCTCGTCGCAGAATTTATTCGCGAGCAAATCTTTCGACAGATGGGTGATGAGATTCCCTACGTCACCGGCGTCGAGGTTACCCAATATTCAGTGAGCGATGACGAGTCCATTGAGATCGATGCGACTCTATGGTGCGAGACGGCAGGCCAAAAGGCATCATTGATTGGTTCAAAGGGGGCGCGCCTCAAGGCCATTGGCACCTCGGCTCGAGGTGAACTCGAGCGTTTCTTGGGTCAACGCGTTCGACTGAATCAGCATGTCAAGGTAAAGAAGAATTGGACTGAGGATGGCCGACTTGTCTCCCAACTCGGTTACGCAGAATTCTAGGTTGTCGGCAGAATGGCGCAGGCAAGAATCAAAGGCGAACCGGGGTTCATCCTTCACAGGCGTCCGTACTCGGAGTCGAGCTTACTGATCGACATCTTTTCCCGGCACCACGGGCGTGTCACTGCTATTGCGAAAGGTGCTCGAGGCTTAAAGTCCAGCTTTCGAGGAATGGTTCGCCCATTCGCGCTGACGACGCTTGGATGGTCCGGAAAGGGGGAGGTGAAGACCCTGACGCAGTGCGAGTGGGCGGGTCCAGATTTTGGCCTCGAAGGGCCTTCGCTGTATTGCGGGTTTTACCTCAATGAACTGCTGCTAAAGTTTATTCAACGATACGATCCGCACGAAGCACTCTTCGATCACTATCTTAAAAGCGTGGTCGCCATGAGTCAGGGGCATTCACCGCAAGTCATTCTTCGGCTTTTCGAAAAAGCGCTCCTCAACGAGACCGGTTACGGACTGCAGCTTGAGCGCGACCACGAGTCGGGAGAACCATTGGACCCACTTCAGCAATATCAGTATCGACCCGGCATGGGAGCCTTTGTAAGAATCAGCAACGAAGCGGGGGGTGTTATGGTCAGCGGTGCGTCGCTTATCGCGCTTAGGGCTGAAAAGAATCTGGATGATATCGCGCTCCGAGAACTAAAATTCTTACATCGCGCGATTTTCCAGCATCTCCTTGACGGCAAGACCCTCGCGTCACGGGCAGTGTTCTCAACGGTATATGCGTCGGAGGTGAGTCGCGTTTCCGCTAGCGAATCTGTCTGATATTCACTTTTTCAGGAGCAGGATATGGATTTAGGCGTAAATATTGATCATGTGGCCACCCTGCGCCAGGCGCGGGGTACGACTTATCCTGACCCGGTTGCCGCAGCGCTCGTCTGCGAAGCGAACGGAGCCGATCTGATCACGCTCCACCTGCGCGAGGATCGACGGCACATCAGCGATCATGACGTGTTTCGCATGCGAGAGGCGATCGCAACCCGAATGAACCTGGAAATGGCAGTTACCGAAGAGATGATGCAGATCGCTCTTTCAGTAAAGCCCGACGATATTTGCCTCGTGCCGGAAAAACGCCAGGAGATCACTACCGAAGGGGGTCTGAATGTGGCCGATCAGGTTGAATCTCTCACGCCTTTTATTGATACCCTGCAATCCGCAGGAATTCGCGTTTCTTTATTTGTTGACCCGGACGAGTCGCAAATTATTGCCAGCCAGAAAGTGGGAGCAGCGGTTGTAGAACTGCACACGGGCGCCTATGCTGAGGCGCGCTCGGAGACCCAGATAGAAGCTGAGCTATCGAGAATTAAGGCCGCGGTCAAAGTCGCCGAAGGTCTTGGATTTCGTGTAAATGCGGGGCACGGACTCAACTACGAAAATGTCGAACCCATCGTTGAAATCCATGAGATAAAAGAACTCAACATCGGCCACGCCATTATCAGTGAGGCCTTGTTTGCCGGGCTCGCTGGCGCGGTCCGGCGTATGCGGGAGTTAATGGATCGAGCGGGCGGTTAGGCCTTTACTTTTTTCGCGGGGCAAATCCACTCGGCAGATCCCCCAGTTCGCCTTCTTTGAACAAAAACCCAAGCATGTGCTGCTCGAGAAGTTCGACGGCTTGCGGGTCCGCGCTACTTAATTGATTTTCGTTAATGATAAGTACCTGGCGTTCCAGCCATTTCCCCCAGCCTTCTGCAGACACAGACTCAAGAATGCGCTGTCCCAACTGGCCCGGGTAGGGGGCTTCTGTGAGAGCCGGGGCTTCGTGCCCGAGTACACTGCAATTGACGGTCTGCATGTTAAACTTTCTCCAGTAAAAAAAGCGGCGACCCGTTTCGCCATAGCACCACGAGATTTTATACGACGAGTGAATATCATGAATATCGCGATCGACCAAGCCCAAATTGAAGCGGTAAACGTAACCCCATCCGCAAAGCAAAAGATTGCGGAGCTGCTTTCAGGTGCAGACGAGGCCCAGCAGGCGGTGCGTGTTTTTGTCGCAGGTGGAGGTTGTGGTGGAATGAACTACGGAATGACCTTCGCGGAGGCGGTTACAGACCGCGACCGGATGATGCGGGATGACTCAGGCTTCGCACTCGCAATCGACCCGGTGGCATTTTCCTATCTGCAGGGCGCGGAGATCGATTTTCAGGACGATGGCGTCAGCGCCACCTTCGTGTTCAATAACGTGTTTCAGGCAGTCGGTGGTAGCGGCGCATGCGGCGGTTGTGGTGGTGCCTGCGGCTAACATCGCCGGCTATTAGGCATCCAGCCTAATACTTGAGACATCTGTTGTCCGGGACCTCGACTCCTGGAATCCTGTGACTTGGTCTGCAAGATCCATCGGTTCGCTTCGTGTCTCCCCCTTGGGGTTGGGGTGCATGAACATGTCGAGCGGCTACGGGCCGGGTGACGATAAGGTCTCGGCGCGCCTGTTAAACAAGGCACTTGATGCGGGATACACATTCCTCGACACCGCCACGCTGTACGGGGGCGGACATAACGAGACATTGATCGGGAATGCGTTGCGCAGTCGCCGAAATGAGTACGTGCTGGCGAGCAAATGTGCTCTTAGCCGCGTTGATGGAAAGAACCATATTGATGGCAGCCCGGCGGCCCTGCGCGCGCAATGTGAGGCAAGTCTGACGCGGTTAAGGACCGAGGTCATCGATCTTTATTATCTGCATCGTGTTGATCCGGCTGTGCCGGTGGAAGACAGCGTAGGTGCGCTGGGACGGCTGGTTGAGCAAGGCAAGTTGCGAGAGATTGGGCTTTCCGAAGTGGCGGCGGATACCCTGAAGCGAGCCCATAGGGAGTTTCCTATTGCGGCGGTGCAGTCGGAATACTCCCTCTGGACACGAACCCCGGAGTTTGCGGTGTTGAACGCCTGCGAGGAGCTTGGGATTGCCTTCGTACCGTTTTCACCTCTCGGTCGGCAGTTTCTCACCGGTAAGGCGCAGGACATATCGACGCTTCCGGGCGATGATTTACGCTGCACGATCGCGCGGCCTCGATTTGAGCCGGACGCTTTTGCCCACAACGTGAGATTGCTCAAACCGTTCGGTGAGATAGCCGACCGGGAAAATATGACCATGGCGCAACTTGCGTTGACCTGGTTGTTAGCCTGGCGGGATACCGCAGGAAAACAGACATTAATTCCGATTCCGGGGACGAAGCACATCGAGTACATGGAAGAAAATTGGGGAGCGGTCGATGGTGTCATCTCGGACGCCACCTTCGCCGAACTTGATGTGCTGATTAATGAATCGACTGTGCAAGGCAACCGGTACTCTGATGCGCGGATGGCTGACACGGATGCAGAACGAGATCGACCGGAAAAGACCTGGAGTGAGACGCAACACTAATCGGGTCTTTTTGCTTTTAACCCCGGTAGGCTAGCGGGCATACGCGTTGTGGATACTCGTGCAGCCGTCCTTCTGGTCGCTCCAGACCGCAGTTACCGCACGGGGGCATACGTTAGCGCCGCAAAGTCGCTCTCGATCCCTCTGGTTATCGCATCCTGGGGCGACTCTGATCTCAGTGTTTTGGGCTCTGGGGTTCGTATCGATTCGGGTTCCGAGGAAGCCGCATTAGCCGGAATCCGAAAGGCCGCCGAACAAAATCGCTTTGCTGCGGTTCTGGCAACAGACGACAGTACTGTGCATCTTTGCCAGAAGGCTTCTCACATGCTCGGGCTTCCGACCAATTCAATAGAGGCGGTATCCGCATCCACGAACAAGCTTAGGTTTCGAGAATACAGCAGGGCGGCAGGATTCCTTACGCCAGGATTCCGAATGATCAGTCTCGCTGGGTCTCGTCATTTGGGGAATGAGACGATCAGATTCCCTTGTGTCGTTAAACCGGTCGGGCTCTCGGCAAGCCGAGGCGTCATTCGGTGTAACAATTCAAGCGAGCTTATCGCTGCTCTGGAGCGGGTCAAAGCGCTGCTCGAAGAAGAGAGCGTTGGCGAAAGAAACGAATGTCTTATTGAAGACTTTATTCCAGGGCGCGAATTCGCCATCGAGGCTTTGGTGTCGAACGGGGAGCTTGAGATCCTCGCAATTTTTGATAAGCCGGATCCATTGGACGGGCCCTTCTTTGAGGAAACGCTGTACGTTACGCCCCCAAGAATTGACCCCTCGACCGTCGAGCAAATGACCCGGCAGCTGGAAAGGCTTTGCCGTTCAATCGGGCTTCGTGAAGGTCCGATCCACGCGGAGGTTCGAGTTAACCTCGATGGCATCTGGTTTCTTGAGCTTGCCGGGCGGACAATCGGGGGTCGGTGCGGCCGAATTGTTGAGTATCAAACCGGATTTCCCCTTGAGCAGCTGGTACTGCTAAACGCGGTCCGAAGAGCACGCCCCACGCCGAGGCGAGAGAGTGCGAGCGGAGTTATGATGTTGCCCATTCGAGAGGGGGGAATTTTGCGCAGGGTTGAAGGCATAAATCGCGCCCGGGCGGTGCCGGGCGTGATCGATGTCGAAATCGATATCCGGGAAGGCCAGTTACTTCGTCCCTGGCCTGAGGGAAGCGCATATCCGGGGTTTATTTTTGCGTCAGGAGAAACCAGCCAGGATGTTGAGACGGCCCTGCGGCAAGCGGAGGCAGCGCTTCGGTTCGTGATCGCGCCCACATTTAATGTAAAAGCCCATTAGCAACAGTACTTTAGTGTAACTACGCAGATTCTATCGAGAATAAAGAAGAATCCACCAGCGATAGAATTCTCCCGCGCCTTTCTCTTTTCGGTTTAAGCCGTCGAAGCGCGTGTCGGGGGGAACACTTGTATTGCATTATCAGAGACTTATCGGAGATATCTTTTCTAAAGACTCGCCGTGTGTCAGTATTCGATTATCCCGGACCGAGGGCTCAGAAAGCGGTAGGCCAGGGAACATGTTTTGAAACCAACAGGAGGAATCCGATGAGGAAACTATTTGTGGCGCTGATTTCAAGCGCGCTGCTCTCTGCGACTGCTTTTGCAGAGGACGTAAAGATTGGAATTATTCTTGGCTTTACGGGCCCGATCGAGTCATTAACCCCGGATATGGCGGCGGGTGCCGAGCTCGCCATCGCAGAAGTGAATGCCGGTGGAAAATTCATGAACGGATCGACCGTAACCGGAATTCGTGGCGACTCAACCTGTATCGACTCTGCCGCGGCTCAGGCGACCGCTGAGCGTCTCGTCACTTCAGACAAAGTCAATGCCATTATGGGCGCAGATTGCTCTGGTGTTACCGGCGCAATTCTAGCCAATGTTGCCATGCCGAACGGCGTGGTCATGATCTCGCCTTCAGCAACCTCTCCCGGGCTGTCGACGGCTGAGGACAACGGTTTGTTCTTCCGCACCGCGCCGTCTGACGCGCGTCAGGGCCAGGTCGTTGCTGAGATTCTCAAGGATCGTGGATTCAAGAGTGCCGCCATCACCTATACCAATAACGACTACGGCAAAGGCCTTGCGGACAGCATCGAAAGTAATTTCAAGTCCGTTGGCGGCACCGTGACCATCAATACGTCTCATGAGGACGGAAAGGCCGATTACAGTGCTGAGGTCGCGGCGCTTGCTCAGGCAGGCGGCGACATCCTCGTCGTTGCCGGCTATCTGGATCAAGGCGGCAAGGGGATTATTCAGGGTGCCCTGGATACCGGTGCGTTCGACATTTTCTATCTTCCTGACGGCATGATCGGCGATTCCCTGCCGGCCGCGATTGGCGATGGCCTGAACGGGTCCATTGGCGACGTACCGGGAACCGATAGCCCCGGCGCAACAATGTTCGTAGAGCTGGCCAGTAAAGCCGGCTTCAAAGGTGACGGCCCGTTTGCGCCGGAATCCTACGATGCCGCGGCCTTGATTCTTCTCGCCATGCAGGCAGCAGGATCCACCAACAGCCAGGATTTCAAATCCAAAATCATGGAAGTCGCAAATGCGCCTGGCAAGAAGGTCTATCCCGGCGATCTGTCAGCCGCGCTTGAGTACGTCGCCAAAGGCGGTGATATCGATTATGTCGGCGCGTCTGCTGTTGAGCTTATCGGTCCGGGCGAATCGGCCGGAAGCTATCGCGAGATTCTCGTCGACGGCGGAAAGAACACGACGGTCGGATTCCGTTAAACCATCATCGAACGGCCCGGGTTGCGTATCACCCGGGCCGTTTTTTTTTGAGCCGACATCGCCGTGCTTGAAATTCGCAATCTCTACAAACGATTCGGCGGCATACACGCCGTCGAGGATGTGTCTCTGACGATAGCGCAGGGCAGCATTACCGGCTTGATCGGGCCCAACGGGGCCGGTAAGACAACGCTTTTTAACGTGATCGCAGGCCATTACGCGCCCGATTCAGGCAGTGTTCGTTTTGAAGGACAAGACATCACCGGCAAAAAGCCGCACGAACTTTTCGAGCGTGGAATCCTCCGTACCTTCCAGATAGCGCACGAGTTTTCATCGCTTAGCGTTCGGGAAAATTTGATGGTTGTGCCGGGCCAGCAGTCAGGGGAAAGCCTGGGCGACACGTGGGTTCGCCCGGCACGTGTGCGCGCCGAAGAGATCGAGAACCGCGATCGGGCGGAAGAGGTCATTGCGTTTCTGCAGCTTGGGGCCGTGGCTGATGAGCTCGCCGGTAACCTGTCCGGCGGCCAGAAGAAACTACTGGAACTGGGTCGAACGATGATGGCGGAACCCCGGCTGGTGTTTTTGGACGAGGTGGGCGCTGGGGTAAATCGGACGCTGCTGAGAACAATCGGTGACTCTATTCTCAAGTTGAATCAGGAGCGCGGTTATACCTTTTGCATGATTGAGCACGACATGGACTTTATCGGCCGCCTCTGCGACCCGGTTATTGTTATGGCGGAGGGAAGTGTCCTAGCGACGGGTACACCGGATGCGGTAATGAACAATGATGCTGTGATCGAGGCATATCTTGGTACCGGCCGAAAACATCAGCGAGCGTGATCCGGTGAGTCTCTTACGCGGTGAGGGCATGGTCGGAGGGTACGGCGGTGCGGATATCCTCCAGGGCTGTGAGCTCGAAGTTTCTAAAGGCGAAGTCGTGGTGGTCGTCGGACCGAACGGAGCCGGCAAGTCGACTGCCATGAAGGCGCTCTTTGGAATGCTTAAGTTAAGGTCCGGGCGGGTAACGTTTGAGGGAAAGGACATCAGCGCGTGGCAGCCGCAGGAGCGTGTAAGCCTCGGTATGGGGTTCGTGCCACAGAATGCGAACGTTTTTACATCAATGACGGTTGAAGAAAACCTGGAGATGGGCGCGTTTATCCGAAGCGATGACTTTTCGCAAACGATGGAACAGGTCTACGGGCTGTTTCCGATCCTGAAGGAAAAGCGACTTCAGCCTGCCGGCGAATTGTCAGGCGGCCAGCGACAACAGGTCGCGGTGGGGCGGGCGCTTATGACGGAACCCAGCGTGCTTATGTTAGATGAACCCACGGCCGGGGTATCACCGATCGTGATGGATGAACTGTTTGATCGCATTCTGGAAGTGGCCAAGACCGGAATCGCGGTGATGATGGTTGAGCAAAATGCCCGGCAGGCGCTCGAGATTGCTGATCGTGGCTACGTGCTGGTTCAGGGCGAGAATCGCTATACCGATTCAGGGCAGGCGTTGCTTGAGAATCCAGAAGTGCGTAAAGCCTTTTTAGGTGGCTAATCGATGAGCGATCTGCCTAATGCGCTAGCCCTGCTCGGCAACTTCGTTGTTGTCCCAGCGCTCGCATACGGAAGCCAGCTCGCGCTCGGAGCGCTCGGCGTGACCATGGTCTATGCGGTGCTGCGCTTTTCAAACTTTGCTCACGGCGAAACCATGTCTTTCGGGGCAATGATCGCCATCCTCATGACTTGGTGGCTGCAGTCCATGGGTATCGGCTTTGGCCCCTTGCCGACAGCGCTGCTGGCGTTGCCGATCAGCATATTGGTGACTGTAGGCGTTTGCCTGCTTTTTGACCGATTGGTTTATCGCTACTACCGCAGGGAAAAGGCCGCCCCGGTGACCTATCTTATTGTCTCGGTAGGTGTGTTATTTGTCCTCAGCGGCGTAATCCGCTTCATTATCGGCCCGGCCGAACAAAACTTTTCCGATGGAGAGCGATTTATCCTGAAAGCCCGCGCATTCAAGACAATGACAGGTCTTGATCAGGGGCTTGCGATCAAGACGACGCAAGGCGTGACAGTAGTCACGGCCGTTGTGATCGTTGCGCTTCTTTTCTGGTTTTTGAATCGGACACGAACCGGCAAGTCAATGCGGGCATATTCGGATAACGAAGAGTTGGCTTTGCTCTCGGGTATTAACCCGGCGAAGGTGGTGATGATTACCTGGATCATCACGGGCGCTCTGGCTGCAATTGCAGGAACTCTGTACGGGCTGGATAAAGGCTACAAGCCGTTTACCTATCTGGGATTGGTACTGCCTATTTTTGCCGCTGCAATCGTGGGTGGCGTCGGCAACCCGATTGGAGCTATCGCCGGAGGATTTGTAATCGCGTTCTCCGAGATGTTGCTGACCTTTGCCTACAAACGCGTCATTGCTTATTTATGGCCAGGAGACTGGGTGCCGGACGGGTTGGTGCAGCTGCTCGCGACCAACTACAAACTGGCCGTTTCGTTTGTCATTTTGGTCATCGTTCTTCTGGTCAAACCTACCGGCATGTTTAGCGGGAAGACGTTATGAGTGGACCGCTGCGAACCGTGGGTTTATTCGCCATCATGGGCGCACTGCTGGTGGCTGTTGCGGTCTTCCAAAGTGCCAATCTGGCGCTCGCCATTTTTAACCTGTGCCTGATCTCGGCGATCATGACCCTCGGTGTAAATATTCAGTGGGGTTACGCCGGGTTATTTAATGCAGGGGTGATGGGTTTCACCGCGCTAGGGGGGCTGGCCGCGGTTCTTGTTTCTTTCCCCCCTGTCACAGAGGCCTGGGATGTTGGCGGGGCAAGAGCGATCTATGGCCTTATCTTGGGGGCACTGTCCATTATTGCCGGTATCATGACCTGGCGGCTGCTCCCTTTACGGCCAAGGGCCCGTGGGTGGATCACCGCGGTTGTAGTGACGCTCGGGATCGTCGCGATGCGTTGGGTGATTGATCCGGCCGTTGAGGCGATTGAGGCCGTAGAACCGGCAAAAACAGGCTTTCTCGGCGGCCTGGGTCTTCCGATTGTGCTGTCTTGGATCGCGGGAGGTGCGTTAGCCGCGCTTGCGGCTTGGGGTATCGGAAAGATCGCGCTCGGTTTACGGTCGGATTACCTCGCGATTGCGACGCTTGGCATCTCGGAAATCATTATCTATGTTCTTAAGAACGAGGATTGGCTGGCGCGAGGGGTAAAAAACGTAAACGGTTTACCCCGGCCTGTCCCGTACGAGATTGATCTTCAGGCAGCTGCGTGGGTACAGGAGCTCGCAGTGCGGTGGGGGACCAATGTCATCGAGCTGTCATCGATCATCGTGAAGGTCTGCTATGCCGGACTCTTTATTGTGGTGCTGGGTATCATTTTCTGGCTGTCTGAACGAGCGCTGCGCTCGCCCTGGGGCCGTATGATGCGGGCGATACGAGATAACGAAACCGCTGCTGCTGCGATGGGTAAAGACGTTACCGCGCGCCACCTTCAGGTCTTTGTTCTCGGTTCAGCCGTGCTGGGTCTTGCGGGCGCGATGCTGACGACCCTCGATGGGATATTTACTCCGTCCACCTACCAACCGCTGCGCTTCACGTTCTTAATTTGGGTGATGGTGATTGTGGGAGGCTCGGGCAATAATCTCGGATCGATCCTTGGCGGTTTTGTCATCTGGTTCTTTTGGATTGAAGCCGAGCCCTTAGGCCTTGCGCTTATCGAGCTATCAACGGCCGCGATGTCGCCCGATAGTCCCTTACGGACACATCTGATCAACAACGCAGCCTATACGCGCTACATCACCATGGGCATCGTGCTGCTCGCCGTGTTACGGTTTTCTCCGAGAGGTCTGATTCCAGAGCGAAACCGGTAAGCCCGTCTCGCGAAGGGCACTGCCTCAGTTCGACTTGATCGATCCCAGTGTGGCAAAGAGTTCGGCCGTTTCGTCCGGTGTGAGGGGCAAGACGGGCTCACGACAAACGCCCACGTCAAACCCGCGATGATTGGCTGCGGCCTTCACCGAGGAGTTATAAACGTGCGACCAGACAAATAGCTGGGAGCCCAGAACGCTTTTCCAAAGCGCAGCCCCTTCAGTGAGGTTACCCGCCTTCACTGCCTTGAAGAGCGCCACTGCCTCGTCAGGCAAAAAGTTCACTGATCCCCAGACGCAGCCCACGCAGCCGGCTACCAGGGCCTGGTAGGTTATGGGATCGCCGCCATTGAAGATCTTGCCGCCGGTCGCAACCAGTTCCTGTATCCGTATGAAGTCCCCCGTGCTGTCCTTGATGTATTCGATGCCATCTATCTTCAAGAGTTCACGAAACATCGCGGGCGTTACGTCGAAGCCGGAATGAACCGGGATGTTGTAAACCATAACCGGAGCCGTGCTTACCCGAGCGACGGCTTCGTAATGCGCCATGACACCACGAGCATCCGGGCCTTCGAAATAGGGCGGGAGCACCATCACGGCGTCTGCCCCGTGGTCCACGGCATGGCGGGTTGCCTCCAGCGTATCTTCTAGGAATATCGCCGATGTTTGGGCCACCATTTTTGCCCGGCCTTGGACATGCTTTCCGGTAATTTCGATCAAATGACGTTTTTCCTCTGGGCGAAGATAGGCGAATTCTCCGGTTCCACCGCAGGGAAGGATGATGTCGACGCCGGCGTCAAGCATTCGGTCCATATGCGCCAAGTAGCGTCCATCATCTATGTGCCGCCCGGAATCATCGAAAACCGTGCAGACGGGAACGCAAACACCAGTCAAATCGCCCATGTTTTTTCCTTTGAAGTCATAAAAGTTAGATGTGATACTAATCCAAGCGATAACCCTTCGCCCAACCCAATTTTAATGACTCACGCCAAGGCCTTTCTATGTCAAATCCAAAAGTCGCAATAGTTACCGCCGGGGGCGGTGGAATCGGTGCTGCGGTCAGCAGATGCTTGAGTCAGGCAGGGTATCAGCTTGTCATCATGTCCCGAAGCGAAGCTTGTGAATCCCTTGCTCAGGAGCTAGACGGTCTGGCTGTTCGCGGTTCAGTCACTGAGGCGGAAGATTTAAAGCGGGTAGTCGATGAAACGATGGCTCGGTATGGGCGCATTGATGCGGTCGTCAATCACACGGCCCATCCCCCCAAGGGAGAGCTCCTGGAGATCGACGACGACGCTTGGCACCTTGGTCTCGACATGCTCATCATGAACGTTGTGCGCATGACAAGGCTGGTGACGCCCATCATGCAATCGCAGGGTGGCGGGGCGTGGGTCAACATCTCAACCTTCGCGGCGTTTGAGCCCGAGTTGAAGCTCCCCATATCTTGTACCTTGCGCGCCGGCCTGTCGGTCTTTTCCAAGCTTTACGCCGATCGATATGCGGATTCAGGCATCCGAATGAATAACGTGTTGCCGGGGTATATCGACAGCCTGAATCATGCCCCTGAGACCGCAGCGCGAATACCGCTTGGCCGTATCGGAAGCGTCGAGGAAATTGCTGAAACCACGCGCTTTTTGCTCTCGAAAGAAGCGGGCTACATCACGGGCCAGAGCTTAATTGTCGACGGGGGATTAACGCGCCACGTTTGAGAGCAGGCTTGCCTGCTTAGCCGTGGCCGGACTTAAACGATAAGACGGCAACGATAAGATGGCAACGATGGGACGGACACGTTGCCAGAACAAAAAAAATTTGGCTCCCCGGGCAAGACTCGAACTTGCGACATATGGATTAACAGTCCACCGTTCTACCAACTGAACTACCGGGGAAGACAGGGTCGGCAATGCTAATGGCCTGTCTCGCGTTGGTCAAGCCAGAGCCTCAATAGAGCCCTCAAGTTTCTTCACATTGGATCGCGGTATCGCCGGGAGCTCTGCCCGAGATTCTTGTTCGGCCCGCCAGAGTGATGATTAAGGCGGTGCTCTTATCGGAGTGCTGGTCGCATATCCTAAAGTGACCATTAGGCCAGACTTCACCCATTGCGCTGAAGCGAATCCAGTAGGGGGCTCGCCATCGCACGGTCAAATCTGGCCTTAATACCCCCACGATTAAAAGTTCCTCGTCCTGTTGGTACGCGGCATCTCGATTACCGTCAATAAAGGCGAGCCAGCCCGAAGACCAATCGCTACTGGCTTTGCAGCCGCTCGTGGGTGTTCCCGGGCAGGCCACAACGCTTCGCCCCCGGGCCACCGCTGTCATTCGGGCATGGGCAAGTTGGTTGCGTAAAGTATGCGCAGCCCGTTGCGCTAGCTTTTCGCTGCCGAGCGTGGGGCCAGCACTCACGGCCATCTGCGCGAGAATGGCTAAAATAACAATAGCGACCATTCCTTCGATAAGCGAAAATCCTTCTGTACCGTTCAGACACGATGTTCGGCGCTGACGGAGAATCCTGAGAGCTCCCGGCGTTTTTTCTGAAAAAACCATGCCTCAACTCTGATGAAGGTCGAGAGCCGTAGTCAGTGAAGAATTTACCAACCTAATGAAACGCCCATTTGAGCTTCAGAGTATGTTTTCTCCAGCGGGGGATCAGCCTGCGGCGATCGGTCAGTTATTGGAGGGGCTGAATTCCGGCGAGGCTTACCAGACGCTCCTCGGCGTGACGGGATCGGGCAAGACCTTCACGATGGCGCACGTCATTCAGGAGCTTGGGCAGCCCGCACTCATTCTTGCCCCGAATAAGACCCTTGCCGCCCAGCTCTACTCCGAGATGCGCGAATTCTTCCCCAAGAATGCAGTGGAGTACTTCGTTTCGTATTACGACTATTACCAGCCGGAAGCTTATGTGCCGGCAAGCGACACCTATATCGAGAAAGATGCGTCGATCAACGAGCACATTGATCAGATGCGCTTGTCCGCGACCAAAGCCATTCTCGAGCGGGAGGACGTCATTATTGTCGCTACCGTCTCGGCGATTTATGGGCTAGGGGACCCGGCTGCGTACCACGGCATGATCCTGCATCTACGCGAAGGGGCCGACCTGCAGCAGCGCGAGGTGCTGAGACGCCTCGCGGAGCTTCAATACACCCGTAACGAGATTGACCTCAGGCGTGGCAATTTCCGCGTGCGCGGTGACGTGATTGATATTTTCCCTGCAGAGTCCGAGCGGTTTGCCGTTCGTGTGGAGCTCTTTGGCGATCAGGTTGAGAAGCTATCTCGATTCGACCCCTTAACCGGGGAGACAAACGAAAATCTTACGCGCTTTACTATTTATCCCAAAAGTCACTATGTGACGCCGCGGGAGAAGATTCTTGAGGCTGTTGATCAAATCGGCGATGAGCTCAGAGACCGGCTCAAGTTTCTTCGAGGCCACGACAAACTCGTTGAGGCGCAGCGTCTTGAGCAGCGCACGAAATACGATATCGAGATGATGCGCGAGCTTGGCTACTGCGCAGGGATTGAAAACTACTCGAGGTTTCTCTCAGGCCGTAGTTCCGGTGAGCCGCCTCCAACACTCATCGATTATCTGCCGGCAAACGCGCTGATGATTATCGACGAAAGCCACGTCACCATTCCCCAGCTCGGAGCCATGTTTAAAGGGGACCGTTCGCGCAAAGAAAACCTGGTTGAGTATGGCTTCAGGCTGCCCTCCGCACTGGATAACCGGCCTTTGCGCTTTGATGAGTTTGAGTCCTTGATGCCCCGAACAGTTTTTGTCTCCGCGACCCCGGCGGATTACGAAAAAGACCACAGCTCGAGCATCGTCGAGCAAGTCGTTCGACCGACCGGCCTTGTGGACCCCGAGGTTGAGGTACGTCCAGTGGCAAGTCAGGTCGATGATCTGATGTCTGAGGCCAGAGAGCGCGCCGCCGCTGGTGAACGCGTGCTGGTAACCACGCTAACCAAGCGGATGGCCGAAGACCTCTGTGACTATTTGAATGATCACGATATTCGGGTTCGTTATCTGCACTCGGATATCGATACCGTTGAACGGGTGGAGATCCTCTCTGATCTTCGAAAGGGAACTTTCGACGTTCTGGTGGGGATTAACCTTCTGAGAGAGGGTCTTGATCTGCCGGAGGTTTCCCTGGTGGCCATCTTGGATGCCGATAAAGAAGGCTTTCTGCGCTCTACGCGGTCTCTCATCCAGACGATCGGTCGCGCGGCGCGAAACCTCAGGGGCAAGGCCATACTGTACGCCGATCGGATAACCGACTCGATGCAGCGCGCAATTGATGAGACGGATCGGCGACGCGAAAAGCAACGGGCTTTTAACGAGGCCAATAACATCACCCCACGCTCGGTTGTGAAACCGGTCAATGAGATGATCGACGGGATTATTGCCGATGCCGACGCAAAGCAGCCTAGCCGATCTCGGACCGGGGGAGACAGGCCGGGCAGTGATGTGGTGGTCGACCTTTCCATGGAGGAGTTCAAACGTCGCGTCAAAGAACTCGAGGAGCAGATGTATCAGTTTGCGAGGGATCTTGAGTTCGAAGAGGCCGCGAGAATTCGCGACCAAATTGCCGCTTTAAAGGAGCATCATTTCGGCACCGGCTCGAAAGCAGCCTGAGCGCGCGCCTATTGTTTCGTAAAATTTTCTGAAGCCGAATCTCTTTCTCCCAAAAATATCGTAGAATTCGATCCATAGGCGCGTAGCTCAGTGGTAGAGCACCACCTTGACATGGTGGTGGTCGGTGGTTCGATCCCACTCGCGCCTACCATCTCCATTCAAAAAGAGCCTCTTCGCAGGCTCTTTTTTTTACGTCTGCAGTCCTACGCGGAAAGATCCGTCCATCTCAGATTGGGGTAAACCCGGACCCGTATAGCGGTTCAACTATCCAACGCGGCTTTTTGCCCTATGTCGCTCTTAGGCCACGATTTACCCCCATTCGCCATCCCCGCCGTTTTTACCTAGACTCCTTTCAAGAGAGGAACGGGCGGCGCTAGCCGCTCGTAAGAATAAATCGGCTGATCCATGTGTGAGGTCACAGGGTCATGCCTAAAAGAGAGGAGGAAAGGGCCATGCCCGGTCAACTGCGGCCCCGCCATCTTGGGGGGATAAGCGTCTTATCGCTCGTC
>Ga0181578_10000141_pt1 | contig 62881 bp, 46 predicted proteins | sample 071ome_21_FD_148659 | JGI IMG/M metagenome (GOLD analysis project Ga0181578, IMG submission 148659) | Coastal salt marsh microbial communities from the Groves Creek Marsh, Skidaway Island, Georgia - 071401CT metaG (spades assembly) | ecosystem: Environmental > Aquatic > Marine > Intertidal zone... | reverse complement strand
ACTCAGCAGTACCACCATCTCGTTTTCCGCATACATCCTGCCCAGGGCAAGAATAATGGCGAGAAAAGTAGCGAGGGGCAGGATGACCAGCAGGAACTCGGGGACCCTGTATAACATCAACAAGAGGAGGATGTCGGGCGCCTTCTCACCGGCCACCGCCTCGCCGAGGTATTGAATAAAACGTCCGGTGAGGGCCACCGTGAGCAAGACGAAGCTAATGACCGCGACGATCTGCAGAATCTGTTTGCTGAGATATTTAAAGATTATCAATCGATCGCTTCCCTTGCGCCGGGATTGCCGGCTCAGCCCGACAGCTCAACAGTCAGCACTTCATCGGAACCATCGAAGGTGAGACTGTAGACTTCTCCGTCTCGTTCAATATTGACCAGGTTGGATTGATCCGACCACACGTCGCGCAGAGCGAGATTGACGATAGTCATGGCGGTCACCGTCTCGGATTGTGGTATCTCCTGATAGACCCAGAGAAACTGCCCATCGATCTCGGAGCCGAGAAACGTCAGGCTCAGCTCCTCGCTGCTGCCATTCTCATAATGCGCTTCTACGGCAAAGCCGTTGACGACGTAGCTGCTGAACAAAGCCCTTGATTCGGCGGACTCCATCAGCGCCTGGCGCTCCCCGAAAATCAGGCTGGCGGCGTGCTCCGCGTCGTGCACGAAAAACCTGTGCATGACTTCGATATTGCCGGTATTGGGATTGAACAGAATGCGGGTGACCGCAGTCTTCTGCTGGTGGGCACTGGCAGCGGGCGGGAAAGCAAAGGCAAGCAGCAGCGCTACCAGGGCCAGGCCGACCATTCGGCCTGGCATGCTGGTTGGCATCCTGCTTTTACTCGTCGTCTGACGCGTCTTCATCCTCATCATCGCTGGAGAGCTCGGTCTTGATATCCTGCATAATATCGCGAGATATAAGGCCACCTCCACCCTGTGACTTGAAGGATTCGATGCGGGAGGGAATGATGCGGCGAGGATAATAGTTATTCTCGATATCGACATCCGCGGTTTCCTGCAGCGGATCGACGATGATAGACACTATATCCTTGTCGGTGACCACCAGCTTCTTTACCGCCTGCGGTGATCGACGCCAGATCTCGGCTGGAATACGCATCTCCTCATTGCTGCCATCCGCGAACTCAAACTGCAGGATGATCGGCATGACCAGACCACCCTGGTTGGAAAACTCCAGGATATAGTAATTGCGGTCTTCCTCGACGACGCGATCCAGTACCGCTCGCTCCCAGTCTTCCAGGCCTTCGAGGAAACTGTTGTAGCGATTGCGCTCCACGTTGGTCACGGTGAACTGGTCATTCTCGTCATAGAAATCCCGCACATCCGGGTTGCGCTCCACCCAGGTGAGCATGCCTTCCTGACGATTGCGCTCCACCAGCACACTGGGAGGCAATGACTTTTCAAATTCACGCTGGCGCGCGTAATCGATATCGGGATTCTGGGTGTCGATCTGCATGGCATAGACCCGATCCAGTGAGATATCCACGTGGTCGGTGGTATAGAACCAGCCGCGCCAGAACCAGTCCAGATCGATACCGGACGCCTCTTCCATGGTACGGAAGAAGTCTGCTGGAGTCGGGCGCTTGAACTGCCATAGGTTCGAGTATTCCTTGAAGGCAAAATCAAACAGCTCACGCCCCATGATGGTTTCCCGCAGGATGTTCAGCGCGGTGGCTGGCTTGGAATAGGCATTGGGCCCGAGTCGCAACACGCTGTCGGACTGGGTCATCACCGGCACCTGATTGGAGGACTCCATGTAATCGGTGATATAGCGCGGTTCCACGCCCCAGGGGATTTCGGCATCCCATTCCCTGCCGGCCACGGAATCCAGGTAGCTGTTCAGGCCCTCATCCATCCAGGTCCATTGCCGCTCATCGGAATTCACGATCATGGGGAAGTAGAAATGCCCGATCTCATGAATCACCACGCCGATGAGGAATCGCTTCTCGGCCAGGGTGTAGGTACGGCTGCCATCGTCCTGCAGTGTGGTGCGTGGGCCATTGAAGGTAATCATGGGATATTCCATGCCACCGACGAACCCAACATTCACCGACTGTGCTGTTGGATAGGGGAAATCGAAGGAGAAGCGACTGTAGACTTCGAGGGTGTGAATGACCACTTCGGTGGAGTACTCGGCCCAGAGATCACCGCCCTCCTTCGGCCAGAATGACATGGCCATGATCAGTTCCTGATCGGCGCCAGGCTGTTGATGGCCCTTGGCGTCCCAGATGAATTTTCGGGAAGAGGACCAGGCAAAATCCCGCACGTTCTCGGCGCTAAAACGCCAGGTCGCAGTCTGGTTGCTGCCCTCTCGCTCGTTCTCCAGTGCCTCTTCGGGGGTGACGATGTACACAGGACGCGCCGCCGTCTCCGCCTGTTCCAGCCGGTCTCGCTGCTCCCGGGTCAGCACCTGGTTAGGGTTTTGAAGCTCGCCCGTGGCAGCCACAATATGATCCGCCGGGACGGTCATGGACACATCGTAGTCACCGAATTCCAGGGTGAATTCACCGGAACCCAGGAATTCCTTGTTGGTCCAGCCTTCGTAGTCGGTATAGGCAACGAGCCTGGGGAACCACTGCGACAGGGCAAAGATATAATTGCCGCCTTCCCGCTCATCATCGGGGAAGTGCTCGTAACCACCGCGCGGCGAGAGAATGTCACCATTCACGATGTCGTATTCGAAATCGATACGCAGCTCGACTTCATCGCCTGGCCCGAGGGGTGACGCCAGGTCTACCCGCATCAGAGTACCCACCACGGTGTGGTTCAGTGCATTCTCGCGGCTGTCAGTGACCAGGTTTATCTGGTGACCCAGGTTGGAATCCTCGTAATACTGCAGCGCACGCAGTTGACCCAGGCTAATGCGGGCCGGGTCATTGGCATCGGCGTCCGGGCTGGAGCCATTGAATGTCCCACTCATGACCGCCATGGAGTCGGCACGGAAGCGATTCTGGTCCAGCTGAAACCACAGGTAGCTGAGCGTGTCCGGGGAATTGTTACGGTAGGTGATCAGCTCCGAGGCGGAAAGGTGCTGGTTATCCTCATCCAGGGTCGCGGTAATCGTGTAGTCCACCTCCTGCTGCCAGTATTCGTGGCCCGGTGCCCCCGCCGCATTGCGGTAGGTATTCGGTGTAGGCAGTACTTCTTCCAACTGACGGAATTTGTCCTGGAACGTGCCCTTGGTCTGCTGAATGCCCTGGGCCGCCGCGGTACCGGACAGCGACAATAACAGCAGAGGCAACAAGCCCACCACTGCAAATGAAATTAGGCCTCGGCGGCTGGACTGGATTTGGTCATTCACTACTAGTCTCCTGAATTTCGTATAACGGAACAACAACTGGTGGGATCCCGTCGACGGCGCATCATACCGCGTTTTTGTAGCACAGAGGTGAACTTAATGTGAAGATTGGCCCGCTGCCGGCATACTCTCATTGTCGCGCACAAGCATAGTGCAAAAAAAAGCCGCATCTGAGAGGATGCGGCTTTTGCCTGAATCTGGCACCAGACTTGAAACTGACGCCCGGCTTGGATATGAGGTTCTCTAGAACGACACATCCCACTGGAATCGCAGGCGATTGTCGGACTCTTCCATAATCAGGAAGGAATCATCAATATCGAGCCAGGAGTAGTCCAGGGTCAACTTATTGTTATGTCCCGCAAAGAACCAATTGGCACCGATGGTGAGTTCTTCGCGGCTATTCTCCAGAGAGAGATCGACCGCATTCGGCTCATCAACATAAGCATAGCGCACGGCCAGCTCAAGAGGTTCTGGCACGGAAGGGAACAGGTTGTGGAAAAAGTATCCCGCCTGCATGTATCCACCTGTCAATTCGCTATGTACACCTGAAACCCTGTCTTTGATTCGCTTACGATGGAATTCCTGCTGTGCCGAGAATCCGCGATATTTGAAGGCAAATTCCTGCACGACTTGATTGATGTCGTACTGATCGGGAGCAGCATCTGCCGGGCGTTCAAATCCGTCGAGGTTGCCACAACCGGAGGACGACCAGCGGGTACAACTGCCGGTATGCGTGAAACCTGCCAGCGCAAAACTACCGGTTGGCAGGTCTGTATATTCCACATCCGTTTGACGGAATGACAGGTCTCGGCCGAGGAAATTCCACTGCAGACGACCCATATACATCATGTTGTCATCGGCATTGTTGACCCCCCTGCCCTCGCCATTGAATACGCCTGCGAAGTAACGCATGTCAGCAGGCGTATCCTGGAAGAGATGGCCGCGCAATTGGATACCCACCTGGCGATCCATAGTAAATACCCGATTGGCGATTGAGCGCTCGACAAATTGCTGCCGACCGGATGAATCCACCCGCTCACGGTTCAGATCCACTTTCCACTGACCAACCCGGATACCACCCCAGTCCCATTTCGCCACATCGAGGCGCCAGTCAATGACCCTCGCGCTGGCTGCAGCGCTGCTATCATCAACATCACGCACTGGCTGCAAGTCCACTTCGAAGTAATATCGGAGCCAGGGCTGGAACCCGTGACCACCGATTTTCATGCGCAGGCGCCGCGCCTCGAAATTGTGCTGGTCGCCACCAGTCAATGCCGAGATTTGCCTGGGATCTGAACGGTAGGGTGTTGTAAACCTGGTTTGCGCGCGCCACTGCAACTCGGTTCGCCAGTTACCGTCCCGGGTTTCGAGTCGGAAACCGGAACTCTCCTGGGTGGCTTGCACTGGCAGTTGCGCCTCCAGTTGCCTGCTTACCGCCTCGGCGAGCACTTCCTCTTCCAGATCCACGATGCGGACGGTTTGCGTCGGCTGCGCGAGAATGTCTTCGCTGGATACCGAATCCCGCTCAATGAGGGAGTCATACTGGGCCTGGTTAATCGCGCCGTTGGCGAGCAAGATATCGAGCAATTCCTTGTCCGCTGCTGAGGCAGAAATTGCTGACATACCCAGTACGATGACTGCGAGCCTCGGTATATTGGCTAAAAAATCGACAGCTTTAGCTGGCATTTTTTCTCTCCTGATTGTCTGTCTGGTCTGCCTTCTTGCACGGTTGAGCTACCGTAATGGCAGTATTATTTTTACGTCGTGGCTGGAAGGGGCTGTGTCTTGAAACTGTAATATAAATGTCAAATATTACACTTTCGTGACAAATTGACAGGGGTGACAAAAAACTGAAATAAAAGCAGGAAAATGTGACACGCGCAGCCAGCGAATGGGGCATTCGCCGACTGCGATGAAAGGTGAGAGGAGCTTATTCTGGCGTTAAGACTTTTCTGGTTATCTTGTCCAGGTCTTCATGCCGGACATCCGTACCCTGGACCAGATAGATAACATGTTCACTGATATTCTTGGCGTGATCGCCAATCCTTTCCAGGGCCCGGAGCGCCCAGAGCACATTGAGCACGCTCGAGATACTGTGGGGGTCTTCCATCATGTAAGTGATCATGGAACGCATTGCCACACTGTACTCATCATCCACCCGCGCATCCGCCTTGGCAACCTGCAAGGCTGATTCTGCATCGTAGCGAGCGAATGCATCCAGGGCCATATTCACCATCCTAGAGACCCTTTCGCCGAGGCTCTTGAATTCCTGCATTCCCTGGGTCAACTCACCTTGCTCAGATAGCTTGACGCCAGCCCGTGCAATCTTTGACGATTCATCACCGATGCGTTCCAGGTCGCGCGTAGCCTTGATGATGGCGAGAACGAGTCTAAGATCGCTTGCCGCTGGCTGTCGTCGGGCGAGTATCAGGTTGCATTCCTCATCGATCTTTACTTCCAGTGCATCCACTTCATCGTCTTCAGAAATAACCTCTTTGCCTACACCACTATCGGCTTCGGTGAGCGCGACGATGGCACTCTGTAATTGCTGCTCAACAATACCTCCCATCTCCATCATGCTGCTCTTGATCTCTTCAAGCTCTGCATTGAAGCGTCGGGAAATATGTTGGCTATGATCTTCGACCGTTGAGTTCATTTTTACGCCTGAAATGACATCAGTAAATCACTGAAAAAATAATGTCCGTATAGTGTATATCGTTCAATAGCTGCACGAGTTAACCATATCGGCCCGTTATATAATCCTCGGTTTGCTTTTTTGATGGATTGGTAAACATGGTATCTGTTGCATCGAATTCGATCATGCTACCCATGTACATGAATGCTGCATAGTCAGAAACCCGCGCAGCCTGCTGCATGTTGTGAGTCACGATGAGAATCGTATAGTCATGCCTGAGATCGCTTATCAACTCCTCAATCTTAAGCGTCGATATCGGATCCAGTGCTGAAGCCGGCTCATCGAGAAGCAATACCTCGGGCTCTACAGCTATAGTACGGGCTATCACCAATCGCTGTTGCTGCCCTCCTGAGAGGCCGAGCGCGTTGTCATGCAGCCTATCCTTGACCTCATCCCACAGAGCGGCCGAGCGCAGTGAATTCTCCACCACTTCGTCCAGTATCCTCCTGGAATTGATACCCTGGATACGCAGGCCGTAGGCCACGTTTTCATAGATTGTCTTGGGAAATGGATTAGGCTTCTGGAATACCATGCCTACCCTTCGTCGCAAGTCCGCCACATCCACAGTCTTGTCGTAGATGTTCTGCCCATCGAGCAGCACACTTCCCTTAATCACACAGTCCTCAACAAGATCGTTCATTCTGTTGAAGCAGCGGAGCAGACTCGATTTACCACAACCACTGGGCCCGATAAAAGCAGTCACTTGCTTGCTGGGGATCAATAGATTGATGTCCTTGAGCGCCTGGGAATCCTGCGAATAGAACAGCTTAAGGTTCTTTACTTCAATGCAAACTTCCTCTTCCTGAAACAAAGCACCCTGTGCTTCCCCAGCCGCTTGAGAGGATTCTGTTTGATCCTGACCCTGATCGAACTTTTCAACTTGCATTTCTATTAGCCTTAAATCGAATATCTACACATCAAGTGCTTTGAATTTTTCACGCAAACGGTTTCGTAACATCACCGCGCTAAAGTTAAGCAGTGCGATTACCACCACCAGCAATAGCGCAGTGGCAAAAACGAGAGGTCTGGCGGCTTCAACATTTGGACTCTGGAAGCCCACATCATAGATATGAAAACCCAGATGCATAAATTTCTGTTCCAGGTGGAAATAGGGATAGTTACCATTCACCGGGAGCGACGGGGCCAATTTTACCACGCCCACCAGCATCAACGGGGCAACCTCGCCTGCCGCCCGGGCAATAGCCAGAATCAGTCCGGTCATCATCGCAGGGCTAGCCATCGGCAGCACTACCCGCCAGATGGTCTCGAATTTCGTTGCTCCGAGGGCGAGGCTGCCCTCGCGCACGCTGCGTGGAATTCGGGCCAGACCTTCCTCAGTTGCCACGATGACAACCGGGACTGTTAACAAAGCCAGGGTAAGTGACGCCCAGAGTAATCCCGGGGTACCAAAGGTAGGTGCTGGCAGGGCCTCCGGATAGAACCGCTGATCGATCTCTCCGCCAATTATATAAATGAAAAAGCCAAGGCCGAAGACACCATACACAATGGATGGCACGCCAGCGAGGTTATTAACAGCGACCCGGATAGTCTGCGTGATGATTCCCTGCTGCGCATACTCCCGCAGATAGACCGCTGCAACTACCCCCAATGGCGTCACGAATACAGACATCAGCATCACCATGGTCACGGTGCCGAAGATGGCCGGAAAGATTCCTCCCTCGGTATTGGCCTCACGTGGTTCCGCGGTGAGAAACTCTGCAAGTTTCTGGGAATAGGCGATCAGCTTGGAAACCAGCGACATGGAGTTTGGCTGATACGCCCTTACCACCTCTGAGAGACTAACCTCAGATTGCTGATCATTCGCAACAGAAAAAACTGCGCTGTCCCGATTGAAATCCCTGTAAAGCGCGACGAGTTCTTCCTGTAAGGCCGAATATCGCTGATCAAGTTCTGCGCGAGTACTCGCGATTTCTGCCAGTCGCTCAGCGGTATCCTCTCCGTCCAGTTGCAGGCGTCGCTCCCGCAGGCGAAGCCTTTCTACATCGTAGTTGATCTCACCGATCTCGTGTTTCTCGATATCGTATATCTCTTCATAGATAGCGAGGGCCCGATCCAGCCTTTCATTGAAATTTTTCCAAAGTGCATCAGAGCTGCCAGCCGTTTGAACATCAGTTCCATCTTCTTTCAGCCCAGTGAGAAAACCATAGAAATTCCCCCACTCCCTGCGCTCCAGTGCAACGAGATTCTCTGGATAACTGATATCTGAAAGGTAGTCGGTAAGCACCCAACCGAAATCTGCCCCATTAAGATCCCTGTTCCCAAATTTCATCAGTTGTCGCCGATAAAATTCCTGCGACTCATCCACTGGAATACCGGAAGACGTGAGCTGGATAGCGGTGACGTCCTCCGCTTCCACATACTCGCCGATTAACTGGGTGGCTTGCCGCTCGCCAAATGCCACTGGCGGGTTATAAATTGCCTGTGCTACATCATGCGGCCAGAAATGGCTCATGCCTCTTACCGCCAGCACAAACAACAGGCCGATAACCATCACGATGCTGATGGATACAGCACCCGCATTGAGCCATATGAACGGCGTACCGTCGTGAAGCCACTTGTTGAATTTCTTCTTAGCTTTCATATCGTGCTGTATTTGCTTCTCAATCTCTGCCGTACTATTTCAGCGATCGTATTGATAACGAAAGTAAACGTGAATAACACCAGCGCTGCCAGGAAAAGAATTCTGTAGTGGGTGCTATCGACTTCGGATTCCGGAATCTCAACAGCAATATTGGCGGCAAGTGTACGCATGCCTTCGAATATATTGATATCCATGATCGGTGTGTTACCAGTCGCCATCAGCACAATCATGGTTTCTCCCACAGCCCTGCCAAGCCCGATCATCAATCCACTGAATATGCCCGGACTGGCAGTTGGAAGCACGACCCTCACCAGGCTTTGCCACGGCGTCGCGCCCAGCGCGAGTGAGCCATAAGACAGATGGCGGGGAACGGTAAAAATGGCATCTTCGGCAATTGAAAACACCGTCGGGATGACGGCAAAACCCATGGCGAAGCCTACTACCATCGCGTTCCGCTGGTCATACGCAACGCCCAGCTCGCTGGTAATCCAGAAGCGGATATCGCCATCGAATAACCAGACCTCCAATGGTGTAGCTATCAGAAAAGAGAAAGCACCGAACACCAATATAACCGGAATCAATATTGCCGCTTCCCAACCGTCTGGCACCGCGTGTCGTATCTTCTTGGGCAGGAACATCCAGCCAAGGCTCGCACACAGGATGCTGAGGGGAAGAATAATGAGAATGCTGAATATTCCGAGCAGGTTTTGCTCGACAAAAGGTGCCAGCCACAGTCCCGCCAGAAACCCCAACACCACTGTAGGCAACGCTTCCATAAGCTCGATCAGGGGTTTTACCCTGCTACGCATAACGGGCGCCATGAAGTAGCCAGTGAAGATAGCCCCACAGATTGCCAATGGAGCCGCAATCAGCATCGCGTAGAATGCAGCTTTCAATGTACCGAATGACAAAGGCACCAGAGAGTATTTTGGCTCGAACTCATTGGTCGCCGCAGACGATTGCCAGATATATTCCGGGCCCGAATATCCCTCATACCAGACCTGGTTCCATAGTGCCGACCATGAAACCTCTGGATGTTCGTTATGCACCTCCCATGCGCTGAATGTCCCATCCTGGCTTTCTACCAACAGGGCATCACCGCGCGGGGATAGCGCCAGGCTGGCAATCTCTCCGTCTATTAATTCCTCGCTGAATACCGCGCGGTTCGCGGTCGTGTTGTAAATTGATATACGCCCATAGGCATCACCACTAACAAAATTCTTGCGGCGCTGCTCCACCGTGACCGCAGCTATACCAGTATCCGAAGGCTCAAAACTGCGAATCTTGTTAAATTCAGCCTGCCCCGCCTGACCACTGACAAACCATTGCCCTATGGCGCCAGAGTCATCGGCGACTAACAGCGACACCCCTCCCAGCAGGAAGGATATGTTGGTCGGCCTTGATCCGTTTTCGGTAACGAAGGTTTCAATTTCGAAGTCTTCGAACTCTCCGCGCATAATGCGCCGCATGTCAGCCAGGCGGACAAGGCCGTTGCCGGAAACGGCGTAGAGCCAGCGTCGATCACCGTCGATCAATATCTGTGTTGCGCCAGTGGCGCTGAGCGATTGCGGCGCCAGATCAACTTCGAACTCCCCTTCTGCGTCGTCGAATGCCGCGAATAGACTTGTCTGTTTGCTCGCTTCCAGCGCCTGAATCCTGCCTGCATTGTCGATCGCTGCAAGGGTAAACTCTTCACCGCGAGTGCGAATCGCGAGATCGATGACAGGAGCGGCATCGAAGAGCTGATAAGGATCTTCACCGAAAGGAAAACTGACTACAGGCGTTATCAGACGCGCGTTATCTGGCGGCAAAAACCTGACATCGTATTCATGCGCGACTATTTTGACCTGCCCGTTACTAAGTCCCAGCACCATCACGCCGCTGGCATCGGTGTCCAGAGCAAAGCTGGTAATTTCTGCCCCGACAGGTAATTCAATCTGGTGTTGTGAAATAACTTCGCCGCTGGTGAAAGCGAAAAAAGTAATAAGCCCGGCATCATCCAGATGCATGGCGATTTCTGCCTGCTCTTCAATGGCCGTATAGAGTGTGCTGGCATCACCATTGTCTGCAATGCTGTACTCTTCGACCTGATTGAATTCAGCAGATTCGAATAGAGGCACTACCTCATAAAACAGATAGAGGAAGATCAGCAGAATTGTAATGATGACGCTGATTCCGCCAAAGGAAATCAATCCGCGCGCCACACGATCATTCATATGCCTGATCTTCCGGCGCAAGCTAAGACGATCTGCAGCCTGTTGCAGAACAGATATCCGCTCTGTGCTGTTAGCTGGCTCGCTTTGCGGTTGCTTATTCGCTTCCGAATTGTTCGCGGTGTTCATATACGCCTGAAAGTGAAGCTGGCAATTTATTACAAGAAAATTTCAGTTTGGAAATATTTCTCGTAGGCTCAATAAAAAAGGTCCAGCAGCATATCAGAGCTGAACCTTTTTTGTTAAATCACGCCGAAAAATGGATCGATTTACAAGCCCAGGTTTTCGATCATTCTGCTTACTACTCGCGACGGAAGCGGGATATATCCGTCTTTCAGCACGACTTCCTGGCCGCTCTTTGAAAGCACCAGTTTCAAAAATTCTCTTTCGAGTGGAGGCAGCGGCGTGTTGGGCGCTTTGTTCACATAGACATAGAGAAACCTGGCCAGGGGATACCTGCCGGCCACTGAGTTCTCGGCAGTCGCTTCGACATACTCGTCATCTGCGCTAGTCGCCAGCGGCACAGCCCGCACATTGGAAGTGCGATACCCGATTCCAGAGTAGCCAATGCTGTTAATAGAGGTACCAACAGCCTGCACTACCGACGCTGAACCGGGCTGCTCGTTCACATTACTCTTGAAGTCGCCATCGCACAGAGCCAATTCCTTGAAGTATCCATAGGTGCCAGATACAGAATTTCTTCCGAAGAGTTGGATATCCCGCCGTTCCCAGGGACCAGCCATGGCCAGTTGTCCCCAGTTGTTCACTGACTGGGAATATCCACATCTCTGGTTGGAAGAGAAGATGGCATCTACCTGCTCCAGGGTCATGCCCTGAACCGGATTATCCTTGTGCACGAATACTGCCAGCGCATCTATCGCCACGGGCACTGCTGTCGGCTTGTATCCATACCTGGATTCGAAGGCTTCGATCTCATTGTCCTTCATCTCCCGACTCATCGGGCCGAAATTGGACGTGCGCTCGGTCAGGGCGGGCGGGGCCGTGGAAGAGCCCGCGGCCTGAACCTGGATATTCACATTGGGGTAAAAGCGCTTGAACTCTTCTGCCCACAGAGTCATTAGATTGGCGAGCGTGTCGGAACCGACACTGGAAAGGTTTCCGGAAACACCACTTACTTGTGTGTAGTCCGGTATATCTGCATCAACTTCTGCTGCCCTGGTGGTCCCTGAAAACGTAGCAAACAATGCCACAGCAATCGGGAAAACGCGCCTGAAATTAGCGATCATGCTGTTCCTCAGCCTCATAAATACTCAAATTTGATATGGAGAGGACTATAGGCAATGAATATGACAGAAATATTACAGTTTGGGAAAATTCGCCCTACAGCCCCTATTTTGAGGTCAGCAGCAGCAAGCGGTTACCAATTCTCTGGGAAACATCCGCGATGTCACCTATCAGATCGATGATCCGGTACAGAAACACGACATTGACGGGAGGTAGCTCTGCCTCCAGGCCCATCAATGTAGCCCTTACTTCGATCTGGGCAGCATCGCTGGCATTTTCGATCTCGTTAAGGTGATCGAGCAGCGTCTGCACCAGTTTGATTTCTTTACCCGAGAAGCCTGATTCCAGGAGCTCATCCAATTCGCCGATCGCATCCTTGGCCTTGGAAGCCGCGTCCATGCTCAACTGATACATGTCCTGCACGGGCGCACTGAGCGGCTCCGGGAATACGATTCTTCGACCCAGCATCAAGCCCGCAATATCCTTGGCCTTGTTGGCCAGCCTGTCCTGGATCGTCAACAACTCGATAATGTCCGATCGCGCAAATGGCATCCAGACTGACTTGGGCAGATTGGCACGAATGGAATTCTTGATTTCGTCAGCTTCATTTTCCGCTTCGACTATCTGGGCCTGCAATCTTGCCGCTTCTTCCCATTCGTTGAGCGCCGAGGCCTTGAGGAATTGCTCCAGTAGTTCAGCACAGTGGCACACTTTGTCCATGTGCTCCTGCAGGGGCTTGATGGGGGATTTACCGAATAAATCCAGCAGTACGCTAGACATGATTAATCACCTTCAGGTGGTAGATTGATGACTGTTTGAGAAACTCAGGGCCTCTCAAACCCCCTGATTTAAAATGCTTTTTCAGGATCTGGCTGCCTTTGAGGACAGGGCCCCGCAGGTTCACAGGAAGTTCCGTAGAAACGGAGACCGAGCTAACCAAACACGAATTTCAGGAGGTAGAAGAATAGTATCGAAAACAGGGCGCCCACGGGCAGTGTCACGAGCCAGGACATGAATATCTTCCCGACAACCCTCAAATTCAGTGCGGAGACTCCTCTGGCAACGCCCACGCCAAGCACCGCACCCACCAGGGTATGGGTCGTGGATACAGGGATGCCGGTGCCCGAAGCGATGACGACGGTCGTAGCAGCCGCCAGCTCAGCAGCAAACCCACGGCTTGGTGTCAGCTCCGTGATATTCCGGCCTATCGTAACGATTACACGGTATCCCATCGTGGCGAGGCCCACGACGATGCCCGACGCACCCAGGAAGAGAATCCACAGAGGGAGCGCAGAACGGCTATCGAATACACCTCCACTCTGGATTACCCCATTGATTGCAGCCAGCGGCCCAATTGCATTAGCTACATCATTGGATCCATGCGCGAAAGCCATGGAGCAGGCTGTGAAAATCATCAACACGCCGAAAAGACGTTCAAGACTGGCGAATCGGTTGTCGGGATCTTCGTTCTCATCTTCTTCGATGTTGCGAATCAGGAAGTAGCCCAGCAACATGGTGACAATCCCTGCCCCGATTGAGTAAACAATGGCTTGCTCGAAGCTAATGTCCAGGCCCACATGCCTGAGCCCCTTCACGAGGGTCACCATGGCTATGGTGAAACCCACCAGGAAGATGTAACCGGGTATGTATTTTTTGGCATTTCCGAATGGGTCATCGGTGCCTAATACCAGGCGCTGCACGCTGAGGAACAGGAAAAACGCAATGGTTCCGGAAAACAACGGGGAGATCACCCAGCTTGCAACGATCGAGCCCACTTGTCCCCACTCCACCGCATCCGCGGACACACCCACCACGGCAAAACCAATGATGGCGCCGATAATGGAGTGAGTCGTCGAAACCGGCCATCCGCGCAAGGATGCGATAAGCAACCAGCATCCCGCAGCGAGCAGTGAGGCCAGCATGCCGTAGACGAGCAATTCAGGATTCGAATCGAAGCCCGCAGTTTCCGCGTCGATTATTCCGCTACGGATGGTCGAAGTCACTTCACCACCGGCCAGGTAAGCGCCGGCGAATTCAAACACCATGGCAATGACGATCGCTTGCTTGATGGTGATCGCGCGGGCACCCACCGAAGTGCCCATGGCGTTCGCTACATCATTGGCCCCAACACCGTAGGCCATGAAGAAGCCAAACAGGCAGGCGAGGACAAGGAGAATGGTTCCGTACTGGGAGATTATTTCAGACATCAGACGCGTTCTCGGCTCTTGTTCTAATTGTTATTTCTCTACAGAGCGCAGTTCAAAGAGAAACCAAGAACACTACCTGTCGAGCAAGAGGGGAGTATAGGTATTTTCCCCGCATTGGAACAGGCGTAAGCGCCGCTTTCGCGCTGCCAGCGAACGACATCCCGCTGCGCAGGATCGAGAATACGGACGAGTGGTACAGGGGACAGTGGCCAACGCCGCGGGCCCCGGAGAGACCAAAGCTTGTCTGGCTATGACCCAACTCAGGCCCTACACAATTTGTGGGAGTTTCAGCGATGGGCCCGACAGGGGTATTGTGTACTGTTCAGAGCCGCTGGAGGCTTCTGGGCAATTCCGCTAAACCTTGGCCAAAATTGCGAATTCAACGCGGCACTCCCCAGCCCCTGCACTGCCGATTCATCGAAGAGCGGGCCTGAATCCCCTACAAACAGGGGGCTGCAGCCCGCCCGAGGCTATTCGGCTGCTCTTGGCGCAATAGTTGCAGAACACAGTGCAGTACAGCGTGCGACAAAGATCGTTGCTGCAGCGGCGGCACCAGGCAACAGCAAGCCAGGGAAGCCCGCGCAAACACAGCACACAGGAGAGCAGTCATGCAGGATTCCGAATTTACCGACCCGTCCGATACCCCGGACACCGGCCCATCGGAGGCGCGTCCGGACGATGCCAGCAAGCGTCGCTACAGCAGCGAAGAAGTGGCAGACATCATTCGGCTGAGCCTGAAAGACGAGACCCGCCACCTGGACAATAGTGTGGATTACGAGGAGTTGCTCGCTATCGCCAGGGAAGTCGGTGTGGACGCGGAGAATGTGGATCGCGCCGTTCATCTGCTCGAAGAAGAACAATCCGCCCGCGACAAGGAGCAATACCTGTGGTCCCGCTTTCGTACCCACTGCATCCTCTTCATCGGGGTGAACCTGTTGTGTATCGCCATCAACGTGCTCGGCAATTCGGACACGTTCTGGTCCATGTACGTGCTGTTTGGTTGGGGCCTGTTCCTGCTGGGCCACTACGCCGGTCTCCGCTACGCGCCCCAGTTCGTGGAACTGGCCATGGAGCGCACCCAGAGCATGGCCAACAACAAATACCAGGAGTTCTTCGCCGATGATGGCAATGTGGGATTCACCCTGGGTGACCCCATGGGGCTGACGGAAACCAAGGGCCTGGTGTCACTCGAAGACAGCAAGTTGCTTATCGAATACCAGACTCTCGACTCCATGCTGGGCGTATGGAAATCTCGGGTGAAAGTCGTGGAGATCCCCCTGTCCGACATCAGCGCAATCCGTCTCGAGCGCAAGCTGTGGTCGATGGATCTTGTCGTGCAAGGCAGGAACATGCGCGCGCTGCGCAATGCACCGGGCAGCGCGGGTGGAAGCCTGAGGCTGAAGATCAATCGTCAGTCCCAGACTTCGGCAAACCGTCTGCTGCAGGAAGCGAGAGCCCACCTCCAGGGGTAGGCTCCAGGCTCGAGCGGACTATTCGCTCTTGTGCACGTGCACATCCATTTGCGGGAAGGGAATATTCAGGCCTTCCTGCGGGAATGTCTTGTACACCTTTTCGTTCATGGCGAAATAAACCGGCCAGTAGTCCGCCGAATTTACCCAGGCGCGCACCACGATGTTCACCGAGGAATCCGCCAGTGCATGCAAGGCCATGAAGGGCTCCGGGTCTTTCAGGATACGCTCGTCCTCCTCGATGAAACCCTTGAGTACCGCATAGGCTTTATCCAGGTCATCCCCGTAACCAATACCGAATATCCAGTCGCAGCGACGGGTTGCCTGCGTCGAGTAGTTGATCAAAGAACCGGTGGCCAGTGGTCCGTTCGGGATCATTACCGTCTTGTTGTCACCGGTAGTGAGTATGGTGATGAATATCTGGATCTCCTTGACCGACCCCATATAGCCCTGGGCCTCGATAAAATCGCCAACCTTGTAGGGTTTGAACAGGAGAATCATCACACCGCCGGCGAAATTCTGCAGGGTACCGGACAGTGCCATGCCCACGGCGAGACCGGCAGCACCGAGAATGGCGATGAAGGAAGTCATCTCCACCCCCAACATACCGATGGCGGTGATGTAGACCATCACCTTCAGCAGAATGGACACCAGGCTGCGTATGAATCCGGTCAGGGAAGGATCGGTGCCACTCTTCTCGAGGAAGGTCCTCAGCACACGCACGATAATGCGAACCACGTATAAACCGATGACCAGTGCGATGAGCGCAGAAATCAGACGTATCCCGTAGGTTATGGCCAAACCTGTTAGTGCGGCAGTATCAAATTCCATAGCCAGATTCCAGAGTAAATGAGTAGTGGCGATTAAAAGTAACCCAAAGCCGACTCACTGAACAGACCCCTGTCGAGCCTCCGCTTTCCAGCTGCCCCTTGCAAATTAGATGCCCTGTCAGGCCAGTGCTCAGTGCTCACTGACTACTCAGCAGGAACCTGGGCTCGGCTTGCCTCCCTCCAGGGATTGGACCCGGCAGTTCTTACGCAATTTGCACTTCCTGCAAAAAAACTTAGGCAGTACAAAGGTTTACTTATTTTTTCCCAGTGTGTTTAATTAGGACCCCATGAAATCGACCACCATCAGAAAAGTTCTAATCGCCAATCGGGGCGAAATCGCCCTGCGAATTGTGCGCGCCTGTGCCGAGTACAATATTCGCTCCGTGGCCGTCTATACCGAGTCAGATCGCTATGGTTTGTTCGTCAAACGTGCGAGCGAAGCCTATTCGCTGGGTGAAGACCCTCTCGCTGGCTACCTGGATCCTCTACGCATAGTAAACCTCGCGGTGGAGACTGGCTGTGACGCAATTCACCCTGGCTACGGTTTCCTCTCGGAAAATCCGGAACTGGCGCGACTGTGTGAACTAAAAGGCATCATCTTTATTGGGCCCAGCGCCGAGGTTATTCAGCGTATGGGCGACAAGACCCAGGCGCGCATTGCCATGACCGAGGCCGGTGTTCCTGTGACACCCGGCACCTATGGCAACCTGGATAGTGTCGAACAGGCCCTGGCCGAAGCCGAGCGCATTGGCTACCCCGTCATGGTAAAGGCAACGTCCGGTGGTGGCGGTCGCGGCATACGCCGCTGCGACGATGCGGATGATCTGCGCAAGCAGTTCCCCCGGGTGATCTCGGAAGCCACCAAGGCCTTCGGTTCGGCCGAGGTGTTCATGGAGAAGTGTATCGTCAATCCAAAGCATATCGAGGTGCAGGTATTGGCGGATTCCCATGGCAACGTCGTGCACCTGTTTGAGCGCGACTGCTCGATCCAGCGCCGCAATCAGAAACTGATCGAGATCGCGCCCAGCCCGCAGATCGGTGATGAACTGCGCGCACGACTCGGAGAGCTGGCCGTCAAGGCCGCAGAGGCGGTGGGCTACTGCAGCGCCGGAACCGTGGAATTCCTGCTTGCCGGGGATGAAGTGTATTTCATGGAGATGAACACCCGCATCCAGGTGGAGCACACCATCACCGAACAGATTACCGGCGTGGACATCGTGCGCGAACAGCTGCGCATCGCCGAAGGCAAGGCGCTGAGCTACCGCCAGGTAGACATTCACTATCGCGGCTATGCCATCCAGTTGCGCATCAACGCCGAAGACCCGAAGAACGATTTCCTGCCGAGCTTTGGGCGCATTACCCACTACTATGCGCCAGGAGGACCCGGGGTACGGGTCGACACGGCGATTTACACCGGCTACGAAATTCCGCCCTATTATGATTCCATGTGCCTGAAACTGGTCGTGTGGGCACTGACCTGGGAAGAGGTTGTAGCCCGGGCGCAACGCGCCATTGACGATATGCGATTGCACGGCATACGCACCACGGCCAACTACTACCAGCAGATCCTCAGGCACGAGGATTTCCAGAACAGGCAATTCGATACCAGCTTCGTGGCCCGGCACCCGGAGCTATCCCGTTATTCTGACAAACGCCACCCCAGCGATGTTGCATTGGCCGTGTCCGCTGCCATCGCCGCCTATGCAGGGTGGTAGCCAAGAGAAGACTATGAGCAGCAAAAAGAAGATAGAAGTCACCGAAGTCATTCTTCGTGATGCCCACCAATCCCTGATCGCAACCCGCATGCGCACAGAAGACATGTTGCCGATCTGTGCCAAGCTGGACGCCATCGGATTCTGGTCCCTGGAAGTCTGGGGTGGCGCAACCTTCGATGCCTGCATACGCTTCCTCAAGGAAGATCCCTGGCAGCGGCTGCAGCAACTGCGGGAAGCCTTGCCCAACACCCGCCTGCAGATGCTGTTGCGAGGACAGAACCTGCTGGGCTACCGTCACTACGCCGATGATGTGGTGAAGGCATTCGTTCAGAAGTCTGCCGACAACGGCATCGATGTATTCCGCGTGTTCGACGCCCTCAATGATCTGCGCAACATCGAGACGGCCATGACCGCGGTGAAGAAAGCCGGCAAGCATGCCCAGGGCACTATCTGCTACACCACCAGTCCGGTGCATGATTCGGAGCTGTTCGTGAAACAGGCGGTGCAGCTGCAGGAAATGGGCGCCGACTCCATTGCCATCAAGGACATGGCCGGCCTGCTCACTCCCTATGCCACCTATGAACTGGTGCAGGCGATCAAGTCTGCCGTGCCCCTGCCCCTGGCTATTCACAGCCACGCCACTTCCGGCCTGGCTGCCTTGTGCCAACTGAAAGCCATCGAGGCGGGCGCCGATCGTATCGATACAGCCATCTCCTCATTCGCCGGGGGTACCTCACATCCCGCCACGGAGTACCAGGTAGCCGCGCTCAAAGACACTGACTATGATACCGGCATCGAACTGGACAAGCTAACCGAGATCGCCGACTACTTCCGCGAGGTCAGGAAGAAGTACCATCAGTTCGAAAGCGAATTCACCCGGGAAGACATCTCGGTACAGATCAACCAGGTGCCGGGCGGCATGATGTCCAACCTCGCAAACCAGTTGAAGGACCAGAATGCACTGGATCGTATCCGTGACGTATTCAATGAGATTCCCAAGGTGCGTGAAGACCTGGGTTATCCTCCCCTGGTAACACCGACCTCACAGATCGTCGGCACCCAGGCCGTGTACAACGTGCTGGCGGGTGAGCGCTACAAGACCATCACCAACGAGGTGAAGCGTTACCTGCAGGGCGGCTATGGCCAACCCCCTGCTGCGGTGAACGAAGCCGTGCGCAAGAAGGCCATCGGCAACGAAAGCTATTCGGAAGAGCGACCGGCTGATGCGCTGCAACCCGAAATGGAAAAGCTCACGAAAGACATCGGCGAACTGGCGAAGTCCGCCGAGGATGTGCTGACCTTTGCCATGTTCCCCGATCTCGGTCGTGAATACCTGGAACAGCGGGAGGCCGGCACCCTGCAAGCGGAGCAACTACTGCCCATCGATGCCGGCGGTCGCCCGTCGAGTTCCACCGCTACCGAATTCAAGCTGGACGTGCACGGCGAAACCTACGACGTGGCGATCACCGGTGTCGGCGACTCCGGCAGCGGCAGACGCAAGCTGTATATCTCGCTGGACGGCATGCCGGAAGAAGTCATCTTCGAACCGCTTAACGAATACGTGGCAGAAGAAAGTGGCGGCCGCAAGAAAGCCACTGAACCCGGTCATGTCACCGCGGCCATGCCAGGCAATGTGGTGGAAGTGCTCGTGCAGGAAGGCCAGGAAGTCAGCGCCGGCCAGGCCGTGCTGGTTACCGAGGCCATGAAGATGGAATCTGAGATCAATGCCAACATCGCCGGTACTGTGAAGGCGATCAATGTCACCAAGGGTGACCGCGTGACGCCGGGCGAAGTACTGATGGAGATCGGCTAAGGGTCTCCGGTTAGCAGGATTCATCGTGCATTTCCGGGAATTGCAATCATCAGGCTATGATTGGTAGCCGTTACTTGTACCCATCTGTTGAGTGTGGGCGCGCCGGGCAGGAGGGGCTTGTCGCCAACCCTCTGCGCCCGTCCCGGGTCCCTTCTCTCCGGAAAAAGCCCTGAAAAGCGTTACGTTTTTTGTTGGCTGGATTTCCCCTCGGTCTAACTCGTGTGAATACACGAGCGCCAGAAAATAGGGACAGATTTATTTTTAATTTTTAAAAATAAATCCGTCCCTATTTTCTAAACCTGGCTAGTCAAATGCTCCCCCTGGACAGCTCAGAAATTTCCGGCAAAGAAAAACCCGCAGCTGCAAAGACAACTGCGGGTCTCTGTATCTGCGATTAAATCAGATTACCGTTTGGAGTACTTGGTAAATGCACCACCCGCCCAGCTAAGGGAGTTGGGGCCTTCCGCTGCATAGACGTTGCCATCGGCATCCACTGCCACGCCTTCACCTGCGGTACCCTGTCCGACACGGTCGGGGCGTTCGAAAGGCTGGATGAAACCAACGATTTTGTCTTCTTCAACCGGACCGATGCGTACACCGTTTCGCCAGCCAACGTGGTTGGTCGGGCCGGATTCGGAATCGATGGCATAGACCATGCCATCATCGGTGATGAACAGACCGCTGATGCGGCCATAGGCATAGCGAGAATCCAGGTAGTTACCATCCTGATCGAAAATTTCGATGCGATGATTGCCGCGGTCGGCTACCCACAGACGACCATAGGCGTCGAACTCCATGGCATGGGGTGTACGGAATTCACCATGGCGTACGCCGATCTGGCCCCATTCCTTGATAAATGTGCCATCTGGCGCGAACTTCATGATACGGGCGGTCTGGCCACTGGTTCTTCCCTCTTCCATGGCCTGGTTGGAAGTCATGCCCTGGCCGTTGTGACCATCTGAGACGTAGATACTGCCGTCGGGGCCCACGATCACATCGTTGGGTTGATTGAAATGCGCGGCGTCATTGCCCGGGGTGCCAGCGGTACCAAGGCTCATCAGCAGTTCACCATCGGCGCTGAATTTGTGTACCTGGTGCCCCTTGGTGCCGTCACGATTAGCGGCGAAGTCGGTGACCCAGACCGAACCGTCTTCAGAGGCGTGAATACCATGGGGCGTCTGCATCAAGCCGCCACCGAAGTTGGCCATGACCTCGCCGGTGTGGCGATTAAATTTGAAAATAGGATCAACCGGGTTGGTATCGCAGTTCACCGGCACACCGCCACCGAAGCTGCTGGCACCACAGCGCTCATAGGCCCAGATATGGCCGTCATTGGGATCGATATCGATACCGGCAGTGGATCCCCAATTGCGACCCGCGGGCAACTCACCCCAGTTGCGGGTTACCACAGGATTGGGATTAGGCACACCTTCGCCCGAGATGAACGCAGCACTCTGGGCACTGGCACCGCCCGCTGCGGCCAGGGTGAGGCACAGCGAAACAGAAGAAAAAAGGACACGGGATGACGACATTAGGGCTTCTCCTTAGTATTGTTGTTTGCCAACAAGTCTACATCAGAGGGATAGCAGCCTCACCCTTTATTGGCCCAAACCCTGGCAGCCTGGGTCAGGCAGACAATGTCCCATGTGCACTTGCAGAGCCACGGGAGACTGGAGGCGGCTGACGCGGGTACAATCCGACATCCCATGGCCACAGCGTCATGACAGCAACAGCCATTACTGATCGAATTCACAGCCAAGCAAGGAACCTCAGCATGCTTTTTTCCCTCGGCGATGCCAGAGTCGAAATCGCAGGCGATGATTACTTCGTCGCCCACAACGCCACCGTCGTCGGCCATGTCCGATTGGAGAACAACGCCAGCGTCTGGTTCAACGCCGTCATTCGGGGAGACAATGAACTCATCACCGTTGGCGAGAACTCCAATATCCAGGATGGTTCGGTGCTGCATACCGACCCCGGCGTGCCGCTGGTCATAGGCAAGAACGTCACCGTGGGGCACAAGGTCATGCTGCACGGTTGTGTGATTGGCGACAATTCCCTGATCGGTATCAACTCGGTGATATTGAATGGCGCAAAGATTGGCAAGAACTGTCTCATCGGCGCTAACAGCCTGGTGACCGAGGGCAAGGAAATCCCGGATGGCTCACTGGTGATGGGATCACCCGCCAGAGTGATCAAGCAACTGACAGCGGATCAGCAACAGGGACTGCAGCGCAGCGCCGACACCTACGTGCAGAACTTCAAGCGCTTCAAGCGGGAGATGACCCCTCAACAACAGGACTAAGGTCTACCAGAAAGCTGCGCTACGAACACGCGCATTAACACTGCGCAATAAAGAAATAGAGAACCAGAGAAAAATTAAAGGAAGCACAATGAAAACAACAAGCTCATTCCTTCTAAGCCTGCTGCTCGCAGGCTGCGCCGCAAGCAGCGTTGACCGCAATACGGCTGCCAATTATGCCCCCCTGCCCGGGCCATCCATCCTGACTCCCATTCATTCCGCCAATTTCGGTATCGATCAGGCGGAACTCGATGCCATCAAGCGCGAAATGCAGCGTGCGGTGGACGTGGGGCATATCAATGGCGCACTGTTGCTGGTAGGCAACAGCAAAGGCGCCGGCGTAATGGAAAGTGTTGGCACGCAAACCGCAGCCGGCACCCGCCCCGTGAACAAGGACAGCCTGTTCCGGGTGTATTCCATGACCAAGCCCGTGGTCAGCGTCGCCGCCATGACCCTGGTGGAGGATGGTCTGCTGTCCCTCGACGATCCGGTGAGCGACTACATCCCGACGTTCGCCAATCTGCAGGTCATCGATCCCGAGACCGGTGCCACCCGTCCGGCGCGCAATGTCATGACGGTGCGGCATTTGATTACCCACCAGTCAGGCATCGTGCAGCAACCCTTTGCCATGAATACACCACTGGGGCCCCTGTACCGGGACAACTTCCCCGATGTATTGACCGGCCCGGATCCGGACGCGATGGGCGAGGCCTTTATGGCCGAATTCAACGGCATCACTGCCCGGGAACTGGCGACTCGCATCGGCCGCCTGCCGGTGCTGTTCGAGCCCGGCACGGCCTGGCACTATGGCCATTCCACCGATGTCCTCGGCGCGGTACTGGAAGTAGCCGCCGACAAACCACTGGACGAGATACTGCAGGAACGCATCCTGGGGCCATTAGCCATGCATGACACGCATTTCTGGCTGCCTCCCCAAAAGGCCTTTCGAGTCGCGGAACCCGTCTACGGGCCGATGACCGACAACACCAAACCCCGCGCCATGCTGGCCGCGGGTCACGGTCTCAACGCCAGCACCGCAGACTATGCACGCTTCGCCCTCATGTTGCTCAATGGCGGATCCCTGTTTGGTGAACAGGTGTTGAATACCAGCACCCTGCAGGAGATGCTGATCCCCACCCTGGGTGAGGATGTATCGCGGCAGTATTTCTTCTATGGCGACACGGGCGACTGGGGACTCGGCTTCCATCTGCAACCCATCGCCGGCGACAGCTCACCCTATAATTTCGGTTGGCGTGGCATCGGTGGCACCATCTTCATCGTGGATCCGGCAAATGATTTCTATCTGCTCTACATGGTGCAGAAATGGGGCGGCCCCACCGATACGCCATTCAACAATGATGTCGCTGTGCGCATGATCTACGAGGCCATGCAAAACTGACCACCATGCAGTTCGACACTATTGCCTTCGTACAGAGTCCGTTCAAACAGAAGTTTGCCATCCCGCGCCAGCCCAACCTGGTGCCTGAGGCCCGGGGCAGCCTGCGATTTGCACCGACCTACTGCGATGACGATTTGCTGCGCCGTCTCGATGAGTTCTCACACCTGTGGCTGATCTTCCAATTTCATGCCACCGCCAGCCAGGGCTGGACTCCCACGGTGCAACCGCCGCGCCTCGGCGGCAAGGAGCGGGTGGGCGTGTTTGCCAGCCGCTCGCCGTTTCGCCCCAACTCATTAGGGCTCTCCGTGGTGGAGAACCTGGGTAGTCGCTGGCAGGACAGGCAACTCTTCCTCGATGTGGGCGGCATCGACCTGCTGGACGGCACACCGATCCTGGACATCAAACCCTATATCCCCTATGCCGACGCCCTGCCCCGGGCCCGCGGCGGCTATGCGCAGGAACAGCCGACCCAGGCGCACCGGGTCCAGTTCAGTGACGATGCACGGGGTTCGCTATTAATAGAAGAAGAAAGACATCCGGGGCTGGAGGCGCTGATACGCGCCGTGCTGAGCCAGGACCCGCGCCCCGCCTGGCGAATAAAGGAGGAGGATGACAAGCAATACGGCATGGCGCTGTACGACCTGAATATTAAATGGCGCATCGCTGCCGACGTCATCACCGTGACCAGGATACACAGACTGTAAACCCGGTTCATCCCGGGGAGCCGCTGGCAATCCTCAGATCACAGCTTCGGCCCTGAGTCGTGCACAGTCCGTCTCGCCATAACCCAATTCCTGCAGAATCTTCTCGGTATGCTCACCGAGGGCAGGCACCGCGGAGAGGGTGTGTTCAAATTCACTGTTGTTTGCCGGCGGCAGGAAGCCGCGCAAGGTTCCGACAGGACTGGAGAAACTGGTGAGTCTCTCCATCTCCTGCAACTGGGGATGCACCCAGACCCTGGACAGTTCATTGACATCGGCACAGGCGATACGGGCTACATCCAGTTTGCGCTTGATGTCCGCAACAGAACAGGCGGAAAACTTCTCCTCGATGATGGCTCTGAGCTGTGCGCGATTCGCCGAGCGCTGCGGGTTACCGCAAAAGCGTGAATCACTCGCCAATGATTCGTCCTCCAGAATCTCCCGGCAGAACACCTGCCATTCCCGTTCATTCTGCAGTCCCAGCATGAGCAGTTGTTCATCCCCGGTCGCAAACGCGCCATAGGGAAAAATGGTGGCATGGTCAGAGCCTGTGCGTGGCGGTGGCTCGGCACCCTCATAGGCGTAATACAGCGGGTAGCCCATCCACTCCACCATGGCCTCCAGCAGGGAAACACAGACCTGGCTGCCCCTACCCGTGTTACCCCGCTGAATCAGGGCCGCGAGAATCGCCGAATGCGCCTGCATACCGGCTGCGATGTCGGCGATGGAAATACCGCTCTTGGCCATGTCGGAAGCTGTGCCGGTAACCGTCAACAGGCCCGCCTCTGCCTGCAGCAACAAATCATAGGCTTTCTTGCTGGCATAGGAACCGCTCGCACCGTAACCGGATATATCACAGCAGATGAGACGCGGAAATTGTGCGTGCAGATTCTGGTAAGCCAGCCCCATGCGTTCCACCGCACCGGGGGCCAGGTTCTGCACCAGCACATCGGTACTCGCGAGCAATCGCCTGACAATCTGCAGGGCTTCCGGCTGCTTGAGATCGAGGGTGAGACTCTGTTTGCTGCGATTGGTCCACACGAAATGGGAAGAAAGCCCCTTGACCCGGTCATCGTAGTGGCGCGCAAAGTCTCCGGTTCCCGGCCGCTCTATCTTGATCACCCGGGCACCCAACTCCGCCAGTTGTCGCGTACACAGCGGTGCCGCGATCGCCTGCTCGATGGCGAGTACGGTGATGCCGGTCAGTGGAGCCGCGTTTTTCATAGTTGTAGCAAGAGTCTCTTCAGTGGGAGGCGACAAGTTTAACAGCGATACCAGACCTGAGCTAAGCCAGTGAGTAGCCGGTATTGATTTCCCGGCGACAGTTTGCACATCACCGCCGGCCGCTTTTGTGGCACAATGAGACCGTCAAGACAAACACGCTCGGCAAGCAACATCCAGATAGCAGAGCAGCCATCTCCCGAATGGAATAATAAAAATGACCCTCCCAAAAATTGCACGCAAGAAACTACTCCCCTTCCTGCTGGTCGCCGCTGGTTCCTCCGCGCTTGCCCAGAGCAACAGCAATGAAGAGCTGGCAACAAGCGTTGAAGATGGCTTCACCATCGCCGTGGTAGGCGACCTGATCGTCGCCTATCCCCTCGATCATATGATGGCCGATCCGGGCTTTCGCGATGTGGTTGAGTTGATCCAGGGTGCGGATGCCGCCACGGGCAACCTCGAAGGCAACATCATCGACGGCAGAAATTTCCGTGGCTCCGCCGGTGGTGGCTTCGGCGGCGAACCGGGTGTGGCGGAATGGCTCAAGGAGATGGGTTTCGATATCGTGTCCCGCCCCAACAACCATGCCGATGATTTCGGGCCCGAAGGGCTGGTGGAAACCAGTGCCCACCTCGATCGCGCCGGACTGCAATACGCCGGCTACGGTGACAACTATTGGGCCGCGAAGTCTGCCCGCTACTACAGCAGCCCCCGCGGCCGGGTCGGCATGGTGGCCGTGTCGGATCACGAGCCCAGGGCGCAGCCAGCGCGCGGCGAATGGCCAGGAACCGGGGGACTGAGTCCGTTGCGGGTGACGCGTTTCTTCATGGTGCCAGAGCAGTCCTGGGATGAGTTGCAAACCATGCGCGACCACTTCCCCAATGGCACAGGCTTCTATGCCCGGGGCGCCAACTCGGACTCAGCCATCGATTTCCTTGGTAACCGCTTCCGCAAGGCGGCACGGGGGGTTAGCGAGCCGTACTATCACTACGAAATCAATCAACAGGATCTGACAGACACCCTGTCCGCCATCCGCACCGGCAAGATTCGCTCCGACCTCATCACGGTGGCCATTCATGCCCATCACTTCCTCGATGCCCAGGGTGGTTATCGTGGTGAAGGGATTGCCGAGGGCGAGCACCTGGACACCAATCCTTCGATCGCCGACTACCTGCCTGTGTTCGCCCATGCCGCCATCGATAATGGCGCGGACGTCTTCCAGGGCACCGGCGTGCATGCCCTGCGTGGCATCGAGATATACAATGGCCGAGCAATCTTCTACGGCCTCGGCGAGTTCATTCGGCAGATGGATGTGATTGGCTTGCAGGGTCGGGGTGACCCCCAGCGCAGCGTGGGCCCCGAGGGATACGAATTCCCGGTGAAATTTGAAAGCATCATCGCGATCAATGAATTCGAAGACGGTGAATTGAAAGAAGTACGCATTCACCCTGTGGAAGCGCGCTATGACGCGGACAAACTGGCACTGCGCGGCATTCCACGTCTCGCGCCGCCCGACATCGCACAGCGCATCCTGCGCCGCCTGCAGGAACTGTCGGCACCACTGGGTACCGAGATACAGATTCGCGGCAATATTGGAATTATCAGGCCCTGATTGCTTACAGATACACTATGAGAAAGCCATTAGAGTAAAAGATAAAAGTCCAATGTTGAGTCTGCAATAGACTTGGATTGCCATTCCTTCTATATTTTCGGACTGCGTCGGCGATAAGGCCGTGAATTCAGTCTCAACCAATCGACTATCAGGGAGCGTTCGTTCCACTATGCAATGGCCTGGAAAGTCGCAGATCTTGCTGCTGTCTACCTTAACCCCTCTCCTGTTTAGCTGTGTCCTGGGCACTTCCCCGGCGGCCGCGCAGAGCCAGTACAGCGAACGCCTGCCCAGATCTATTCTCGACGTGAATCCCCCTTCCTCCAGGGTAAGCGGAAATCCCGGCACCATGACTTACCTGGGAGGCAGTTGCCTGTCACAAGCCCCGGAAGGCGTCAGGAAGCGAATCGTCGATATCGCCATCCAGGAATGGGCGTATTTCGGCTACGAGGTGTTGGATCTCACCGACAGCCGGGATTCCAATCCGGACTATGTACGCCAACCCTGGCGCCGCACCCTGATCAATCCCGATGAGGCGATTCGCGCCGCCAGTTCAATTGCAGGTTACTGGTCGGCCACTCCGTCCAGCGCCTGGATACTGGAGCGCCAGAACCAATCCTGGGAAGCCCGCGGTGCGGGATCGCGCTGGCGCAATCCCTGGTCCGCAGCGTTCATTTCCTGGGTTATGTGCGAGAGTGGCCTCGGCGAGCCACAGGTCTTTCAGCGGGCGATTGCCCACCATAGCTACATCGATCAGGCAATAACAGCTATCGACGAATATGAATCCCTTGCCGCCTACACTGCAGTCGATCCCGGCTCCGAGGAAATAGTGCCGGGTGACCTTCTTTGCCGCGGCAGCCGACCCGCCTACCGCAGCATCGAGGATCGACGTCAGCAACTCGGCATGGGAGCGCGCAGTCACTGCGACATCGTGGTGAAGCTGGATCCCGCCAATGAGCGCATCATGTTGATTGGGGGCAACGTCAGGAGCTGGGTGCGCCTGAAGATGCTGCCGGCTGAAATCAATGATGCGGGTTTACTGTCCCCGGTACCCTATGACGGCCGCAGGATATTTGCCCACCTGAAACTCCGTACAGACGCGGTATCCGCGACCAGCCTGGAACAGTCCCCAACACTGCGCGCACTGAGCTGTGAAGACTTGCATAGCAAGATTCCCTCACTCTTGCCCAGCCTCGACACCAACTGTTCCTGACCCAGCAAGACCTGGCCCCTGTCAACGAACTGGCATCAAACCCCTGAGAGATTCGCATGAATAATAACAATACCCCAAGCTCCGCACTCTCCCGTTTTCCAGGCAGACTGACCGGTACCTGCCAAACGGCAGTGCACATGGCCCTGGGCCTAATGCTTCTACTGCCCGCAACCAGCCATGCCCAGGAGCCCTGGTTCGGTATCGACCTGCCCCCCGCGGTAGTGCCCCACACAACACCCGTGGCTATTGGTGAACGCGGGCCTGCACCGGCGGTGGTTCCGGCGGGTGAAGAGGAATTTCCGCAGCTACGCGGAGAGAGAATTTTCCAGGACGTTGAGCATATCGTGTCCTTCTCCTACCAGTCGCTGGCAGAGCGGGAACTCGGAGGAGATCAACTCTGGGGACGGGTGAGCGGCTTCCCCTCGAGCGACCGCACCATACGCTGGGCAGCCGAGGAACTCGAGCGGGCCGGCCTCGCCGATGTGCGTCTGCAGAGCCTGCAACAGGAGGCCGATGCCAGCCTGTGGATTCCCCAGCAATGGGAGGTTCGCTTGCTGGGCAATAACGCCTTCGGATCAAATTCCCGGGATGTGGTGCTGGAAACCGCCATGGCGCTGGCCGGTTCAGACATTCCCAACGGTGAACTGACTGCGCCGATTGTCTATGTTGGCAAGGCCAGTGCCGCCGAACTCATGCACATTGACGTGGCTGGCAAGATCGCAATCCAGCACGTGACGCCACAGGCCCACCTGGTGTTTGAGCGAGGCAGCGCCGTGCCCGCGGCGCGCGCCCTGTTCGAGCGCGGCGCGCTGGCCGTCATCTCACTGGTGGATCAGCCCGGTAATGAACGGGTACGGGATTTCAGCAATTGTGGAGGCCCCTGCTTCAACCTGGGTGGACAGGACAGCTGGTTCCTGACCCAGGTGATGAATGCAGCCGCGGACGCCGGCAGTTTCGATGCGCTGCGCATGCACCTGCAACTCAAGAGTGAAGATTACAGCAACCTGGAAGCAATCAACGCCATCGGTGTATTGCCCGGGCGTAGCAGCGAGACGGTAGTGATCAACGCCCACGCCGACGCCTGGTTCGACGGTGCCGGGGACAACGCCGACGGCCTGGCCGTCATGCTGGCCCTCGCCCGCCACTTCGCCGACAGGGGTCAGCTGCCTGCCCGCACGCTGGTCTTCGTGGCGTCTGCGGGACATCACACCACAGGATTGAATGGTCCACGCAACGCCGTGCGCATGAACCCCGATCTGTTCGAGCCAGCCGCACTCATCATCAATCTGGAACACGTGGCACAACGCAATATCGCCCCGGCACGTTTCCTGTTCGAGGATGGCTATCGCCAGTATTCAGCCGACTCCGGCGAGGCACCCATCGTCGCCGGCATCTCCAATGAATCGGCCTACCTGCAATCCCTGTTTGATCGCGGTGTTGCCCGCTATGGCACCAACTTCATGTCCACCAACTCCACCATGGCCAGCGGTGAAGGGGGTGGCTACCGCAGTGCCAATGTACCCATCGTCACCACCATGCAGGCACCGCCCCTGTACCATACCAGTGGCGAGGTGAGTGAAGTGATCTCCATTCCCGGGCTGGAAAAGATGGCCAGATTCATGGCCTTCTTCATCGCGGAAGTCGCGGCGGCAGAACTGAACCTGATCACAGAGTAGGCCAATGGCAAAACTCTACTTCTACTACTCCTCCATGAATGCCGGTAAGTCGACTTCCCTGTTGCAATCGAGCTACAACTATCGCGAACGCGGAATGAATACGGTCATTCTTTCGCCGGAGATGGACAATCGCTATGGCGAGGGCAAGGTCACTTCCCGTATCGGGCTGCAGGCTGAGTCTATCGATTTCAAGGAGAGTGATGACCTGCTGGACCTGGTCACACGGCTGAATGCCGAGCAGGAGCTTCATTGCGTGCTGGTGGATGAGGCCCAGTTTCTCACCCGCCAACAGGTGTACGAGCTGGGCGAGATCGCCGATGGCATGGATATTCCGGTGTTGGCCTACGGGCTAAGGACAGACTTCAAGGGCGAGCCCTTCGAGGGCAGTAAATACCTGTTGGCCTGGGCGGACAACCTGAAGGAACTGAAGGCCATCTGCCACTGCGGTGCGAAGGCCACCATGGTAATCAGGCTCGATGAACAGGGTAATGCAATCCGGGAAGGTTCCCAGGTAGAGATCGGGGGCAATGATCGCTACCTGTCCATGTGCAGGCGACACTTCAAGGAATCACTCGAGGCCTAAGCCAGGCAGTCGCGGCCTAGACTGCACATTCCAGCATGGTCTGATCCATCAACAGCACATGCACGGTGGACAGTAACTCGATCAGGCGGAAGGGCTTCTCGACGAGGCAAACCACGCCCAGTTCATTGACCGGATGGCCCACCGCTTCGCGCACCTCGGCTGGATAGCCGGTCATCAACACAATCTTGGCATCCGGCGTTGAAGCCTGGATTTTCTTGACCAGTCTGATGCCATCGAGTTCGGGCATGATGACGTCAGAGATAACCAGATCCGGCCGGTGCTTCTGAAACTTCTTGAGTGCTTCCCAGCCGTCGTTGGCGGTGATGACCCGATAACCGCTATCGGTCAGGCACTCGACGAGCAAATCGACAACATCGGACTCGTCGTCCACCACCAGTATGGTGTGGCTGATTGTTGGGTACATGAGTACAGGCCCTCACTGAATCAAAGAGTGTGCAGCATTCCTGGCCGCAGCAGAGCCTCATCCTGGAGTGAACTGGTCACTGGCCCTTCCTACAGCCTAGTACAAAATTCCTACATTTCCAGTCATATTGATCAATTTTTGTACAATTTCCGACAACAAGGGTGTCGCGGTGGCAGAGACCGCGGGTCAAGCGGGTATGAGAGAGTTCTGATTCAGGCCGAGCGACCGCTAACTTCATAGTAAGATTTTTCCTACATTTCCGGCACTTACGGCCGTATCGCGGAACCGGGGTCAGGCCCGGGAAATTAGCCGCTGTCCGGAGAACTGCGAACCCCATCACCTTCCGGCCCGAGAATCTGGGCCAATGCGATCCAGGTCGAATTAAAACTGTGATCCCCGTAACTCATTAAAACCCCCGATTCCCTAAATTAGAGCCTGACCAATGAGTTATTCCTGACACAGTAAATGGGGATTTGGTAATGAGCATTAGCACTGAGTTTGACAGAGAAACCAGCGATTCGAAGGAAATAGGCGAGCTGTTGCAGATGGCGTTTCTGCATGGCTGGAACTTCAGCTGCATGCAGCTGGTACGTAATCATCTCACCTCAGATGACGTCACGGTGCTGGATGTCAACGTGTTCGATCGCGAGTTAATCGTTGACAGCGATGTGCTGGTGGCCAGTTCTGAGAAGACCCGCGTAGTGGCGTTTCGCGCCCAGAGCGGTGGGCTGTCGCTGATCTTCAAGGCCACGCTCGAAGGCACGAGCAAAGACCCATCAGCCTGCGAGTGCACGTTCAGGTTCCCGCAATTCCTGCGCTTCTCGCAGCTGCGCAAGGCGGTCCGCATCAATATGCTGGACCAGTCCGCCATCCCTGTCACCCTGTATGCCGACCGGGGCGAGCAATTCCAGGGCCGGGTCATCGATCTCTCGGCGACCGGGGCCAAGATCCAATTGCTGGGGGACGTATCCAGCAAACTCGAACCGATGCAGGTGATCGAAGACTGCCAGCTCATACCGCCCAACAGCCGTACCGTGGATCTCAAGGCCCAGGTTCGCGGTAATTTCTTCGACACATCCTGCGGCGTGAGCTTCATTCGCTGCGAGTTCGTGGAAATGGGCGAAACCGACGAAAGTGAGTTACAGAAACTCATCTCCGCTGCCCTCCGGCAGAACCGGGCTGAGGGTATCGGCCTGTACGGCCAGGAGGCCTGTGCCTGACTGTAGGGTATCCTGTGAAAGACTCCATCGGGCTCACCGGCTGCGACAGGCTGTTCGGGCCCGGCTTACCCCTGCGACCATCTGAATTCAACAGGTCTTGAGATTACAGGAATCTCGCCTGATCAGACCGGCTCAAGCTGCGTACCGCGGCTATGATACACTGCGCACTCTTCGCGGCTTCCCGCACCCTGATCATCCCGTTAAGCGGCACAGCATTATGTCCAAGCATTTAGTACCCAATACCGTCCTGGCCACCGTCACCATCGCCTTTATCAGTGCCTGTTCAGAATCCCCGGATTCGAATCCGGCGCAGAGCACGACTCCCCAGGTGCAGCAGCAGGCGACGCCTGTCGCCGCCGTTGCAGCAGCGGGCCCCGGCGACACGTCCGGCACGGCCTGGCCACACGGCTTCATGGCTGCCGTAGCCAATCCCTACGCCACCGATGCGGCGGCCGAGATCCTGGCCAGGGGTGGTCACGCCGTGGATGCTGCCATCGCTGCCCATACCATACTCGGCCTGGTTGAACCGGAAAGCTCCGGCCTCGGCGGCGGAGGCTTCATGGTGGTCTATTCCAATGCCGAGAAACGGGTTCGATTCTATGATGGCCGGGAAAACGCACCGGCAGGCGCGCGAATTGACATGTTCATGGAAGACGGCGAAATGCTCGGCTTCTTCGACGCCAAGGAGAGCGGTCACGCGGTCGGCGTGCCTGGCGCTGTAGCCCTGTACAAGCTGGCCCATGACATGCACGGTCGACTGCCCTGGGCGGAAGTATTCCAACCCGCCATCCGCCTGGCCAACGAGGGCTTCGTGGTGAGCGAGAAGATGGCTAATTTCCTGCCAGGCATTCGGCAGATGTCGGCACTGGATGAGTATCCGGGCAGCGCCGAGTATTTCTACCCCGGTGGCGAACCACTCAAGGCGGGTGATTTCCTGCGCAATCCGGAATATGCGGCAACCCTGCAGCGCATCGCGGAAGAAGGCCAGGAAGCCTTCTATAGCGGTGAGATTGCCGAGGCCATCGTGGCGTCTGCCCAGGCTGAACCCAATGGCGGCAGCCTGACCCTGGACGATGTTGCCGCCTATGAGGCGGTGGAGAGAGATGCCATCTGTGGATACTGGCGTGTCTACCAGATCTGTTCGGCAGCACCGCCCTCCTCCGGCGCCATGCAGATCATGGTTGCCAACATGTACGACAGCCTGGTGGATACCGATGCTGACCTCATGGACAAGGTCACCGCCTTCGTCGACGCCCAGCGACTCGCTTACGCCGACCGTGACTATTACTTTGGCGATCCGGATCGGGTGGACGTGCCGCTGATGGAACTGCTCGACCCCCGCTACCTGCAGTATCGGGCGGAGAATCCCACGGCACCCTCTGCCGAACCCCAGCACGGTGACCCTGCCGCTGTCCTCGGCGGCAGCGTTGCCCACTGGTCGGCGGATACCACCCTGGAACCGGCGGGGACCACCCATTATTCCATTGTGGATAACGAAGGCAATGCCGTCTCCGTCACCATGACCGTGGAATCGGTCTTCGGCTCGGCGCGCTGGGCCGCCGGGTTCGTACTGAATAACCAGCTTACGGATTTTTCTCGCTACTATGATCCAGACGCTCCCGAATCAGCCAATGCTGTGAGACCTGGCGCCCGACCGCGCTCCTCCATGTCACCCACCATCATGCTGGATCGAAACAATGAACTGTTCATGGTGACCGGCTCACCCGGTGGCAATTCTATCCCTGCCTATACTGCCAAGACGATTCTGGGCATAGTCGACTGGGGGCTTAGTGTGCAGGAAGCCGTGAATTTTCCCAATATCATCGCCCGCGGCGAAGTAGTCCGGGTGGAAACCGGTGTGGCACCCGGTGCCGACGTGGCAGCACATCTGGAAGCGGCTGGCTATAATGTCGAAGAACGTGAGGGCGAGAATTCCGGGCTGCATGTCATCCTGGTCCAGGACGACGGCATGATTGGTGCCGCCGATCCGCGCCGTGAAGGCACCGTTTTGACCACGACCCCACAGGACAGGTAAGCCGATTACCTGCAACACTCCCAGGCTACTCCATGATTAAAGGTTTACATCACAATGCATATCGCAGCCGGGACTCGGAAGAGACCCGCGCCTTCTATGAAGACTTCCTGGGGTTGCCGCTGAAGCACTCATTCATTATCGAGATCACGAAGAGTGGGCGCCCGAGCAATGTCCTGCACAGTTTCTTCCAGATGCATGACGGCTCCTTCCTGGCCTTCTTCGAGGAACCGGATGCCCCTTTCGAATTCAAGCCACAGCGCGATTTCGATCTGCATATCGCACTGGAAGTTGAACGCGACTACATGCTGGAAATGAAAGCGAGGGGCGAAGCGGCGGGCATCGAAACCCGCGGGGTGGCCGATCACGGCTTCATCGAATCAATCTACTTTCGCGACCCGAATGGCTATGTCATTGAACTGACGGCGCCAGTGCGAGGCCCCGCGGGAGAAGTGTTTGATGAGGACGCCGCCCACGCCACCCTGGCGCAATGGCAGAGCAGCAAATAACCCCGATCAGGATTGTTTCTGCAGGGCCTCGTCGATGAATGCCTCGAGAGCCTGCTCATCCTTGCTGCGCATATGCGAAAACTGGCAGCGCAGGAAAGAAATATTCATTTCATCCTCAGCCATCAGATCGATGAGTTGAATCCCCGTTTGCAGTACCAGGTCACCCGGCAGGGTGATCTTGCAGGCATCCACTACCTGGGGATTGCGTAATTCTTTCTTGAGGTTCTCATCAACCCGTAACTTGGCACCGGAGGTGGAAATGTCGAGGCAAGTACCCTCGTACATGGCCCCGTTCGTGAGAAACAGTGTAACGGGCACCTCGCCCATGTCATCGAGCTGGACACGCGCAGTCTTCCGCAGTTGTGTACAGGTAATCTTGTAGGGCAGTACGAAGTGGTGGAGGATGCTGCTCCTGGCTGTACTGATGTTGGTCTCCGCGACCGGCGACTTGAACATCACGGACAGTCCCCCGCTCTGGCCACGGAACATGAGTGAGGATGCACCGCCCGCCAACACCTCGCCAAGCGCCTCGCTCTCGACATAGAAGGTAGCATCCTGTACGGATACCGACACCAGGCGCACGTCGTGGGTGGTCAGCAGTTTGCGATTCTGCTTGATGAAGGCGAACTTCCATTCCTGGGCGATTGCCATGTTGAGCAATTGCACGATCTCTGCGCGATGGGTGAGATCACCGTCGGTGAGATTTAAAGCATTCATTAAGCCCTGAACCTTCTGTTCTTGATCTGGGGTCTGCCTGGAGTCGGCCGCTACTCTCGGATACACGCGACAGATTGGAAAGCGCAAGCATACAGCCAATGCCGGACTGGCAGTGAGGACTAAATCACATTCACGCACTCGAAGTGCCGCGCCGTTACTGGCCAGCAGCTTCCCATTCTACTCAAATACAGGGGGCGAATGCATACCCATGCCCGCCCAATTATTGGGCATCGGCTACGATCCGGCAGGGGGCCACAAGCCCGGAGACTGAGGTTGAGACCGGGCGCGAGCTAGGACAACTCGATCTTGATGAGTTCCATCCAGGCATCCATATCAGAATCCTGATTGTCGAAGAGCCTTACCCCCACAACAGGCTCGCCGTCTTCTTCCCTGGACCAACGCACTTCGCCCTCCACGGAACAGATATTCCTGGGATCCACAGCGACTGCGATACGGATGATCGTGCCCTCAGCGAGCGGTATATCGGAACGGAACTGCAGGCCATGATCCGAGAGGTTGATGGTTTCCACCTTGATCGGACTGCCTTGCAGGGACGGTTCGGTTTCGCAGCGACGGACAGTTCCTACCATTGCCAGGCGTTTCTCGTGGCGAGGCTCCGATCGCTGTTCAGTGAAGCGAGCCTCATTCGCGCTTTCCAGTCTATCCATTCCCGTTCTCCATAGGGCAATCGCCGTGTACGGCAGCAGCTTACTGCCTAAGTATAGACAGGAAACAGGTACTCACCCGGTTCATTTCAGATTACCGGAGCAGCCAGATGGCACCTGAAATTGCGGCCCGGGCGCTGCCATTGCCATACACCCCGTATGCCGCCGATGATGGTCATAAATCCCTGTTCTGAAAGGATAAAGCGGTAGAGCTTGCTTCTGAATTATGTTTCAATTCCTTGGCTGAAAACACAAAAACAGGCGTGAAATCTGCCCCCACAGGCATGGCCAGAATGACCCCGTCAGGACTACACATCTCACTCAGGCAAACCTTGCGCGCGCTTGCCCTGCTGTCGCTTGCCGGCTTGAGCGGCTGCAGTTTCCTGCAGGGTGCGCAGGAGACTTCCACCGGGGTTATCAGCGGCGTCGTGGAAGGCATTCGTAATCTGCCCTCCGCGGTTATGCCAGCACAATTTGAGAGAAGTGCCCCCATCGACAGCGACTACCGGGTACCCAATGCCTCGCTGGAACCGGATGCACCTTACACCGTGGTACGCAGCTTCTTCGCCACCAATCGCTCCTATTCTGAAGGCAGCGCAGCACACCGGATGTTTGGACAGGGCCGGGCCCAGGCACCTACCTTTGGCAAGAGCTATGTGATTCTCAGACGCGCCGGTGACACCTTCGCCATCGAGCCGCCGGACCTGATCAAGGTGAGACTGGGCAACGAACCCAGTGAGCCCGCAACGCTTTCCCACAATGAAGTATTCGATCGCGAAGACTTTCCCGAGGAACTGGCCGAGGCGGTAACGGAATCAGGCAATGAGAATCTGTTGCTCTATATCCATGGCTATAACGTCAGCTTCGAAGATGCCGCTATCAACAGCGCCCAGTTGAGCTATGATCTGGGCTTTTCAGGAACCAGCGTATTCTTCAGCTGGCCCGCTCGCGGTGACTTCCCCACCTATGTGGCAGATGTCGAGAGTGCCAGGGCCTCAGAGCGCCATCTGCAGGGGATGCTCAACACGATCATCTCCCGGACCGGGGCCAATCGTGTGTATATCATCGCCCACGGGCTCGGCGCACGCCTGACCAGCCGGGTGATGAAGGACGTATTACTGGTGGACCCGGCCTTTCGTTCGCGCCTGGAGGAAATCGTGCTGGTGGCACCGGACATCGATGGCCGGGAGTTTCGCAACGACCTGCTGCCCTACATCGGCAACGTGGATTCACCCGTCACCATCTATGCCAGCCCGGAAGACTCTGTACTGGGTGCATCGTCCTGTCTCAGAGGCAGCAATCAGCAAGGCAGTAATGCCGCCAGCGAATTTGTCGCGCCGGGCGTTGAGAGCATCAATTCCATGGCGGCGGATACCAGCCTCTCGGGGCACGCCGGCTACCAGGACCGGCGATCCATCATCGCCGACATTCAGGATCTGTTCCGCAATGATACCCGGGCCAATTCGCGGCACCTGCTCACGGCCTGTTTCACAAGCAACGGCCGCTACTGGGAATACCGGCAATAAGACCGCCCCCTAGTCCCGGGTCAGCAATACCGTAAAGAAATCTTCCCCTTCTGCCATCTGTATATCGGTGTTTCCGTTCAGATCGCGACAGATATCCCAGACCTGTTCCGGATCAGTGGGAACCAGTATGCCGTCGGCAAAATCAACCCTGTGTAGCAGGCTCAATGCCAACCCCTCGGTACAGAGTCCAAAGAAGCGGCTGATAGTCTGCCGCAGGTAGGCCGGGTCGCTTTGGCGATAATTCAGCGCACCACAGCAGACAACGAAGTCACAGACCGGCAATTGCGGCGAGGAGAAATCACTCAGGAGAAATCGGGTATCGGGATCCTTACCGTAGCGGGCTGCCACCACATCGAGGAAATCGCGCATGGTATCGACGCCGATGTAGGTAAAGGCCCCGCAGTGTTGCCTGAGAAAGGGATAGAGATCGCCGTGCCCGCAACCGAGGTCCAGCACGCTGCGCGCGCTGACATCGCCCAATTGCAACAGGGCCTCGAAGCGCTTGCGCTGACTGTCATCATTCTTCCAGCCCAGCGCTTCACAGGCATCCTGGCCGAAGCGGGCAACTCGCTCGCCGTGATAAGCCTTGACCGTGGCCAGGTCCTTAATGTGCACCGCCGCCCCACAAGCCTTGCCTGAAGGCCTTGCGCACGCCACCCCGTAACTTGCGAATCGCCCGCGACTTCTGCCGCTTGACAGCTCGATTCACATAGCGATTCCCCGTGGGATTGACTCGCACGTCGGGCACCGAGCTCTGCAGCGGCACCACCGTCACTACAAACAGGAGTGGCAACAGGAAGAAGGCAATGCGCATCATGTTGATGTAGGGGTCGATTACAATGGCGGACACCATAAACAGGGTAAAGGTCAGGAAGCCCATTACCTTGGCCAACATGAGAATCCATGGCTTTATGGGTTCACGGATAGACCAGATCAGGATCAGGATAGACAGCAAATAGATCCCGGTCATGGTAAAGATCAGGGACAGTCGCGCCTGAAAATAAATACTCCTGACAGCGCGCTGCACTCGATCCCTGAGTCCGTGTGAGTCTTCCACCATGGCCTCGGTAAAGGCACGCTCGATCTGCAAGCCTTTTTCCGAGTCGGCAAGCGGGATGGGCCATATTGCGGCGCCCCCCGCGTTTCCGAAGGTCCAACGCATATCGCGCAGGTCCCTGCTCAGGGCCGGAAACTCATCGTTCTCATCCATGGCCGGAATGATGATCGGGTTCATCTTGCGCAGCACAGCACCGCTGTCATATTCCTTGAACACAGATCGAATCGACTGGATCAGATGCTGACTGCTGTCCCAGGTGTCCTGCTCCAGAAAGATGAGCACCCGCGAAACATACTGGTTCATGTTCGCTTCGGTACCCACGATCAGTGAGCGCAGTTGGGTCAGTACTTCCTCAGTGTTTTCCTGGCGGAAATCCAGCATCAGGTTGATTGGAGGCGGCTCCTCCGGAAACTCCCTGTCCAGAGTGTTGGACATATAGGTCACGATCTCGACGATAGTCTCTAGATCCCTGACAGCACCGCTCTCATCCTCGAGTTCATCGAAATACAGTGTGAGACCATCTCCCATGGTGACCTTGCCGATGGTCTCGGAGGAAGTCGGGTAGATCGGCCGCAGGTAGTTTGAGGCGAACCTGGACATGAAATCAAATTCCAGCGGGATAGACAGCTTGTCCACGACGTTCGCCGTGGCAAATGCAATCTGTGTGCTCCCCCACTCATGCCAGGACGGGGAGTACACGGCCAGATCGATGAAGGTATTGCGGACGTGGGCATCCTGAATAAAGGTGTTCATGACCCCGCCTTCGCGCCAGTAGTCGTCATTGCTGATGCCACCCTGCCCATCCAGGGTGAAGCCAAAGTAGGCTACCCGGCTATAGAAGCGCAGATCGATCTGTTGGACAGGGTCTCCGGGCTTCGGTACATCCCAGGCGGGATAGAAGCCGTAGATCACGTTCGGTGGATCGATTTCACAACCACAACCAAGGAAATCCCAGCTGATGGCACCCTGCGTGCTGACCACTTCAGTTGCTGGCGCTTCCACATCTTCCCCGGACGTGGCCAGCGAGGGCGGCAGGACCGGGCCATCGAGGTCATACATCACCGCCGAATCCATGATGGCCCGCAGCAGCATGTCATACTGCGCCGGGGGCAGGGCATCTATGGTGTCCGAACCTTCCCGGTATGGCGTCATCATCTGCAGCACCGCGACTTGCAGCAAGCGCATGTTGGGATAGGGAATTCCCTCCACGAAGCGCAGGCGCAACCTGACACCACCCAGGAAAGTGTCATCGGTGAGTTTGTTGAGAGAATTCACCGTGGCCTGATTGCGGGCATTACGGTCGTTCAGCGACTCCTGTATCACGGCCCGAAAGTCCGGGATCGTGGTGAGCAGCGACAGGTCTGCCAGGCTTGTCTCGCTGGTGAAGTAGTACGGCGAGTTGATGAGCTTGTCCTTGAAGTCAGCAATAAAGTAGTTCATCGCCACCGAGGCAATGTGCTGCCGAATCAGTCGCAGACTGCCTTCCATGGTGAGATCGAAGAACGGGATCTGCGGGAGTGGTGGATTCTCCACCGCGTCGCCTTGCGCCGCCGCATCTGCTGCGGTGGTGGTGTCGGACGCCGCGCCGGCTGCATTCTCGCCGCCGTCCGCCGCCGCCGCGGCAGCCGGATCCCGACTGGCAGGCTGCTCCACGGAATCCAGTATTTCCGGTCGCTCGATAATGCCGCCGATAGTCTCGGTCACATAGGCGCGGTAACTGGCGATGAATTCCGCCTCATCCATGGCGGTAATATGGTCGGCCAGCATGCTGAAGTATTTCTCATCGGCGATAGCCGCGCCGGCACTGGCCACGGGATCGTCGAAGTCGTCACCCAGCAGGGCAATGAGTTCCTCATCCGTTGCAGTCGAGAGGTAGTAGCGCCACAGGGTCTCGATGTAGTCACGGTACAGATTGCTGTAGGCACTATCGGAGAGTTGCAGCACTTCCTGCAGCACGTATTCGCTGAAGTTGCGTGCCCGGGTCGCTCCCGCCGGCGCAGCCACCAGGTAACGGGAGGTCAGCTCACCGAGATACTGGCGGAAGGCCACGGCATACTCATCCTCATACAACCAGTCCACGTAGGCATTGTAGAAATGCGAAAGATCACCGGTTGCCAGCTCGCGCAGCCTGTCATCGGTGATACTCCTGGCGTAGGTGCTTATCAACTGGCTGTACTGATCCAGATTCAGGCCGGCAATATAGTCCTCGATCGCCACATTCAGGGGCAGTTGAGCGATCCCGGCCTCGGTCTGAGTTGCCAGTCGCTGGCGCAGGAATTCCAGGGATTCCACAGTCATCATGTAGTGATTGTTGATAGTCTGCCTGGCGGCAGTCTGGGTCTGGGTCTGAGTCTGGGCCAGCACGGAGAATCCCGATGCGCACAGGGCCAGCCCGAATACCATCAGCATCCGGGCAGTCCATCTCTTCAAGCAAAACCTGTTAGTTGTCATACACTCAGCCCCTCAGGCCGTTTTGCCTTCTTTGCGTAGCTCACGGGTTACGCCTTCAATCAGATCTTCTTCCAGCAGTTCATTGCGATTCATCTGCAGTGAATTAATCGCGCCATAGCGCACCACGTTAGTAATGGCACCACCGGACAGCTCATACCTTTCGGCCATGTTCTCCAGCGAGATATCCAGCGACAGATTCTTGATATTGCCCAGTATGCGTTGCCACAGCAGCAGACGATGCTCGCTGTCCGGCATGGGGAAGTACACCGCCGACTGGAAACGCCGTGAAAACGCCTCATCGATATTGGCCTTGATATTGGAGGCCAGAATGACCACGCCCGGGAAGTCTTCCACCCGCTGCAACAGGTAGGAGATCTCCTGGTTCGCGTAGCGATCGTTGGAGCTATTGGCCTGGGTACGCTTGCCGAACAGGGAATCGGCCTCGTCGAAGAACAGTATCCAGTTCTTGGACTGGGCCTGGTCGAAAACGTTAGCCAGGTTCTTTTCCGTCTCACCGATATACTTCGACACCACCATGGACAGATCGATGCGATACACATCCGCACCCACCGCCGAGCCGATGAGGCTGGCGGTTAACGTCTTACCGGTGCCGGGTGGGCCATAAAACAGGCTGCGATAGCCGGGTTTCACCACCTTCTCAAGCCCCCAGTCTTCCATGATGGTGCGGGAATGCCTGATCCAGGTGATGATGTTGTCGATCTCCATCATCACCTCCACCGGCAACACCAGGTCATCCCAGTCGAGCCTGGTATTGATCAGCTTGGCCGGGAAGGTGATGCTGTAGTCCGGCTTATGCAACACGCCCGAGGTCAATCGGTTCAGGTATTCCGTGCTCATGCGCAGGGCGCCACTCATGAATGGCTCACCGGGCGACTTGTGCTCTACCGAGATCACATTGTGAGACACCAGGTAGCTTTCACCCTCGAGGAATTCGGTCAGGGTGAAACGCTTCTGCAGGTCGCTGCCGGCGATGATAAATGCCGCCGTTTCACAGGTAGGCAGGAAGCCGCCGTGGCTCTGCCCTTTCCAGCCGCCGAACTGGGTGAAGCCGCGATCGAAGTTCTTGTTGCGGGTAAACAACAGGTCCAGCATGTCGGGTCGAATGTGAGGAATGAGTGTCAGGATGAGCAGGATGCGCTCATCGATACTCAGTTCCGCTTCCTTTACCAGCTGCGCGTAGGGCGAGCCATCACTGTCGATATCCGGCGCGGCGATCTCATCTATGCTGCCGTAGCTGACCTCACCTTCGTTCAAGGATTGATCGTGCTCGAAATAGAGCGCTATACGGGTATCCAGGATGGTATTGAACCATGCCAGTTCCCGTTCCAGTGTTGCCGCGTTTGCCGCGCTCAGTTCAATATTCATCGCCAGTCCACATAAACAGGTTGCCGCATCCAGCCGAGCTTGATGGTGGAATAGCCCCAGGGCAGTGAATCAAGCAACATATCGAAGGCCTTGGACTGCACCAGCAAGTGCCAGGCATCGACCTTCAACTGCAGGTGTGCCTCGCGCTGCAGGAAGGTTTCCCGCAGGCCTTCCACCGACGTGTTCTTGAGCATGGGCCAGTTGCCGATGACCCCTTTCAGCAAGCCGTCGGACGCTTCCTTTTCCTGATCGGTGATCTCGATGCTGCGGCAGATGGGCACGCCCGCCTTCACGCCACACAATAACTTGTTCAATACCAGCTGGTACTCCGGACTGTCGGTGCTCTCGTTGACCAGGTACTGCAGCAGGTGTACGCCGCGCTCGGCCGCCGCCGGATCGCGGAACTGCTTGCCATCCAGCAGGCCCACCATGTCGAAATAACGCGGCAGATAGGGCGCCAGCAGCACCAGGCCAGCATTGTCTATGTAGACATCTTCCAGTACATCGGAATCGTCTTCGCTGTCCCAGTAGCCCAGGCGGGAGGATGACTCTCCCGCTTCATCCCGAACCTGTGACTGCCCGCTGTCCTGGGTGAAAGAATCTGTCCTTCGGGGTTCCTCGCCGAGCAGTTGATCACGGATCGAAGACTGCCGTGACGCTGCTTCCTGCGCCGAATTTCTCGCGGATTCCCTGGCGGCCTCTCTCGCCCTCTCCTCGCGGTCACGCTCGGCGATGCCACGCATGAAGGCCTCGGCCGGATCGATGTCATTGTCGCGCTCATCATTCGCTTCTGCCCGGCGCCCGGCAGCAGACTCTATTGATTTCGCTGCCTCCTCTGTCCTTTCCCCGCCGGCGGCGTGTTCGGCCGCTTGCGCACTGGAAGCACCACTCTGCAGAATCATGGCGATGCGCACACTCGGTACATGGGTGGTGGATGATGCCGTCGCAGCAAGGTTGCTGGTGAGCTTCTGGGTAAACTCTGCCTCTGTCCTGGCGTTGCTGCGCTGCTGCAGGAACGCGGCAAAGCGACGCACGAAACTGATCTCACTGAAACGCTTACCCTCGATCACCATATAGTTGAAGATGAACTGCCACTTGGCGAGGTGCAGCGTACGGGACTGTGCACTGCCTGAGGCCTCGGCTTCTGCGGCGGCCATGGTGACCAGATCCGCATAGAGGATAGCCTTGTACTGGTCATCGGGGCGCAGCAAGAGCATGAGTTTCACCAACAGGCTTTCCGGTACGATCTCGACCAGGCGATCGGATGCCGATTTGTCGATCAGCGATTCACGCAGCAGGCGTGCCAGCGTTGCCGGGTGACTGCTCAGCAACAGATCGATCGTGCTGACGATGGAGAGCTTGTCCTGTTCAATGACATTCAGATTGCCCAGAAGATAGGCGCGAATCAGGTCTGATGTGCCCTGGTTCAGCGATAACGGTGTCGATTCCCGCAAGCGGGATTCCGCTGCCAGTTGCTCCTGGTAAGCGGAGATGGATTCCTGGTTGTCGCCTTGGCTTCCGTCCCCGGCCTTTGCTGCGCTTGCCTCACCGCCCTGCGCAGACGCGGCGTCTGCGCCTTCCGCTGCGAAGATGGCATCCAGGTGTTGCACCCTGTTCCCGATAAGCCTGCCAAGGATCTGGCTGTAGAAAACATTGCTGATCTTTTCACCTGCCTCGACCGCGCTGAGGCGAGACTCGAAGTCCTGTTTACTGAAGCGGTAGCGAGCAGCAAAACTATCGAAGAACGAGAGCACCAGCTTGCGCTGCAGGGAGCGCGGCAACTGCGCGATAACTGGCGCCAGCGCCAACTGTCCTGCATTAACCTCCTGGTTAAAGCGGTGCAGCATCCACGGATAATTCTGAATCAATTCATGCAGCAGTCGAATCACGTGATAGGAAATACTGCTGCCACTGCCGCGGTAGGTCACGATTGCCGACAGCAGTTTTTCATACAGCAGGTAGCTGCGTATATGCTCCAGCTGCTCCAGCTCCCGGTCACTCTCGGTCGATCTGCCACGGGCCCGCCCTTCTGCCTCTCGCTCTGGTGCAGATTGCAGGTGTTTCTCGCTGGCCAGCTCGATTGCAGGCTTGCTGCGGGATCCCTGGGTCTTGCCCTGTATGCGCAAGTCATCAGCCGCTTCTACCAGTAGCTGCGCCAGCTCACGCTGGAGGCTGTTACGCTTGGCGATGGACTGAACCGAATCGTTGATGCTCTGGAATATCGCTTGCACACTCACGTTCTCGTGTGCGGCCATGCGCTTCAACAGTGCGGCCAGGTAGGATCGCTTGTTGAACCGGCTACCCCGATCTACCACCAGGTAACTCAGGGTAAATTCCCGTACTATCCGGCGAGTCTTCTCCGGGGCGGGGGGACGACGCCCCTCGACACGTGGCTTGCGTGTCGCGCTTTGCACCACTTCGGCAACAAATTCCCCGTGTACCGGTTCCAGCAACTGGATCACATCGCGGAACATGGGATTGGTGAACGTACTGGCGATATTCTTCCTGACTTTTTCCTGCCGTGCTTCACTGCGGAATACCGCCGCCAGCCAGCGTGCATAACGACCGGTTAGTTGTCGCCACGCCGCCTTGAGCGCCGCCAGATCGCTGCGCTGCAGAGCCGCTACCAGGGCGTCGATGGCGGCCGCGGGCGGACACTCGGCCTCGCTGTCTACGTGCAGCAATTCCTCAGCAAGCAATTCCTGGGCAGCCCGAGGGGCTTCGGCATCATCGCCAGAAGCGGGGGCTGTGCCTGATGAGTCACCGCTTCCATTGCGCGCAGATGCGGCAGCCTCGGCCTGCCTGCGCTTACTGGATTCGGTTTCCGGCAGTTGCACCTTCAGTTCCCGCAACAGCGACAGCAGCTCGGCACGCATGGGATCGTTCTTCGCCACGGGCAACAACAGCACCATGATGGATTCATAGAGTTCCATCAGATCGACATTCACATGGGCGGCCAGTTTCGCCATCACACTGGCAATATAGGACTTCCTGTTGAAGCGACTACCCCGCTCCACCAGCAGATAGGTCAGGGTGAATTCCCAGAGGGATTTCTTCGCCTCTGCCTCTCCCATCTGCAACTCTTCATGGGAATCGAGATAGAGCCGCGGCTCACTCACCAGTTGTTCGATGAAGCGGTGATTGGTGGGTTCCAGCAAGGCGACGATGTCGCGAATCATTGTCTCCTGAAAGTGCCGTGCGATATTCCTGCGTATGTGCGCATTCTGACCGAGGGAAACGATTACATCCTTCACCATCTCCGCATACTGAGCCAGCAGGCTGCTCCAGAGCGCCTGCAGTCTCGCCGTGGAGCCGGTATTCAACGCCTCGACCAGGCGAGCACGACCGGCGAGTCGACGGGAACGTTCCTCCAGTTCCGACTTCCTCTCATCCTCCCGTTCTGCCTGCGAGGACACCAGCTCGTCAGAGATGGCGCGGTCGAGCAGATCGTTGCCACCACAGTCACGCGCCGCCGCCAGCACCTGCTCATGCAGCCTGCCTCGACCTACACGCCTGTCTATAGCCTGTAGCAATCTATCGACGAACACGGAAAAGCGCTGCGGCACAAGCATGGCCAGCTTGCGAATGAGCTGTTGCAAGAGAGTCCTGCTCTCCAGCCGACCCGACTTGTTCAACAGGGCAAACTGCAGCAACTCGGCCCACACCCGGCGCTGAACGTCGGACCTGGAAAGTCCATAGGTTTCGATGCAACTGGCAAGTACCGTCTCTATGGTCTCACAGGCCTCGCTCGCGCTGAGCTCGGAGAGATGCTGCATGAACAGCCCCAACACGCGGGGTGAGAACTGGGCAGCCAGTCTCGAGATCATGGCGTTGCGGTCGCTTGCCGCCCGGATGCTGGCGATCAGCTCATCGGCACTGTTTTGAAGAACGCTGATGAGCAACTCCTCAACCTGGTGGGCGTCGTTCAACCGCGCATTCCAGGGTAACCTGCCGGTGGCCAGATAGCGGCAGGCAATCTCCAGCTCCGAGTTGGTGGCTGACTTTTCCTCTACCTTGTCACCCGGCTGCAACTGGCTTTGCCTGAGCTCCGTCTGCAAGGCCTCCCGGATTTTCTCCCGCAGCTTGGCACTGAAATCCTGGAAGAAATAAGACAGGGAAATTTCACCCAGATCTACCTCCAGCTTTTCGAACCAGAGCACGGAATCGGGTCCGGAGATTTCTGTAAACGCCTCATCGACAATCGGCAGTAACTCATTCTTGGCAAAGGCTTCCAGTTCATTGTGCTGGGACAGCGCCAACTCTTCACTGGAGTAGGATATCTTGAAGATGGCGGATTCTATGCAGTGTTGCTTATCCATCATTCTTCACCCAGCACCGACACCCATTGCCGGATATCGCCTGTTACAGAATTGGCGGCGGTCAGCTTCTGCAGGGCTTGCCTGAATTGCCGCGCGCTGTGCACCAGGTCTTCCCCATGCGGCGCATTCCTGTGGGCCTCCATCCAGCGCGCACGCAGGCAGCGAATCTTTTTCATATCGGCGGGCACAAGCCAGTGAAAGTTCACCTGCAGATTGGGGTCCAGTGCGGCGCGGATGCCATCCTCAACAATATCCTTCACACCATGGAAGTGAGCGGTGTGACCGCTGTTGATACGAAAACAGTAAAGCTTGGGTAGAATCACGCTAACCGTGGACAGGTAGAAATTCCAGTCGTCGTCATCCAGTTCACAATCCGCTGTCAGCAGCTGCATGTGTTCCACTGTCCTGATTTTGAAGCTGCCAAGCTCCGATTGCAGAAGCTCAATCCCGTAGAGGTATTTCTGTTCTTCGTCAGAAATGCGACGTTCCGACATGCCGATTTCCTTCCGACGCTCAATCAGTTTGGAGACAAACAGTGAGAGTTGCTGGTCGATGTCCTCCCTGACCTCGACAATGCTGTTGACCCGGGTGAACAACTGGCCATCCCGGCTCTTATGCAGGGCGAGGAAACGCAGCAGTGCCCGGCTGGCCCGGTCCCGCGCTCCGGCCTCCACACGCTCGGCAGCACTGTGGTAGAGCGCCTGCCAGTTTTGCAGCAGCACTTCAAACTCACACATGGCGGCAAAATCCAGCCAGAATACATCCGGCTTGATATGTGCCGGACAATTATCCCGCACCAGTTCCTCGGCGAACTCCCTGAACTGGGGATCGTTGCAGCGCGCCGTCCAGGCCGGGAAGATTACGCTTACCCGGTTGGCATACTTGTCCTTGAGTTCATGCTCCCGGCTGTTGAAATCCGCCGGCCGCAGCAGGATGTGCTCCAGCACGTGCATGCCTTCGCATTCGTTATTGAGGTGTATCAGCAGGCGACGCAGGAAGCGTTGCTGCCTGGCCGAGGCGGCCTTGCCCTCACCAGCCAGCAGGCGGATCTCGTAGTGCGATCCTTCCTGTGTGGGCGCTGAAGCCAACAGCAGTTTGAGATCGTCGGTGCGCTCATCGTAGCGGTAGTTTTCCTCGAACACGCCGTCGCGCAGGATCACTTCACTGATAAAGCCCCGACGCAGCGGTCCGAAGCTGACCAGGTTCTCCCGCACGATGCGGTAATAGCGCTGGTCCTCGGCAGATTGCTCATCCTCTGGCAGCGTCTTGAACAGGTCCCGGGCCTGGCCCACGAAGTCGCTCTCAACCGGATAGGTCGGCCCACCCTGCTGGTTTTGCTCGTAGTCATCATGGGACACCAGGTTCAATTCATGCCTGAACACTTCCCTCACCAGGGAGCGTGGTGTCAGGTGACGGAAGCCGAGAAACAGTCCGACCCGGTATTGCAATCCCGATACATTCTCCAGGCGCGAGTTGGCGCTGCGGCCAGGGTGCAGCGGATCGGCATCGCTCACCGGGCGGTTGAGCAGATTAACAGCCGCCGCACGGTCACCACTGAGGTACTTGATGCGATTCAGCAGGCGCACCTTGTTGAAGATGATCGACCTTTCCAGTTCCTGGCCAGACTGGTAGAAGTTGAAGTTGCGGGCATGGTCCTGGTTAAACGCTTCACCGTAGAGGGCCAGCAAATAATCCAGCAGACGCGACTTGCGATTCACGAAGTCATCGATCTTGCCCAGCATGTCATCCAGCAGGGTCGCGGCGTTCTCCGGATATACTCGCTCCAGGCTGGAAATCTCCTGGTTGCTGAGCACTCCTGAATAGTAGGTAGATTTCTCGTTGCCCTTGACCGAGAACAGCTGCCTGATAGAACTCAGGTTCGCCAGGTAGTTGGACATGATCTGTTCAAACAACAACAGGTAGGATTTCAACTGCAGCGCCTGGGCCTTGCGCGCATCGGGGTAGCCTTCCGGCACACCAAACTGGTTGATGCCATAGATGTCGGGGAACTGGTTCTGTACGGACTGGTAGTGAGACAGGTCCCTGTAAGTACCGGTGGGAGGACTGGCTATCAGCTCGTCTTCCTCCAGCTTGTAGGCACGGCTGCTTCTGGCGAACTTCAGAGTATCGAATTGCGCCTGGAATTCATCGAGGGAAAAACTGCTGGCCCTGCCCCCCACTTTCACCAGCACACCAGGAAAATCTGACAGGGACCTGGGCTCAATCAGCCTGTATTTCTGCAGGCTTGTCAGCGGCTCGACCCCTTCGTCGGGATTCGCGGGACGCAGGCTGAGGGCCGCCACATACTCGATACCTTCCACGTCACGCGAGGCGGAAAGAATGGCCGACTCCAGCAGCCGCCGGTTCTTCAGCTTGTCGTTCTGCAGGAGTTCCCGGTCACCGATGATGCCGCCCTGTGTATAGGGCCCATCGAATACTTCATCGAGAGGCTTACCGGCGCGGTAGTCTTCGGAGAAGGACTTGTAGCTCACACTCCTTATGAGGACCTGGGATGCCCGGAAGAACAGGTCGGCCAACACGCTGGCGACCCGGTAACCGGACTTGATGCTTATTTCCCCGTCGAGGTAACAGTCGATTTCGTCGACCACTTCGATGTCGCCGTCCAGGTCTTCGCAGAGATTCCTCACCGAATGGAAGTTCCTGCGGGTTGCTGCCACGAGCTCTTCCCGCTTCATGCGCGCGCCACGCTCGCTGGCGTCCCGACGAATGCGAATCCTGTACAGGCCGTAACCACTGGAGCTGGCGCCTTCCACGCCGCTGAACACCTGCACGTCACTCACGCCATCGGTCAGGTCGTATATCATCTTCTGGTAATCGAGCGGCGTGCTGGGTCGTCCGAAGAACACATCCTGGGCTGCATGCAGACCCAGCGAGTGGGTGTCGATATCGCCCCGCTCATCACACAGATAATCGGCGACATCAAACTTGGTGCGATAGATGAGGTCGGTGAGGGCGAAGCACACCTGCTCGAGGATGGTGACGCCCGGATCATGGAAGTTATAGTCAGTCCAGCCCAACCCCGACAGCTCCTGGGAGATCTCAATGCCCTCCGCACGCAGGCGCGCGAAACCATAGGGATTGGATTCCGTCTGGTTCCTGCTTATTATCTGGCTGGCTTTCATCAGGGATTACTCATCCAATTCCTGTTAACCGTTCTCTTTTACCTGCTCTGCCGCCAACGCCGCTTCGTCGTCGTCATCTTCCAGGGGTGGAGGTGGCGGGAAGTTGACCGACTCATCGGCAAACCACTCCTGACCCCACAGCCTGGTCACGTGATATTCGATCCTGGCATCGCCGGGATAGCGGAAGGCGGATTTGATCGCCAGCCGATACTGGGTAATGCCCGGATTGTCCTCATCCTTGACCGCCTCCCAGCGCAACTTCATGCGATCATGCGGCCCACTGTGATAGGACTGGTGAATACGAATCCGCCGCGAGCGATTCCAGAAATTCAGGATGCGCCAGGGCGGGTGATAGGCATTGAGTGCGATGGCATGCATGATGGCGAAACGCTTCTCTTCCCTCAGCTCCACCTTGGCCACTACTTCCAGCGCCTGGAATCCATCGAGCTTTTCCGTGATCGGCTGGTACTCGCCATTGGCCGGCACCGAGTTTTCATTGTTGAGGCCGACCCCCAGGCGACCGGGCGCACGCACGGCGCCGCCGACATCGACCCGTACCGGGGTGAGCCCTATCTCGTCTTCGTAATGCTCGGCTTCATTGAACTCACTACCACAGACCGTGACCTTGCCATCTTTGTCCAGGGACAGAACAGTCTTGCGTTCATTGGTGGCGGCATTGGTGTGAATGAACTGCAGCGCTTCATTCTTGGCATGGAAGCTGATGGACCACGATGGCAGTTTGTCCGTGAGCTTGCGGAAGAAACTGATGAGGTTCTCAGTATCCTCGGTACTTTTCTGCGGGGTAATCTCGAAACCGAATTCCTCGGTCTTGTCGAAACCCTCATCGATGATATTCAGGGAGGAATCGACAAGATCGGCAAAGTGCTCTTCGGTGGGCAGCTTGCCCGCTCCGAAGAAGCGCTTTAAGGTTTCTCTGTTCTGCTTCGCCATGACCTAGATTCCGCCCACGATAAACGTACTGCCGATTTCCAGTTTCCGGATTCCCGTGATCTCCGGCGCGATGGGTTCAATCTCCTTGGCCACCTCGATGTAGTGGCGCTGCAGCGGCACCATCAGACTCCATGGGTACAGTGGATGCACATCGGCCGACTTGCCCTCAACCAACTCGTTGAACACCGTGTCGCCCAACTCGTAGTGGCCGCGGTTATCGCGGGTGATATGCAACATGGAGAAGTCGGTGACGAACTTGATGTAGTCCAGGTTATAGATGTATGAGTACAGGTCTTCGCGCTTGATGGTCTGACAGAAATTCAAGCCATAGCCAGCATCTTCCCACGGGTTCAGGTAGCGGGAGATATCGTCGTTGAGCCGATCGATGTAGAGCCCGGAACTGGCATAGTCCTCGAATGTCGCGGTGCAACGCACCTGCACATGCTCATAGCTGGGATTGGTCACCTCGATGGTATTGAACGCCGCGCTGTGCGCCTTCACGTAGTCGTGAATATCCTGCAGATGCACCGCACTCAATTTCGGTGTCTTGCCAATGACGCGATGTGCGTCCATGACCAGGGGCGTCACGATGATGAGCAGATTGCCCGGCCGCGTTCCGGCGACCAGCTTCGACCGGTTCGGCAGGCACAGCACCTTGCCGACGAAGGGGAAGCGCTCCAGGATCAGGCGCTCGTAATCCCAGGCGGTAACGGCGCGCCCACGATGGCGAATGCGCTCACTGACCCGGGTAATCAGTTCGCTGCGTTTCTCTGCCATGCCGATATTTGCGAATCCGTCCAGTTGCCTGATGGATTGCATACCGGGAATGGTGGATTGCGACTTCCATTCCAGCTCTTCCCATACCGCGGCCTTGGGATCGAACTCGGCCCGGTCATCGGCACTGCGGGTAAGCTGCACGGCATGGGTCTTCACATTGCGCAAGCTGCAGAAATTACGGGACTCTGCGTTACTGGAGATCTTCAGCCAGGCACAATTGCCCGGCATATCACTATTCTCGTAGGCAAGGTCTTCCGGCAGATCCAGCACCACGATCCCGGAACAGAGAAAGCCTTTCGTGCCATCGCTGACGATGGCATCGGGGCTCAATCGCGCCCAACCGGTGCTGGTGAGGTAGGACCAGTGTTGACGGATTTCGCCCTCGGTATTGCTCCGCTCGGAATCGTCAGCCAGTGAAAAATAGACGCTAAGCAGGCCCTTGTGATTTCTCGCAGACAGGCCCAGTAACAGGTTGCCATCATAATCGAAGGGCTTGAAGAAAGACTGGGCAGCACCGCTTACATTGGGATAGACCTGCTCGGCACCGAACGGATGCAGTCGGAACACCTTCTCCGCGTGTTTCTCCGCCTGGCGTGTATTGCTGGCATTCATGGCCAGGGTACTGGACGCCGAATAGTCGACGGACAGCTTGTTGAGCATGGGCGTATAGGGCGGCTTGGGTAGCGATTTCTTCTTCTTTGGTCGCGCCTTGGCGTTGCTTTCCAGGGTTTCGGTCAGGCGCAGTGGGTATTCGTTATGACCAAACGCCGCATCGGGACTCGCCAGCGCCAGCTTCAGGAAGCCATTGCGTGTCTTCAGCCCCAGATCCAGTTCACCATCGCCCAGCTCCAGGCTGACCGGCTTGAACAACTCCACCGACTCCACCTCGATGACCTGGTGTTCCTTCAGCTTCTTGTCTACCGCACTGAACAGGCGAGCATTCTGGATCTGGGAATGCGACTGCGGCTGCCAGCTACCGTTGCTGAGTATGCTGACGTTTGCTGTAAAACTCTGGTTCCTGATCTTCGAGGGATAGCCTGCGTAATGCCCATCGAAGCCATCTTCGGTTCTGGGCAGGTCACCCCAGTAGAGGTGAACCCGAAACCTGTCGATCTTCTTGCGTGCCGCCTCCGGTGCCGAGATGGCCAGGTAGGAGCTGGTGGTTGGCAAGGGACCAAAGGGGAAGAAGGGCTTGGAAGGATCGAGCTGGCTGATGCTGTTGAAGGCAACGACATTGCGCGCGCCGGTGACATCCACCGAGACGTTGATCGTATCAAGGCAGAAGCGCTCGAGTATGGAATAGATATTGATCGTTGCTTCACTGTTGAGCCGCAGTTTCATCAAGGGCAGCTCCGTGCCCCAGCCATCGCCATGCAGCTCTTTCTGACAGCCCACAATGGGGGGCGCATCGGCGGGCAAACTGGCGATGATCTGAAAGCCTGTACCGGTAGTCGTGCCTTCGATCACATCGTAGCGATCGATAGTCAACCACCCGGTTTCGACGCTGAGGTCCAATACGAAGGCGCGATCGAAATACTTTCTGAAAAGCCGTTCCTTGCCGAGCTGCAATTCCTTCTTGATCGTCGCCAGTGAGTTCTCACAGCCGAGTTCCCGCGCCTTGTTGTCGGCCAAACCCTCAAGCAGTTGTCGGGCCGAGCCGTTCTCCAGCAGGATATTGATGACCAGGGCACCGAGACGGAATTGAAACTCGTCCGCCGACTCCGAACCCAGCAGGTGCTTGTAGTAGGCAACCGCCATGTCGTTGGCGCCCTGCATTTCCTTAACGGCAGAGCGGAACAGTGATTCGCAGGACTCCACCTGCATGGCCGCCCCGGACGTGGCACTCACAACAGAAGGTGGGTCCTTCAGATCCAGGGCCAACGCGGTGGATTCGATCTTTGCTATCAGGTCGGGTGCCACCGAGCTGTTCCAGTCGCGCCTGGAATGCAGCGCGATCCAGGTCAGCATGAGCTTGAACAGCACCTGCCGAAACTCGGCCCGGGACCGGGACTGCTCCAGGTCTTCCAGGAAGGATGAGATGGGCCGTGTGACACGCTTGAGCCCTACTTCCAGACTGATCTTTCGGTAGCCTTCTTCCAGGAACAGGGTCCTGGATGCCACGGCGATACCCAGATCGAAGGTCGAGTCAGCAGTCCTGGCGGCGCTGCGACCGGCACGCAGGTCCCCGAACAGCGGCCAACTTTCGCCATCGCCTGACTGCTCGGCCGCGTGCAGGGGAATTTGCTTCTGGTGGACCCGGGTCACGAAATGCATGTCGCACTCGGGCGTAATCATGGGCTCGCGATCGTATTTCAGGGTATAGACCTGGGTTATCTCGGCATCGCTCACTTCCAGGTCTTCATTGGCAGTGAAGACAACCTCACGCAAGGCCTCGTCCCGGGCACACACGAAACGGGAACCGGAGCGGACGGAGACGGAACGGGACCCCGGCTGCACACTGAAATTCAGGGTGGCCGATTCCAGGCTCTTCTCCTTGTAGTGCACCTTCAAAAGCTCGTGGTAGTAGAACTCCAGGTGACGCTGGGTAAAGGTGTTGACGTTTTCCTGCGCATACCTGTACAGGCGCAGGAAGGTGATGAACAGGCTCACCGCCGGATCATGGGATTGGGTCTTCAGGGACTGGGGCAGCAGGGATTTGCAGACAGACTTCAGATGTTCCAGCGCATTGAAAAACTCAAAGGCCGAACGCCGTAGCAGGTCGGCGGCAATGGCCTCATTCTCGGCGGATTCTGTCTGCGCATGGGGAAACCAGGCTCGCTTGCTCGCCTCATCTTCGATGCCCACTTCCCAGATATCGCTGAGCGTATGGAATTCGAAATCTGGCAAGGCGGGATTCAACTCGCGCAGGTCGTCGAGGGTGGCGCCGATGTTGTGCAGTTCTTCCAACAGTGAACTGCGAATGATGCTGTTCAGCTTCACCACCAGTTCCTTCGCGGGCGCGGAACTGGAGCGTTGCAGGTCACCTAGCCAGCGGTCCAGCTCCCTGATCGCCTCGACGACGATGCGGGACAGGGCCAATGCTCCCCGGTTCTCGGGCATCTGTACCTGGCGCCGCATCTCATCGATGTTTTTGTTGATGATGCAGGCCATGATGACGATTTCGTTGGAGGCCAGGAACGATTTCCAGTCACCGGCAGGCTTGAGGCTGGCGTTGTAATAAGTCAGTGACGAGGCAAACTCAACACTGAGTGTCAGCAGATCCTCGAAGGACATCTCATCGACATTGAAGTAACTTTCTTCGAGCGCAGGCAGCAGCCGTTGATCTTGCTCAACGCCATTGAGTGTCCTGTCTTTGTCGAAGTGACTTGTCATCGTATTGCTTCAGTGTGGTCTTGCTTGTGTCTGTTGTCGTTCGCGTATTGCTTTTACTGCCGCCAATCTACAGATCCAGTTCAGTGCCTTCCTGGAAGTAGAACGGGTACACGATATTGCTACGGGTATTGGTAGAGACAATCGTGTAATGAATGTCTATTTCCATCAGCCCGTCATAAATTTTGTCCGTGTCTATATAGATATCATCCAGATCGATCCGCGTTTCGAAGAACAGGATCGCGCGCTCTATCAGGTCCTTCATCTCGGTAATCGCGGTCTCATCCACGTTCTCGAAGATCATGGTCTTCAGCCCACACCCAAAGGTAGGCTGCATGACCCGCTCTCCGGGCGCAGTTGCCAGAAGTATCGACAGGCTTTCCTTGATGTCCGCCTCCAGTGATACCGTCTGCAGTTCCAGTACGCCGTCGTTACGCTGAAACTCCGGCGGAAAACTCCAGCCGGTGCCCAGGAATGATTTGTCTTGATCGCCTGCCATCTCGTTTACCGATTTCCTCGCTAGCCGCCGATCATCACCGTGGGACAGCCCAGGGTGATCTGTCCGCCATGGGCGGTGGTGTCGCCCATGCGAGCGGCGGGCTTGCCACCGATAGTCACGGTCGCGGATCCCTTGACGATGCTGTCCGGTGGCCCGACACACACGCAGCTGTCACCCACCACGGCGGCCGGCATCTTGCCGATCATTACCGTGGGCACGCAGGGTCCGACGATGGGTCCACCCACATGGGGAATAGGCGGCACACCCGGTGTCTGCATGGGACAGGTGTGCATGTCGGTCAATCTTGCGGCTGGTGGCACTGTGTCTTCCTTCTCTCTATAGCCAGTCGAATCAGTTAATCATTACCATGGCGCCCTTGACGGTGGTGTTGCCACCGGCAGAGAGTTCTGCCGAGGCACCGCCCTTGGCCGTGATTCCCACATTGGCGCTGTGCTCGATATTGAGCCCCGACGCCTTGATGTCAGCCTGGGAAGTCATGGAAATCTCCCCCGTGGCCTGCATCGAAATTTTTCCGGTAGCGCTGATCTTGATGTCTTTTGGACTGTCCATCACGATGCCGCTGCTACTGAGTTCTACCTTGTTGCCTGTCTGGTCCTGCACCAGGATCGATTGGTCCTCGTCACTTAGTACGATCTTGTTGTTGCCCGGCGTCAGTATCGAGATGATTTTCTTGTCATCATCGAATTCCACTTTTAGCTTGCTCTTGGTGACGATGGCCTTGGTGAAATTGTCCGCGGTCAGCTCATAGGGTGGCGCATGCTTGGCGCTGTACAGGCTTCCCAGGATCACCGGGTGTGCCGGATCGTTGTTGAAATATCCGAGCACCACCTCGTCGCCTATCTCAGGAATAAAAAATTCCCCGTATCCATTGGAGGCGTAGTAGTTCGACAGGCGCGCCCAAACTCCCTCCGTGTCTGCCTGCAACACAGGCACTTTTACCTTGATCTTGTTCTGCGCCTCCGGGTCTTCATCCAGCTTGGTGACGATGCCGATATGCAGCCCTTCCACACCCGGTGTCAGACCCGATGCCGGTGGCGCCACGATGTCTTCACGTTCGGCAAACCAGTTCGGCGACATGCCGAATTCCACTTCAGTGATCCAGTCACCGTCCTCGATTTCGTGCCGGACCCCACTCACAAACACGGTGCCGCTGAACCTGTCACCGACACCTTTCAACTCAATAAGCGCACCCGGCTTCGCCTTCGCCGAGCCCTGAAACTTCATCCGCCCGACGATGCGTGACAGGGCAGACTTGATCTGCTGCCCCTTGGCCCAACTCGAAAGCGCGGTCGACTCCATACTCACGGGAGTCTGCAGTTTGTAGCTGCTCAGACCGATGACATCGCTCAGGTCAGAACTGCTGAGATTGCCCTGCTCATTGAGAGTCTCACTGGAAGCAACCTGCTCTACCGGCTCATGGGTGCTGGGATCCCAACACACGCCCTTCACTTCCGCGAACTGGCTGCGTGCGTTCACTTCGCCATGAAACTCCATGAGGTCGCTGCCATAGCCAACCGACAGCACGGCGGAACCCGATACATCCGGCGGACCGACACTGACCTCACCGTCGTTCACGATGACAATGGCGCCATTGACCTCGGCCCGCGACAGCATGAAGTCCCAGTCCGTTGCGTAGTACTGCACCAGCTCCTTGTGTTCAGTGGTGGTCGCCGTTACATCGGCGCTCAGCCCACTGTAGTTGCCGATCAGCTTGCTGAAGACATCGCTGTCTTTGCTGTCCACGTAGTTGGCATTCTTGCGCCCGATGGTCATGGCCACCGCCTTGTCACGGCACTCCACCACCAGCCTCGAGTAGTTGTCACCGCTGATCCTGACGCTATGCTTCAGGACCACTCCCTTGAAAATCGTTGTCTCGTCGTCCTTGTAGCCAGCCTTGATTTCTATTTCCTTGCCCGGCTTCAGCTCATCCGCATTGCTAATCGGAAAATCCTGGTTCGGCATATCCCCGTCGAGAATGGTAATGCGGGCCATGGGCACTGCATTCACCGTCTTCTCCACTTCAACACTGACGATCTGGGCCAGGTCGCTCAGGGTTGAGCCATCACTCGACACCGTAAGCTTAATGACCCCTTCGCTATTCTTTTCGGGTGAGTCGGCCATGGCTTAGGACAGTGGTGGAAAATACAGTTTCTGCCCTGGCTTGATATCGCGAAAATGGCTGATGCCATTGGCCCTCGCTACTTCCAGGTAGTAAGAGCAATCGCTGTATATCCGGTTGCAGAGCAGGGGCAAGGTGTCTCCGGCTTTCACCTCCACAACATGAGTCAGGTCAGGTGACGAACGTTTTGCCTTCTTCGCTTCCTCGCCTTTACTGACGAAACCAGTAAAATCCAGGGTCACCAACGCCCGCAGTGGTTCACCATTCGGCTTGAAGAGCTTGTAATCAACCTTCATGCTGGCAAGGCGACCATAGAAGATCATACTGCCCCACAGCAGGCGCACGACTCTGGGCTCGTGATCCACGCCCTTGTACTGGTAGATCACGCCGTTCAGATTCTTAAGCTGGGTCTTTACATCATCCTGTGATCGCTTGGTCTTGGCCGCACTCTTCTGCGAGTAATCCCGCACCACACCGGTGCCATCGATCCAGACCTGGAAATTTATCTTGTCGGGGTTTACCGCGGCGAACTTGGTATCGTTACCGGCGGCACCCTGGGGCTTCTTCTTGCTGTAGGTAATGGAATAAGTGTGGGAATAGCCATTCGGGTTCATCATCACTGTGAACCAGTTGGACTTCCCGCTCTCAAGGGAAATATTGCCCGTGCTCTTATCTATACTGCAGGCAGTAATCTGGAGCTTCTTCAGAGCACCCTGTCGTGGAGCCGCCATTACCTTTCTCTAGTTTTGTTCAGTGATTCAGCGACGATCTGCTTACATTCCGCCAACAACTCCCTTTTGAAGGCTTCTAGATCGATACTGGATTCGTTAGTGGTCTGTGATTCACTACCGTTGTCAGTTACCGAGGATTTGATCACCAATTGTTTGACTTCGATTGTCATGCCTGTCGCAAACCTTCTGCCTGTCTATCTGCTAAACGTTTAGTGATGCGAATCACTTGGTTCGGACCAGGAAGTTATAGCTCAGCTCGATCTTCTCGATGGCTATGTCATTCTTGGTCGAGTTAAATGCCTCAACATCCCACTTTGTGGGAAAGGCACTGACAATGTCCCAGGCGCGTGCCGGGTCACCCTTCTGGTCCAGCAATCGAATCGACAGGTCTGCCGGTTCGATGTTTTCGATGTATCCACCCTCGAATGTCTTGCGACACCATCTGACCAGGGGTGAATTCATATCGAGAATGCCCCGCTTCAACACCAGCTTTGGGTATTTCACCTGTTTGGGTAGCTGATAGGTGAAGCGGTTCTCCCCGCCTTCGACCACCGACTCCGTTTCGATTTCGGGGCTAAGCCCCGAAACCTCCAGGAACGAGCTGTCTTTGGGCGAGCTGCTCTTGCTGCCGAGGAACTCCACGGTGAAGTAAAACGCCGGAGTGAGGTACGGGTTGTTCCTCGAACCTCCGGTCGTCTTCCGGGTACCACTCCTGGCAGGATTAGCCATCACTTAAAACTCCAGTCTGAGTATCTCTAATCAGAACTCTTAGGCGTTTTCGATGGTCAGGCCTTCGTGCGCAATCTCGATGGTCTCGATTGCCACTTCGTTGCCATCAGACTTCAGGTCAGTACCAGTGATCTTGGTCGGCCAGGCGTTTGCCAGGGTCCAGACCATGGTGCCGTCACCGTTCTCATCGAGAAGGCTGATAGTTACGGGAACGCGCTTGATTGTGTTCATCTGAATCTCATTGAACCAATCCCAGAACTTGTTATCTCCCTTATAGATACCCTTCTTCATGGTGACGTTGCCGGACTTCTTCAGGCCAGGCATCTTGATCGTCGAGAACTCAGGGCTATCACCGAGGCGATACTCGATAGGTTGCGCTTCGATATCCAGGCCAGATACTTCCTGGAATGACATGACCTCGCTGTCCCACTTTACTTCGAAGTGAAATTTGGGAAGAGGCCATACGCTGGTTGATTGTGCTGCACCATCATCTGCCATGTTATTTCTCCAGTTGTAATGTGTTGTCTATTAGTTGATTGAATCAGGATCAGGACTTCTGCATCTGCTGCTGGAAGGTGATCTCGATGAATTCCGCAGGACGGATCAGCGCTACCAGTACGGTCACGCGCAGGATGCCTTCCAGGATGTCTTCGGGAGTCATGGTTTCGCCGAGTCCCACCATTACTGCGAAGGCATCATCGGGGCTGGAACCTGCCAGGCCGCCGCGCTTCCAGATACCGGTAAGGAAGTTGCGAATCATGCTCTTGATAGTGATCCAGGTGTTGGCCGTGTTGTTCTCAAACACGTAGGCCTTGGCCGCCAGCTTGATGGATTCCTCAAGCATGATCATGGTGCGGCGCACCTGGATGTAGCGCCAATCCAGGCTGTTTCCGTCGAGAGTACGTGCACCCCAGACCAGGGTTCCCTCGCCGATGAAGCTGCGGATCGCGTTAACGGATTTGCCCTGGGGGGTTACGTTCAGGTCCTGCTGGTCGTCGTGAGAGATGTTCACAGTAGGTGAAACCACGGCATTCAGGCTGACGTTGGCTGGCGCTTTCCACACACCGCTGGCGTTGTCCACGCGGGTGAAGATACCGGCCATGGCGGCACCAGGAGGCAGCAGGTTCAGCTTGTTCTTGGCCTCATCCATGATGATCTTGAACGCGGCGGAATTCTGCACCAGGGAAGACTGCAGCAGACGCATCTTCACAGGCGCTTCTGCCTTCTCGGCCGCTTCGTCATCGCCGCTCACCCAGTCAGCAATCTTGACCTTGGTCAGTGAATCGATCTGAGCCTGCATCTGTGCCTCTTTGGGAGACTGGCTACCTGCGTCGGGCAGTTTCAGGTCAGTAGCGATGATGCTCTTCAGGGTTTCAATGCTGTCGCCATCGAAATTACGGTAGTCGATTTCATTGTCCTGGACGATGGAGGTGTTCACCCAGGGGTAGTAGGCCATACCGAAATCCAGGTTGCTGGTGCCCAATTCATTGCGGAAATTATCAACGGGGTCGCCATCAGGGTGCTTGCGATCGCGGTAACCATCGTAGATATCCAGAATGGATACACGATTCTTCATCTTGTCACCGCAGTGCATCAGGCTGGCTTGCTGCACGGCGATGGCGTCGGCACGTTCGGTCAAACGCATGGCATCGGGAACAACCACCATGGTGGGCTCCTGTTCCTTGATCAGGGTTTCGATACCCGCAGTCAGCTTGGCCGCGTCGATAGTTTGATCTTCCTTGCCGTAGGCACCTACGGAGACGATGTAGCACGGGCCACCACCGTTGGAGAAGAACAGCTTCATGCTGTTGTACAGCAGGTATTTACCGGCTGTCTGCTCGATCATGTACTCTTCCATCGTGGGTTCGTCGTCGTCACCCACGCGCTGGGTGAAATCGGCTTCTTCGCCATCTTCCGCCTTACGCAGGGAGAACACGGGCTTGGAGCCGTATCCGAAATAGTTGTGGAACTCAGCCATGGAAGAAATTTTCCAGGGCTTGTTTACCAACGTCTTCCCTTTGTTGTCAGCTCGCTCGGTGTATCCGATGAAAGCTGGAACAGCGGTCGCAACCTCTACCACTGAATTGGGGAAAGCACTCTTTTCGACGATATATACGCCGGGGGTCTTCATAGGTGCGGCCATGATTTCTCACTCCTCCGATTAAAAATTTACGTAGATTTCTGAAACGAATAATTCGCGGTCATCAAGTTTTACTTTGTTGATTCTGTTCGCCGAAGCGACTGCCAGTCTTTTCACCAGAACCTTGAGACGGTTGTGTCTCGGGACCAGCAGTTGGAACTTTGGTTTAGCCCGGTCTCGCAGAGGTATTGCCTGCCTGGAGAGAAACACCTTGGCCTTGCGACCATTGGCAACCTCTTCTTCTCCGAGATAGTCAAATTCGATTTCATCTTTTGCGTCTTTAACGAACACACCTTCCCGATTGACGTCACCCAGGATGAAGTACTTCCAGTGGGTTTCTCTTGCCTTGAATCTGATGTGGTAGTCGTTGTAGGTATTCAGGTCACCCTGGGTGATCTGCTCCAGCTCTTCACTGCTTACCCGAATGGAAATCAGGCCCAGCGAAGGTGGACGACGGGATGCCGGGGCTGCTGCGCTAAGCATGCCGCGGGTCAGGTTTCGGCTCTGCTGGAGATCCGCCGGATCGAGCGGGATCTTGCCGCGAGGATTCCTGGCCGTCTGTTCGGCATCGAACAGCAGGGCGCGATTGGCGGAGAACGGCAGCACGCTGCTATGGGTTTCCCTGAGCGTGAAGGAGCCGGCGAATAACTCGGCGAGGTCTGCCGGGCTGACAAATTCCTCGCTGTGCAAATACTTGGTACCGATGGCCTGGGGATCGGTGTTGGCGGAATCGAAGTACAGGGTTCGGGTTTCGCTGAATTCCGCATCGGCGGTGTAATTGCGGAAAGTCTGGCTTTCCACTTCGCACTCGAAATTCAATTGCAGGGGATCGTCTTCATCCGCGGCATAGAGTCTCAGGGTGTCCAGCTGCTCATGGTCGAAGAATACGGTGATGCCGTCGTCCCGCTTCCTGGTCACCATATTGGTATTGGCCATGAGGCGAGCCGATTCACCGGTAGGCACCAGCTGCACGCCAGGCAGCCTGCCATTGCTGAAGTAGGTATGCTCCAGGCTGATGTTGAACATTGGTCGATACTGGCCCATTGCGCGTTCCCTGCCCTATCCGCCGAACGCCGCTTCGGGAGTGCTGCTGATGGTAACGGCCTGATCGCGGATGTCGCCCGGATCGATGGCCACCATGCGAGCCCGGTAGAGCACGGAGGGGTAGTACTTGCCGCCTAACACACCCCACAGGTTGCTGAGATCCTGGATGGAGAGGTTTTCGATATCCATCACCAGCTTGTCGATCTGGTCATCCATATCCGGGGTGTTGGAATGATCGAAGACCGGGCGACGGTGGAAGAAGGCGATTGAACTG
>Ga0181578_10000138_pt1 | contig 63419 bp, 63 predicted proteins | sample 071ome_21_FD_148659 | JGI IMG/M metagenome (GOLD analysis project Ga0181578, IMG submission 148659) | Coastal salt marsh microbial communities from the Groves Creek Marsh, Skidaway Island, Georgia - 071401CT metaG (spades assembly) | ecosystem: Environmental > Aquatic > Marine > Intertidal zone... | reverse complement strand
CACTGTCCAACACCGAAGTTGGAAAGAGGTCCATTGGCACTACCCGGTTAATCGGCTCCGGGCTAGGCAGGATCGCGCCATTCAGAAGAGTCATGGAGTAGCGTTCGCCCAAACCGCGCACATAGACGAATTTACCACCCACCGTGCTCAAGCCCGCTACGCGCTTCAGACTCTCTGCTATGTTTGCATCCCCGGTAGGGGAGAATTCTTCGGCGTCAACCACGTTTGAGATAGCGTCAGTTGCTCTCTTTTCGTCTGGGACAAATTGCCCGATTACTGAAATTTCTTCAATCTGCGGTTCCTGGGCTGCGAGGTTGGTACTGGCGGCAGCGGTAATGCAAACCACCAGAAGCTTCTTGCGGTTCATTGGAAAGCTAGCTCCGACGTGAGTTAGTGCTGGAATTAGCGCCTAGGATATGTCACATGTATGACACAAATATGACAAGGATTTGCTGGCTACTGTTTTTGACCTTCTGTTGTAATTCGTATATTCGGGCAATACAGAACGCAAAAAGGGTGCAAACGCACCCTTTTTCCGTTTACCAGATCAATCGCTGTTAATCGAAGTCAAACGTCCATCCCTGGGTCCAGTCAGATGTGTCATCCTTGACCGCGCCAATGTAATCAACCTGGTCGAAGAATGGGTCCGAAGGGATAGCAGGAGTGCGCGCATTAATGGCTGTACCGTTGGTCCAGCCCTCCTTGCCTCCCAGATCCGCAGCGATATTGAGCACAGTATTGGTTTGTGCTGCCAACCACTCGGCCACTGTGAAGGTCGGATTGGTTGTACCGTCCAGAGTCGCTGTCGATGCTGCGCAGGAAGGCGTGACCAGGCTGTTAGCCAGGATCAGGCTGCCGTTGAAACTGCCGCCGGAACCGGTCTGGCTGAAGGTCTCGTCTCCCCCCATCACGATACAGCCTTCAGTGGATTCGATAGCACCACCGATCACCATATTCACCATCTGACCACCCGTGCCGGCCTTGAGCTCGAGGGCGTGACCACTGGATTTCTGGCCTGTGCTGGTCTTACAGGTCATGTTGGAAATAATGGGATTAGAGCGGGGAGTCGTTGTCGGGTTACCACCGAGGTTGTCGGCTTCGATGCAGTTGTCACCGGAGGTTGTCTGCTCGACCAGCACATGCTGGAGTTTGCCTGTCCAGCCGGCTGTCCAGTCCAGGGCATCGTCGTCGGCACCGGAGATGTAGATGTGCTTCGCGTTAACCGTACCACCGTAGAACTCGATACCGTCGTCCGCACCATTGTGGCTGTGAATGTAGTCGAGGATAGTACCGCTTCCAACGCCCTGCAGGGAGATAGTATTGAGCTCGTCATCCTGGGTGATTGGGAAACCCGCGTACTTGATTTGCAGGTAAGTGACCGAGCCGCTGCTATCGGCATCATTGGGCGTGGTACCGCCACCGTACTGACCAGTGGAACCCTCACCATCGTCGAAGCCGCTGGAAGTATTCAGAGTAGCCGACCCGGAGATGGTCAGACCGCCCCATAGACCACGAGCATTGAGGACATCCAGCGTACCGTTGTCCTGGCTGGAGGTCATGATGATCGGTGCGTCAGCAGAACCATTGGCGAAGATCTTGCCGCCCCGGGTAATAACCAGCGCAGACTGGTTACCTTCGGAGATGATTTTCGTGCCTGGATCGATGGTCAGGGAAACCTTGGCACTGTCGGCAGGCGCTACCAGTGAGTTGTCACCGACGAATACCGTACCACTGAAGAAGTAGGCATTGTTTGCTGTCAGGTGCAGATCGGTCAGAATGGGATCGCCAGTAGGAATGTTACAGACGGGCAGTCCGTCAAAAGTCGCCGCGTTCTGGGTAGTGCCGGTCGGGCAGCCGGAAGCCGGGTTGGCTATGGCAACTGACGCCGGCGCCGCTGTGTAAGTGATGTTGCTCACGTCACCGCCCGTGTAGTAACCGACGAAGGCACTCACGGTGGCACCGGCGAGGTTGGCCTGGGAGCCAATCAGGTCATTCACGATGGTGACCTGCTCAGAAGCAGACAGCACCTTGGTGGAGTAAGGCTGCACATTGTTAAGGTCCAGGGGTACCCAGATGCCACCGGACAGCAGGTTAAATTGGCCAACGCCTTGCACGTCCAGTACCGCTACCAGGGAGCCCATCTGGCCGACGTCGGAGCTGGCAGGATTGATCGTAGCCACGATATCGAATGCACTTCCCGCTGGCACTTCGGTCTGGAAACTGGCACCGCCATTGAGGGTGGCACCGCCCGTGAATGATGCGCCGGTCTTCGGACCAGTCGCCGTCAGGGAAGGTTGATCAGCGGCCTGGGCTGCCATGACGGCAACACCGAAGGCTACGCCGGTAGCCAGTGCGCTGATTTTTGCTTTGTTGAATTTCATGTCGACTCCTTGGTAAGGGGTAAGTGATCTAGTCTAGAAATATTTACCTATAGGTCGGGCCATCATAGGAGTGAGATATTTCAGAACTGCTACGGAAACATTGCAGTTGTGTGACAATTGCTCATTACGGTCTGAATGCGCTTGAATAGTCCCCGCGAGCTTGTCACAAGGCTGTCACCTGCCAGTCACTATCCTTGGACAGAGCACAGACGTCATTACCCAAACTCAGGCAGCGATTGATGGACAAAGAGAAAACATTTGAACAAACAAGAGTCGAAGCCCAACCCATCGGCTTGTTCGAAACCCCGGTTGCCTATTGCGCGCTGAAGGACGGGGAAGCGCTGATGGATGAGCTGGAATCCGTCATTCGCAGGAAGAAAGCCGAAGACCAGGGCCTGTCCCGCTCCAATATCGGTGGCTGGCATTCGGACACCGACATGCTGCACTGGGGTGGAGACGCGGCCCGCAAACTGGCCGAGACTGCCGTGAATGTTGCAAAACGCATGAGTCACTTTCATGAAAAGGACAAGAATGCGCTGGACTGGACCGTACGCATGTGGGCCAACGTGACCCCAAAGGGAGGGCTGAATCACCTGCACAGTCATCCTGGCAACCTGTGGGCGGCGGTGCTGTACCTGGACATGGGCAACGAGAAAGGCCAGTCGGAGGACGAGGTCGGCGGCCGCTTCTATCTCGAGGATCCCCGCTTCCCCATGGCAGCTATGAGGGACACCAGTTTTCGCCTCATCGGGCAGAACAACGCCCCCCAGCAATACGAAACTGAATTGCGCCTGCAGCGCGGTAATCTGGTGGTGTTTCCAGCCTGGGCCAGACACGGAGTCAGGGTTTACACGGGGGAGCGTGAGCGCATCTCCATCGCCCTGAATATCGATGCACAGCAGCGCGCCTGACCCGGGGGCCAGGCGCCGGGGGAATGCCGGGAATTACACGCCGATGCTGGTAGCGCGGCGGAAGCGGTAACGCAGTATGGGATTGAGGAGCCGCGCCAGACCGCTGGTAAAGGTCAGAGGACTGTCCAGTACGGCAAAGCACAGACAGCCTTCCTCGCTGACCGGCTGGTGAGTGTGCGCCGGGGTTCTCACCACGAAATCCGACTGGCGATACATGCCGGACTCATCGGAGAAGCTGCCGTCCAGCACCAGGGTAATCTCGTTGCCTTGGTGTTTGTGCACAGGCACCTGGCTGCCGGGCTTCATGTAGAGGAAGTCACACTGGGTCTTGTCATCCAGGGTAACCGATGCCTGGTTGATACCACTGGACAGTTTATTCCACACCAGGCCCTCTGAGGCCACCTTGGCCAATACCCTGGGCAGGCGCACGCTGTGATCCAGCATGTGAATCTCTTCCACCGCCGATGCTCGCTCGGGCAGCTCCTGCACCTGGGGCTGGGCCGTGATGCGCTTGATGATCGCGGTGACGTCCGCCGACATGGCGGGCTTCTGCGGCGCGTCGGCTTGCATCCAGTGCTGGCTGGCGGCGGATTCCATATCCTGGCTGCGCTGCTGGCAATCTGCGCACAGCTCCACGTGCGCGGAGATCACCACGTTCATGCCCACGGACAGGGTGCCCTGCACATAATCCTCGAGTAATGCTTCATCCGGGTGGAAAGTCACTTGGCTATTCATTGTCTTCGGTACCAATCATTTGTCGCAGTTTGCCCATGCCGAGTCTGAGGCGTGACTTCAATGTCCCCAGTGGGATATCGAGGGTGGCAGCCGCTTCTTCGTGGGTCTGGTCGTAAATATAAATCTGTTCAATGACAGCCCGTTGCGCGTCGGGAAGTCGCTCGTAATAGCTCTCGATGTTCGCTATCTCGACTTCCATGGAGCCCTGTTCTGCGTGGGAGAGATTGAATTTTCCCTCGCCTTCCTGGGGCCAGATATCATCCGCGCTGACTGTCGTAGGTTGCCGCTTCATCTTACGCATGATATCGAAGCAGCGATTACGGGTGAGCGTGAAAATCCAGCTCTGGGCGGTCCCCCGGTCCAGGTCATACAACGGCGCCTTTTGCCATACCGTCAGCATAGCTTCCTGTACCAGGTCGTTGGCGAGCTGCTCGTTCCGGGTCAGCTTCATGCCCAGTGCGAAGATTTTGTTGGCGAAAAGGTTAAACAGCTGGTTGAACGCGGCCGTATCCTGGGAATTGCCCACGGCAATCAGTAGTGCTTCATCACTGCTGGCGGCCCCGAGGGTATCCAATGGTTCATGGTGGCCTCGAGACGCCGCGGCTGACACCGGAGCATTCATCGATGTTTCCTTCCCTGAGCCTTGTTGCGACTCCTGCGTTTTTCCCAGAGCTGAACCCATGCCAAAACCGTGTAGTGCGGGATTCAAGGTGCTCATGATTCGAATAACGCCCGAATCAGCAAGTTGGATCACACCAGATATTCCCGAAATAAGTGATCCAAACATTACCAGAAGGCGTAAGCAGAGGGAATCGAGACAATAGTCACAAATCAGCATCATGACAGCAGCCACCGAACTCAAGACCGCCCAAAATTTGACCAGTGCAGAATACCTGGCCGAGCGGGTGAAAGAGGCCTACAAGACGTTCAACGCTGAACAACTCACACAACTGCAGACCCTGTACAGCAGCGACATCCATTTTGAAGATCCCGCCCATGCCGTTCAGGGGAAGACCGCCCTGATCGAATACTTCACTCGCATGAGCAAGAACCTGAATAATTGCGAGTTCCGGTTCCACTCCACCATCACCAATGGCACGGATATCTTCCTCTCCTGGACCATGTTCCTCAAGCATCCCCGCCTTAATAACGGGGATCCGATCCGGGTTGAGGGTGCCAGCTATTTGCGCACCCGTAACGGCAAGATTTACTATCATCGGGATTACTTCGATATGGGTGCCATGGTCTACGAGAATGTCCCCCTGTTGGGTCGCCTGGTACGCACGCTCAAACAGCGTCTCGGCCGCTAGTACTTGAACAACCCAATTCTCTCCCTGCCTGCAGGATCGCGCTAATGCAAGCTCAACGCATCGCCATCGTTGGTAGCGGCATCTCCGGACTTACCGCCGCCTACCTGCTCGGTCGCAAGCACGACATAACCGTATTCGAAGCCAATGACTATATAGGCGGTCACACCCATACGGTTACAGTAACGCCCGCTGAGAACTCCTATGCCATCGATACGGGGTTCATCGTCTGCAATGACCGCAACTATCCGAACTTCCTCAAGTTCATGGAGAAACTGGGTGTCACCCTGCAGCCCACCGAGATGAGCTTCAGTGTGCGCAATGATGCCGAGAACCTGGAATACAACGGACACAACCTGAACACCCTGTTTGCGCAACGGCGTAACCTGTTTAGACCAGGCTTCATTCGGCTGGTACGGGAAATCCTGCGCTTTAATGAAGCCGCCAGGGCAGCCATCGCATCAGGCAACGTCAAGGATGCGACCCTCGAAGAATTTATCAGCCGCCATGGCCTGAGCCAGAACCTGGTCAACAATTACCTGTTGCCCATGGTTGCCGCCATCTGGTCCTGCAGCATCAACCAGGCCGGAGCCTTTCCCCTGCAATTCTTCCTGCGCTTCTTCATGAACCATGGCTTGCTGGATATCCGCAATCGCCCCCAGTGGTATGTGCTGCAGGGCGGATCCCACGCCTACATCAAGCCCATGACCCGCAATTTCAGCGAGCGCATCCGGCTTAATTCGCCCGTTGAGTCGGTCACCCGCCACAACTGCCACGTCGAGATAAAGGTACACGGCAAGGTGGAGACCTTTGACCAGGTGGTGCTCGCCTGTCACAGCGACCAGGCGCTGGCCATGCTCGGTGATGCCAGCAGTGATGAGACCGCGATTCTGGGCGCCATGGCCTACCAGGACAACGACGTGATCCTGCACAGCGACAGCACACTGATGCCCAAACGCCGACGCGCCTGGGCCAGCTGGAATTTCCTGGCCGGCTCCAGCGCCGACGATCAGCCGCCGCTGGTGAGCTACTGCATGAACATACTGCAGGGCATCGACAGTAAAGAAAACTTCTTCGTCTCCCTCAACGCGCGAGAGAAGATAGATCCGGCAACAATACTGGGCGAATACCGCTACGCTCATCCCGTGTATTCGTCCGAATCCATCGCCGCCCAGGCGCAGCGAGACAGGATCTGTGGCGCCAATCGAACCCATTTCTGCGGCGCTTACTGGTATAACGGTTTCCACGAGGACGGCGTGAAGAGCGCGCTGGATGTGGCTGGCCGATTTGGAGAATCCCTGTGAAAACCGGGGAGGAATTCGAAAGCGCCATCTACAGGGGAAGCGTGCGCCATCGCCGCTTTACACCCAGGCCGCATACATTCGAATACCCGGTATTCATGTTTCTGTTGAAGATTGATGAGATTCCCCACCTGCTGCAACGTTTCTGGCAACTGGGTTCCGGGGTCTGGCACTGGGCCAGGTTTCGCCGCGCGGACTACATTGGCGACCGCTCCGAATCGCTCGCCGTGGCGGTGCAGCACAAGATATCTGAACTGTCCGGCATCGCGCCGGAGAAACTGGAAGGCGACCTCTTCCTGCTAACCCATCTGCGTTACTTCGGTTTCTATTTCAGCCCACTCAATCTTTACTACCTGCGTAAAGAGGGAAGGTTCACCCACATGCTCGCCGAGGTGAGTAATACGCCCTGGAATGAGCGTCACTATTATCTACTGGATCTCGATGATCTGCAGCCTCATGAGAAACAGTTCCATGTGTCTCCGTTCAACCCCATGAATCAGGCATACCGCTGGCGAATCACCCCTCCAGATACAGAGCACAAGCATTGTTCCGTGCACATCGAGTGCAGCACCGAGGGGGAGGACGGCAAGGTGTTCGATGCCACTCTCAGCTTAAAGCGCAGCCCCCTAAACCAAACGGAATTGCGCCGCGTATTACTGAAAGCGCCAGCGCAGACCCTGAGTGTGCTGTTCGGGATCTACTGGCAAGCCCTGTTACTTTTTCTCAAGCGTGTCCCGGTCTACAAGCACCCGGGCAAACCAGCAGTCTCCAACAAGGAAGGTATGGCATGAACCAGAAAGACCTTAGCCTGAACGGGCCGCAGCAATTGGTTGAATCGGACTCTTCGAGAGCCACCGAGATTTTGCGCAAACTACTGATTCAGGTGCTGGAGCATGCCAGTGAGGGTCATTTTCTGCTGAAAGAACACGACAAGGTCATTGCGGAGGTTGGCAACAGAAATGATCCGCTGCAGGCTGAAGTGAATATACTCAATACCAGGGTCTATGCCCGCGCGCTCATCGGTGGCAACACCGCCGCCGGTGAAGCCTTCGTCGATGGCTGGTGGACGTCTCCTGACATCACCAGTGTAACCCGCTTCTTTGCCCGCAACCTGGGCATGGTGGACTACTGGGGCAGCCGCTTCGGCTGGTTGCTGAAACCGGTTGCCCTCACCCGCTCCCTGCTGCGCGCGAATTCCCACAGACAGGCCAAGCGCAATATCCTGGCGCACTATGATCTGGGTAACGATCTCTACCAGGCCTTCCTCGACCCGCGCATGCAGTACTCCTCGGCACTGTATGAAAAGTGCGGACTGAGTCTGGAAGCAGCCCAGAAAGCGAAGCTGCGACGGCTCTGTGAACAACTGCAATTGAATGAAGAGGATCACCTGCTGGAGGTTGGCTCCGGCTGGGGAGGTCTGGCGATATTCGCGGCCAGCAACTATGGTTGCAGGGTCACTACGACCACGATTTCCGATGCGCAGTTTGCCTACGCAAAAGCTGCCATCAGGCAGGCCGGTCTCGAAGACAGAATCGAACTGCTTAACAAGGATTACCGCTTACTGGAAGGCCGCTTCGACAAGATCGTCTCAGTAGAGATGATCGAAGCCGTGGGTAAACGCTACCTGCCAGGTTTCTTTAGCAAGCTCGACTCCCTGCTCAAGCCAGGGGGTAAACTGATGCTGCAGGCAATCACCATTGCCGACCAGCGCTTTGCCAGTTACAGCCGCTCCGAAGACTTTATCCAGAAACACATTTTCCCCGGTGGCTTCCTGCCTTCTCTGTCCATGATGACCGATCTGCTCGCCCGGAAGACCGACATGGTGGTGCGCGATATCAAAGACATCGGTATCGACTATGCGCAGACGCTTGCGGCCTGGCGAGAAAACTTCCAGCAGCAGAAATCGGAACTCGCCACACGAGGCTATGATGAGAAGTTTGCCAACCTGTGGATCTACTACCTGGGATACTGCGAAGGCGGCTTCCTGGAGCGGCGCATCAGCACCGTGCAACTGCTGGCCAGTAAAGCACCTCACTGACACCATGCGACATACCGAATGCGGCTTTCCAATCGCCGTTCGCTCTCTATCACAGGCATTGCTGTCTTGTGGGCTCTCTGATACCCATTGATACTCACTATTACCAATTATTTAGCTTAAAGTTTCCTTCGTAATGCTAGTTTCGGCCGATCCGTTGTACACAATTTCATGAGCCTATGCCGAACCAAGAACTTCGCCATCATCTTGCCGATACTGAGAGACAATTCATCCCTGATGAATACCGCCGCCGGCGGATTTGCAAGCCTACAGACTTTACCTCGTTCAAGTCTCCCGCCCTGCTTGCCAGCGTTGAAATAGCGGTAGCGATCACCGTTCAGACCAGTCGCTTTACTGGCACTATAAACAAGATATATCTGGACGGTTACGACGCGGAACTGGATATCCCGGCCAGAAACGCCAGCCACCCCAGAGGAGTCGAACCCTCGGCGGTGCAATTGATCGGTGCTCGCGCCACGATAAAGGGCCAGGGTAAATCGCCAGAGAATAGCCTGATCCCTGGGCAACACTCGGTGGAGATCACAATGGTCAGACGAACAAGCGAAACAAAAGTGGTTATCAGAATGAAAGATCTCGATCTGCCAGCCAAACGCTATGCACAACGCCTCGCCTTCCTGCTAAACACTGACGTTCCTCGCGCAGATCAAGCCACTTGATTGCACGATCCTGAAACCTCACTTACCTGAAGGACCTTGTCATGCACCAGGATTTATTGTCGTTATCGGGCTTCATAGATGGGAACATCATTATGGATTCAGATATTAAGCTACATGGCTTGAGCATCGGAAAGTTTACGTGCAAGGATCTGGAGATTTCTGAAACGGCAGTAGTACAGGGCAATATCGAGTGTAGAAACGCTGTTATCTTTGGAAAGGTCATTGGTAATGTTGTCGCTTCCGGAAAAGTTTCACTCCGCAAATGCGCACGGGTTACCGGCAGTGTGACCTGTCGCGAGTTGGAGGTAGAGCAAGGCGCCGTATTGAATTGTCGTATGCATTGCAATAAAAACCTCGACTTCTACAACAACCCCCATGAAGAAATCTTGCGAAACAAGCAGCGCATAGTGCCTGAGACACTTGGGTTGCTTGAGAAATACCGCGCTAGGCGATGATGCCGGATAGCAGGCAATTATCAAAGCGTTCGTCGTAGGAAAATGGGAAGTCGCACTCTTCCCACATGTTGGCGGCTAAATCCTGCAGGCTCTGCTGGCACCCCTCCTTGATCCAGGTGGCCAGACCGGCGGCCACATTCGGGTACAGAATCCGTTCATGGCCGGGTAGTTCAAGCCATTTCTGAAGCATCCTGTGATCCAGGGATTCGATGATCGTTCCTCTGTTGAGGGATTGCAGTGCCAGCGCGTTACAGAGTTGCTCGTACTGGCCCAGCAAGGGTTTGATCAGCAGCTTCTTGCCGAGGGCCAGACACTCACTGGACAGTTCGAAGCCCGCATTGCTTATGTCACCAAAACAATCCAGCAGGTCGCGATGAAATTCTGTGTGAGACAAGGGCTTGATGTGGATGTGGCCCAGCTGCGTTTCCCGCACCACCGGGGCGTAGACCAGGAAGGTGTATTTATCGAAGGGCTTGAGGAATTGCACGATATCGTCGACCGCCTCGAAGCCCATGTAGACGAGAATCTTGTTCGCTACCTGCTGCCGGGGTCGCATGGGCTCAATCAACGGCGGCAGAACGGGTTGCTTGAAATGGTGCCAATGCAGCCCGACCCGCATGGCCGTGGGCGCAAAGCTGCGCAGTATTGCCCGCGAACCCCAATAGCCACTGACCTTGGGCACAGCGTAATCGAAGGCTTTCTGGTGGCTGATGCCGATTGAGGGTGTGCCCTGCAATTTGGCCGCCCATGCTGTGAGGGGTTCGAAATCGGTAATGACCAGATCATAGTCCCGCGTATTTAGCCTCCCAAGTTCACCTGCAAATTCAAAAATATTGTTGCGGGTCATGGTCTGCAGGTGCTTGAGTTTGCCTCGCTCCACGATCAGTGACAGGCCCCGGTAGCAGCCGTATCCCTCGAACAGTTCCATGTTGAAGTAGTCTTCCCGGGGCCGACCGGTGAAAACAAAATCCATGTCGATACCCGCATCGCGCAGCGCGGGCACCAATGCCCGTGCACGGGCAAGATGGCCATTGCCCGTGCCTTGAATGCCGTAGAGTACTTTCATTTACAGGATAGTTACCGCGGAGATGGAGACAGCACTGGATCCGAGCAAGGCGCCGGCCAGGATGTCGCTGGGATAATGCACACCGAGTACCACGCGGGAGATGCCGATCAGCGCTGCCCAACCGTAAGCGATGACGGAAAATTCCATGTAGAACTGACTTATAAGACCTGCCATCAGGAAGGCGGCGGCTGTGTGGCCCGATGGCATGGAGAACTTGTCGCTGGGCTGAATGGCGAAATGGCAGTCGTAGAGATGAACGAACGGTCGATCCCGCTTGATTAGCGCCTTGAGCGTCATGAAGCAGGGCAGTTCGATGAGAAACGCCAGGAGTCCCACATTCAGAAATTCGACGGAGCCTGCAGGTGCCTGCAGATACACAAGAGCAGCGATTGCTACATACAGGTATCCGTCTCCACTGTGCGAGATCCAGCGATTCAGTGTAATGAGGAGGGATTTGTGCTGCAGCCTGTTCAGCCAAAGATAGGTGTGAATGTCGAGACTAAGCAAGCCGGTGATCACATCGAAACTCCTGAATGGTCTTCGATGGGCTACACCTTAAATGTGCTATGTGTCACTTTGGTTAAAGAAAAATTAAGCTTTCTTTACATTCCAACAGGCTTATCGTCGGCTTCTTGACTCCGGCTTCACCCGGCAAGCCTGTCTAGCTGACCAGGTAAGGCCGCAGCGCCTCAAAACGGTAGTCGATTTCGGCGGCCTGCTGCGGGCTAAAACTGTATTCGCCACGGCGGGATTTTGTTGTCTTGAATATACCGCGCTTCTGCATAACATACAGGCGCACCCCAGGAATCAGGTTGTCGAGATTCTGAATGAGTAGCAGTCGTGCGTAGCAATCGCGCAGCGCTTCCTCGTTGCCCGCCTGGAAGAGTCTCCACATACTGGCATAGACATCGGCATACATCGCCCCGCCAGTCATGACGCCATCGGTGCCGATGCGCATCTCGTACAGCCAGCCCCGGCCGAGTGTTGCGCCGAATATGCTCTTGATAGGGTCGGGCTGGAATTCCTGCAGGGCGAGCATGCGCGCATATACCTGCCCATATTCTTCCTTGATGTAGCCACACTGGGGAAACTCTCTCGCCAGGGCAACCAGGAATTCGATAGTCAGTTCGATATCGGGTCCACCGCTGGTCTGTACGAAGATTGGCCGTGCGGTGATTTCACACAGCGCCGCGTAGTAGTCGCGAATGTCTGCCAGGGTGCTGGCCGTGGTGGGCGGAATGGCTATCATGCCATCGGGCTGCAGGCGCTCGGCGATTCGGGCATAGTCCAGCATGCCTTCGGTATCATCCGCCTGCACGCCCAGCACGAGGGCCATGCCCGTTCCCTGATTCGCCTCTGCCAGCACCTCGAAGCCCCTGATCCTCTCCTCGCGACTCAAGTAGCGTTGTTCACTTGAATTCTGGGGCCACACCAGGCCCTGCACACCGGCCTGGTGGCAGAAGGCCACCTCCCGCGCCAGGTCTTCATAATCCACAGCGCCGCTCTCATCATAGGGCGTGGTGAGGATCATCAAGGCTCCCCGCATCCTGTTCTCTTCCATGGCGAATAAGACACCCGGCGGCACCAGGTAGATAGCCGAGGCCGCGCCCAACAATTGTCTGCGTGTTATCGTGTTCTCGTCTGACATGGGGACTCCGCTCGCTTTGATTTATTACCAGTCTTGTATTGCTGGGCGATTGCTGAAGATTCATTGCCGGCAGCCTCTCGTTTTACGCTCTTCATGGAGAAATCGCAATGCCCTGCCCGGGCCTGCAGCACGGCATAACAGGGCTCTCCGGCTCAGGTGAGCTTTCCTGCGGCAAGCGCCGTATCGATGGGCTCCAGCAATTGCTTTACCCTCGCCGGCAAATATTCGCTAGAATCCCTGAAAACACCAAGAATGGAGGGTCCCATGACCGAGCCGTCACTCGCTCGCCCACACCGTAACCGCATGCAGCCTCGCCTGAGGACGATGACCATCGTCAGCGCCAGTCTGCTGCTACTGATTGCTTGCGACAGTAATTCCACGAATACCACCGCCAGTAACCCGCCCCCCGCGGCCGCGCCCATGGCCCAGCAGGCCACTGCTGATCCTGCCCCTGTAGCCAGCAATGTCCAGGAAGGCGAGTGGCAGGCCTATGGCGCCACCATCGGCAGCACCAAGTACACTCCCCTGCGACAGATCAACGCCGACAATGTGGCGCAGATGGAAATTGCCTGGCGACGCCCGGCGGTAGACCAGTACTACCTGGACATGAACCCGCAGCAACGTTATTCCACCAACTGGAATGGTACGCCCGTGGTGCGCGATGGCGTTGCCTATGTGACCAACGGCCTGGGCCTGGTGGAAGCATTCGACCCGGGCACAGGCGAGACACTGTGGGTGCAGGAACCTCCCGGCGGGGCCGAAGGATTACCCGGTGCACCGACCCGCGGCGTGGCTTACTGGAGCGATGGCACCGAGGCACGCATCTTCGTGCAACGGGGCACCTGGCTCTACGCCCTGGATGCCGCGACAGGTGAATCCATCCCCGGTTTCGGCGACGCTGGGCGCGCCGACCTGCAACTGATTCCGGAAGACTTCGAGCGCTTCCGCTGGGGCGGCGTCCCCATGGTGGTACGCGACGTGGTGGTCATCGGTCAGGCCATGACCGACAACTTCTCCAACAAGGAAGCCCCACGGGGCGACGTGCACGCGTTCGATGTGCGCACCGGAGAACTGCGCTGGACATTCAATACCATCCCCCAGGAAGGCCAGTTCGGTACCGACACCTGGCAGGACCGGTCCTGGTCCTATACCGGCCACGCTCCGGTATGGGCCCTGTTCAGCGCCGACGAGGAACTAGGCATGGTGTATATGCCAATCTCTTCCTCTACCAATGACATGTACGGCGGCCACCGTCTCGGTGATAACCTGTTCAGCCAGAGCCTGGTCGCCGTGGATGCCGAGACCGGCGAGCGCGTGTGGCATTACCAGACTGTGCATCACGGCCTGTGGGATTACGACCCACCGGCAGCGCCAGTGTTGATGGACATCACCGTGGAAGGCCGGGAGATCAAGGCAATTGCCCAGATCACGAAGCAGGCCTTCCTGTTCGTGTTCGACCGGGAGACCGGCGAGCCTGTATGGGATATCGAAGAAAGACCCGTGCCACAGTCCGATGTGCCCGGTGAAGTCACATCACCAACCCAGCCGTTCCCTACCCGTCCGGCCCCATTCGATCGACAAGGCGCCACGGAAGACAACCTGATTGACTTCACACCAGAACTGCGCGCCGAGGCACTGGAGATTGTCAGCAATTTTGTCATGGGGCCCTTGTTTACACCCCCTTCCCTGGTTACTGAAAATGGGACACAAGGCACTATCCAGCTACCCGGCTCCCAGGGCGGAGGCGATGTACAGGGGGCAGCTTTTGATCCGGAGACGGGTTACCTCTACATCCCCTCGATCACCGCACCGTTCGTGGCAGACCTGCTGCCGGGTGATCCCGAAGTAACCAACCTGGCTTACACCAAGGGATCACGGCGCTGGATCGCCGGCCCACAGGGCCTTCCCCTGTTCAAACCTCCTTACGGTCGCATCACCGCTATCGACATGAATAGCGGCGAGCATGTGTGGATGGTGCCCAACGGCTGGGGTCCGGTAGATAACCCGGCCATTGCCCATCTGAACCTGGGCAAACTGGGCGTACCAGGAAGACCATCACCGCTCCTCACAGGTTCACTGCTGTTCCTGGGCGAAGGCCAGACCGGTCAGAGACCCGGTGGACGCATACCACCCGATATGCCTATCGAGATAGCCACCAACAGCGGCGGCCCGAATTTCCGCGCCTATGACAAGCAGACCGGTGATGTGATCTGGGAGAGGGAGTTGGAGGCAGGGACAACTAATGCCCCCATCAGCTATCTGCATGAAGGCAAGCAATACATTCTGGTGGCGATCGGCGATCGCGATCATTCACCGGAGCTGCTGGCGTTTACACTGCCCCAGTAGAACCAGAATCGAGGATGCAGGGCTGACCCGGAGTCGGTCCTGCTACTTGACGCACTCGTAGACGAATGCCGGGGGCATATTGCGCAGCGTGAAACGCAACTTCACATCCCTGAAGAATGGCTTCATGTCGCCGTAGTTAGCCAGGCTGTACTGGTATTGCAGGAAGCGCCCGCCCTCGCACAGGTTTTCACCCACCGTGGTGAGAATATCCTGCACTACCTGGTCATCGATCAATGCCAGCGGCAGGCTGGAAACCACATGATCGACTGTCGGGATTTCCAATTCGTCCAGGATTTTTCGTATGGATGACGCGCAGGCATTGTAGACATGCAGGCGCGGATCCTTTATGACACGCAGGCGTTCGGCAAACTCACTGTCCAGCTCAAGGCTGATCAGTTTGCAGTCGGGGCTCATGCGCTCCAGGATGACTTCAGTCACGCAGCCATTGCCTGGCCCCAGCTCGACAATACATCGGGCGGCTTCGAAATCTACTGACTTGAGCAGGCGGTTTATCAGGTTAGGAGAACTGGGCGTGATGGTGCCAGTTGTACGTATATTCCTGATCAGTCGCAGGGTGTCACTGTTCTGCAACCGGGCCGTTAGATCCTTAACCATTCACCAAGTTCCACACCCAGATAGACATAGATCGTTACCAGGGGTATCTCGCCAATAATTACCGCCGTAACAAGCTTCTTATAGCTTATTTTAACCAAGCCCGCCACGTAGCAGATCGCATCTGTGGGCACCAGGGGGAAACACGACCATCCGGCGATTATCCAGAACGCATAGGGGCCGTGTAATTTCTCTTTCAGCCAGGCGATCTTGTCTGGATACCGTTCCTCCAGATACTCGTCGTAGCTCCCGAAGGCCGGGAAACTGTATACCAGGGATGCCCCTGCCGCAATACCGGCAAAGGAGACCAGCATTACCACCAGCGGCATGTCCGGGAAGCTGATGCCGCCGGCGAGCACGAAAGGCGTGCAGGGAATCATCAACAGGGCGCGGGTCAGGGACAAGACTATATAGACCAGCAGGGCCAGGGCACCCAGGCCATTGAGGAAGCTTGAAATGGACTCACGGGTCACCCAGTCCGGGTTCGCGAACATCAGGGCGGCACACAGGAGTACCAGGACGATCCAGATCGTGTTGAAGTGTTTCAGTAGCAGTGCACGCAAAACATCGGTTCCAGTAAGTCAGCTACACCTCTCAACTGGAGCTAATGACAGTGCCGGAGAGATAGACGCCTATTCTGCCAACGAATGCCGACCATAGCGACTTTTTCTATGGGCGATTTGCAGGGGCCATTAGTAAGTGACCTAAATTAATTCTTCGCGGGTTACCGAGGAAGAGTAATAGTTTGTTGCTGATAGCCTTTCAACTCAGCGACCTCGAGCGCAGATACGGGGCGGGGTGGGAACCCTGCCGCCCCGCAGCCGCGCTCGGTGGCACTTAATTACATGATCAATAACCTACACTTTAATCACTTCCCGTAAAGTCTGCGAAGTACCAAAAAAAGGCCACCTCTAGAGGTGGCCTTCTGACTGCGATTTGCAGAGCGGCTGACTATTCTTCGCCAGGTGGTTCTGTAGGGGGTTCCGGTTCGCCCACGCAGCCGTCGATGTAGTTCAGGTCCGCGCCTGCCTTTGCGGCAGCATCCAGCACAGCTTCATTCAGCTCGGGATCAGGATTACTTCGGTCGCCACCAGGAATACCATCTGGCAAGCAGTCACCGTGATTCAGGTGGCCATGCAATCCGGTCACAGGCACCGTCAGCAGAAAGCTTTCGCTCGGTGGTTGGTGCAGCACTTCAACCTCGGCTTTTTTACCGCCCTTGGCGAGGACAGCGGAGCCAGCCACGGCCAGACTCAAACTCAGTAAACCAGAAACTATCAGTTTCATATCATCCTCAATCTTGTGGTTTTGAACCCACTTTCTTCAGAAGCGTTAACGCGCTTCCATTAGTGACCACGACTGTATTGAATTATAGGCCGATCATGCAAATTGCATAGACCTCGGGCAGTGTTTCATACCCTGTATTGACCCAGATCAGAATCAGCTGTGAACTGGTTCACACTATCTCCGATCCGCAACCAAGCAAAGCCTTTCAGGTTTCCCACAAAGCTGGTAAGCCACTTATTGCGCCATCAGTTCCTCGTGGATGATCGGCAGCAAATCCATCGGCCCCCAGTTGGTATTGCCAAGCCAGCGCCGGTCCAGGTCCCAGGTAAGCTCCGAGGCCAGGATCTGTTCCAGGCTATCTCCATTATCAATCGCCGTCTGTACCAATTCGCGCAGGGAATACAGCATGGCCTGATACTCCAGCATCCCCTCCCTGTCGGTGAAGCCCTGCCCATGACCCGGTATCACCTTGGTATTCGGTCCAGCCATACCGATGGCCAGCCCCATGGCTTCGATCATGCCCAGGAAGCTGCCGCCGTTATATTTGTCCACGATGGGATACATATTGGTACGGAATACGTCACCCAGGTGCAACACATCGGAGCCCATGAAATATACGAAGCTATCACCGCCGGTGTGGGCGGGTGGAGCCTTGAATACCCTGACCTCCTCACCATTGAGGTGAAACGAGATGGCCTCACTGTAACTCAACACGGGAAGTGCCTCCGCCGGAGGCTGGGGAAAGAAGGTACCTCCGTTGCGGGGTATGCGCAGTTCTTCCAGCATCTGCAGGCGTACTGTATCGTGAGCCACGATGGTCACTCCATAATCCGCCAGCAGGCTGTTGCCTCCGATATGATCCGGATGAACATGGGTGTTGATAACAAACTCGATTGACTGATCACTCATCTCGCCGACTTCTTCCAGCAGCTGCGGAACAGCCGGCTGGAAATGGGAGTCCACCAGCAATACGGCATCATCTCCTACAAACACACCGACATTGCCGTTGGTATTGATCGGCTCCAACATGTGTACCCTGCCCTGCACGTGATAGGGTGTGAAGGTCCAGTTGCCACTGTTCTGCGCAGTCGCGGCCGAGGCCAGCAGCAAGCTGCAAGCAAGCGCCAGGCCTGAACCCGTCATAACCTCTCTAGTCACAACCACCTCCGTCACCCCCACCATCGAAGAAACCAAAGAAACTGCCACTATTGGGGCTCGACAGGGATTTCCAACCTGTGCGACCTGCCGCCCAAAGGGCCAGCGCACAGAGCATTACAAAATCTACAAGAGGAAGGAACACAGATCGCAACTCACTGCTGGATTCGAGATCTGTGTAGTATAAGGAAATACTGTGACAGAATACGATGATGCCCATAGACTTCATGTGTGCGACCTCCCACCGGGCTTTCGTGTCACCTGCCCGCGCCTGTTTTTTTAAGCTTTCCACTTCATTCACTCTAGCACCCAGCGCCCACCGTTCCAACAAATAAAGCCAGAAGAGTCCTTGTTCCATGGTCTAAATAGATGGGCTACACTGCCGGCATGCTGCACCATAGATTTATTGATCAGTCGCGCAAGCAGGCTGAGAAGATCGCCATTCGCGACAAGGCGACAGGAAACGATCTCACCTATTCGCGCGCACTCGTGGCTTCGCTCATTCTGGCGCGCCGCTTCCGCAAACTCGAGCGGGGACGCATCGGTATCATGCTGCCGACCTCGGCTGGTGGCGCATTGGCAGTTACGGCTTCGCTGCTTGCCGGGCTGACGCCCGTGATGATCAACTACTCCACGGGTGCTGCGAAAAACTGTCGCTACGCCCAGCAGCAATGCGATTTCAAAGTCATCGTCACCGCCCGTGCCTTGCTGGAGAAGACCGGTTGTGAAGAATTGCCGGGCATGGTGTTCATTGAAGACATCCTTGCGTCACTGGGTAGTTACGAGAAGGCGCTCGCCTTCATCAAGTCCAAACTGCCGGGCTCGCTACTCAAGCGACTCTCCGGTGCCGCCGACCTGGACCGTCCGGCGGTGGTACTGTTTACCAGCGGCAGCGAAAAGGAACCCAAAGTCGTTCAGCTGAGTCATCGCAACATCCTGTCCAATATCGATTCCTTCTCCGAGATGATGGACATCTACGAGATGGATCGACTACTGGCCGTGTTGCCCTATTTCCATGTCTTTGGCCTGACTATTAATCTGTGGACGCCACTCTGTCTCGGCATGACTGCCATCGCCTACGCCAACCCGCTGGAATTCAAGACCGTGGCCAGGATCATCAAGGACGAGAAACCCCAGTTGCTGGTGGGAACTCCGCTGTTTCTGGAAGGCTACGCCCGACAGTCGGAAGCTGGCGATTTTGCCAGTGTGCAACTGGCAGTGTCCGGAGCCGACAAGTGTCCGGAAGCCCTGCGAACTCTCTATCGTGAGAAACATGGCCTGGAAATCTTCGAGGGCTACGGCACGACAGAAACCTCACCCGTCATCTCGGTTAACCCGCGTGACAACAACAAGCCAGGGAGTATCGGCGTTGCCATCCCGGGCACGGAGGTAAGAATCGTTAACATAGACACCGGCGCCGATTGCGAGACCGGTGAGACCGGCAAGATACTGGTGAAGGGTGATGGCGTGATGCAGGGTTATCTCAACGATGTCGAGGAATCCCACCTGCGACTGAAATCCGGCTGGTATGACACCGGCGACCTGGGACTCCTGGATGAAGACGGTTTCCTCTGGCACAAGGGGCGCCTGAAGCGCTTCGTCAAGATCGGCGGCGAGATGATCTCCCTGGTCATGGTGGAAGAAACGCTCAACAGCGTTACTCCGGACGAGGTTGACTGCTGCGCAGTGGAGCTGCCCGACGCCAAACGCGGTTCGCGCATCGTGGGGGTCACCAATCGACCCATCAACCAGCAGGAAGTCAGCAAGAAGCTGGCGCAAGAACTCCCCAACCTGGCCCTCCCCAAGAAGTATGTCGTTGTCGAAGAGTTTCCCTACATGGGTAGCGGCAAGGCGGATTTCCGCACCCTGACCCGGATCGTTCAGCGCCAGGAAGAGGCCAAGTAGTCCAGTTCCATGCCGCTGCCTACCCGCGGTACGGCAGGTCCCAGCCTCATTTCGCAAAGACAATTTTCATTGAATTCAGTTAGTTAACAGCTTTTCGATAAATCCCTTGCGATTCTGCCCATCTGTATATATTGTATATATACAGTATGAGAGGTAGAACCGTGCTACTCCACATCTCAGATCAATCTTCGGAGACCCTGCAAGAGCAGATCATTGGCCAGATCCGGGCCCGCATCCTTAGTGGTGACCTGCCTGCGGACTACTCGCTGCCTTCGATCCGCGCCCTGGCAAAAGATTTGCGGGTCAGCGTCATCACCGTGCAGCGGGCCTATGACCATCTGCTCAGTGAAGAACTGATCTATTCACGTCGTGGCAAGGGGTTCTTCGTCACCTCTCTCGAGCAGAATGACAAATCCGCACTGGCTCAACAGCGCTTCGCACAACAGTTACGCAGCACGATCGAAACCGCAACACGCGATGGACTCTCCAAAGAAGAGATTCAGAAAATCTTTAACCAGATTCTCCAGTCGGGAGACAGCAATGCTTGAAATTGAACAGTTGACAAAAAACTATCGGGATTTTTCATTAGGGCCGGTGAATCTATCAGTGGAAGCTGGTTGCGCTTTGGGTCTTTTCGGTGCCAACGGCGCTGGCAAGACCACCCTTTTTCGAAGCCTGATGGGAACGGTGCGCACCGATGACGGGAAAGTCATTGTCGCTGGCAATGAAGCCACCCCAGACAAAGGTGGCTGGAAAGAACACATTGGTTATGTAGGCGACTACGCACCCTTCTTCGATAGCTGGACCGGTGAGAAAAACCTCCTGAATCTTGGACGCTTCTATCCTGACTGGTCTATGGCCACAGCCTACGCACTGGCCAGACGCCTCAGGCTCGATTTAGGCAAGCGAGTCAGACAGTACTCGACAGGGAACCGAACAAAGCTGGCTATCGTTTCGGCACTCAGCCGCAAGGCTATGCTCTTGGTCCTGGACGAACCCAGTAATGGTCTCGACCCGGTGGCGCGAGACGCGTTCATGGAGATTCTCCACGAACAACTCGAGTCAGGCGAAATCGCCCTGCTCTATGCGACCCATCATATCTCCGAGATTGAGGCGCTGGCAGACCGCCTGGTGTTTCTTTCAGATGGCATGGTAGTGAGGGACGAAATCAAGGAAGACCTGAGTCAGGCCTGGCGCCGATTCACATTTCGCACGGAAGTGCTGCCAGAGAATATTCCGAACGTCGTGAGCCAGCGCTCGGAGCACCCCTATCATGAACTGACTTCGGACAATGGGAAAATTACCGAATCATTCCTGCGCGAGCAACGGGTCGAGCAATTGGAATCCAGTATTGTTTCAATCGAGAAGATTGCCGTTGAGATTCTGAAGTCTTCTGCCAAGGAGATGAATCATGCTTAAGCCGCTGATCAGAACTGAGTTCGATGCTAATAAACTACTGCTGTTGATCTGGCTTGTGCTGAATTGTGTGTTCTTCCTTCTCCTGGGATTAAATGATGAGCCCATCTACACTTACATGGGCATCTCCATCGTTAATTTTTGGATAATGATTACTGTCTGTGCATCAATTGCCGGCCATGAAAAAAGAGTTCGACTCTATGCTGAACTGCCTGTAACGACGCGACAGTCATTCGTCGCAGGCTGGGTTCTCATGCTGGAGTGGATGTCCATGCAGATACTGGTATGGATGCTCTATGGTGCAATATTCGACGAGGAATTTGATACCAGACGCGCCGGCCAGGTGCTTACATTCGGTCTGGGATCTGTTGCATTCATCGTGGTCATTTCCATTGGTATCGATCTAGGCTCGTACAAGCCGCGTTATTGGCAATGGATCTATGTTTTCGTCATGGCAGCGCTTCTCGCTGTCGCGATCCTGAATGACATTTCGGTGGGAATACTTGCCAGTGAAAATGGAATCCACTTCTATCCGCTCACGATGTTGAACAATCTGTGGCTGGAGATACAGCTAAGCCTGGTCGTGGTCGGCGTGCTGCTGATAGCCAACTACCTGATCTTTCGCAACAACGACAGCTATCTGCACTAGCTGACAGGACAAGGAATCACATCAGGTATAGAGATGACAAGCTACCAGTCTATCGACATCCTTGAGCGGAATAAGCTCCGGCGTGGTAATGCGACAGACATCCATCACCCTGGGACAGCGATTGGCGAAACGGCAACCGGCAGGCACATTGACTGGCGACGGTATCTCCCCTTTTATCGCCGTGGACGCACGGCTCCGCTCCACATTCGGATCCGGCTCCGGATTGGATCCCACCAGCACTTCTGTGTACGGGTGCTTGGGATCGAAATACACTTCATCGGCTTTACCCAGTTCCACCATGGAGCCAAGATACATCACCGCCATGCGATCACTCACATAGCGCACCATGGACAGGTCATGGGCGATGAAGAGCAGGGTTAGCCCCATCTTCGCTTTCAGCTCACCCAGCAGATTAATCACCTGGGCCTGCACCGATACATCCAGTGCCGAAATCGGTTCATCGCAAACGACGAACTCCGGTTCCAGGATCAGAGCGCGGGCGATGCCGATACGTTGTCGCTGACCGCCGGAGAATTCATGGGGGTAGCGGGACATGTGGTCGGCATTCAAGCCCACCCGGCGCAACCACCAGGCAACTTTCTCCCGGGTATCACTGGCACTCACTTCACTGTGCAGTTTCAGGCCTTCCCCGATAATCTCGCCCACCGTCATGCGCGGGTTTAACGACGAGTAGGGGTCCTGGAAGATCATCTGCATCTTCGTTGCCAGGCGCTGAAAGTCCTGGGGGGCATATTTCTGCGGCAGGGTTTCACCCCGAAAGAGCACATCTCCCGAGGTTTTCGGATACAAGCCCAGCAGGGTCTTGCCGAAGGTAGACTTTCCGGAACCACTCTCGCCTACCAGCCCAACAATCTCTTTCTCGTCTATTGTCAGTGATACCTGATCCACGGCGTGTACGCGCTGGTCACCACCAATGTCGAAATAACGGGTGAGTTCTCTTGCTTCAACCAGCGCCATCAGGACTTGTCCTCGAAATACAGTTCTTTGGGTCGATTGGTCGACGCCTCGTGGTGCAGCCAGCAACGCGCGAAATGGGTTTCGGCCAGGAAATAGTCCTGGGGATGCCGCTTGTCGCAAATCGCCATGGCGTGGGGACAACGGGGACAATAGCCACAGCCCACCGGCGGCGAGAACAGATCCGGTGGACTGCCCTCGATGGGTTTCAGTTCATGCTGCTTCGATGGATCGTTGGTCGGCATAGCCTCTTTCAGGCCTACGGTATAGGGGTGGGCGGAGCGGTAGAACACATCGTCCACGCTGCCATGTTCGACCACCTTGCCCGCATACATCACGGCCACCTCATCGGCCATGCGCGCCACCACACCGAGATCGTGTGTGATGAGGATAATAGCCATACCCGTCTCTTTCTGCAGATCCTGCATGAGGTCTAGAATCTGAGCCTGAATGGTAACGTCAAGCGCGGTGGTGGGTTCGTCGGCAATCAGCACTGAGGGTTTGCAGGCCAGTGCCATGGCGATCATGGCGCGCTGCAACATACCGCCGGAAAACTCGAAGGGATACTGCGCGGCCCGTTTCCGTGCCTCGGGAATCTTGCTCATCTCCAGCAGTCGAATCGCCTCGTTGCGGGCATCCTTGTAGCTATACCCCTTGTGCACCTGCAGGGGCTCCGCGATCTGGTCACCGATAGTCATGGTCGGGTTCAGTGAGGTCATGGGATCCTGGAAGATCATGCCTATCTCTGCGCCACGAATTTCCTTGCCCTTGATGGTATTGCGACCCAGCACCTCATGCCCGCGTAATCGCGCCGAGCCAGACGTGATGCGCCCCGGGGGCATGGGAATCAGTCCCATCATGCTTTGCACGGTAACCGACTTGCCACAACCAGACTCACCAACGATGGCCAGGGTCTCGCCCCTGTCGACCTTGAAGTCCACACCCCGCACCGCCTTGACGACGCCGCCATAGGTATCGAACTCCACTGCGAGGTTTTCTACTTCCAGCAACCTAGGTGCTGTTGCCGTGTTCATTACCGCCTCGGTCATTCGCGGTTCCTCATACGTGCATCCAGGGCATCCCGCAAGCCGTCCCCGAGCAGGTTGAATGCCAGTACCGTGAGGCTGATGAACAATGCCGGAAAAATCAGCTCATGCGGCGTTGTCAGCATGGTCTTGATACCCTCATTGGACATGGAGCCCCATGAGGGTGTGGGTGGTGCTACACCCATGCCAATGAAGGAGAGGAAGGCTTCCGTGAAGATCGCACTGGGGATGGCAAAAGTCAGGGTAACGAGCACTACACCGAGGGTGTTGGGAATCATGTGACGAAAAACCAGATACGGTGTCTTGGCACCCAGCAGGCGCGAGGCATCGATATAGCCCTGCTCCCTGATCTGCAGAATCTGGCCCCGCACGAGGCGTGCCGTTGCCGGCCACAGCAGGACAACCATCGCCACCAGCATGGGAAACACACCACTCTCTCCCGGACCGATACCGAAGGCAATCTTGAATACGATCATGAACAGCAGGAAAGGCAAGGCCACAACAAAATCGGCGAAACGCATCATCACCTGATCGACTCGCCCGCCAACGAAACCGGCTACAGAGCCGTAAGTCACACCGAACAATACAAACAACAGAGGTGCGCCTATTCCGATAAAGAGTGACACCCGGGCCCCGGCCATGAGCCGTGCCAGCATATCCCGTCCCAGATAGTCGGTTCCCAGGGGATGCCAGGCCAGTTCGATCTGGTCGCCTACCTGCAGGTTCGATTCTTCATCGACAAGACCACGCTCGATGGCTTCGTCCACCGTTGTGACCCTTTGAATAGCGACTTCCAGGGATTCATAGCTGGTCGTAATCTCGCCGCGTGGGCCCAGTGCCACAACGGAATAGAAATAGGTGCCGGGCTGTAGATCCAGGCGGTCTTCGAAGTAGAGTGTGTCATTGTTAAGAATCTCTGCCAGGGGAATGCCGTAGGCATATTCCGGCCCTACTGGAAACAGGTTGCGATAGACACGATGTCCGTTGGCACCGGGTAATGCGTCCCATTGCAGGCGTACGGCCTGGGTAGTACCCGACGCCGCCAGCCGCAGCCCTTCGCCAGCCAGGTTTGCATCACCAAACCAGGGCTGATAGGGGGCGACAACCACCGCATTGCGATCGGTACCGGGTGGCAGGCTGATCTGATCGATATCCTGTCGCGCCGGGTCTACAGGCCACAGCACGGGACCGAGCAGAGTGAAGGCAAGCAAACCGATCACGATGTACAGGGAAGCCAGCGCCCGGCGATTGGCCTTCAGGCGAATCCAGGCATCCTGCCAATACGACAACGAGGGCCGGGAGATGGCCTGGGTTTCTTGCCCGGCTGCCAGCGGCTGAAATTCGGCGGCACTGATTTCGCTCATTGCTCCAGCCTCACTCTCGGGTCGATAAACCCGTACACCACATCGACGAGAATCACCATGAATACCAGGAAGGCCCCATAGAAGACGGTCGTTCCCATGATTACGGTGTAATCCAGCTGCTGTACCGCTTCCACGAAGTAACGTCCCAGACCGGGAATGGCGAAGACCAGTTCCACCACGAAACCTCCGGTGGTGATGGCCGCGATTGCTGGTCCGAGTACCGTGACTACAGGCAGTACCGCGTTACGTAATTGATGGTGGGTAAAGATACGGGTTGCTGGCACACCCTTGGACTTGGCTGTGCGCACATAGTCGGAACTGGTGACTTCCAGCATGGAAGAGCGCATGAGTCGGGTCAGGTAAGCCATGGTGCTCAGCCCCAGCACCAGGGCAGGAACTAACATGTGCAATATGGTGCCCCAGCCGGCAACCGGAAGAATTGTGCGCCCCATGGCCGTGTTGAGTGTCACCAGGCCCAGCTGGCTGAGCGCGGCAACAACGAAACTGGGCACTGAGATTCCCAGTATCACCAGGAACATGATGACGTAATCCGGCAGGCGGTTTCGATAGAGCGCGGTGAGCGCCCCCAGCAGGATACCACCGGTGGCCGCGAAAATAACGGCCAGAATCCCGAGTATGGCTGACACGGGAAAGTGCTCGCGGATGATATCGTTCACCTCGCGGTTTTCCTGGGTAAAGGAAATGCCGAAGTCACCGCGCAACAGATTCCCGAGGAAAATCGTGTACTGGGTAAAGAGAGGTTGGTCGAGACCATATTTCGCTTCGAGATTAGCGCGAGTGATCTCTGTCATCGCCCGGTCATTGCTGAGCGGATCGCCCGGCACATTGTGCATGGCAAAAAAGGTAGCGGTTGCTATAAACCACACCGTGAGCACGCCCTGTAGCAGGCGCTTAACGAAATATTTCCACATCCGAACTTATCGAGCCTATTTTCTGAGTATCAAACCTTGCACTACTGAACCAGCTCACTGCCCCGAGGTATCGATGTAAGCAAAGTTATAATCCACTTCCGGCCCAACTGATCGCCGCCGAAAATTTTTCAGACGCGGATCTACCACAAATGAGAAGCCTCGTTCATACATGGGTATTATCACCACGTCTTCATACAACAGGCGTTGTATCTCACCGAAGGCATCCATACGCTTCTTCGGCTCGAGTTCTGCCTGTGCAATGCGGATCCACGAATCCATCTCGGGGCTATTGTAACGACCACGGTTCTGCAGGTTCCAGGAAGAAAACAGGTCTCCGTAGGTTAGCACGTCATTGTAGTCCGGACCCCATCCCGACAGTACGACATCGAACTCGCCCTGGCGCATCTTTTCCAGGCGTTGCTTGAATATCTGCACATCGAGGCGGAACTCCAGTCCCAGGTTTTCCCGGAATAGCTGCTGGTAGTATTCGCCCGCGAGCAAGGAAATCGGTGTATCGCCCGTGAGCATCATCAGCGGCGGGAATTCGTCGATGCCCAACTCCTGCCTGGCCAGTTCCAGATGTTCGCGGGCTTTCTGCACATTCATCTTGTGTTCCACCGGCGGATATTCTTTCTGGAAGGATTCGGACACACCATTCAACCAGGCGGGGAACAGGGTCGTGCCCGGAATATAGCTGGGTTCCTTGAGTACCTTGTACACAAGTTCGGTGGAATCCTGCGCCAGTTGCAAGGCGCGGCGGAAATTCCAGTTGCGGGTGATGCGGTTTTCGCGGTGATTGAATTCCAGGTAGAAAACGGAGCCGTCCATGGAGCGGTCAATCTGCCAGCGCTGTTCCATGGCAGTTGGCAGCATGGGTGAGAGCAGATGGGTGTCCACAATCTGCCCATCCTTGAACAGGTTCAGCTTGGCGTTGATATCCTGGGTGATGTAGGCGGTACGAATCTCATCCAGGAAACCCTTGTGTTCCTTGTTCCAGTACAGCGGGTTCTTTTCCCAGCGCATGGTAGAACCATGTACCCACTCAGTCAGTATATAGGGGCCGTTGTAGAGCATCATGTCGGCATCGGCGCCGTAGCGGCCGTTGGTGCTCTTGAAGAAATCTTCCCGGGTCGGGAAATAGGTCAGGTAGGAAACCAGCTTGTCGAAGTAAGGGGTGGGACGCTCGAACTCAACTTCCAGAACCCGGTCACCCGCGGCGCGCACACCCAGGGTCTCCACGGGGAGCTGACCGGTGTTTATCGCCTCGGCATTCTTGATGGGATAGAGGATGAAGGCGTATTGGGAGGCAGTTTCCGGATTCAAAACACGCCGCCATGAAAACACGAAGTCATGGGCGGTTACCGGCTCACCATCACTCCACAGCGCATTTTCCCGCAGCCAGAAAGTAGCGCCATCTTCCCGAATCTCCCAGCGCTCGGCGACGCCCGGGGTCGGCTGGGCGTCCAGGTCGTAACTGATCAGCCCTTCCATGACATGGGAGAGCACGACATTACTCGAGGCATCGGTAGCCCGGGCGGCATCCATCTGCGGTGGCTCTTCCCGCAGGGCGATGGTGATGCTGTTGTTTTCCACATCGATGGCATTGCCAGTGGCGGAACTGCCGGCCTCTCCAGCTACCACGGAAAGCACAAACATCACAGCCACGAGCGCGGCGATGGTATAGAGGGCATAGAGCGCAAGCTGTTTTCCAGCCGAGCGCGTAAAGCCTTCATCCGCGTCAATGACGACGGAACTCGAATCGGACATAGGTTCTTCCTCCCCGCACTGAGAATAACTCAGGGCATGGGGGCCGACAAGCGAATCCCGTCGCACTGCCAGCCATAATGTGCAGGATTTCAGTGGCTTAGTAGACTGACGAGGTATTTAGAGCAGCCTGCCTGCCACCGCCAACAGACCAGCAACCAGCAGGAATGTACTGGCCAAAAACCCGGGCAAGAAGCCCCTGCCCCGCTTGGCAGGATCGGCGACATAGGCCTGCATGTAGACCAGGCGAGAGACCACGAACACCAGCCCCACACCTGCCGCAATCGCTGGATTGCCGTAATAGCCATAGATGGTGATGGCTGGCAGGAAAATAACCAGCTGCTCCAGCGTATTCTGCTGCACTCGGTAATAGCGTTCGAATATGGGGTCGCCGGTGATGGCCGGTGCCGGGCAGTTATACTTGCCACGCGCCATGCCCACCATGATGCTGAAACCGATGTATTCGATGAGTGCCAAAACGATAACTATAACGACATATTCCATTTTTCTCTCCCAGTAGCCCTCAGGCCGTCTGATACTTTTTTGTTAGCAGTAGTGATTACGATTGTCAGTCCCGATGAGGCAACTGATCTCCCAGTTGCTGCTCCATGGTTTCCATGTATTTCTGTGTATCGGTCACATTAATGGCCTTGAATTTCATAGTCGGATGCAACTCCCGCATACGCATATTAAGCAAGCCGTGTGCAGAAAAAACCAGGGAATCCAAAATAATATTATTGGTGTCACACTCTTTGGCCAGTTTTACAAGCCGATCGAATCCCACTAGAAAGTTTTCTGAGTGCATGCGCCGAATATCTGAGCCGTAGAACAGATCCAGATAATTGGCTTCGCCCCTTGCAGCCATGGTAAGAAACAGGCGTGAATAAACTTCGGAGTCTCCTGTGGCAAATTGCTTCCACAATTCTCCCAACTGTTCCTCCGAATAGCTGCCATTTCCCACAGGCCCCTGGCTTGAAATAAATAACAGGCCGGAAATGGCACCGAGCTGACGCCGGGTAGCCTCAGAAATCTTGAAGAAGGTTTCCTGGCGAGCGTTCAATTCTGTAGCCGCAATAGCCTGGGTCTGTTTTTCCGAATGCAGGTTGTTACGCCGTAATTCTTCATTATTCTCTGCCAGTACCGATTGCTGGATAAACAGACCAATAACCAGCCAGAGAAAGGCGAGAAAGGCAAAGGCACCCTCCAGAAAAGTACCCATTAGATCTATTGGAAGATCCAGAAAATTACCCCAACCCACAGTACGGGCGACATAGATCGCCAGGAAGACAAACCAGAGAAAGGTCAGTGTCAGACCAAACTGGATGCGCCAGTCACAGGGCCAATAGGTAAAGCTTTTCTGGTCTGCTCTCATTGATGTACCTGGATACTCTATTTGGCTGGAAATCAGACGGATTAAGACTCCTGAGTGGCCGTGCTTCTCCGCACCTATGAAGCCCTTGCAATCAGCGGTAGAGTAAAGCGCGCGGGTAACAGGGTCAATTTTGGAGAAGGCCGCCCAATATCGAATGAATTCGAAAGCGTAAGGTGAGATGCCCTCATCATCAATTGGCGATACCCATGCCTGCCTGAAAACGGGCGCCTCAGATTTCAGCTGTATCATTGAGATTTTTGATTTATCTTGCGGATCATTAAACCATGAATTTATTCCCTCATAGACAACAATTCCGGCGGGCTTCGCGTATAATTTCCCTGCAATGGCCGGGATGTGAGAAAAACACATCAGCCCCGAATTTTTTAGACGGATAAGCTCTATGCCCCCAAAGAAAAAGTCAGGATTCAACTTCGAAGAAGCACTGGAAGAACTGGAGTCCCTGGTAAGTTCCATGGAGGAAGGTGACCTGAGCCTGGAAGAATCCCTGCAGGCCTTCGAGAAGGGCATCAAGTTAACCCGGGAATGCCAGACCGCACTGAAACAGGCAGAGCAGAAAGTCCAGGTGCTGCTCAACCTCAGCGGTGACACAGAAGACCTGGAATCCGACGAACTCGAAGACTAGCCTCATGTCTGCCGCGCCTACTCCCCTGCTGCAGGAATTTCTGCAGCGCTGCCAGAGTCGTGTCGAATCACGGCTGCAGGCCATATTCGAGGGCATGAACCCGGCAGACACTACACCCAATCTTGTGCGTGCGCTGCAATACGCCTGTCTCAACGGAGGCAAACGCATTCGGCCGGTCCTCGTTTATGGCACCTGCCGGACGCTCGGTGTCGATCTCGAACGCGCCGATAACGCAGCCTGTGCGGTGGAACTGGTACACTGCTATTCCCTCGCCCACGACGACCTGCCCAGCATGGATAATGATGACATGCGGCGCGGTAAAGCCAGCCTGCACAAGGCATTCGATGAAGCCACAGCCATCCTAGCCGGTGACGCCCTGCAGAGCCTCGCCTTCGAACTGCTGAGCAGGGATAATGGCATCGCGGCGAGCAATCGCCTGCGCATGGTCGAGGCACTTTCCCGGGCCATTGGGGCCGAGGGCATGGTGGCTGGCCAGGACCTGGACTTTACCGCCAGTGGCCAGAAACTCGAGGAGCACCAGCTTGCGAAACTGCACGGACTCAAGACCGGTGCCCTGATCAGGGCTTGTCTTACCCTGGGCGCCTTGTGCAAGGATGAAGTCGACGACACCAGCATCGCGGCCCTGGATCAATACGGCAGGCATATTGGCCTGGCCTTCCAGGTCCAGGACGACATTCTCGATGTGGTGGCAAACACTGAAGCACTGGGCAAACCCCAGGGTTCTGACCAGGTTCATGACAAACCTACCTATGTCTCCATCCTGGGGCTGGAGGCGGCCCGGAAAAAGGCGTCTGAACTCACAGAACAGGCCCACAAGGCGCTGCAGGCAGTAGCGGGGGAAGCGGCAGTCCTGCATGATCTGGCGAGATATATCACGGCCCGCAGCCACTGATTGACCTCTGCAAGCCACTGCATTAACTTACCCGGCCTGTTCCGGAAAACGCCCGTAAATAGTTGAATTATCAGCGGGCTAGCGTTGAAATACTCCCATGCTCGAAGAAATACCCGCCACCCGGCCTGAAACCCCGCTTCTGGACCAGATCGACAGTCCGGAAGATCTTAAACGACTGGATTTATCCCAGCTGGATAAACTGGCCCGTGAGCTACGCATGTTCCTCCTGTATTCCGTCGGGCAGACCGGTGGCCACTTCGGCGCGGGCCTCGGGGTCGTGGAACTCACAATCGCCCTGCACTATGTGTTCAACACCCCCGATGACAGGCTGGTTTGGGATGTGGGTCACCAGGCCTATCCCCACAAGATTCTCACCGGTCGCCGGGAACGCATGCTGACCATGCGCCAGAGCGGCGGGCTGGCAGCCTTCCCCAATCGCAACGAGAGTGAATTCGACACCTTCGGGGTTGGTCACTCCAGCACTTCCATCAGCGCCGTGCTCGGCATGCTGGTGGCCGGTCGTATGCAGGACAAGAATCGCCACAATATTGCGGTCATCGGCGACGGTGCGATGACGGCTGGCATGGCCTTCGAAGCCCTGAACCATGCCGGGCACATCGATGACAATATACTGGTCATCCTCAACGACAATAATATGTCGATCTCCAACAATGTCGGGGGACTATCCAGCTACTTCGCCAGGATGTGGGCCAGCAAGCCCTATAACTTCATTCGCAAGGGCAGCAAGCAGGTGCTGTCCAAAATACCGCCCGTACTTAAGGCAGCACACCGGGCAGAAGGCTACATGAAGGGCATGGTGTCACCTGGCACGCTTTTCGAAGAGATTGGCTTCAACTACATCGGGCTGATCGATGGTCATGACATCGAACGTCTGGTGGAGATACTCAGCAACATCAAGACACTGCGTGGGCCGAAGCTGCTACACATCGTTACCCAGAAGGGCAAGGGCTACTCGGAATCAGAGAACGATCCCTTTGGCATGCACGCCCTCAGCAAGATCGACCCCAAGGCCAAGCCTGGCGGCAAGCCCGAAAATGTTAAACCTGCCCCTAACTACTCCCAGGTATTCGGCCAGTGGCTCTGCAAGATGGCCGAGCAAGATGAATCTGTGGTGGGCATAACGCCCGCCATGGGCGAAGGCTCCGGCATGCGCGAATTTTCAGAGCGATTCCCGGAACGCTTCCACGATGTGGCGATTGCCGAACAGCATGCTGTTACCTTCGCCGCCGGCATGGCCTGCGAATCGGTAAAACCGGTCGTAGCGATCTATTCCACTTTCCTGCAACGCGCCTATGACCAGCTCATCCATGATGTCGCCCTGCAGAATCTTGACGTCTTGTTTGCCATCGACCGGGCCGGCCTCGTTGGCGAGGACGGGCCAACTCACGCCGGCAGTTTCGACCTGAGTTTCCTGCGTTGTATTCCCAACATGATTGTCATGGCCCCCAGCAACGAGGATGAAACCTGCAAGCTGCTGAGTACCGGCTATGCCTATAAGGGACCTGCAGCCGTGCGCTATCCCCGGGGCAAGGGCCCGGGTATGGCCATCGACCCGGCCATGACGGCAGTGGAAATCGGCAAGGGTGTGGTGCGTCGCAAGGGTCGCACCGTGGCAATCCTGGCATTCGGTAGCATGGTGCAGACGGCGATGGACGCGGCCGAACAGATCGATGCCACGGTAGCCGACATGCGATTCGTCAAACCACTCGACGAGGAGTTGATTGGTGACCTCGCCACTACTCATCAACTGGTGGTGAGCATCGAAGAAAACACGCTGTTGGGTGGCGCCGGTTCGGCGATCAATGAGTTTTTGCTGACTGAGAACTACAGCATCCCGGTATTGAACCTCGGCCTGCCTGACCGTTTCCTGGATCACGGCAAGATTGCCGACATGCTCGCGGCGGTTGGCCTGGATGCCAGCGGTGTGGCCCAGGCGATCCAGAAGAAACTGGCCGCCTGCAAGATCCAGTCAAAAGTCAGTTAAGCCTGGCCGCTGCCCGGGCCTGGTCTACAAATTCACACATCAATTCAGCACCCTGAATAATACGCGGCGCATTGCGTTGCAGTAGATCCGGGGGTATGAAGCGCAGCTGATTGGATTCCGCGGCGCTGAGACCCGGCCACTGTTTCCACTCATCGAGCCACTCCGGCCGCTCCTCATCCATGCCGCTGACCACAATGAGTTGTGGATCGGCTGCCAGTACCGACTCGGTGCTGATAACCGGCGCCAGTGGAATCGCATCGCCGAAGATATTTTCACCCCCACACAGGCGAATGATGTCGGACACCAGGTGTTCACCATTGAGTGTCGTCAGTGGTTCATTCCATACCTCGTAAAAAACCCGCAGTGGCTCCTCCGCTACTTCCCGCGCACGCAGGGCAGCGAGACGATCAAGAAAATCCTCGGCAGTTCGCTCGGTAATGGCTTCCCTACCTGTGAGTGCGCCGAAGCGTCGTACTGAGCGGGCCACGTCTTCAAGCTGGCGTGGTTCATCGAGATACACCGTCAAGCCGAGGCTGCGGATGCGGGCGATAATCTCCTCACCATTGCCACTGGCCCAGACAATCACCAGGTCCGGATCAAGACCCAGTAACGATTCATAGGCGATCTCGCTGAACGAACCGATTACCGGAATCGCCGAGGCCGCCTGGGGATAGTTACTGAACTGGACCGTGCCCACAATCCTGTCCCCCGCCCCGACGGCGAACAGCGTCTCGGTGATATGAGGCGAGAGACTGACGATTCTCTGAGCCGGCCCGCTCAGCCTGACACGATTCCCGAGATCGTCGGTCACTTCGATCTGACCATGCAGCGGCAGGCAGTACAGTGCCAACAGGCTCACAAGCAGCCGCAGGCTTGTCACGCGTATTCCCTTCATTCCCTTGCTTTCCGATTGCATTAGCTGACAACGAGACATGAACCATCCTTCGCATTCACCGACACCAGGGCATCGATGCCGAAGACCCGGGACAGCATCTGCTCCGTGAGTACCGCCTTCGGCTCGCCAGCGTCGACCAGGCGCCCCCGGTCCAATATCGCGATCTGGTCTGCGCATTTACTCGCCAGGTTCAGATCATGAAGCACCGTGAGAATAGCCACGCCCTGGCTTGCGAAGAAACCCATCATGCCAACGATCATCGCCTGGTGGGCCAGGTCCAGTGAGGCGGTGGGCTCATCGAGAATCAGGCAGCGGTCCCGTGCCTGCTCTTCCCATATCTGCGCTGCCACGCGCGCGAGTTGTACCCGCTGCTTCTCGCCGCCGGACAGGTGAACATAGAGGCGTTTTGCCAGGCTGGCGCAATCCACCAGCTCCAGAGCGTCCATCACGATCTGACGATTGCGCTGCCGCGGCGTATCGTGGGGAATACGACCCAGGCTTACCACTTCCTCCACGGTAAACGGAAATTCCAGGCTGGAGCGCTGGGGCAGGATCGCCATCAATTTCGCGCGCTCTGCGGGCTTCCATGTGGGCATTGCCTTGCCGTTAAATTGCAGCGCGCCAGACCGCAGCGCCAGCTCACAGCAGATTACCCGCAACAGGCTGGTCTTGCCCGCACCATTGGGTCCGATAATGGCTGTCGTTTTACCAGCTGGTACTTCCAACGTTATCTCATCCAGTGCGAGCTCGGCGCTGATCGCCGCGTGCAGTCTTTCCAGATGCAGAGTGTTCATCGTTCTCATCACATCTTCTCCGGATTGTTCAGTGCACGATTACGGATCAGCAGATAGAAGAACACCGGTGCCCCCACCAATACGGTCAGGATGCCGGCAGGCAACTCGGCCGGCGATATCAGTGTGCGGGCTGCCATATCGGCAACCAGCAACAGGGTCGCCCCGGCCAGGGCCACTCCGGGCAGCAATGCCCGGTGATCCGGGCCCATGGCTCCGCGCAGCATGTGAGGTACCACGAGACCCACAAAGGCAATATTGCCGACCACCACTACACTCACCCCAACAGCCAGGGCCGTAACGAAGATGAGCTCCTTCTTGACCCTCTCCACATCGATTCCCAGGTAACGGGCTTCGGATTCTCCCAACAGGAATGCATTGAGGGCCGATCGATAGCGCGGCAAGCGCCAGCACAGGACCAGCGCCACCGTCGCCATCAAGGCGACCCTCTCCCAACTGGCACCTTCGAGGTTACCCATTTCCCATACCGATATACGGCGCAACATGACGCTGTCGGCAAAATAGGTGAACAGATTATTCAGGGCACTGGCCACGGCACCAATGGCCACGCCAGAGAGCAACATGGTTATCACCGAGGTGCCATAGCGATCCGTCGACAGGCGATACACCAGGAACACGGCGAGGATGGCGCCGGCCACGGCACCGATGCTGACCACGGACAGCCCCAGTAACTGGTTGCCCTGCATGATGGACGCACCGAACACAATCATGAAGCTGGCGCCTGCCGATGCTCCGCTTGAGACACCAATCAGGGAAGGATCCGCAAGCGGGTTGCGAAACAGACCCTGCATCACTGCGCCGCAGACGGCGAGTGACGCTCCCACCAGCACCGCCATGACTGCCCGGGGCAAGCGAATCGCATTGAGTATCACCGCGTCCCGGGCAAGCGCTTCCGTCCCGGAGCCAGCGAACAGCGCAAGCGGCGAAATCAGTCTGGGGCCGATGGCCAGATAAACGAGAAAGCACAGCGGCAGGGCCAGCAGCAGGCCACCGATCACTGTCCGTGAATTCAATCGTTCCATGGAAAGACCTGGAATCGACTGGCTCGATAATCGCTGTCGAATAACAGCATGCTGGATCAATGCCTCTTCGCGCATCCGTCGGGCATCGATGCAAGGGATGCGCGGCGAAAGGACCAATAGAAAATACTTATGAAGGAGCGGGGAGGAAGGAGGTGTAGCCAGCAAGGAAACACGAACAGTGCCGACCGACCCACATAAGCCCTCCGCTTACTTCGTCGAATCTGTGGCAGGCTGGTGTCGGGCTAATTAAAAGCGCGGGAGGGATTGGTTCTTAATCTGTTTGCCGCGTTATTTGCAGCGCTGAGTAAGAATACAACCTTCCGTCACTCTTGATTTTACCGTTGCGGGGGCAGCCCAGGATTGTGCACCTGTGTTCCCATTTATGCTGCACTGTCCCGATCGGGGCTCTCGACCATCGAACCGGTTTCGTAATTTCAAGACAGTGCAGTCACCTGACAGCAAGGGGGATTATAGAGAGACGCCATGAAGAGTGTCAAAAACCCAAATTGACAGAACGATAGCGACAGTCAATGATTGCAGCCTTCCCACGCCGGAACACATCGGCAGCAGAGCGATCCCTGCACGCAGGCAGACACACGAAAGAAGGAAACAATGGCTACATCTGAAGAACGCAAGGTCCGGCACAAGAAAGCGATGCAGCGAAAGAAGGAACACATCGATAGTCGCATACAACAGGCGACCGTCGACAAGGGACTCATCGTTGTTCTCACCGGCAATGGCAAGGGCAAGAGTTCTTCTGCCTTTGGCATGCTGGCCAGAAGCCTGGGGCATGGCCTCAACTGCGCCGTTATTCAGTTTATCAAGGGGGTGTGGGAAACCGGGGAACACCTGCTCTTCAAAGATCATCCCCGGGTTGAGTTCCATGTCATGGCCACAGGGTTTACCTGGGAAACCCAGGACCGGGATAAGGATATTGCAGCCGCCGAGGCCACCTGGACTGAAGCGAAGCGACTCCTGCAGGATGACAGTGTGGACCTGATCATCCTCGATGAACTCACCTACATGCTCACTTACGGCTACCTGGACAAGCAGGAAGTCATCCACTGCCTGCAAAACCGACCCGCCATGCAGCATGTGGTCATTACCGGCCGCAATGCCTCTCCGGAGCTGATTGAGATTGCCGACACGGTGGCCGAGCTGGAAAGCGTGAAGCACGCGTTTGACCAGGGGGTAAAGGTCCAGAAAGGCGTGGACTACTAGTCTCTGCAGAGACTAGCCCGGGCTCGATTCCTTCGGCAGGTCCATCCAGCTACCGGAATACTCCGCACCATTGTGAAATATCAACGCCGGCTGCACCCTGCCGTCGCGGATATCGATACTCACCCTGCTAAAACAGGCAAAAGGAATATAGAGCGGGAAACTTCGGTTCATGGGCATGCCCAGCACCATGGGCAGAATGACGCGCAGCACACCACCATGGGTGACGAGCAGGACATGCTCACCGTCATCATATTCCAGTATGGCATCCCAGGCCGATAGCACCCGATCCCGAAAATCCAGGAAGGTCTCGCCGTTGGGCGGGGCCAGGGCGGTGATGTCTTCCCGGAAGGCGCGAAACTGGTCCGCCGCGACCTTGCGCCACTCCTCGGCCGGCATACCATCCCAGTCGCCATAATCGATCTCTTGCCACAGCTCGTTCACCGAGACCTCGAGTCCTGCCTGGACGCCCAGGCGCTGGGCGAAGTCGCGGCAGCGTGACAGCGGAGAAGTCACGATGCGGGAGAATCCCGGGGTGGCTGATGACGGGGAATAGTCGTCATTCAATCCGGCAGCCAGGCGCATCTGCTCCCAGCCCAGCGGCGTTAACACCGGATTTACCCGACCACGCACGATGTGGCCCCCTTCAGGTTCGCCGTGACGAATCAGGTCGATGGTAATTTTTTTGGTGTCGGTTGCCATGGTGAATCGAACGGAACTGGATAAACCAGGATTAAGAGTGATGGCTACTTGATGTGCCCGAGCTTGTCGATCTTTACTGCCAGATAGCTTTCGTTATGGGGGTTTGCACCGGTGCGAATGGAGACTATCTCGCCAACTTCAAATCCCAGATCCTGCAATGCATTGACCTTGCGGGGGTTATTCGTCATCAGGCGAATCCTGTTGACCTTGAGATGCTCCAGCATGGGCTTGCAGATAGCGTACTCCCGGCCATCGGGTTCGAAACCGAGCTGTACATTGGCCTCCACGGTATCTGCACCGGAATCCTGCAAGGCATAGGCCTTGATCTTGTTCAGCAGGCCGATGCCGCGACCCTCCTGGCGCAGGTAGAGAATGAGCCCCCGGCCCTCCTCGGCGATATTCTTCATGGCAGCCTCTAGTTGTGGGCCGCAGTCACAACGCAGGCTGAACAGACAGTCGCCGGTCAGGCACTCTGAGTGAATTCGGCACAGCACGGGATCACCGGAAGAGACCTCACCCATAGTGAGGGCCACGTGTTCCTTGCCGGTTTCAGCATCCTCGAATCCATGGATCGAGAACTGCCCCCAGCGTGTGGGCAGGTCTGCTGACGCGATGTATTTGACGGACACGGGTACCTCGGGGACTTTCCAGACCGGTCTAGACCAGCAAAATAGTGAGTGCCTGCAGGCACAGGGCGGCCATTATACCCGCTAAAACGTCATCTAGCATGATGCCCAGCCCGCCTTCGACGCGCTTGTCGGCCCATTTAATGGGCCAGGGCTTGAGGATATCCAGCAGGCGAAACAGCACGAAACCAATCAGCAACCAGAACCACTGTGGCGGCGCCAGGAACAAAGTCAGCCACATACCGACGAATTCATCCCAGACGATGCCCCCATGATCATGCACTCCGAGGTCCTTCGCGGTTTCTTCACAGAGCCAGATACCGAAGGCGAAGGCGGCAATGACCACGCCGGCATAGACCAAGGGAGGCAAGTGACTGAGCGGTATATAGAACAGCAATGCCAGCGCCGACCCCATGGTGCCGGGGGCCTTCGGCGACAGCCCGCTGCCCAGGCCGAAGGCCAGCCAGTGGCGCCAGCTGCGGGTGTCGAAGTTTGTCGGCATATTTTGCAACGGATGTCAGGCCTGGAAGTGGGAATAGGATTGATGCTGCACCGGCTCCGGTTTCCCGGACCCCTGGCGTAACAATAACTCACGGCCGCTGTTTATCGTGCCGATTCGGGTAAGCGACAAGGATAGATCCCCGGCGATTCTCTCCAGTTCCACTGCACTGGCTTCTGCCACCGTGACACACAATTCATAGTCGTCACCACCGTACAACGCTGCCGCCAGACACTCTGCCGGCTTTGCGACTCTTCGCAGCACTGGCGCATAGGGCAGCAAATCCGCTTCGATGATCGCCCCACACTGACTCGCCGCGAGTACGTGAGCGATGTCTCCGGCAAGGCCATCAGAGATATCGATTGCACTGTGCAGCAGGTGACGGGCATCGAGTGCAAACCTGACTCGCGGCTCGGGACTGTAGAAACGGCTGTTGAGCCAGTCGATATCTGCCGCCGACAGTGCCGCTTTCTCCGGCTCGAATGCCGCCCCGAATTGCACGTCAATATTCTGCGCGGCCAGTGCCAGGGCACCATTGCCCAGGGTGCCGGTCACGTAGATTGCATCGCCCGGCCGGGCTCCGGAGCGCGTCACACTCTGGCCTCGGCCGGTGAGCCCCTGCACCTGGATGGCGATGGTCCCGGGTCCGGCCACCGTATCACCGCCGACCAGAGGACAATTGTATTGTCGAGCCACGATAGAGAGACCGTCCCTGAATTTTTCCAGCCAGGCTCGATCTGCGCCAGGCATCGCCAGACCCAGGGTGAAGCACAGGGGTTCTGCGGCCATCGCCGCCAGGTCGCTGATATTGACTGCCAGTGCGCGCTGGCCAACCAGGAAGGGATCGGCAGCGGCGGGGAAGTGTACGCCCTCCACCAGCATGTCCATACTCATACACAGGGACCTGGTTTCCGGCACCGAGATGACGGCAGCATCATCGCCGATACCCAGCTCAACACCATCCCGGGCAAACGCGACCGAGTCGTGCCTGAAGTAGTCGTTGATGAGCTGGAATTCGGTTTGGGACATCCGGGACACCTACGCCATCACATTGAGTGCCTGGCAATGAACGGAGCACCTGGCCAAGGGCCTGCCTCCCCGATCAGGATTGATTGTTGTACTCGATGGGACGCAGTTCAGGAACCAGCTTGTCGAGAATACCGTTGACGTATTTATGGCCGTCTGTGGCGCCATACTGCTTCGCCAGCTCGACACATTCATTGATAACGACCCGGTAAGGCACATCGATCCTGTTTGCCAGTTCGAAGGTGCCCAGATACAGGCAGGCTCGCTCGACCGGATCCAGTGAGCCCTTGGCTCGATCCAGCAGTGGTGATATGTGCTGGTCCAGGGATTCCTGCTGCTTCGGGACTTCCTTGAAAATAGCATCGAAGTATTCCCAGTCGATCTTGCCCGGGTTGTCTTCGTGGTACTGCTTCGCGATATCCAGGGGATCGTCTTTCGTCATGAGCCACTGATACAGTGCCTGCATGATGAGTTGGCGAGCCTTTCGCCGTTGAGCCAGGGGAATCGTGTTGCGCATCGGGGGTGGACCTGCAGTGCTGCGGGAGAATTGAATTAAAAAGGTCAGGATCAGTAATCAAGCTGTCGCAACAGGCTTACCATTTCCATGGCGGTCAGCGCGGCTTCTTCACCCTTGTTACCCGCCTTGGTGCCGGCTCGCTCGATTGCCTGTTCGATAGTATCTACCGTGAGGACTCCGAAGGCGATGGGCAGGCCGCTGTCCATGGAGACATGGCTGAGACCCTTGACGCACTCACCAGCCACGTACTCGAAATGCGGAGTACCGCCACGAATAACCGCACCGAGGGCTATGATCGCGTCGTAGTTGTCGGAAGCGGCCATCTTTTTCACGGCAACCGGTAACTCATAGGCACCCGGCACACGAACGATGGTGATATCGCGATCCAGCACACCGTGCTTCTGCAGTGCCTCGAGCGCTCCATCCAATAGTTTATCCACGATAAAACTATTAAAACGCGCGACAGCGATTCCATAGCGAGCGCTGGCGTTCTGAAAATTTCCTTGCACTGTCTTGATAGTACTCATTCCCGTATTCCTTGCTGTTGCTGCCGACTAGCTACCTGCTAACCGGAAACCGGTAATTTCTGTTCCTTGCTTGCGGTCCAGCCTCAGGTGTTGAACTGCACAAAGTCCACGACCTCGAGATCGAATCCCGAGATGGCATTGAAGCGTGCTGGATAACTCAGCAGCCGCATCTTGCCCACACCGAGGTCACGCAGTATCTGCGAACCGGTGCCGATAGTCAGGTCACTGCCGGCGCGGTTCCCGCCGGAGGTGTCTCCCACTTCGGCGAGGGCATTTGCCAGGTTCTGCGCCACATCCTGACCATAGTCCTCGGCGGATAATAGCACAGCAACCCCGTTCCCTTCCCCGGCGATGTGTTCCAGTGCGCCGCTGAATGACCAGCTGGTCCGTTCCGCGTTGTACACCTCACAGATATCCCGGAGTGTATTGGGTATATGTACCCTGACCAGGGTCGGATCCTCTGTCTTGATCTCACCCTTCACAAAGGCGAGATGCAGGCTGCCACTGATGGAATCTTCATAGGTGTGCAGGGTGAATTCACCGTATCGGGTCTGTAGTTGGTTGCTGCTCTTCTTCTGCACCGTGTGTTCGTTGGCGATACGGTAGTGAATCAGGTCTACGATGGTGCCAATCTTCAGGTCATGTTTCCTGGCAAACTTCTCCAGGTCTGCGCGCCGCGCCATGGACCCATCTTCATTCATGATCTCCACGATAGCGGCAGCAGGCAGGTAGCCGGCCATGCGCGCCAGGTCGCAACCGGCCTCGGTATGCCCGGCGCGACGCAGTACTCCACCCGGTTGCGCCATAATGGGAAATATGTGACCGGGCTGCACGATGTCTTCCGGCTGGGCATCCCTGGCCACCGCTGCCTGAATCGTGCGCGCACGGTCCGCGGCGGAGATTCCCGTGGTCACGCCGGTAGCGGCCTCGATGGAAACGGTGAAGTTGGTGTTATAGGGAGTGCCGTTGTCATTGACCATCAGCGGCAGTTTCAGGTGGCGACACCGTTCCTGGGTCAAGGTCAGGCAAATCAATCCACGGGCATTGGTCGCCATGAAGTTGATGTCTTCCGTTCGCACCCGCTCTGCAGCGATGATGAGATCGCCTTCGTTTTCACGATCCTCATCATCCATGAGGATAACCATCTTGCCTTGACGGATATCATCGATGATCTCTTCGATTGAATTCAGTTCCATACTCTTTCCACTACTCGCCCTTCCACTACACACCTTCTCACTTCACACCTGCCCACTGCACACCCCTCGACTACACGCCGACAGGCCCTCATCTCTATGACATCCGAAGCATGGCTATTTGAAGCCGTGTTGTTCCAAAAATTCTGCCGTCACCGTGGTACCGGCATTACCGATAGCAAGTCTCTCCAGGTAGCGCGCCACCAGGTCAACTTCGAGATTGACCTGCTGGCCAACGCCATAGGTGCCGGAAATCGTTTCTTCCTGGGTATGCGGGATTACATTAATAGTAAACCTGGCTCCTTCTACTCCATTCACCGTCAGGCTTGTTCCATCTATGCAGATGGATCCCTTGGCTGCAATGTAGCGCGCCAGATCATCAGGCGCCCTGAACTGGAGCTTCAGGCTTTTCCCTTCCGGGGTGATTGACTCTAATTCGCCCACGCCATCCACATGCCCGCTTACGATATGACCACCGAAACGGTCGGTGGCCAGCATGGCCTTCTCAAGATTGACCGCAGAGCCTGCTTTCAATTCTCCAAGGGTTGTGCAGCGCAGGGTCTCCAGGGAGACATCAGCAGCGAAACCGGACGCACTGAGAGTAACGACCGTCAGACAGCAACCGTTCACTGCGATGCTATCCCCGATTTTGACATCAGAAAGATCCAGTGCACCGGTTTCGATACGGATGCGCCACTCTGACTCGAGCTGCTCGAGATTGGCAATGGTTCCCTTGGCTTCAATAATTCCAGTAAACATGCGATCAGTTCTTTATCTGCGGAGACAGGATAAGTCTCAGGTCTTCTCCCACTTCCATCACGTCTTTGATAGTAAATTGCCGGGCTTCGGCGAGGGACTGCAAGCCTGTGCTGCCAAATAGTGGCCTGGCATCGGCACCGAATATTTTTGGTGCCATGTAAATGATGAGTTCATCTACCAGCCCTGCATCGAGGAAGGCACCGCTGAGAGTAGGTCCTGCTTCCACCAGTATTTCGTTGCAGGCGAAGTCAGTAGCCAATGAGTTTAACACAGATCGCAGATCGACTCTCCCATCAGGGCAATCGACTGCAAGCAATTCCACATTGGCAGCAAGGCCTTTGCGCCCGGCCACTTCGCCGGAGGCTCCGTAAATAACAACCCTTCCCCCTGTGGTGACTATCTTTGAGGTGTCAGGTGTCTGTAATTGGCTATCGAGCACTACTCGCAGTGGCTGAATCGCCAGATTTGCCTCGTTGGTCAGCCTCTGGGTTTCCGAGATATCCAGATCTTCCACACGCACGTTAAGCTGCGGGTCATCGGCCAGCACTGTGCCGATTCCCGTCAGCACCGCACTGCTGCCGGCACGCAGCAGCTGCACATCGCTACGGGCGCTGGCCCCGGTAATCCATTTGCTCTTGCCATTGGCCAGGGCCGTGCGCCCGTCCAGGCTCATGGCCAGCTTTAGCCTGACAAACGGCAGGCCAGTCTCCATGCGCCGCATGAAGCCGGGATTGATGGCTCTGGCCTGGTTCGCGAAATCCGTTAACAGGAACACCTCAATGCCGTTCCCCTCGAGGTATGCGATGCCTTTGCCGGCGACCTGCGGATTGGGATCGACAATCGCCAGTACAACCCGTTCCACACCCGCTGTATGTAGCGCCTCACAGCAGGGGCCGGTTCGACCATGGTGGGCACAGGGTTCGAGGCTGACAAACGCGGTGGCACCCAGCGCGGCAGCGCCCGCCTGCTCAAGGGCGACCACTTCGGCATGGGGCAGACCAGGACCCTGGTGCCAACCCTCACCAACGACCTCGTTGTCTTTCACCAGAACACAGCCGACCCGCGGATTCGGGGTGGCCGTAATCACGTGACGTGCCAGATCGAGGGCTCTCTGCATATGGACTGGCCAGTCTATAACTGCAGCGTCCAATTCACTGTTGCGTAGCGATTTCATGTCAGGAGCCAGGCATTGACGGCCTGGGGCAGCATCTCTCGAAGGTAAAAGAGCCGGGATTCTAGCAAATCCGGGCGTGAAATGGACTGTAGAGAAGCGCTGCCGGGCAGCCCCGGCCGAACCGGGCGCGGGACTCAGGAATTGTTGTCTTTGGCGAGCCGGTCTATTTCTTCGCGGAACTCATTCAGATCCTTGAAGCTGCGGTAAACCGAGGCAAAACGCACAAAGGCCACTTCATCCAGACTGCGCAGCTCTTTCATAACCTGCTCGCCCACGATACGGGACTCGACTTCCCGCTCGCCGGTGGAACGCAGATTGGCCTTGATGCGGTTCACGGCTTCCTCGACTTTCTCGATACTCACCGGTCGTTTCTCCAGGGCCTTGTTGAGCCCGGCGATCAGCTTGTCTTCATTGAAGGGCTCGCGCACGCCGTCGGTCTTGATAATGCGAGGCATCACCAGCTCTGCTGACTCATAGGTCGTGAAACGTTCCTGGCAGGTAACGCACTCGCGTCGGCGACGCACGTGATTACCCTCAGACACCAGACGGGAATCGATTACCTTGGTGTCAGTGGCTCCACAGAAGGGACAGTGCATGAGTTGGCTCTATAGTCTCGTTTGGCTTTCTTGTTCGTTTACAGGGCAGTGAACCGTGCTCGATGAGCTTACTGGTAAACCGGGAACTTCGCACACAGGGCGAGCACCTGCTGTTTAACTTCCTCAATCTTCGCATCATTGCCCAGATCGTCGAGGATGTCACACATCCAGGTGGTCAGCTGGGCGCATTCCGCCTCGCCGAAACCGCGGGTCGTAATGGCCGGTGAACCGATGCGCAGGCCACTGGTCACGAAGGGCGGATTCGGGTCATTCGGCACCGCGTTCTTGTTCACCGTGATATTGGCGCGATCCAGCGCCGCATCCGCATCCTTGCCAGTCAGCCCCTGCCGAATCAGGCTGAGCAGGAACAGGTGATCATCGGTGCCATTGGACACCACGTCATAGCCACGGTCCATGAACCCCCTGGCCATGGTCTGGGCATTCTTCACCACCTGCTGCTGGTAGGTCTTGAAATCATCACTCATGGCTTCCTTGAAGCACACCGCCTTGGCGGCGATGACATGCATGAGCGGGCCACCCTGGCTTTCCGGGAACACGGCAAAATTCAGCTTCTTCTCCAACTCTTCGTTGGCTCGGGCCAGAATGATGCCGCCGCGGGGGCCGCGCAGGGTCTTGTGGGTAGTCGAGGTGGTGACATCGGCGATGTTGACCGGGCTGGGATACACGCCGGCGGCAATGAGGCCGGACACATGGGCCATATCCACTACGAAGTAGGCGCCCACCTTGTCGGCGATATCGCGAAACTTCTGCCAGTCGATCACCCGTGAGTAGGCCGAGAAACCCGCCATGATGATGCGCGGCTTGTGTTCTTCGGCCAGCGCGGCAACCTGATCGTAGTCGATCTCACCGGTTTCGTTGTTCAGACCATATTGCACGGAGTTGTAGATGCGTCCCGAGAAACTGACCTTGGCGCCGTGGGTAAGATGGCCGCCATCGGCCAGGCTCATGCCCAGCACGGTGTCGCCCGGCTTGGCAAGGGCCATGTACACGGCGGCATTGGCCTGGGAACCGGAATGGGGCTGCACATTGGCATAGTCGGCGTTGAACAGTGCTTTCGCCCGCGCGATGGCAATCTCTTCCACCGTATCCACGTTCTCACAGCCACCGTAGTAGCGCTTGCGCGGATAGCCCTCTGCGTACTTATTGGTAAGCACCGAGCCCTGGGCTTCCATCACGAAGGGGCTGGTGTGGTTCTCGGAGGCAATCAGCTCTATGTGTTCTTCCTGCCGGGTCTTCTCTGCTTCGATAGCCGCACTAATTTCTGGGTCAAATTCAGATAGGCTGACGTCGGTCTTGAACATATAGCGCGGTCTCCGGTGAAGGGCTTGGTCTTGCCGTCAATTGGGCGAAAAATCAAAGGCGCTATTCTACCCGATCAATCCACCTTCATCATCACTATGTTGGGTGGGTGATACCAATATGTTGTGATTCAGGCCCTGCTTCCGCCTCTTCTCATCGGGCATCGGCGGCAGACAAAAATGCATTTCGCTGTGCAATAATAGCGCCCTCGTTTCACAGCCCCAGCGGATACAGCTACATGTCACAGTTCGTCTACACAATGAATCGCGTCGGCAAGATCGTCCCTCCGAAGCGCGAGATCCTCAAGGACATCTCCCTCTCATTCTTCCCGGGCGCGAAGATTGGAGTGCTGGGACTCAATGGCGCGGGTAAATCCACCCTGCTCCGCATCATGGCCGGCCTGGACACAGAGATTAATGGTGAAGCCCGGGCCCAACCGGGCATCAACATCGGCTACCTGCCACAGGAGCCCGAGCTGGACGAAGAGAAGGACGTGCGCGGCAACGTTGAGCAGGGAATCAAGGAAGTGATCTCCCTGGTTGAGGAGTTCAACGCCATCAGCGACAAGTTCGCCGAGCCCATGAGCGATGACGAAATGAATGCGCTGCTGGAGAAACAGGGAGAGCTGCAGAACAAGATCGACGCCGTGGATGGCTGGCAGGTCGAACGCACGCTGGAGATCGCAGCCGATGCCCTGCGCCTGCCCCCGTGGGACGCCAAGGTAGCCAAGCTGTCCGGCGGTGAGAAGCGCCGGGTGGCCCTGTGCCGACTGCTGCTGTCCAAACCCGACATGTTGTTGCTGGATGAACCCACCAACCACCTGGATGCCGAGAGTGTGGCCTGGCTGGAGCGCTTCCTGCAGGAATACCCCGGCACCGTGGTCGCCATTACCCACGACCGCTATTTCCTCGACAACGCGGCGGGCTGGATTCTGGAGCTGGACCGTGGCCACGGCATTCCCTATGAAGGCAATTACAGCACGTGGCTCGAGGCCAAGGAGAAACGGCTGGAAATCGAAGAGAAACAGGAAGCCGCACGGGAGCGCACCATCAAGTCCGAGCTGGAATGGGTACGCGCCAATCCCAAGGGTCGACAGTCCAAGAGCAAGGCCCGTATCGCCCGTTTCGAGGAGTTGAACTCGAAAGACTTTCAGCAGCGCAACGAGACCCAGGAACTCTATATTCCACCGGGTGAGCGGCTGGGAGACAAGGTCATCGAGGTCAATCACCTGAGCAAGGGCTTCGATGGCCGCATGCTGATAGACGACCTCAGCTTCTCGGTGCCCAAGGGCAGCATCGTGGGTATTGTCGGCGGCAACGGTGCGGGCAAGACCACCTTCCTGCGCATGCTGGTGGGAAGCGAGCAGCCGGACAGCGGCTCCATCGAGCTGGGCGAGACCGTCGATCTCGCCTATGTGGACCAGAGCCGCGATGCCCTGAACGGTGATCATACGGTCTGGGAAGAGATCTCCGATGGCCAGGACATCATCCAGATCGGCAAATACGAGACCCAGTCCCGTGCCTATGCCAGCCGCTTCAACTTCCGCGGCAGCGACCAGCAGAAATATGTCAAAGACCTCTCCGGCGGTGAGCGCAACCGACTGCACATGGCCAAACTGCTGAAGAAGGGTGGCAATGTCCTGTTGCTGGACGAACCGACCAACGACCTCGACGTGGAAACCCTGAGGGCGCTGGAAGAAGCCCTGCTGGCCTTCCCCGGCTGTGTCATCGTGGTCTCACACGATCGCTGGTTCCTGGATCGCATCTGCACCCACATCCTGGCCTTCGAAGGCAACAGCCAGGTGGTGTGGCACGAGGGGAATTATTCAGACTACGAGGCGGAGCACAAGAAGCGGGTTGGGGATGCCCAGCCCACTCGCATGAAATACAGGAAGCTGGACGGTTAGATTGCAGGCTAGAGCTTGAGCTCTGCCCGCATTCTGGCGATCCGTTCTTTCTGCTCTTCACGGCTGAGCTTGCGCTCGACTTTCTCAGTCAGCGCAGGCGGCGCCTCGATGTGCAACTCCTTCCCCTCGACTACCTGCTGGCAGAGAATGCCATAGTGGTAGTTGAAGACGGGGAAGGCCTTGCTCTCCGGTTCGTTAGCGAGCATAAACCACCCCGCCGCCTTGCCGGCAAAATACACCGCCTCGTGACTCCAGTGCCAGGCCTGCTTCGGCGAACTGGCCCGGCAGGCCTCCTCATAGGCCTGGCGGGGGGAAGGCAGGCCATACAGGTCGAATCCCTGCTCGCAGGCCTTCAACATGGCGGCAATGGAGGGAAGATACTCCTGGGTCTTAACCACCCGCTTGGCGGCCTGCACGATGTGGCGAGGAAAATAATTTTCCAGGGTGCCCAGCCAGTATTTCTTGGCGATTGCCAGGCTCTCGGCATCGGCAAACGCCTTGTGGAACTGGTTGTGATAGGCGAACTCAAACTCGGCAAACACCTGGTTGATGGCATCCACCCGATCCAGCGTAGACGCCTGACCATCATCAGTTCCCCCGCGCCCATAGCGGCCAGCGGGCTCAGAAACTTCGGTGGTCACCGCCCCGGTGGCAGCGCCACTACTCTGCCCAACTGCGGTCGGCGATGCGCTGGAATCTTTCTTGAATTTTTTGCTGGCTTGTTCCACCAGCGGCTTGATCTTCTGCATTGCTACTATGGCCGGTTTCCAGGGTTTTCAGGCGACGCGCCCAGTCCTGCTTGATGAACTGCAGGAACACGGTATTCCATGAGGCTTTCGCCTGTTGGCTGTCTCGCCAGTACATCACAAATTCGGGTATTTTGCTGCGGGCATAATGCTCATCGATCTCAGCCAACTGCAGGATCTCGTAGCAATCCACGCTGGGCTGCCAATCGGCGGCGATGGGCCGGGGCGTGTCATCATGCCCGAATGACGCCCTGAACTTGGCCCACTGCCGTCGTATGTGCTCGATGAACTTCGTATTCCATGCACCATGCACCACACCCCGTTCACGCCAGTACAGCACAAACTCGGGCACCGCATCCTCGATAAAATCCCGGTTGATGTCAGCCTTCTCAAGGATATCCAGGGCATCCTGGCTGGGGCGCCAGTCCGGCGACATGGTGCTGGCCAACTCGAATGCGCCCTGCCGGGTCTGCGCCTGACGCCACTCCTTCAATACATGCTTATAGAAGGCATTGCCCCAGGAGAAGCGAGCCTGCCCCCGATCCCGCCAGTAGCTGACAAACTCGGGCACCAGGGAATGGATGAAGTCATCGGGTATCGCGTGCTGCTTGCACAGCCGAATCCAGTTATCGTCCGGTTTCCAGTCGGGTGGAATCTGCCCGGCATTGGAATGGGCCTGGCGACGACTCGCGGCCGGGCCGCTGCTATTACTGATACTGCTGCTGGTGCTATCCCGTCTGGCCTGATGACGGGTCTGGTCAATCGCCAGGTACTGCCTGCCGTCATGGGCAGTCTTGAACTGGAGTATTCCCAGTGACTGCAGGCTGCTACGCACCCTGTCGATGTCGGCGGCCTGCCAGAAGGGAAACTGTTCTACCAACTCGGCGGCTTGCAGCTCCAGCCAGCGCAGATCGGAACCCGGTTTGTTCTGTCCCCGATGCCTGATCAGCTCCGACAGCACCTGTAACATCACGGTCTCTTCGAGACCGATAGTCGCAGCCAGGGTAGGCGAAATAACGATTGGATGTTCGGGGAGCACTGTGCGGTAGACGTCTGGGATAAATGTTTGAAAACGAATTATCGTAACACAGGAGTCCTCGCCAACTCATTGACTGAGCGCCGCGATGAGGCATTAATTTGCTGAGACGAGATGCAGCGCTTAAGATGACGCCTGCCACCGCTTTCTACACAAACCAGTCACAGGATTTGCACCGTGTATCCACAAGTGGAAACCCTGCTCGCAACTGACTCATTGCCACTCAGCTACGCTGAGGATGCCCGCAAATGGTTTCTTCCCCTCGCTGACGAGATTGTGCAAAGGATGCAAACTCGCAACGGGCAGACCTATGTGCTGGGAATCAACGGGGCACAGGGAACAGGCAAGTCCACACTGGCGAAACTGCTCACCCTGGTCACCCAGAGTAGAGGGTACCGGGTAGCGAATCTCTCACTCGATGACTTCTACCTGGAGAAAGCAGCGAGAGTGGCATTGGCCCGAACCAGACATCCGCTGTTTCGAACCCGAGGTGTACCCGGCACCCACGACACGGCACTCCTGTTGTCCACCCTGAACCAGCTCCGGGCAGCAGACAGCGCATGTGCCGTTCGCATACCGCGCTTCGACAAGGCCATCGATGATCGCCTGCCTGAATCCAGCTTTGACTGCATCGAGGGTCCTGTAGACCTGGTGATTCTTGAGGGCTGGTTTGTCGGTGCCTGTGAGCAGGCGCCGGCGGAGCTGAAGGTGGCGGTGAATGCCCTGGAACGGGATGCTGACGAGGAGGGCCGCTGGCGAGCCGCGGTAAACGATGCCCTCGCCACGGAATACCAGTCGATCTTCGCCGGGCTGGACATGCTGGTGATGCTGCGTGCGCCCTCCTTCGAGCAGGTCTATGAATGGCGAGGACTGCAGGAACGCAAACTGGCCGCGACGCGGGGGGCGGGAGACGCGATGATGGATGAGGCCGAATTACAGCGCTTCATTCAGCACTATGAACGCCTCACCCGCCACTGCCTGCAGACTCTTCCGCAGCGAGCCGATGTCGTGTTCCAGCTGGACGCCGGACACAGGGTGGTGTCCAGGGCCGACCAGAGCGCTTAAACCCTAGCCCTGCTCCAGCGGGGAACCGACCGCAGTCTTGTCGCTGTCCCTGCCGGGCATCCACTTGCGCCACAACGGTGCAATCCATACACGCAACACCAGAGCGACCAGTAGCATGGCAGCCAGCTGTCGCCACAGGGGCACGCTGGCACCGTGCTCTGCCATGGACAGTTGCAGGGGCCAGCCATTGATAGCGTAGAGTTGATTCAGGACCAGACCACAGGCGATAGCAGTACCGATCACACCGACCAGGTAGGCCAGCAGAGAACGCATTCCGAGCTGTTCCCTGATCACACCCATGGTGGCGATATTGGTCGCCGGGCCAGTCAGCATGAACACCAGGGCGGCGCCGGGCGACACGCCGGCAAACAAGAGACTGGCGGCAACCGGCGTCGAAGCCGTGGCGCAGATGTACATGGGCAGACCCACGAGCACCATGACCAGCATAGCCATCAGGCCATCACCCCACTGCAGAAAGAACGACTGTGGCACTACCGCCGTGACGACGGCCGCAGCCACCAGGCCGATGGTGAGCCATTTTGCGGTATCCGAAATCATGCGCCCATAACCGTACTTCACCGCATCGACGAAACGTTGGCCAAGGGGCGGTTCGGCAGCAACTTCCTGCTTCTTGCTTCCGCCGCAGCATTTACCACAGCTGGATGTTGCCTGCTGCACAGGCACGTCGTTCCTGTCCAGCACGTTGACCAGGCTGCCCGCAATAATGGCGCTGACCAGCGCACCGATGGGCCGCGCGATGGCAAATATGGGCCCCAGCATTGCATAGGAGAAGGAAATGGAATCGACGCCCGTCTCCGGTGTCGCCACCAGAAAAGAAGACGTGGCACCTTTGGATGCGCCTGCCTTGCGAATGGCCAGAGCGGTTGGAATGACACCGCAGGAGCACAGGGGTAACGGCGCCCCGATAAAGGCACCCCTGACGATGGCACCGAATCCCTTGCCCGAGAGCTGCTTCTCCACCCAGCTACTGGGAATCACCTGCTTGATGATCCCTGCCAGCAGGTAACCGAGCAGCAACCAGGGTGCACTCTCGATGACCAGGTTCCAAAAAATCCTCAGCAATTCCATCACGACATCCTCCTGCTACGGGATTCCGAATCCGTCTCTGCCGCTACAGCCTCGGCATCTCTTGCTACATCACCGGCATCCAGCGCCTCAATAATCGAGCAGTGGGTGGCATTCTCGGGGCCACCACAGCAACTATCCAGCAGGCGCTCCAGGGTCTGCTGCATGAAGCGCAGTTCGCTGATCCTGTCATTCACCTCGTCAAGCTTGTGGCGGGTGATGTCGGTCACTTCCTGGCAGCTGTGGCTTTGCTTGTCCAGGCGTATCGACAACAGCAGCCCGATATCTTCCAGGGAGAAGCCTATATGGCGGGCAGTTTTCACGAACTCGGCACGCCGCACGTCGGCGGCGTTGTAGTAGCGATAGCCGGCCGCGCTGCGTTCGCTGGCGCTGATCAGGCCATGCTTCTCGTAGAAGCGGATGGTATGGGAGGACAGTCCGGTCTGGGCTGACAGTTCGCTGATTTTCATCATGGCTATTTACCTGTGGTTTCGGACCGGTTCAGACTGAAAAGACGCGGAATCCTTCGACTCGACCAGCAGTATAAGCTTAGAGTTAACTCTAAGGTCAATAGCCCGCAGTCTATCCCTCTGCCTGCGCCGTCAGGGTGCGACCAATCCAGTCGCCGATGTCCCGAATCTGCTCAGGGCACACGGCATGCTCCATGGGGTAGCTGATGTATTCCGGATCGAAGCCCAGGTTTTGCAGGGTTGCCACGCTCTTGCGACCGAGTACTTCCGGGACTACCGGGTCGTGGGTACCGTGGCAGATGAGTATGGGCAGGGTATTCTGCACCGGATTGATCTCGATACTGTCGGCGGTCGCAAAGTAGGTGGAGAGCGCCATTATGCCGGCCAGGGTCGAGCCGTAGCTGAGCCCGGCTTCAAAGGAGACCGCCCCGCCCTGGGAAAAGCCGGCAATGATGATGCGAGAGGCTGGGATACCGCGCTCGATTTCCCGATCGATGAGATCGTGCACCCAGGCGGCGGATTGCTTCAGCTGTTCCTCATCGACATGGCGGTCTATGTCCAGTTCCTTGATGTCATACCAAGCCGGCATGACGAAGCCATTGTTGATTGTCACCGGGATCGAGGGTGCATGGGGAAAGATGAATCGCACAGCCAATCCGTCCGGTAGCCTGAGTTGTGGCACGATGGGTGCGAAGTCGTTGCCATCCGCACCCAGTCCGTGCAACCAGATAATGGAAGCGTTGATATCCCTGCCCTGGGGGTATTCGATTTCTACAGCTGGTAAATAGTCCATTGGTTTTCCATGATCAGGAGTTGAAGTACTGACACATCAGGAGGCGCTACGGTAGCAAACTTTACTGCAATAAACGAACTTCACGCTGGGGGAAGGGAATGGCGATCTGTTCGGACTGCAGGGCATCGAAAAGCACCTGATTGCAGGTAAAACGCAGCTCGTGAAAACGCTTCGTGGCCACCCAGCAGCGTATCCCTATATTGATCGAGCTATCGCCAAAGCTTTCTACGCCTACCTGTACGGGCCGTTGCCTGCTGAGCCCGTCCACCCGGGACAGTGCCTCCCTGATGGCTTGCCTGGCCTTATTGGTGTCACTGCAGTACTCGATACCCACCGATAATTCCAGCACGGTGTCTTCCTGGGAATTGTGAATGATCTCACCGATGATGTGCCTATTCGGTATGGTGATTTTCTCATCGTCCTCATTGGTGAGCACGGTGTATGCGAGGGTTACCTCTTTTACCACGCCCCAGATGCCCTGCACCCGAATGGTGTCTCCCACCACGAAGGGGCGGGTCAGGATGATGCTGAGCCCGGCACCGTAGTTGGATAGCAGCCCCTGGATAGCGAGACCGGCGCCTAAACTGAGAGCACCGATGGCGGCGATGAAGGGCGTAATCTGGATCCCCAACTTCGGCAGTGAAATGACCAGGGCCGAGGTGATGATGGCGATCTTGGTGAAGCTGGCGAAGAAGCGGCTCAGGGTGATATCGAGCCCACGCTTCTCTGCTATATCGAAGACGAAATTTCCTGTCTTGCGTGCGATGAACACACCGATGGACATGATGATAATAGCGCCCAGAATCTGGAAGCTGTAAGTCACCAGGTACGTGGTAATCAAGTTGTAGATTTCGGTGACCTGCTCTATCTCTTGTTCCATGTTTTTGCCCTCGTCAGAACTGGATGGTCGGCGCCATTCTGACATGGGCGCGTGAACTTACAAACAGCGCTGTACCCGGGTTCGTTCAATTGCCTGTACTGCCAACAGGTCAGCGCCAGTCTCTATGGCAATCGATCCCTGTAGACAGACGCCAAACAGATTTGCACCACAAGCGGCGGCTGAATTACCATGAAGCCATGAGCATGAAATTCACAACACGGTCGCTGGTCTTACTCCTCGTCCTCTGCGCTGGGCCATTTGCGGCATGGGCACAGGAGACGCGGGATAACCTGCTGGGTTCCTGGGAAGGGGGGCTCACCCTGGGCCGGGATGAGATGAGTCTGGCCTTTACCTTTACCGAACAGGCTGAAGGCTACGGGGCGGCTCTGATCAGTGGCGGCTTGGGTATCTACGGCATGCCCGCCGATTCTGTCTCCCTGGAAGGGCGCCGCTTAACCATTCGCATTGCGCGCCTGGACCTCGAGTTCACCGGCACCATTCGCTTCGACGAGAGCGGGGAAAAAATTCTGCGTATTGACGGCGACTGGTTCCAGTACAGCGAGATGGTGCCAGTTGTACTACTCCCGGTAGACAGCCCCAGCTTCTAGATCACCTCTAGATCACCCCTGATGAGAGGCTGCCGGGGCACCCGCCTAGATATACCTGCTCAGGTTCCTGTTGGCCCTACTGAGTCTTTCCGAGAGTACCTTGACGATATAGGTGTGTAGCGCCGCCGTGGATGCGGGGAAACGGCGGGACATCGCTTCCAGTTTATCCTTGTCCAGCCGGAACAACACGGCGTCGTTTTCTATGCGCACACTCGCGGTGCGATTGTCGCCTGTGTAGATTGCCATCTCACCCAGGATCGCCCCCGCCTTGTACTTGCGCAGGATCTGCTCCTGCTGACTCGGAACCTGCAGTACCACCACCACGGTTCCCGATCCAACGAAGTACAGTGACTCACCCTTGTCGCCTTCCCTGAACAGGTACTCGCCAGACACCCGACGCTCCACGACGAAGAATTCAGCCAACAGCTTTACATCTTCCTCGGCATAGGCGATGCGCCGCAGCACATCGGTGAGTTCAAGATTATTGTCCTCATCGCTGCGGTTCAGATCGGCAAGGATACGACGCTCACACCAGTCAACCGCGGTATCTACCTGCTGCTTGTAATTGCGCTCCCACCTCTGTTCACCAAAGGTGAAGAAGCCGTGCTTGACCAGCTGCTTTATGGACTTGTCGTCCGCACCGCTGATTACGATGTGAAAACCTACCCGGTCGCTGAGTTGGGCCAGCTTGGTGAAGCTGACGATCGCCGAGGTATCCAGTTGGCTGACATGATGAAAATCGAGCACCAGATAATCGAACTGGCTGTGATCATCGGCATCCACGATGCGTGTGCGAATGGCGGTAATCAATTTGTCCGCCGTACCGAAGAAGATAAATCCCTGCAGGATCAGGATCAGGATGCGATGGCCTTCCTTGTTCAGCAGCTCACGGGTTTCCAGGTCGCGATCGACATTGCTGGCATGGTCGCTGCCATTGGTCTCGATCTTGATCACACTCAATTGTGAATAGTTGATCACGAACAGGATGATGGCCACGAAGAAACCGAAGGTCACGCCCTGCAGTATGTCGGAGAAGATGATTACGATGAGTATCAGGATGACAACGACGTAATCAGACAGAGGCAGTTCGTCCCGGGCTTTCCAGAGCCAGTCGATGAGGAATTCAAGTCCGACATAGATCAACAGGCCGCCCAGCAGGAAGGTGGGCACGATCTCCATGAATCCGGCACCAGCGAAGATAGACGCGCCAACGAGCACCGCATAGACATAACCGGTAAGCCTGTCCTTGCCGCCGAGTCGATCCACCAGAGCGGTATCGGAAGCGTCGTGAACCCCCGGGAATCCCCCGAACAGGCTGTTCACCATATTGGTGTAACCCATCACTTCCAGTTCATGGTCCGGATTCAGGTCCTTACGGGCGATCAGCTCGATACCGGAGACATCCAGCAGCAGCATCATGGAACAGAGCAAGGCGACGACCACAATACCGCTGAGTTGATCGTAAATCGCGACCCAGTTCACTTGCTCAAAATAATCGAGATGGAAAACCGGGACCAGGGCCCCCGTGGACTCGATGCTGGGGAGCAGACCGTTGGCCGCCGCCTCCTCGGTAGAAATGCCACCCATGGCAAGCACACCATAGAAGATCAGTATCGAGAGCAAGAGGATGCCTGGCACGGAGAGGCGGTTATCGCGGAACAGTTTTCCGGAAATCAGGCATAGAGCCAGCACCACGGCCGGAGTTGTCAGTTGTATAAACGCGGAATCGGTAAAGGAGCCGAGTGTGGGATCGCTGCCAGCTGCTACTGTCAGCCCCCCTTCCACGAAGATGTATCCAATCCCGGCGAAGAATCCACCTGTCACGGGATAGGGAATGTAACGTACAAGGTTACCGAGCTTGAGCCGGCCCAGGAGCAACAGGAATAAGCCGGTAATCATGGTAGTGACCATGAAGGCCGCTATGATCGTGGCCTCAGCGCCGATGGAATACTCATTCCCGAAACTGGCATAGATACTGGTGACCATAACAGCGAATACCGGGACCAGTCCGTTTCGTGGCGAACAGATGACGGATTTAAAATCGCTGAAGAGTGAACCACCGAGCCCGGTAATGAGGGTACCCATCAGTAATATGGCAATGCCGGGCACCATGAGGCGCGGATCGGTCTGGGCGAATAGCAGTGCGGCAACCGAAATGGCTACCGAGATATTCACCAGCGCGATGAGAGCACCCGAGATTACATTGGCGATGTGGTTCGACGGCATATTGTTGGTATGGTCCAGACGACTGCGCTTCCCCAGGTAGCAGGCCTTTGGCGTGACTCGGGACAGCCCGAGGATACTACCTGCAAGCACCCGATACTAGGGCTAATAGCCTGAATTTTCAGACTTTTCCCCGCTTTGTCGACGTGAAAAGCATTCATGCGTTACCTATAGAAACGTTAACGGGATCGAAACTCCTGCGGCCACATGTAATAAACTATGGGGACACGCTGTCTTACAATCAGCGGCAGTGATTCGGTGGTCTCTTGCCATCGCTCACCGCTATGTAATGTCAATTCAAGGGTCAGATAGGACAAACCGGTTCAGGCAAGCATGAACACACCGATCAGAACAGGAATAGTGCACATGCTGTGGTCAGGGCTGTTTATTGCCTTCAGCAGTTTTCATTCGGTGCTTGCCAGTACCGTCTTGAGCATGGACATCGATGCGCTCGCCGCGCAGGCCGAGTTCATATTCGAAGGCGAGGTCTTGCAACACAGCAGCCAGCAGGACCCAGGTTCCGGCATTATCAACACCTATGTCACCTTTGCGGTATTCGATGTCGTGAAGGGTGACTACAACGGCCAGCAACTGGAGCTCAAATTCGCGGGCGGCACCCTGGGCGGAGAGACTGTCGAAGTCAGCGGCCTGATCCTCCCTAGAGTTGGAGAACAGGGGATCTATTTCGTTGAGTCCGTGAGCCGCAGCCTCATCAATCCACTACTCGGCTGGTCACAGGGGCATTACCTGATCGTTGAGGAGAATGGCGAGCGACTGGTAAATACCGTCGGTGAGTCTCCGGTAACAGATGTTAGACCAGTAGCCAATATTCCCAACACGATCAGACGACCACAGACGATCGTCGAGAGCGACTCCGATGCCGCCTTCGGCGTGATAACCGACCCTGGTGCTGTAGGCATGGTGCGGGCTCTTACGGCGGATGAATTCAAGAGCAGGATTCAGCAGCTAATCGGACAATAGCGCCTCGATCTCCCTGCGAGCGCCTAAGGCCACCAGCTAATACCCTGCGTCGGCAGGCCTCTGCCGAAGATACGCAGGTAGACCCTCGACTCCGCAAACGCCTGTCGGAACTCACCGCTCATGAAATATTCCCCCGCGCCGTCTATCGCCGCAGGCGCCAGCAGATTGTGAACAATCGGATCCGCTCCGCGCACGTCACCCGCGGCGGCGTAGGAGAGCGTGATGGCGTGGATAATTCCCGCGCTGCGGGGCGCAACGCTCAACTCATAAGCCAATACGTTTCGCAGAGGTTCGAACAGCAATTGCCCCTGAAACTGCACATCGCCTTCGCTGAAGGTCAGTGTCAGCGAGCGTGACTGCAGTGCGGCACCGTCATTGAGCGAGGGGGTGACCGCCGGGGCACGCCTGGCATTCCTGTGTGTTTCGAGGGCATGGGCAATGGCCAGTAGATCGCTGTCAGCCAGCTCCGCCCCCAGGAATTCCAGGCCAACCGGCAAGTCATTGCTGCTGAAACCGACCGGAATCGAAATAGCAGGCAGGCCCGAGTTGGCCGATAGGCTGCAGTTACTCCCGTTCTGGGGTTCGCCTGTCCGTACCGGCAGTTCACCGATAGTCGGGTAGACGATAGCGTCCAGTCTTTCCCTGCGCATCAGGTCCAGCACTGCCTCTCTCAGGCGCTGGCGAGCCGCCATGCGCGAGGCATAATCGTCCGCGGCAACCGTCGCCGCTGCACTGCGTTCCAAGGCACCGCCCACCGCCCCATGGTACAGACCTTGTTCGAGTATCGTCGCCAGGTCGGCGACCTCCGTGCTACCAAACTCCTGCAGGAAATTAGCCAGATCATCCCTGAATTCCAGGCTAATCAGTCCGGACCCACCGACGAGTTCATCCAGCCCAGGTATCGAAATAGCCACGATCTCTGCACCCTGCTGCTCCAGCCATTCCAGGGTGTTGTCGATAGGCGCACGTACGGCGCCGCTGGCGCGTTGGAAGTAGCTGTCCAGCCTGCCAAGACGCAGGCTGGAGAGATCCGCAGAATTCAGCTGGCTGACGAAGGACGGAAGTTCCCCATCCCGCACCAAAGCCGTGGCCGGGTCCTTGTCATCGAAGCCACTCACGATATCCAGCACGATAGCCAGGTCTTCTGCACTTCGCGCCAGGGGACCGGCCACATCCTGGGTGTGGGAGAGCGGCATGACGCCGTGAATACTGGACAGGCCCTTGGTGGGACGGAGCCCAACCAGGTTGTTGAATGCCGAAGGAATGCGTATGGAGCCACAGGTGTCCGAGCCAAGACCGACCGCCGCAAGACTGGCGGCAATGGCAGCACCGGTACCCCCGCTGGAACCGCCGGGTACCCGACGAATATCGTATGGGTTCAAGGTCTGGCCAAACAGGGAACCGACGGTGGTAATGCCGTAGGCAAATTCATGAAGATTGGTCTTGCCCAGCACGATGGCGCCAGCATCGATGAGTCGCTGCACCTGAAACGAAGCGGCGCTGGGCTGGAAGTTGGCCAGTGCCACTGAGCCACCTGAGGTGTTCATCCCGGGCACGTTGTAGTTGTCCTTCACCAGGATGGGAATGCCATGCATCTTGCTCCTGGGGCCTGTGGTGGCGCGTTCCCTGTCCAGGGCTATCGCCTGTTCAGCAGCCGCCGCATTGATACTCACGATCGAGTTCAAGGTCGGGCCCGCCCGATCGAAGGTTTCGATTCGCGCCAGGTACTGCCGTACCAGTTCGACAGAACTGACCTGGCCCGACTCCAGCGCCTGCTGAATGTCCGTAATTCCGGCTTCGAATACATCGAAGCTATCAGACTGTGCGAGCACAGTGCTGGCAGAGAGCAGCAGGAACAAAACAGTAACTATTTGTCTCATGGAAACACCCTTCACGAAGTCACAATCACCCTGCACCTATTTATAACCGATCTGTCGCCTACTTTTCCTGAATCCAAAAAAAGGACCGGCTGCACAACACAACCAGTCCTCTTCTTGAACGAATGCCAATGACTAATCAGGCATGCGAGCCGCGCGAATCTCGATTTCTACCAACCAGCCTTCGACAACCAGATCGGCGATCTCGACGAATGAGCGTACCGGCTTGTTGGGATTCTCGGCCGTGCCAAAGAACTGGGCATAGCCTTCATTGAAACCCGCGAAATCCAGCCCATCTTCGCCTGCCACGGCAAAGGCGCGCACCTGAACGATATCGCTCATGGACCAGCCCTGCTCCTCCAGGGTTTGCTTGAAGCGCTCGAAGGTATTCACGGTTTGCTGCTTCATGTCACCCCAGCTGCCGTCAGCCAGCGGGCGGGCGCCGGAGCCCGACAGATACATGGTCTCGGCACCAGGTGGAATCGTAATCGACGTATAGAAGTAATTACCTTCGTTGTAACGCGTGATTTCCTGGGCCATCACAGTTGCACCGAAACCAGCCAGTGCTACCACGATAATACTTGTTATAAATTGCTTGGCTCTCATCTTTTACTCCCCCGATTTATGCCATGGTTACAACAAAACAGTTATAACACTAGTTACAAAAAAAATGACTGCGAAAATTTTTTCTAGCTCGCGTTTTGTCCGGCCTGACCAGTATGACCCACCTCTGCCGCAGTCTGTGACGTAGCCGCGCTGACATGCACATCATCCCCCAGCAGTCGGCGGGTAAGCACACCCGTGGTGATGGCACCGTTCACATTCAGCGCAGTACGCGCCATATCGATCAGCGGCTCAATGGAAATCAGCAAGGCGACGACGGTGACGGGAAAACCCATGGCCGGTAATACCACCAGGGCCGCATTAGTCGCGCCGGCACCTACTCCCGCAATACCAAAGGATCCGATCGCGACGATCAACAACAGGCTCGCAATGAAACTGAAGTTGATATCCACGCCCATCGTGGGCGCGACCATGATAGCCAGCATCGCAGGGTATATTCCCGCACAGCCATTCTGGCCAATGGTCGCTCCGAAAGATGCGGAAATATTGGCGATTGGTGCGGGAATTTTCAGTTCTTCAATCTGTGCTCGAATGGTGAGCGGAATCGTGGCGGCCGAGCTGCGGGTCGCAAAGGCAAAGGTCAGAACGGGCCATACCTTCTTGAAATAATCCCGAATGTTCAGGCCCACCATGCCAATGAGCAGTCCGTGTACAACGAACATGATTGCGATAGCGATGTAGGATGCGATCACGAAACTGATCAGGGTCACGATGGCATCCCCATCGGAGGTTGAGATCACCCGCGCCATCAAGGCCAATACACCATAGGGTGTCAGGTTCATCACCAGTCTCACCAGTTTCATGACAACTGCCTGCGTGGTGTCCACGAAGGAATAGATGCGTTCGGCATGCTGCTTGTCTTCTTCGCTTACCAACAGGGCTGCGATACCGAACAGCAGGCCAAATATCACAACCGCAATGATCGAAGTGCTGCGAGCCCCACTCAGATCGGCGAAGATATTGGTAGACACGAAGCTGACCAGGAGCTCCGGGACGCTGAAATTGGAGACCGAACCTTGACGAGCCTCCAGCACCTCTGCCCGGGCCATTTCCCTCGCACCAGTGGCCAGGTCTCCCGCATTGAGATCGAACACCAGCGCCATGAAAATACCAACGAGCGCTGCGATGGTGGTAGTAGCGATCAGGATGGTGACTACCGAGCCGCCGATCTTGCCGAGGGATTTGATTTCTTCAACCTTGAGTACGGCTGCGATCATGGTGATCAGGATGAGGGGCATGATGATCATGCGTAGCAGATTCACATAGGAATTGGCGATGATATTCGTCCATTCCAATGTGTCCTGTGCGACTTCACTGCCATATCCGAACACCAGTTGCAGATAAAAACCGAAGATGGATCCCGCGACTAGGCCAATCAGTGTGCGTCGAGACAGACCCATGTCCCGCCTGTTTAGCTGAAACAGCATACTGACCAGCGCGGTAAACAGGACGAGGTTGACTATCGTGATGATTGACATGTCGCTTGCTCCTCAGGGCGGTGTAGCAGGGAGTGATCTGCGCACCCTGCAGCGTTATTATTAATGTTGTGCTTCGCTGCTATGTGTTATGGATAGATTTTCGTGGTATGCGACCGATGGCACCCCTGTCAGGGTAAACCCGTGGAAACATTTATGGTTTCCGTGGCTTCCGTGATTCCGATCGCATGAACTGACCCAGTATATAGGCCCCTCAGTTCAAGACCAAGTGAGTTCTGGACCGGAATCACCACGGATTTAATTCGGGTGCGGGAAGCTTATCTCTGAACCAGGCTATTGATATAGCTGACTACATTGATGATTCCCGTCTCGTCGCGGAGCATCTGGGCCATGGGGCGCATCTGCTGACCATAGGTGTCATCAGGATGGTGCCCCCGATAACCGGCCATGAAGTTCTTGAGCTGGGTCACCAGGTACCAGTCATTCTGACCCCGCAGTGCCGGAGCACCCAGCGCCTCATTGCCGCTGGCATCACGGCCGTGGCAGCTGGCACAGCTCGCATAGAGCTGGGCACCGGCCTGCACATCGCCTTCCAGGGTAACTTCGGCGGGCTTGTAGGGCCAGCTTCCCACCCACTCGACTATATCGGCGATGCTCTCATCGCTCAGCTTCGCCGCCATGGGTTGCATGGCAATGCCTTCGATATCCATGGGATGGGTGCCACGAATGCCTGCCCGAAAGTTTTCCAGCTGGCGCTGCAGATACCAGTCTTCCATACCGGCGAGGCGAGGTGCCTGTACACCCTCATTACCCTGACCATCAGTTCCGTGACAGGTTGTGCAATAGCGGTCATTGAATGGCTCCCTGCCTTCATCAGCCGCCATCAGCACAGCAGATCCAAGCATCAGCCATGTGCTGACTACGACACTAAAAGTATTCTTATTCATTTGCGCAAGAGACTCCGTTTACTTCAACACAACTTAAGCCGGTAAGAAATCAGGCCGTTTCCGCCCTGACTCGCTGATCGAGGTCTGTCATTGCCCACTGGGCCGACATGACCGCGCTCTCTTGCCATGCTGAATGCATACTGACCTGGTCGCCGATGAAATAGTGACGACCATTCACGGGCTGCTGCAAGCGGTGGTATAGCTCTTCCTCTTCATGGGTCCAGCCTCTGCCGAAGCTACGCTGCCAGCGTGCCGAACATCCGAGCATATGGTTCATCCGATGCCAGGCGATGGTGATGGGCTTCTCAACCAGATTTCGATAATCCGGGTGCAGCTTCTCACCGTCACTCAGGTGCGCTTCGATACGCTCGGCCTGGGTCATCTTCGTGTGATACATGCCCCCTCCGTAGTCATAGGCACCGAGGACAACACCCTTCTCCTTGTGAATACCACCCGTGGGATACCATATCTGGCGACTGGGATTGTTCATCCAGGAAATACCACCGTAGATATCCATGTCTTCCCAGAAGCGAGTCTTCGCCTGGAAAGCCGCCTTGTAGGCTTCACCGCGACGAACGTATTTCATCGCCTGCACATAATCGCTGGGGAAATTGTGGTCGATACCGACCATGAGGTGGGTCGGAATGCAGTTAAAACAGTAGTCCGCCTGCATGGTGTGGCGTACGCCGTCCTGGTCATAGGCAATCTCTACACCATTGTCGCGAACCTGCACACCGGCCACCATGGCGCGGTATTTCACACGATCACCGACCTGGCGCAGGAAACCCTGGATGATCTTGTCCATACCGCCCTTCGGTTGCAGAAGAATCGGGCCAGTATCGCCTTCGTTGGCACCCATTAGCTGACGTCCCAGCCTGGTCTGCAACAGATCACGGAAAGCAATCATGTCGTTTTGCACGCCATGCTTCAGGAAACCACCCTCCGCATAGCCGGC